>WNFC01002218.1_pt1 | contig 28048 bp, 40 predicted proteins | sample 5400541 | NCBI WGS metagenome assembly WNFC01 (sample SAMN13153342, study PRJNA577476) | soil metagenome | isolation source: 120 cm saprolite under Douglas fir tree site 2 hole 2 replicate 1 | place: USA:California | collected 2015-04-18
TTACTCCTTTCCCGTGTTGCACAGGTGCTGGTACTGGCCCTAATTGTACAGGAGCAACTAATAACCGAGGAATTGTCCAAACTTCCTCTTCAGCTTCTACTAACTGCACGATTACTTGGTCAGCTTCAGGTACATGGAATCAGCCACCCGTTTGCATATTCGGCGACGGTAGCGCAAGTGTCACGCCTACCGGCGTGGCAGCAGGAAGTTGTGGCACTGCTACTTGTGTTTTTGATTTCGCGAGCGTGGCGAGTAAAGATTTTGTCTACCATTGCGAATGAAATATTGGATTTTTATAGTTCTTTTCTTTTTTCTTTTAGGGAATTCTTCTGCACAATCAATGAGTGGAGGAGGCAATCCAGCTTTTGTAGTTCTTAACGACACATTCGCTCGGGCGGACACGGCTCCCGGTACGTTAGGAGTTGCAGAAACTGGACAAACATGGAACTTAAGCGGTCTGCTCTTTACCGTAGCGCAAGTTAAAAATCATGCTATCTCAGCAGCTTCGGGAGCAGATGTTTTTTATGCTTACGTTAACCTGTCAGGCTCGATAATAGCAATAGGCGCGAAGATAACTTGGGTTAGTGGAGGCGGTGCTGGAACAGGAGGTTTTGAAGTTATAGGCTCTAACGGAGTAGGTGGTTTACTAAACCACATGATTCACTCCGTTAATCTTGGAGCAGGCTCGCCTCCTTTTATTACTTGGTGGGACGGGGCAAACCAAAACAATGCAGTTAGTGGTTGTACATGGACAAATAATTGGGCAATAGCGTCGGTAGGAGATACTTGGTTGGTGTCTGTTACGATTGATGGAAATAATTATCATTACAACCAAGTTAATAATGATGGAAGTTTAAGCACTGAAAATTGCTTAGGAGATCCGCATATAAGTCAATTGTGGAATTCAGGTGTTCAGCCTATATGGGAGTCGGGTTCGATAGGGAATAATGCAATTTCGCCGACGTTCTCACAGGCGTGGGCGTATAGACATTAAATGGCTCAGGGCAAACAAATACTAAACCAAGGCGAATCGCCCAACGTCGTCCTTAAGAAATTTGAAGGATTGTCGTTAAAGCTTGATTTAGTTAACAGGGCGAAGGAGTCATTTCAACAACTTGATAACTTCGATCTTTATGTACCAGGATCGATCAGGAAGGTGTTACCTTCTGTTCTATACGGAGGACCGTATGGGGCAAACATTTACAATTGTGCAGAGTACCTCGCCCAAGCTAACAATCCAAATAATCCCGGTGGGATACGTCGTTTAATTGGAGTTGGGGCAGACGGAAAGCTGTACGATTTAGCGTCCGCGACACCAACGGTTCCTTATTCAGACACGTCGGCGTTGCTCGGAACTCCTTCAACAATTCCAATAATTCTACAATATCCCGGTTTTTTTGTTCCGTACAACATCCGTTCGTGGCAATTAAATACAGCGTATTTAGCACACGACGCCGTTATCGAGTTTGGTCCCGACGGTAATGCTTATATGTTTGAGGTTACGACGGCTGGTACAAGCAGCGCTACCGTTGAGCCGACTTGGCCCATAACAGGCACAATCGCCGATGGTACCGTTGTTTGGACAAATCGAGGAATACCCAACTCGTCGAGGTTCTTCGCATACTTTCTTGCAATTATCTCGCCTGGCAGACAGCCGATTCGAGTTGTCGAGTGGCAATATGACCCAACGAGCGTTGTTGAAACTCCTAAAATAACAATAGGCGTTATGGGTGTTTCGCCTGCGCAGGTTCCTCCGCAAGTAACTGGTTCCATTATAAACCCCAATCTGAACGGTTACGCTCCTGCCGCCGGGCGAGCTTATCAATGGGCTTTTTATAATCCACAGACCTTGCAAGAAGGTTCGCCAAGCCCGTTTGTTGGAAAAACAAAAATTGTTGAGACGGACAACTCTAATCGAACTGTTTCGATAAACGGCTCGATTTTATTGCCTTTGCCACAGCCGAATGAAACGTCGGCAATTAACTTACCTCAACGACAGTTAGCGAAGTTAGTACCATTTCAGAGTTACCACTCGTTTTATATAGCAATTCCTATCGCAGCGCTTACGCCGCCAATTGGTAGTAACTACACGCACATCCGCGTCTACGGTACGAAAGACGATAGTTCTATTTTCTTCCTTATACCAACGTTGTTTGACGACGCTGGTAACCAAATAACAAATTCGGACGGATCGATTCCAATCGCGTTGCTTACCTCGTTACAAGTAGCGAAGGGGTGGACAGATTATTTTCCTCTACCCGAACCGCAGGCTGTTGCGGCTTCGGGAAGATGTTACGAAGGTAGCGGACCGATTAATCTCGCACCAGATCCCGTGCTCCTTGGCCCTGCCGCTTGGTATGCGACGTTGGGCAAAGAGGCAATGTACGTTGCACAGGGAACTGCTCCAGATGGTGCAAATGCGCTTCAATTAGAAGGCCCGAATGTAAATAAAAACAAATTCCGTTCCATTAGTATCTCCGTTACAAATCAACAGTATTTCTTCCAGATGTTCCTCGATAAGGTTAATGGTACTGGCGGAACGATGTATGCCAGAATTGTAGCGAACAACGGAACGGCCTTGTTGACGTTGACTCAAGCCGATGGAACTGCTAGTACGCTCTCTGGCACGTTTACTCCCACAGCCGGGCAAAAACAAATTCAAATAGAGGTGTTTGCTAACGCGATTACAATAACGGCAGACACGTTTTTGTTGTGGTCGAATCCAGTTATAAACGTTGGCGGCTCGCTTAACGCAACACCAGCTAACGAGCCGACTCCCGACAACAGTTTACTAATACCCGCGCCGTTGGCGTTTTCGAACAATCCACCACCAATTGCTCGCACAGCCGAACTCTACAAAGATGCAATTTTCTTCGTCGATCATACTGATCCGTCAAAGATTTGGTATACCCAACAGGGTTCCTATGAGAAAGTAGCGTTAACGAACTTTGTTCGTTCATCCACCTTAAAGGGATTGACGGTAATGGAGCTTGTCCGAGTGTTGGATACGTTGCTTGTATGTAAGGAGCGGTCAATTGAGCAAATAACTACTTATCCGCCCGGCCAGCCTGTTCCAGTAGATCCACAACACGGAGTGCAGGCGTATCGGTCGAGTGTACCTTTTGGCGTAGCGTTATTTTCGTTAATGGAACACGGGCTCGGGCAGTTGTCGCTTGCTTCGTCGATAAGTGAAGGTAGAGCGATAGACGCTTCCTTCGAGGCTATCTTGGTTGGAGACGACATAAAACCCATTATAGACTCGATAGATCGAAACGAGTTACATGCGCAAAATCTAGTAACGGGGTTGCCGTCGCCTGCTGTCTTAAATAAAAATAACCTCTACTTGCTCGCTTTTAGAAAGACAGGTTAACATGGCTAACAATTGGTACGACGCCGGACGTAAGTACGAACTTGACGGTAATCTTAAGCCGTCGGTTGATACCACTAGAGCATGTCTACTCAAAGACACGTATACGCCAAATCTAGCGACGCACGCTTTTTTGAATGATTTAGGAACTAATCGTGTTGGTACAGACCAAGCTTTAGCCGCCATTACAACAACGGCCGGGTCGTTAAACGCGTCAGGAGTGACATTCGTGGCTGTCCCAGGCGGGTCGACCGCGAAATTTATAGCTCTCTACAAACTTGTAGGCGATGGTAGTGTGGGTGATGTAACTTCGCCTTTGCTGATGCTTTTTGATACAATATTAGGCTTTCCGATTACTACGAACGGCACAAATATTTCGATTGCTTGGAACGCGAGCGGTATTTTTAGGGTCTAACTAAATGCCAACTTACGATCCAGCAATACGCCCCGGTGGTGGTGGCACGGTTGGCTCAACCGGAGGTCAGTCGACTGCGTCCGTTCCTAAACCACCTAACACCGTAGATAATGATCTAATTATCGTTACCGGCAATGTTAATACTGGCGTTCAGATTCATCCGCCAGATGGTACTTGGACACAAATTAATCCAGGTTTCGGACTTGGTTTTCAGTGTTTTTGGAAACGCGCAAGCGGCGAACCGGCAAGTTGGATTTTTACTTGGGACGGCGTCAACCGAGCGTATACGTTTAATAGTTTAGCCGCTTATAGTCAAGGTGGCGGTACGATTAGCCTTGACACAGCGACGTTATCACAGACTATTTCTGCGACTAGTAAGACTAGCGACGCTGTTACGCCGAGCGCGAACGCTTTAGTTCTTGTAAGCTATCTTGAATTTGTGATTAGCGAGCCAGGACCGCCAACTGGTCCTGGCGGTCTTACACAGGTTCAATCCGTTGGTGGCGTCCCATTTCCTAGTTTTTGGGCTGGCTTTATTTATATTGCTGGAGGTGCCGGTTCAGGTACTTTCACTGCGTCAAACAACTCAGGCGATCCAGGTTCTAATTTCTTTTGGGGATCCGGAACGTTCTCGCTGATTTCGAGTTTAAGTAATACAGCGCAACCGCCGTTACTGACTGATGAAGCGATATTTACTCCCACCGCGACTGCCGTTAGCGACATTTTATTTCGTAGCTGCAGCGGGGATGTCGCGCCTCCATTTTTTACTGGGTCTTTTCTTACTCCGTTACAACCGGCTGGAGTACAGGCAGGTGATTTGTTAATTGCCCATATTTGGTCAAACGGTACGATTCCTGGCGACCAGTTTCCTAGTTTTTCCGGGCCGGGCGCATTCCAGTCTATCCCTGTTGGATGGACGTTTCTACCTAATTCGTATCTAGAAAATCGTTACCTCCAACGCTCTGCCTCGTGGATTTTCTATAAAATAGCGACAGGTTCGGAACCTCCTAGCTACCAATGGGTATTACCAAGACCTACGTTTAACTTTTGGACTGTTGTTATCTATGATTTAGTTCATGTAGACCCAGTGACCATATTCAACGGCTTTAAAGCTGCTACGGGCGGGAATGGTAGTCCACGAGCACCCTCGCTCACGCCAGACTGGCGTAATGACGTATCTTTGCTTTTATTTGCGGAGACAAACCCGCCCGGTACGTCGACATGGCCTTCAACACCTAATGCGCCGCCGGGTTATATTTTATTATGTGATCGTCAAAATCAAGGCGAATGGCAATCAGGATATTTAGGTACGCCTAATGCCTGTAGTCCAGTACCGGACGTATTTGAATATACAGAAGCACAACAAACTGCCCAGTTTATGTCTGTTCGATATAGAAATGGATGGTTTGCTTATAGTTTTTTGTTAAAGAACGTAAACGTCGTTGGGCAGTCTTGTGGAACTACACCACAAGCACCGCCTCCGTTGCTTCCTCCCAGTGCTGGCGGAGGGCCAACTCTTTATAATAATAGAATATTGCTTCGCTATATGGGCACGTCGAAGGGGTTTTCGTTATTGACCAAGTTGCCCGGCGACGCGTTGATAATAACTTTGCGTGAGGTACAAACTCCAGTTGGTGGTACAGGAGCGTGGCCGTTAGCTGGCAACGGTGATGCCGTTATAATGGCGTTAACTGACGATGCAAGGTCGTATATTTTGTTCGCGGGGACACAAGATGGTACAACGGCTGCTGTAGCTGTAACCCAACCGCTGCCTACCCCATCGGATATTCCTGAAGAGTACTGGGATACAGACAAACAATTCGATTATATTTATGCAGAAGGAACAGATATAGCTAATTTTATGATTAGCTTTTCAACGGACGAAGGTGCTACATTTAACACTCCTCAGTCTCTTACTAAGGAGTTCAAGATAGGTATAAGGGGAAAGTCGCTTGTTATTAAATTGTCACATTCAGTAGCGACGAACCTTACTCCGCTGCTTTCACACTTAAAGTTGGCGTACAACATAATCGGCAAGACAGTGCAGTAAAAGGCTTACTTAGTAAACCAATATGGCAGTAGATTCACAAGGACGTTATCAACTGGTCGATATTCGAGATCGAGTCAGACGATTGCTCGACGCGGTTAAGTTTGCTGTTGACACGACGAGTGGTATAGAATCGGCCTTGACTATTCAAGACCAATCTGTGTCAAATACAGAAATAATTAACCAGGTAAACGAATCATTAATGGGTTTGTACGTTGAGATGCTTGAAGGAAGGGATTCACTATTTGCGCAAACAGCTTACGTGTCTGTTAATGCAAACAACATCGGACCTTACAACTTTCCTCCGTCAATGTTTAACCTTCGTTGGATGAAGTGGAAACCAGAGTCTATTTTGCTAGCGAACGTTAAACCCGAAGACTGGTATCCAATGGCAATGGTCAGCGACCCAAACGATACGGATATTCAACAGGCGTTTAAGTCACCTACGTGGAGATGGGAAGGAGATACGTTTGTACTGAATAAAATACCGACGATTAGTAATCCGGACGGCATACAGATTAACTATACAGCGTTGCCAAATGAGTTAGTAAAGGACGCTGATACGCTGACTGCCCCGGCCCGGTTCGTTCGAGTTGTACAACAAGCCGTGATTTATGATTGTGTTGTAATACTCGCGGCTGCAAAGAAACGTCTCGTATCGCCAGAAATTGCAACGAAGCGAAATCAATGGCATGAAAGAGCGGTTCAGACAGTTACTAATGCTTACCGCGCAGAGTCTGTTCAGATGATCGCGCCGCAGAGAATGATACGAACGTCGTTTAGTGGACGGCTAATGCGGGCAAGGAATTGGTGGTAAAAAATGGCTGACTCTCTCTTCAACATGAATCCGTATTTTAACCTTAATGCCTTGTCGGGAGGTATTACAGGCATTGCGGACTTTGGGCCAGAGCTTGCGTATCACTTAGCGAACTTGCGGGCCAATGAATCAGGGGGCGGCTCAGCGGGCCTTGCGGCTGGCCGGGCGGCTAGTGACCCGGCTTTGGCGTACCAACGCGCCACAGCGGCCCCTAGCGGCTTGGGTGATGAGTTCGGCGCGGATTCTTTCGCGAGGTTGATGGCCGGGCAAACTGCTTCGCGGGGTGTTGGCCGTGGTGTACAATCGGACGTTCGCAACCAGTCTGCGGCAGGAATTGGCGACGTTTCAAGTAGAATCTCCAGTGCTCTCGCCGGTCGAGCGGAAAGCGAGATAGCACAGAATCAAGCAAACGCATCGCAACAGTCTGGGTTTTTAGGTGAGTTAGGGAATATTTTAGGGCTTGGCGCTGGTGTAGTAAGTGAGTTTTTTGCTCCAGGAAATCCATTTGGTACGTCAGCCATTTTAGGAGGAGCAGGAGGTCTTCTAGGAGGTGGTAATAAGGGTGGGGGAGTAACTGGAGCAGGAACTCCGTTCGGTGGTTCGATTCGCGCAGCCTACCGTACCGCCAACAGGGTCTGGAGCTTCGTTTGGTTGGGGTCTTGGCCCGTTTTCGTCAATGGGGAGTTAATTATGGCTTTTGATTTTAGTTCGTTTAATTTTCCTAGCGAGATTAACAAAAATCTCGGTGGTTACTTACGGCAATTTCTCAGAGCTCCTGCTCCATTTGGACAGGCAGACAAACCGTTTCAAACGCTTATGTCGCGGCCTTCGTTTATGTTAGGGCCGGGTGGTTCGTTTATAAACCCACAACAGATACAGAACGTAGAAGGAACGAACTACCTCAACGAACGAGGAGATATTGCAACGCAGAACATCCAAGACAAACAACAAGCTGCGGGGTTGTTGGGTCAAGCGGGAAGCAGAGCGGCAGATATAGAAAGAATGCGTCAGATGTTGGAGGCGCAGAACGTTAGTAGTGGCGGAGGTGGCGGCGGTGGATTATTTAGTGGGTTAATGGGGTTCTAATATGAAAGTATACGGTCCATTTCATGCCTTGAGTAATCCGCTTGTGGCGATAAGTCTTGGTTTGCGAGGAGCGGAGGACGCATTTCAAGTTTACGACAGATACAAAGAGGCGCATAAAGATGATTTCTTAACGAAAGCGTTGTTAACTGGACAGCCAGTTACGGAAATGGAAGGCGGGCCGTTTCGTCAGTTAGCGTCGAAAGTAACAGGTGGGTTAATACATCCAAATGTTGAGGCAAGCGGAGAACAATTAGCTAGTGAAATACTTGGATTACGTAAACAGGAAGGAGAAAATATCAAGGAAGCCGGTTCGATTGCGAACATTCGTAAGAACGTCGGTGGCGAACCTTTTAGAGCTGGAACTCCACTTGCAAAGACGGCTCTTCGACTTGGATTAGGGGATATTTCAGGGCCAACTGCGTCGGAGACGAAAGAGCAGCAATTAGCTCAGACTAAAACTCCTGAAGCAGCGGCGGAAAGAGCAGCGGCGACCTTCAGCGCTACTGCTCCTTTGAAGTTGGGGCTCGCTAGGTCGATGGCAGAAATGACAGAGCCTTTTAAATTACGGCTTGTCGGGGAAGAAGCAACGGCCCGAGCGGCAGCAGCAGGTTCTCCTTCTGCAATAGAAGCTGCTTCGCGAAGGGCGTTCGCAACTCATGCGGCAGGCGTTGCAGGCACAGCGGAGGGAGTAGGAAATTTAACCCTCGGGCAGTATCGTTCCCGCCCTGGAGGGAAGATTTATGTAAATAGAAGTACACTTTCTCCAGCTTCGTCGAACATGCAAGTTAAGGACGCTAATGCAAATCCAGACCTTGCACCAATAGCATTAGGTAAAGACGAACAAGGATTAGCTGAGGCTCGTTCGATGTTGAAGCAATTGGGACAAGCGGACAGGTTAATTGATACCGTTTTTCCTGCAATAGGTCCATCGAGCGGGTTATCGGGCGAACGAGCCGCAAGAACCGCCGGTATATCGCATTATTGGAACAAAACGAAAGACCCAAACGTACAGTTTTTCTATCGTTTAAAAGGGTTGCTAATTGCATATGTTAAAAATCAACAGGGTCGATATCCAAGTACGACTGAACTAACAACTATTGGCTCAGAACTCGTGCCCGAAGCTGGTAACCTAGACACACGTAGTGACTCCAACGAAGTAGCGCACCAGAAAGTGTTTGAGTTACAACAGAAAATACGAGATACTTATCTCAACGCAGCGGTAGAATCATCTACGGAAGGCAGCGACGCAGAACACGACAAAGACATAGACAACGTTTACGCGCCGGAGTAATTATGCCGGAATTAAAAACCAAAATTGTGGCAGCTAAGTCAAAACTTAGCGATTTTCCTACTGTTGAGGCAGCGATAGCAGATTGGACAAAACGACCGGAATTTCTACGCAAAACAAGACAACAAAGGATAGAAAGCATTCGAGCGTTAGAAGGACGTTACCAAGAGGCTATTGCTAAAAAAGGGCAAGCTTTGTCGGAAGCTCAAAACGGCCCCGACATGGTCGGTAGAGCGAATGAAGCCATCGGTCAATGGCTAGATCAAAACATTGGTTACGACACGGGCAAAGTTACCCGTGCATTGTTACCATCGTCTGACGCTCAAGCTGCAATAGACGCTACGATGTTTGTATTACCGGGCGGAGAAGCTTTAAAGGGATTGCCGCTCGCTGCGCGTCTTTTGCAGCGACCGTTAGGTAGGCTTGTGGCGAGATTAGGTATCCCTACAGCGGCAGGAGCGGTAGGTGGTGCTATTAGTGGAGACCCTCTTGGTGGAGCGGAGAGTGGGCTTGCTCAAGGTGCGATCGGGGAGACGTTAGCTGGTGTAACTAAAACTGGCCGACATACTTTGGGCGCCTATGATTTCGCTCGTTTGAGAGGGTGGTTAGAAGCAAGGCTTCCAATAAAAATTCCAAACGAACAAGCGTTTCGTAGGTTATTTAGAGGAGGGGAAGCGCTAAAGAAAACTGAGGACGTAACAAACAAAGAATTTTCGTCTGTAGGAAATTTTCCTGTAGAAGTGACGATACCACAATCCGTTTCGGGTGTGATTAGCAAAAACGCCCCTAGCGGAACATATCGAGTCTTGTTGAAAGAAGTTACGGATATACTCAATCGTTTAGAAGAAGTAGGATGGGATTATCGAAATGAACCAACAAAAGGACATGTAGCTAAGGCAGTTCGTAGTGCTGTACATCAAATAGAGGGAGAGGTTGCACAATCGATTGATAAAGTTTCCCCGAAATCAGCTATTAGATGGTATACCGCGCGACAGAAGCTTCGTACAGCGAGGACTCTGACGAATATGTTTAGCGAAGAAGGCGCCATAGATGAGTCAGGTAGATTAATGATGCCAAAACTGCAAAAACTGGTGTCAGACGCTGGACCAAAAGGTTTTAAGACTGACATTATTCAGTCTATGGGAGATTCGTCACAGAGGTCGTTGTCGAGTATTCTTCACAGAGGAGCATCGGAAGGATTAGAAGATGTTGCTGGGCAAGGAGTTGCGAAGCACGGAAGTTTAGGGCTTCACTTTGGTGTTTTTCCGAGAATGAGCTTGCAGATGCCAAAATTTGCCCGCCATATTGGTTTCGTACCGTACGACTTAGGAAGAGGAAGAGCGCTAACGGCAGCGTTGACGTTAGGACCATATCGATTTGCGAGAGCCGTTGATCAGTTGTTTACTGGTTCAGCAAACGCGCAGACTGCCGCGTCAAATCAATTACCGCCGACTAAGATAGTTCAGGATCCGTCGCGAATACAAATGAATATTACGAAGTCGCCCGAAGAAATGGCCGCGATGCCAAAATAACATGCCAAAAGGTCCATTCAGTGAAATAGCTCGCCGACGGGCGCTAATGCAAGAAAATCCCGCGGAGGATATTCGTCGTTCGCTAATTCCAACGGCGGAGCAGGAAGCTTTGCGGGAGCCGGCGATTGACCCTGTGTTTCTCGCGGCAGGAGGAATTAGTGGAGGATTGAATAATGTAAGTCGTGGTATTTCTAGAAACTTATTATTGGATCGAGATTTCTCACCTTTCTTAAATCTATTACGGGAACTAAAATCTACCCCGACGAAAGATTTTGGAACCGGATTATTCAATGCAGTTAGGCAAGGAATATTGGGACAAGCGTTAGGTAGCGAGCTCGCTCCAAGACATCCAATAGAGACTAAAGTCGGTTCTTTGCCTGTGGGGCAAGGTGTATTTAGTTATTTGGCAAGACTAACAGACTTCGCTCAGAGACAAGCTGGAAATATATCGAGATTGCCCGAATGAAATTCTTATTTCGCTCAAGCGACGGTCTTTGTTTGCCGCAAGCGCTGCGGGTACAGAGCGAGGGTAACAAAGTTAAGTTAAGCGTCGAACAATCCGGTTACGACAACGCTGGTAACGGCTTTGTTGACAAGGTAATGAATTTCAATTCGGCTGTTGACTGGGCAGATGTAGTTGTATACGATGTACAAGACGGGCCGTTACCAGAGGAGGCCGACAAAATTCGTAAACGCAAACCAGTTGTGGGAGCGTCTGCGCTCGGTGGTCAACTTGAGCATGATAGAGCGTTTGGTATTGAATTCGCGAAAAAAGCTGGAATCAAAATACCGGAGGTGCAGGAATTTACTGGCCCGGCTGCGTTCCGCAGAGCGAAAGAATTTATCTCCGGTAAACCGAAAGAAGTCAACTGGGTATGGAAAGTAAACGGTAAAGCGCCCAGTGGTGTCGGTACATACGTTGCAAAAGGCGGACGAAGTGAGATGCTCCGCATGCTGAAATATTGGGAGGATCAATACCGTGGCGAAGGTATTTCGCCCGATTTCATCGTTACTACTAAAATCGAGGGAGAAGAAATCTCCACCGAAGCGTGGTTTAATGGACGGTCGTTTGAGCTACCAAACCACACGTTGGAACGGAACAAATTCTTCAATGGTGATCTCGGGGAGAAAACGGGTTGTTCGGGTAACGTGGTGTGGGCTACGGATAAAAATGCCCCGTTGTATCGTAAGTTGCTTGAACCGTTGGTTGGCGAATTACAGGATAAGTTCGTAGGGCCGTTAGACGTTAACGTGATTATTGAAAAGAAAACTAACGAACCCGTTTTTTTGGAGTTCTCGCCAAGGTTCGGGTATGATGCAATTTTTTCGTTAATGGAACTTTTGGAAACAGATTTTGGAGAATTTCTTTATCAAATCGCGTCGGGCCAAGTATGGTCGGGCCGGATAAATGCTGGATTTTCCGGTGATGTACGTCTTCACATTCCACCATTTCCTGCAAAATCTTCGAAAGAACAGTCAGATGAAGCTGTAGGAGTTCCAATATTTGGGATTGATGTCTCAAAATATAATCCTCATCAACATTTAGTAGAAGTTATGCTCGACCGAGATGACGAGCCAGTTACTTCTGGACCTCATGGATATGTAATGTCTGTAACTGGCCGAGGCGAGGACGTACGCAGCGCAGAAGAAGCAGCGTATAAACAAGTAGACAAAATACGTGTACCCAATATGCGGTATAGGACGGACCTTGCGGACGTGATAGAAGAAGTATACAACAAAATAGAAGAATCCGGTTGGTTAAATAACGATAGCCGACCAAAGAACGTTTTGGGATTGTCACAAATTTTTCAAAGACGGGCGTTTCGCCCGTAGGCGACCGCTTTGCTCCTTAGACGTTGCGAAAAATGCCATAAGTGTTTCGTAGTTTGGAATGAACTAGACTATGTACTTTGCCCAGTTTGTGATTTGCGAGGAGAAGAAGAATGGATTCTTTTCTCATTTCAGAATGTCCTCTTTGCGGAACGCAATGGTGTCCGGATTACTTAGGCCAAGTACACCTTTGTGATAAGACTCCTCTTGTCTCTTCCTCGCAAGACAAATCTCAATCATCTCCAACGCTTCCTGAGGAGAAAATACTAGGCCTTCCCCATCTTCTCCGAGAGCGTACTGGCTTTCGGCGATAGCTTTCATAAAAAGAAGTTTTTCTATAGTCATGTTAGTTCCTTCAACATAACATATTGAATTTTTCCCGTCTTTGTGTCTTTTCCTGCTGAGTCAATTATACCTGCTCCACACAATGCGGCGATGTCCTGCTGAAATTCGTTTGGATTTGGGTAATAACGAATACATTTCTGATAAAGCTCATCGCTATCTACAACGGCTCTCTTAACGCCAGTCCGGGCCGCTTTTTCTTTAAATACACGAAGGACTTTTTCGTGACGTTCGGCGTTTACGTGTTGACCAACATAGGTGAAAACCTTGGGCATGTTGAGGTTTACGTCTTCGAGAAGCTGCCAAGCTGATTCAAGGTCTTTGGGAGAGAATTGGAGATTTTGTTCTCCTCGTGAAATGGCAAGGACCATTGCGATGCGAATAAGGTGGTCAGGTAGACGCTGGGGCCAGCCCTCACCTTCGCTAAGGGAAGATTTTTTGTATTCGTGATACCAATAATCGTACCATCTGGACGACTCTTTGTTTATCTTAAAGATGCCTACCATTGACACAAAATTAGCTAGTCGTATTTGTAAAGAGGTACGTAAAGCTTCGTATTCTTTGACTAATTGAAGGTCCGGTGCTTCGTCATAGAACAACGATTCCGGCGTGCCTTGATCTTCTGAATAAACAAAAATTTGTCTTGATGCATAGCCGTGGCCAATAGCTTGTGGTAAAATGGCTTTTGCAAGATTTGAGGGAGTCGTGGCACAAAGCATAGTTACAGCAGGGTCTGTGATTTTAACTGGCTTACTTTTTTTAGTTTCGTAGTCCTTACTTATGCCGTCGATTAAGTCGTTGAGATTATCTATAAGGCCGTCGTTGTATGAGGTTTTTGTAAGAAATGAAGATAATTCTCCAGCAATTATCATAATTCGAGCCTTGGGTAAGTTACCTAACTTATGAAGCAATTGCTCGGGAGTTATCTTTCCCTCGTAAACTTGAATCCCGCTAGAGCGAATTAACTTAGATATTAAGTTAACTGCCGTTGTTTTTTTGCTTCTTCCAGCTCCAGCAACTAAAACGATACAAAGCTGCCCCGGCCAAGTGTCGAAGAAGTCAACTCCAAACTTACTCGTTCGAGGCAAATATATTTTTCTTGATAATGCACTTGCGATTGCTCCAATCGCACACCATCTGTGAAAGACCGTTGGAGATTCCTGAGCAGAGGTGTATTCGATATAGTCAGATATCCAGTCAGACACATTTAATTTCCTTCTTCTATAACTAACTCAGAAATGGAATCTCCAAAATCCAAAATAGCTATTTTATTTACTCTGGCGTCTCTTATGAAGGACATTGGATAACCCATATCTAGCAATATGTTGAGATGCGCTCTAACTTCTTTGTCGTTTGCGAACATACGTCTAGTCGTCAGTCTAACTTCTATCATATAAGTCCTTCCTTCAAAGCAAACCATTCGGGCAAAACGAGTTTGCCTTCGTCACCTTCTTTATAGACTTCACTATCGTCGTCAACACACGATTTAGGAATCCACGCCTTGCTTCCATCGTCGAAAATAATGTGAACTGCTTTTTCTGTTTCTCGGTCGCAGTAACATTTCTCAAATTCGGCTTTGTACTGCTCTTTTTTACTCATGTCAGACACATTTAGTTTCCTTTTTCGAAGAAGGTTTGTCTGTCTCTATGTTGCTGTAACCAACAGGTTGCTAAGTGTTCTGCTCCTTCTTCGCTCCTATTAGTAATAGCGGCGTCTATCTCGTGTTGACAATGTTCGCCACAACCCTGTGTTTCTTCGTGAGCGAAGAAAGCCTCGTCATCTCGAATCACTAACAACACGCCATATTTGTCTCCTAACACGCTTTTGATGTAATGAGCGATGTCGAGAAGTTTTTCGTTTATCTGTTCGCGATTGAGACGAGGTTCGTATTTACTCATTTAAGGTCTCTCCAATTCGGCCCCGATTTAAGTTCAAGCGGAATGTTCAAAATTCTCCCGTGCGCGTTTATAGGTGAATAAAAAGCTTCCGCAATAGCCTCTCGTACCAACGCTCGTTCAGTCTTTCTATGAGTAACCAATACCGAATCGTGCCGTTGGGTAAGTAATCTCGTTGAGTTGCTAATATTACGTAGGGACCTTTCAAGTCGAGTGATTGCCCGACCTGCAATGACACCCACAACACTTTGCGCCTTCCATGAAAGCGCTTCGCGAAGGAGTTCTCCGTCGGGATCATGTAGTCCATAGAATTCTCTCTTGCGGCCAAGTAAATTAATAAGCCAACGGCTGCGCCGCAGTTCGCGATCTGTTTCATTTTGCCATTTTATTGTAGGAGGGGTAACGACGCGTTCGCGGATACGGTGGCCTTCTTTTTCGGTTATGTAGACGCCCGCGGGCGGGAGAATTTTTGTTACGAATTTTCTGACTCCCATTTTATACTTAAATGCATAACCGCTTTGCTTGGCAACGAATCTCTCTGCGTGATTGCACTTGCCCGCTCCTTCTCCACGACATTTGTCGCAGACATCTGTAATAGTTTTGAGCAGTGTGGGCAATGGAAGTCCACTATGGTACTCCCAGTTGCGGAATGCCCAACAAGCTTTAAGTCTATGAGAGTCAATTCCTCTATTAAAGGCATCAATCATCACCATGTCTTCGGAGTCGCAAGCGATTATCATGTCTTCGGCTTGGGAGAGGTCGGCTTCGGTTAGTTCGTCTGTATTTGAATTATCGGGTATAACGAGGTTGAGGAGGGAGTGGGGCCAGTTTTGCCCTTGGGGACCTCCTTCGTCGGCGCCTTCGGAGGCGAAACGACCGGATTTAGTACCGTTAAGGCGATAAGTAGGATGGTAGTAGTCAGAAGTGTCAAGGGCCATACCCAAAAAAGACGATTGTAGAGTCCTACGTTGAGTAATTTCAAGACATACATCAAGCATAGGACGAATACTAGGGAACTTATGAGAATATCCAAGTAAATCCTCCTTTGCGACGCGGGCCTGGCCGTGAGGGAAGTTGCGGGATGGCTTAGTGCGGTTGGGAGTCACGCCGAATTGAAGGAGTAACTTCCCCATTTCTTGGTTGGATTTCGTATTAGGAGTCCAACCGGCGAGTTTTGTTAGGTTAGATTCGTGCGATTCGACTTCTAAACGAAGGCGTTTGCGGGTTTCGATAAGGGCCGCAACGTCAATGTGAAGACCGCCTTCGATCATAGATTGTGTAGCGGGAAACTGTGACTGGACTTCGGTCATGTAGAAGTCGTAAAGGCTAAGCACGAGGATATCCATCTACTTGATAGCGAGGAGGATCGCCTGCTAGAAAACATTCCTCGTTTCTCCATAAGCTAACGCTTCGTGTTCTTTGGAATGTAAAACTTAAACCGTTAAATATCTCCGCATAGCTACAGTCAGGATGTCGTCGTATTGCGTCTATTTTAATTTCTTCGTTAGTCATAGCTCCTCCTTTATCACCGCCAACCAAGAGGGGATTTAAATATCGATGGGCCTATTTTCTTGTAAAATTTCTTGAAAAGCCGGTAGTCTTTACGGTTATTAGAGAGTCTACGAATCTGCTTTGCTCTTTTCTGTCTCATAACTCTTTCATGTCCTTTATCATCGCTAACGCTGCTTCCAACGTTAACGCTGCGTCTTTGCAATTGTAAATCCAAAATTGCTCCTCGCTCACTTGCCCGAACCCCGCTTGCCCGCGGCCGGATTCGTCTTTGTAGTATTCCTCATCTGTGTAAATGCTGACGATAAAACCCAAATCATGAGGCAAATCAGGGGCAAGCAAGGAGTGGGCAGAAAAAGTGTCAAAACCGCTAGCCATAAAATCAGTACAGATTCCATGTTTCCTCAACTGCCACGTGTCAAACGCGGCCCCGTTTTGAGTGACGTATCTTCGGTTGGGTTGGTTCAGCAGGTCTGCTATACCTCGCCATATCAAGGATTCGGTGGAGATCTCGGGCCAATACGGACGGCGGTCCCTCTGCATCAAAGGTATGCAAAATGCCTCCATCGGGTCGGTGGAGAACGCAATGCAGCTTATGTACCACGTGCCATTTGCCCCTTGCGAAGTCTCTATGTCGAATGACAACCAAGGAGAGGGTGAGGAGCGGATTACTTCGAACCAATTCAAGGCTTCCTGAAAAGTTGGTTTTATGTTCCAAAATCTTTGTTTCTTCCTTATCTCCGGCCATTTTCTCTCCTCTATTGCTCTTTGGACGTCGAATTGGACAACGGGCTCGTAACGCCATTCACCACGCATGTAGTAAGCAGGGTGGAAAGTAGGAACGAATTTACAACCGAATGGAGTAAGAAGTCGAGATCCGCGGCGGTTCGTAATGTCTTCGTATTGCAAATTCGACAAAGCTCGCAACGCGAACGCTCCCATTCCGATAATGACGTTGAGTCGAGGAAGGGAGCAAAGCTCTCGATATAGTCGAGGAAGCTCTCTAATGACATCTTGGGTAGAGGGGTTCGCGGTTGGGTCGTCGAATGATTGTACGACATTGGTTAAGAATACCTCCGTTGAAAAATCGTTTTCTCGTTCGCTGCCGGCGTTTAAGCCAGCGCGACGTAAATGACGGCGAACACGGCTCCCGGAGGAGCCAACGAGCAGTCGGCCTTGAAGGACTTCCTCGCGGGCAGGCTTTTCGCACACAACCGCAACAGTTGCGTCGAGCGGGCCTTCGGGTTTGAGGTTATATCGAAACGGCAATAGCCTTGCCTCGAAGGACTCGCCAGGCTCTCTTCAGTCGATATAAAAACGTGAAATCTTTCTCTGGTGAAGTCCCGGGATATTTTGGTTTATGTATATACCAATTATGTATGTCTGTCTCATACTTCCGAAACGGCGCGATAATCTCCATCATTCCTACTCCAAAAGGATTCACTGTAAGCCCTCCGTTAGTTTGTCGTAAATTTTGTCTTTCATAAGAAAAGGTTTCATTTGTTCGTATTCACGCTGGACGTTTATCGCGCGAATGTGAAACCTGTTGTTTTGCTCGATTGCCTGACACCAATGAGTAACCGTCGAGTGGTCCCGCCCGAACATTTTTCCTATAACTATCGTAGTAAGTCCGAATTCTCGTTGGATTACGTACATTGCTATTCCACGTGAAATGGCTATTGCGCTTTTTCTACTAGAGCTAAATACTTTGTCAATAAACGGACCTGCTGCTATTTTTGTAATCAATGCAGCGGCGAGAAGTTCGTCGGTTGTGGGACAGCGAGGTTTCATTTCCGTCTTGCCTCTTCGCGGAGTTGCAACAACATAAGCGCCCGGCAACAAAGGTTGGCGAGGTGGTCTTCGCCATTAGGAGGAAGGCGTCTTAGCAGAACAAACTGGTGAGCGAAGAAATGTTCCCAGCCTCCGTTCTCTCCTAACTCTCTCCAGTCGCCCGGTTTGTGTTTGCCCGAGACAAGGGCGTCGTCAAACACTTTTGTTACGCATTTAATTGCGTCGAGAATGTCTTCGGGCACGTCAGCTGCGCGAAATGTTCCGTCCATTTTTAGCTCCTCGAGACCATCTATGTAGTTCATTTAGTCCGAAAAATGCAGGAATGTGTAAAACCTTTGCAAGACGCATTTCCTTTTTAGTTCCTTCCGATGTTTCCCAATTTGGTAATAGGAAAATAGCGTCACATTTAGGGAGTATTGTTAAGTACATTTTTATCCAAAAATTGTAATCAACTTCCTCGATGTCTTCCATATGATAAGAGTTAAGATGTGGGCAAACAAAGCCTATCTTCATAGCCGCAATGCGTCGGGCGAATGATTCGGCAACTCTAATGTTTGCGGCGGTTATTTTTTTGATTCTCCCGGTGTAAGGGCCGGCGATGTAGACGATTTTCATGATATGTTTTTGTACCTTTCTACCGTTCGGCTTGATAGCCCTAGTACTTTTGCCGCTTGTTGCGTGTCTCCATTACATTTTTGAAGTGTATCTAACACGATAGGTTGCCTTTTTCTTCGAAATGGAGTTAAGTCGGGTTCGTCAAAAACTAAATTAAGAGCGCTGGATAATTCTTCGTGTACTTTGGGAAGTTGTTCGATTTTACCTCCGTCAACTGCCCATTTTATGGAGGTAAGTAAAGCAAAGGCTAATTTGTCAATGTCGGAGGAGTTCATAATCTTTCAATAATATTCGTAAAGTGCCCGTGTGAAACTTCGTTGGGTCGATGATCGAATACGACGTCGATTAGGCTAGGATATGGATATCCTCCTATTGTTTTGGAAGCTCTTCTACCATACCAACGTAGGACAGTTGCTGGGCGAACTGTAAACGAAACAGGAGTATCTTTGTCGTTCTTGAATAATCGCCAGTCAAATATGCGGACTCGATCACCTGGATAAAATGCTTCAGTTTTCATAGCTCTGGTTTCGCCACAAACGGCTTTTCCTTTCCTTCGTTAACCAAACGTTGTAACGCAATTTGTACGTAACGGTCGTTTAGTTCGAATCCGAGAAACTTACGCCTTAACTGTGACGCAGCGACCAACGTCGACCCCACTCCAACAAACGGGTCAAGTACAATCTCACCCGGTTCGGTAGATAATTGGACCAGTTCCCTAAGTAATCCGACAGGTTTTTGCGTAGGATGAAATCGGTTACTGCCCAGTTCAACGGAGTAGGTGAAGACGTTTTTTCGTTTAAAAGCCAATCGACGTGCCCGGTTACTAGCAAATAAGAATGGTTCCCATGCCGGAGCAAAGTTATGGTCCCAATCTGCTGCTCCTGTTGCTCCTCCTGATTTAAACCAGATGTTAACGACATCTCGAACGTCAAATCCAGCGGCCCTCCAGATGTCTTGACTCTCACGCCAGAGGGAAGCACCAAAGAAGGCATAGAGGTGTCCGCTAGATTTAAGTACTCGACGAAGTTGCGGAGTAATACTTCTAAGGATAGAGAGCGTCGATTCAGGACTGTCTTCAAAATCATCTCTCCCATCGCGAGACGCGTAACGTCCAGTTCCAAGCTCGAGACCATAAGGAGGGTCTGTTATGATGCAGTCAATTGATTCGTTAGGAACGTCAAGGATTAACGATGTTGCGTCGCCGCATTTAACAAAGCTAGAGAAGCTGGCGTAAGCCTCTTTTTCTCTACCACGGCGTTCGACTTCACGTTTGAAATCTTCTGTAAGACGGTCAAGTGTGCGGAGAGCGTTAGAGCGAGAGTTCTCTTTGGCAAGGGAGGGCATTACTTTGACAGCATGGGCGAGGCGAATGTTTTCGACAACGGTACGGACGTTTGTGTTGCTTAGCGAAGCTGTTTTGTCGTAACCCCATCCAGTGGCTTCGGGAGAATTATCGCCAGCGACAGGTCGACCAGCCTTGCCCGGCCCGTAGATTTCGCGTTTTAGCTTGTCGATTTCTGCTGTAAGGTTGACTTCTTCCCAGAGCGTGAGATTTTTGCGGGCGAGGTTTTCTTCGAGCTCGATTTCGCGTCGTTGGACTTCACTAAGCTCGTGAATAAAATGTGCAGTGATCTTTTCCCATCCAAGTCGTTTGATAGCACTAAGTCGACGCCCTCCAGCACGGAGTTCGATTTGTCCGTTAACTCGTTCAACGACGATTGGATGTAGCAACTTATTAGCTTTCTTAATAGACTCGGCAAGATATTCGATAGATTGTGCTCCTGCGCCGTCGAGTTCTTTGCGAAAACGATCGCCAACGACGATCTGGTCGATTGGAATAGTGTGGAAATCGTTTGGCATAAAGGTTTACTTTGTAAACGTTTTTGGCTTGGCTGAATTCTTTACGTTCCATCCTACCTTATGAGCTTTGTCTTGGCAGTAAGGTATGACTTGGTGAAGTATAATACTTGAATCATTAGGATCAACGTAGAGAATGCAACTGCAATGAAGTTCGATCCTAAAGAAATACTTGCTGTCTCTGGCAATGTCTTTGATAAATTCAAACATTACCTTGGCCTTATCGTTTGCACCGGCCCCTCGACGGCGATGCTGCCACGTCTTATCATCGCGTCGAGATCGCGTTCGGTTAGTTCAAGAGTTACGAAGCGAAAAATACAGAATGGGCAAATACGCCGACGCATCGTTGTGTTGAGGCCAACGAAGCGTTGGGGCATTTCTGCAGCGGCGTGACGGTGCGTGACAATGGTACGCTGGACCGTCTTCGCACGGCGAGGGAGTGGTTGGCGGCAAGAAGGGCAGTTCATTAATTTTCGCTGATGACGTCTAATTCATCAGATTCGTCTAATTCTCGACAATAACCTTGAGCAATGAAATAGTTAGATAAGGAAAAATTATATTCTTTCCTCTGTTCCCAGGAAAGGCTATCGAACGTATCTCTCACGGACACTGCGTCAAACTGTTTTACAACGGCTAAATATACGACGGAAGCATCTGTCCAGTCTCCGCCTCCTTCTATTGCTAGGTATTTCAAGTATATTTTCTCCTTAACTCAATTTTAGTCCCTTTAAAACGGCGGCGGTAAAGATTGCACCGAATATAAAACCGCTAGAAAAGAACATTGTCGCTGCAAGGGTTAACATTTTATTATCCATTCAATTTTACTACACTACAACGGCGACAGATAATGTATTTGAAAAATATCGAATAGACCCATTCGTGATTACACATTTTTTTCTCCTTAAATTCCGCCCGGCCATTCGACAACATTGGAGGGTATTATGTTGCTTCTTCCTACAAATGGACCGGGCGGTGACAAGCGCTTCGCGATTAGTCGAGTGGCCTCGCTCCTTTTATTACGTTGCGAAGGTCGTCACTGTTCTGTTGTTTTTCAACATCAACTTGCCACCGGGCACGAAGGCCCATCCAGTCGTCAGTGTTGAAGTCGATCAACGGAGGCTTGCCGCAGCAAGGAGAGAAGTATCTTGACTTCTCTTTTACAAACTTTTTGTTGGAAGTTTGTCCGCAATTCTTGCAGGTCCAGGCCGCCTTTAAGGCGTTAATAAGGTCGTACATTTTACCAAGGTCATAAGGATGTTCTGATCCGTCGTCGTTTACTTTGACGCCCTTTTGGAAGGCGTAGTAAAACATATTTGGCCCTCCGGGAAGGCGGCGGCCACGGTAATCTCCGTCGTCAATTTCGACTTGAAGTCTGACTTGTTGGCCACGGCTAGGAGCTTTAATATCTACCACGTCTTGGTAGGTGATATGGCCGTTGTAGAAGTTCTTTTCTACCGGCTGTAAGGATGTTGCGGATGATGCTTCGTTAAGGTCTACACTGAGTAAGGGGGCCATAACGTTCTCCTTCGGGTTACAGAGTTAAATATCCAACACGTTTGCGAAATCTTGTTCGACAAGTGGTGGTAAATTATCTCTACCACGAGTGCCGGCGGAGTGAACATGGTCTGACGGAGTCGGGCGAGTTATCCATTTGAAATCGGGAGTTGTGTAGAGAGCGATAGAAAAATCTTTTGCGAGGCGCATTGCGACAGACTTAGTAAGTAATGGAACTTTAAACCAGATATTCGTTTTGATCGGCTCCTCCCCTAACTTAAGGGCTCGAACCTCTTCTTGTCGAGCGTCGACGTGTGCGGTAAAAAAAGAGAAACATGGAAACTGTTTTGTTGTCATATAGACATCGGTAACTTTTTCACCAAGTAGTCTCCAATCGCCCGGGTCTATCATGGTCGTGCCTTTAGGTTCGCCGATTTCTTTACCGCGAGTTAACCAGATAAAATCTTCGTACATGTCTTGAATAGCAGTTAAAGAATCGACAGCGATACAACCTATTTCTTGCCCCGGCTTCCACTGTTTTGTTCGATAGTCCAGCCGTTCGTCAAGTTCATTGAATTCGTTTAGGAAATCCTCGGCCATTTTCTTTGAGCGATTTGGGGCTACCCTCTCACCGAGCACCAGTTTTTGTTTTGTGTAACGATGGAGTTCAATGTCTTTGATCCATTTTTCGCAGGTGCCGGGCTTATCAGTGTAAAGCTCTCGACCTTCGCGAGCGAGGCGAAGCAAAGGCTCTGCCCCGTCTTCGTCCATATCGAAGAAGACGATTTTCGTTGACATTTTGTGCAAACGGAGGTATTTATGAAGGGAACCGAGGCTCCCGGTTTTCCATGTCTTCGGGGCACCGACGAGGAGAATCGAAGCAAAATCGGGTTTGGTTAGTTGTTCAGTCGGAATGAGCATAAATTATTCCTTATCTGCACTTATGTTAAGTGAGCCGCTGACTGGCACATTGTTACCTTCAAAACTCGGCGGTACGACAGACAACATCTCGTTACAGTAATAAGGCGGAACAGGCAATCCCTTATTCTTCCCCTTACCAAGATTCGCGTCGCAGTCCGCAAACGGCACGCTGGCCACATCCAGCGTCAGTATGTCGGGCCGTCCAATCGGGCAGGTGCCATTTACGTTTAAATTTACTCCGACATCGGTCTGCATAAGAATGTTGATATACAATCCGTTCGTGCTGGCGGAGGCATTCCAGGAGCCGTCAAAGGTCTCTTGACAGGTTTTCCCTGGCCCTTGACAGAATAAACCGAATAGCGGTACGTCAAAGGCTTGAGTTGGGCCGGCGAGTAAAAAGAATACGATTGTAAATAATATTAGCTTTTTCATGCTATTTCTACCTTCGCGGGCGTCCGTTGTAGTTCTTCTATAATCCAGTCGCGAACATTTACAGCACAATCGTCGTAATGACCTTGAAATCTGTGTAGACGACAATTCATGTCACAAGTAACAAGCGTGTACATTCGATTAAGGGAGTTAACTAATTTATTTCTATTCGCGTTGGTGTTCTCTGTAGTAAGGGATTCCATGTGTTCTCCTCGAACATAGCGAGGGTGTCGTTGTTTATGCCATAGTCACAAAGTTCGTAAAACGCACATTTGCCGTAGTCGAAGCAACGTTCGGTGTCTTGGTAAAATGTGTTAATGTTGTCTATAGGCTGGCCCGGTCGGATTAAGTCGAACAGTCCACGCTGGTACATTTTACGCCAATCTTCAACGGTGTTTATTAATTGTTCTCGCCAATTGTCGCAATCTGACTGTTTTACTGGAAAATAATCTCTCGCGAACCCAAGTGATTGCGACGCAACTCCAATAATGTCTCCAAGGAAGCCAGTAATTTTGAACTGAGGTTGAATTTGGCGGATACACGCAACGTAACCTAAAGGTTGGTGGTCGAATTTTAGTTGTTTAAGCCTCTTCTCTATCGCCGTAGGCGATGTTTGGCCCGTGGTTTTTGTTTCGCGAAGCCAATATGTATCATCTGCGATACGTCGAAAAATACCGTCGATACGCCCGACGTAGTGAAACGGTTCACACTTCACTGGCCCTGCTTTGCAGGATTCGATTTTAACTGCGAACCCCAATTCGCTTTCCACAGGCTCGTACAACGGGTCTTCCGTGAGGTAATGCTCACAGTACCTGTCGAGAATAAACAATCCGTTGTCGAGTCTGTGCTTAGACTGCATATGTTCAGTTGGGAAGTATTCTGCCCATTCGTCCGCGAAAGCGCGGGCTGCGAAGACTCTTCTTTCAGACTCGCTAAACTTTCCCCACGTGTTGTAGTAACGAGAGAGGCCTGCATGAAACGAAGAACCAAAATTCGCTCCGTCTCCAACAGCGGAGGCAAGTTTAGTTCCGCGAGGGCCAATTAGGGAGTAAAAAGCTTTGCGTTTACAGCCGCGAATGACGCGGATTTTGGAGTTGTCGTACCATTCGATGGAGGAAAAGAATTTGGTGAGTTCGTCGTTGGTCATTTTCCCAATTTCTCCAACTGAGTGATACGCATAATCGGTAGTTGACCCTCGGGAAGCCCCGCCGTACATTCGCTTTCAGCGTGTCGGATTGCCTTACGAAAGGCCGCGTAGTTTGTTGTCGGTTCTCCTATAAGACCACACTCATCGCAACTAACTTGCCATAAAAAGCCGTTCATTCTTCTCTCCCCACAAAGTTAAAGTCGTCATAATCGAACAAAAACAAGTCGCTGCCGTCTGCGGCGCGTCCAATTTGTTTTAGGTCGAAGTTTGAATCAATGGACCATTGGACGAGGTCGTTGGGCGCGATGTCGGTTATACGACGTCGATAAGAAACGAGTGATGGAAACATGCCGCGTAGTCCATGAGAATGTTTTTTTACTGGAAGACCGCAGATACAGTACTCAATTTTAGTTCGTGTTCCGTTTCCTACTGCGAGCACCTTGCCCATCGTCGGATAATCTCGTCCAATTATATACAAACCGGATTCGCGAACGTCGGGCAGGGAAAGGCGTTTAACGAGAATGCGGTTGCCAAGCGGTCTGAGAGAGGAGTAATCTTTCCACTCGTTCATGGAAGTTCCTCGAAAACGTGAAACACAAGATTTCGTCGGTAAATATGAGAACCGAGAAATTTGGATCTTAGCAAGTTATCCGTCGGGTGCCCCGTTCCACGGATGAAAATACGATGCGGTTCTAGCTCTTCTTGGTCAGAAATTATCGCGTACAAGACTAAGTCATCGTTTTGGCTAAGCACTGAAATAGTACTCGACCCTTTAGGGAGAGCTACTGTTTGCTCGTCTGTTATGTCTAGTGGGTATTTGTAAATTGGCATGGCTAGTCCATTTCCTCCAAATCGTCTTTCGTTTCTGCTGAGCGAATTGGTGTGGTAGAGCTTCCCTTGGTTCGCGACGCGCGGGGCGCGGCAGTTTCGCGCAGTGGTCGCAACGCGGCGAGGTGGGCGTGGAGTTCTTCGTCGGACATTTCGCGAATGTCTTTGGGAGAGATGTCGACGCGAATGATTACGGAGTCGTTCGGCGGCGTTGTGCTGTGGCCAGCGGTGAGTCTAGGCATTTTCGCTTTCCTCGGCGTCCACTGAGCCTCCGTTGAGAATAAATTCGCTGAAATCGACTAAACGAACGGAGTCTCTGAATTCTCCGATAAGTTCTAGTGCATGCGCTGGTATGTACATATGTTTGTCAAGGCCGGGCGCTTCGTCCCAGACGATGTTAGTACAGAACTCTGGTACGTTATCCTCAAAAAACTTTCCGTCTTCAGCATCAATTTTGACTTCATTGGAAGTAGTAGGTTTTTCTGCCCTTACCCAGACTGAATTACCTGCTCTTGGGCCGCCTTTAATCTGTCTCGCTTTTTGCCACATTATTCCATCTCCTCTAAATCATTTACTTCGTTAGAAATGGACGGCCTAACCCGTAGGGGCACACGGGTTTTGGTGGGGAGTGTATGACCACCACAACTGTCGCGACCGTCGACGACAGAAGACAATTCACATAGTTCGCCCTTCACTGGACCTGCTGCGTAGGGACGTAGTCCCTGTGCGACTTCTACGTTGTAGAGCTTTTGTTGAAGTTCTGCAACGAAGACGTTGCTGTCGTAAGCACGGTTAATAGCGGGTTGAATAAGGTATTCGCGATAATGGTCAGGGCAGAGATTGTCTAGCTCTGGCCAGCCGGAGTTTTCGCATGGTTCGATGGGATTCATTTGGGAGTCGAAGTCAAGACAAACGGTGCATTTAGACATTGTCTTTCTCTAAAGGTTTGGTTTCCCAAATGTCCATTCCAGGCTCGCTCAATCGCTTAGAATGTTCTGCGCAAATAGGAAACCAATCGGACGCTTCGTGATGAAGCATTGTACCGTGAAATTCTTCATCTCTTTTAATGGTTCTTGCTAATTGAATTGCGTCGTTACTATCTGAAGTTGGGTTGCCTCGTCTGTCAATCCATCTAATTTCGCATTTAGCCATTTTCTTTTTTAATCCTCGAAAACTATCGTGGCCGATTTTGTTTTACCTAAAACCTCATCGATGCGGCTGAGAATCATGTTCCGGACGTAACTGGTTGCTGACGTATCTTCCTTAAATGCAAGATAACGCAAACGGTGGTAGTCATTTTTGTGCAAACGAACCAAAACGCAGGTCTCGGGCATGTAGTTTGTATAACGAGTTTGGTTTACTTTGTGAGGTTTTCGCATTGCATTTATCCTTAAGGTAAAAAAGTTGCTATTGCTAAACCGATAAGCATGCCAATTGCTAGCCATAAAATTGCTGATGGCATTTTATCCCTCTGTCATGTCGGATATTACTACCATTTTTCCTAGTTCGTTAGACCAAATTACTTTGGGATTTTGTGGGTCTGGCGGTATTTTTGTTTTTGGGTATACGGTTGCTAAAATACGACCGTCGCTCCAATCCCGTGTACGAATTGCTCTTCTCCGAAGCACGGACACTCTTACTCTACGACTCACGCCATTTCTTCTAAATCTGTTACTTCGCGAGTTACTGGCGTTGTAGCAACGCGCTTTGCCCTTTCCTTGCCCTGCTTCGCAGGATTGAGTATGTGACAGTCTTCTTCGTGCATAAATTTTTCCATCGACGAATCAAAGGGTGCGTGACATTTTGTGCAGTATTTATAGCCTAGGGCGAGATGCTCGCCGCGTTGAATTCGCTTTTGTCGTTCCAACATACGCCTGGCAGCTTCGTCGTTCGACAATTGGTCAACGTGTTTTGCTTTGTGAAGTTCTCCGAGAAAGTGCTGAATCTGCTTCGTCAGCGAAGCAACGATTTTCTCACTGTTTTCTCGCTCTTTTTGCAACGGTACGACGTATGTATAAAGGTAGCAACCTTCGCAAAGTTCTCCGGCAACCGCGGCAGGTTTGGTGCGGATTTTAGGATTTGATTCGCAACGTGAGCAGTCCATTTTTTTTTACTCCGTGAGTAAGTCCACGCTGGATTTCGCTTCGTCGACAGTCTTGGCGTAACAAATATGTGCACCGTTTTTCGATACTAGGATTGCTCCGTTCAGTTGATTCACTTCGATAATATATTTTTTGTAGACTATGACTGTTTGGATGTCTTTTTTGGAAATCGTAGTTTTCATGATTGTTTCCTTTCACCTGTTAAGAAGCGGGATTAGGATTGCATTCTTCACAGTCGAACAATCCGTGTTGGTTGCACATTCCTTCAATATGGTCTAGCGGGTTGTCAAACGTCGCTTCGATGTGAACTGGTACGACGCCACAAACGTCTTGAATCAATTCAGGAGTGCAGACGCTTATCAGTCTACGTAGAACTTCAGTTTGAGACAAATTTAAAGCGCCACAGACTTCGTTTAGCTTCTGATACTGCTCGCTGGAGAAGCGAGCCTTAACTTCACGATACGTCGTGGCGAACATTGGTTGCGTGCGTGAGTGTATGTTTGCCATGTGGGTAGATTAGCATTGGGCGGGCGGACGCGTCAAGTAGCTACGTTTGTGTGATGCATGAAATCGCCTAATGTATTTTTTGGCTTGCTATAAGTTTACCTAATACTTAAATTAGCAAATTTGCTAATTAACTAACAAATCGCTGGGTGGGCGGTTACGACCGCTCTCATACTGACCCTCTCCCTCTCTCCCCGTACCTGCTAACCTAGCTTAGCACCTCTGTTTCTCT
>WNFC01002687.1_pt1 | contig 28048 bp, 28 predicted proteins | sample 5400541 | NCBI WGS metagenome assembly WNFC01 (sample SAMN13153342, study PRJNA577476) | soil metagenome | isolation source: 120 cm saprolite under Douglas fir tree site 2 hole 2 replicate 1 | place: USA:California | collected 2015-04-18
TCGAGAACCACGGCACCGCCTTCGCCACCCGCATGCAAAAGATGCGCGAGCAGATCGAGGCGATGAAGGCGATCTGGACTGAGGCGAAGCCGGAATACCACGGCGACATCGTCGCTTTCGACACGATGATGACCTGGCCGAAGCCGGTGCAGAAGCCGCATCCGCCGGTCATCCTCGGCGGCGCTTTTCCGTGGGCGGCGCGCCGCGCGGTCCGCTACGGCGACGGCTGGTACCCAAACGCGTCGAGCGGCAACCCCGAGGACTATGTGCCGGCGTTCCGCAAGATGGCGCAGGAGGCTGGGCGCGATCCCAAGTCGCTGTCGCTGCGGCTCGGCGGCGCGCCTGACGATGCCGATAAGCTGAAGCGGTTCCGCGATATCGGGGTCGACGCCGTCAACGTCACGCTGATGTCGGAAACCCGCGACCAGCTCTTGCCGGTGCTCGACCACTGGGCCGGCCACATCCGCCAGCTGCGCGGCTGAGCGCAGGCGAGCGGTCATGCTGACCCTCTATTTCTCACCGGGCTCCAGCTCGATGGCGACGCACCTCGCGCTTCATGAGATCGGCGTGCCGTTCGAGGTAAAGCTGACGCCGCTGCATGAGAATGCGCACCGCGCGCCCGGCTATCTCGCGATCAACCCGGAAGGCAAGGTGCCGACCTTGATGATCGACGGGCGGCCGCTGACCGAGGTGGCGGGGACGCTGTGGTACCTGGCGCGGCGCTATCCCGAGGCCGGGCTCCTGCCGCAGCTCGGCGACATCGAGGCCGAGGCGCGGGTCATTTCGTGGATGTCGTTCATCGCCTCGACCATCCACCCGGCCCGCCGCATCGGGGAGGGGCGCTGGCGCGAGGTGTTCGCCCTGGCCGAACCGAGGTTGGGTCCGAACGATTGGACGGTCGACCGCTATTCGATCGCTGACATCCACCTGTTCCGGCTCTATTGGCGTTTCGCGACGACGCTCGACATCGCGCCCGGCACGTACCCAAACCTGTCGGCCCATTACGACCGGATGATGACCCGCCCGGCCGTGCAGCGCACTTTGGAGGCCGAAGCCGCGATCGGCTATAACCTGCCGGCGTGATCTGACGCCGGCCACGTTAATTGTCATCCCGGCCCCCGGCATCGGAAGGATGCGATGACACGAACAATATCCATCGCCGGGACAACGCTTGAGCTGGAGGAGCGCGGCGAAGGCCGGCCGCTGTTGTTCCTCCACGCCGGCGAGGGGCTGATGCCCGAGCTTCCATGGCTCGATCTCCTGGCGCGGCGCCATCGCGTCATTGCGCCGTGGCACCCGGGCTATGGCAACTCGCCGCTGATCGACGGGGCAGGCTCGATCGACGATCTCGCCTATCTCTATCTCGATCTGGCCGCCGAGCTCGGGCTCGACGACGCGGTCCTGGTCGGGGCCTGCCTTGGCGGTTGGGTCGCGGCCGAGATGATGGTGCGCTCGACCGCCCGGTTTTCCCGCGTCGCGCTGGTGGCGCCGCTCGGCATCAAGCTGCGCGGTCGCGAGGCGCGCGACATCGCCGACATGCATGCCGTGACGCGAGCCGAATATCTAAGACTCGCCTGGGCTGACCCGGCCAAGGGCGAAGTCGATTTCACCGCGCTTCCCGAAAGCGAGCTGGCCAACATCGTGCGCGGCCGCGAGGCCTTCGCGCTCTATGGCTGGAAGCCCTACATGCACAACCCACGCCTCAAGCGCTGGCTTCACCGGATCGATCGGCCGACGCTGCTGTTGTGGGGCGCGGCGGACGAGATTGTCACGCCGGCCTATGGCGAGGGCTGGCGTCGGGAAATTCCCGGCAGCACGATCGAGATCATTCCCGATGCCGGCCATTTCCCGCATTGGGAGCAGCCGGAGGCCTTCGCCAGCCGGCTCCTGGCGTTCGCCGGCGCTTAGGGAGAAAAGCCATGCGCGTCTGGTACTTCTCGGAGATGGCCTATCACCCGGCTTGGGAAGAAGGGCTGAAGCGCGGCTCGCTCCGGGTCGTGCTGCCGAACGCCAATTACGATCCGCAGATCGGCCATGGCCTCCTCAATCGCTACCTCGACGAGTTCGCGCTGTGCGACGAGGTCGGTCTCGACATTATGGTCAACGAGCACCACAGCACCTCGACCTGCCTGACGGTATCGGTGCCGATGGCGCTGGCGATCATCGCGCGCGAAACGAAGCGCTCGCGCCTTCTGGCGCTTGGGACGCCGATCGCCAACCGCCCCGACCCGGTGCGGGTCGCCGAGGAGATGGCCTGGCTCGACGTCCTGTCGGGCGGGCGGCTGGAGATGGGTCTGGTCAAGGGCGCGCCCTACGAGATCGCGCCGGCCAACAGCAACCCCGCCAACCTGATGCGCCGCTACTGGGAGGCGCACGACCTCATTCTGAAGGCGATGTCGACGACCGACGGCCCGTTCAATTGGGAAGGCGAATTCTTCCATTACCGCAACGTCAACGTCTGGCCGCGGCCCTACCAGCAGCCGACCCCGCCGGTGTGGATGACCGGGCTCAGCGTCGATACCGGAAGGATGGCGGCCGAACACGGCCACGTCGTCGGGACGCTCTTGTCCGGCGCGGTCGCCGGGCCGATGTTCGAGGCGTATCGGAAGCGCGCGCAGGAATTGGGCTGGACCGCCGGGCCCGACCGCTTCGCCTATGCCGCCGTCGTCGGGGTCGGGGCGACGCGCGAGGAGGGGTACCGCCGCGCCAATCTGGCGGCTGATTACGTGCGCACAGCGCCGGTCGTCCTCGAACCGTTCACCAACCCGCCGGGCTACAACTCGCTTGCCGCCAACGTCGCGATGCTGAAATCCGGCGGTAAGCGCGGCGGGTTTGTCCGCGACCGCCACGGCAACCCGGTCGAACACACCACCGCCACCCTCGAGCAACTGATGGAGAGCGCCACCTGCTTTGCCGGGACGCCCGACGACGTCTACGACCAGATCAAGGCGCTCAACGACCGGGTCGGCGGCTTTGGCCACCTGTTGTTCTTCGGCCAGGGGGGCTTTCTCGACCACGCCGATACGGTAGCGAACATAACATTGTTCGGGAAAGAGGTCATGCCGCGGCTGCGCGAGCTCAATCCGGAACCGCAGCAGACTGCCGCGGCAGCGGCGCAATAGTACCCCAGCGACGAGGAGAGAACCGATGGCCGATCCAGAAATCATGGCATTGCGAGCAAAGCTGGCGAGCATGCCGCGCTCCACTGATTACCGGCAGCGCCGGCGCGACTTCGATGCGCGCAGCCTCGAATACGGGGTCGCCGTCGATGTCACGGTCGAGCCGGTGACGGCCAACGGCGTGCGCGCCGAGTGGACTTCGACGCCGCGGGACAGCCGTGATGGGGCGCTCCTCTATGTACATGGCGGCGGGTACGTGATCGGTTCGCTCGACAGCCACCGGCACCTCGTCAGCGAGGCCGGCCGCGCCACCGGATGCTGGGCGTTGGCGCTCGATTACCGTCTGGCGCCTGAGCACCCGTTTCCCGCCCCGGTCGAGGATGCGGTTGCCGGGTATCGCTATCTCTTGGCCCGCGGCGTCAAGCCGGGCCGCATCGCGATCGCCGGCGACAGCGCCGGCGGCGGGCTCGTCGTCGCGGCGATGGTGGCGATCCGCGAGGCCGGTCTGCCGCAGCCGGGTTGCGGCTGGTGCATCTCGCCCTGGGTCGACATGGAAATGATCGGCGAGACGATGACCAGCAAATCGGCGGCGGATCCGATGGTGCAGCGGGAAGGCGTTGCCGAGATGGCGCGGCTCTATCTGAACGGAGCCGATCCGCGCACGCCGCTCGCGGCGCCGCTCTATGCCGATCTCTCTGGCCTGGCGCCGCTGTTGATCCAGGTCGGCGCCGCCGAAACGCTGCTCGACGACGCAATCCGCCTCGCCAAACTGGCCGGCGCCGCCGATGTGCGCGTCGAGCTCCAGATCTGGCCGGAGATGGTCCATGTCTGGCCGCTGTTTCATCCCGAGCTGAAGGCGGGAAAGCGGGCGATCGAGACGGCGGGCGCCTTCATGCGGGCGCAGATTTCCGGATAGCGCCCCCGGTTCAGTCGTCGCGCAGGCGCAGTACCGGGCGGCCGTCGATCCGGCGGTCGCGCAACGCTGCCAACGCCTCGCCGGCGCGCTCCAGCGGGTAGATGGTTGCCGGGGCGGGCTTGACCAGACCCAGCTCGTAAAACCCGAATACCTCGGCATAGGCTGTCGCCAACTCAGCGGGGCGCCGCTTGCGGTAATCGGTGATCTGCAGGCCGCTGACCTCGATATTCTTCAGCAGCAGGTAGTTGGTCCTGAGCGTCGGAATCCCCCCGGCGGCAAAGCCGATCACCACCAGCCGGCCGCACCAGGCGAGCGCGCGGATCGCCGCGTCGAACACCGTGCCGCCCAGCGGGTCGATGATGATGTCGGCGCCCTGCCCGTCGGTCTCGGCGTAGACCTGGGCGCGCAAGCTGTCGCGCAGATCGGGCCGCGACAGGTCGATAATCGCGTTGGCGCCGTTCGCGCGAACCGCCGCCTCCCGCTCCGGCCGCGCGATCCCGGCGAGCACCCGCGCGCCCATCGCGCGGGCCAACTGCACTGCGGCGTGGCCGACCCCGCCCGAGGCGCCGAGGACCAGCACCGTCTCGCCCGGAAGGAGACGCGTGCGTTCGCGCAACGCAACCCACGACGTGTCGTAAACGACCGCGAGCGAGGCGGCCTCCGCAAAGGTCATGCGCGACGGCAGGCGGTGGCACTGGTTGGCGGCGACCGCGACCGCCTCGGCATAACCGCCGGTCTCGGCCATCGCCAGGACCCGGTCGCCGACGCGGAAGGTCGTCACCCCAGGCCCCAGCGCCGCGACCACCCCGGCCGGCCCCTTGCCGGGGATAAACGGGCGCGGTGGCAGGAACTGGTAGGTGCCGCCGACCACCAGCATGTCGACATAATTGACCGGCGCGGCATGGGTCTCGACCAGCACCTCGCAGGGACCGGGCACGGGCGGTGGTACCTCGACCACCCGCAATCGTTCGGGCGAACCGAACTCATCGACGACGATCGCGCGCATCGCTGCGGCCTTCCATGGCACGGCAGGGTGTCTCCGTAACGGTTTCTCCCACTGTTGCAAGAGAAAACAGCTCGCGCGAACAGGGCGGCCCGCCGAACGGGCCCCTCAGGCGGTTGCCCTGCATCTGCTGGAAATTTGCAGGGCGCCGGGGTGCTGGCGACGTCTCCTCGGTTGCCGCTTCGAGACGTGCGGACTTCAGCAATTAATAACACAATGTACCGTTTTTGTCAAGCAATAAATATGGAATACGCAAAATTGGCCGAGTGGGTCCCGGCTTTCGCCGGGACTGCGTTTGGGGTGGCGTCAGTGTAGTCCAATAGGGGTCATCGTGTGGTCAAGCGCACCGGCTGCGGTTGTACCCGGCCTTCGGCCACCCAGCGCATCAGCTCGCGCTTGACGATCTTGCCGCTGGCGGTCAGCGGCATCTCGGTCAGCGGCAGGATGAATTCGGGCATGTCGTATCTCGACAGGCCGGCCTGATCGAGATTGCGCAGAATTTCTTCCGGATCGAGCGGCAGGTCCGCGCGCAGCACCACGGCGAGGCAGATCCGTTCGCCGAGCCGCTCGTCGGGGACCGCAAAGGCCGCAGCCTTGTCGACCGCCGCGTGGCGTAGCGCCAGGGCTTCGATGCGGGCGGGATGGATGTTGCGGCCGCCGCGGATGATCACGTCCTTCTTGCGCCCGGTAATGCGCAGATACCCCTCGCTGTCGAGCCAGCCGAGATCGCCGGTCATGAACCACCCGGCGGCGTTGAACGCGGCCTCGGTCGCGATCTGGTCGTCGAAATAGCCGAGCATCAGGCTGGCGCCGCGGCCGCCGATTTCTCCCACCTCGCCCGGCGCGGCCGGAATATCGGGGTCGTCCTGCCGCCAGATGCGGATTTCGTAGCCCTCGCAGGCGCGCCCGGAGGTCTCGACGATCCTTTCCGGCGCGTCGGCGGGCAGGGTGTATTGATGCGAGCAGGTCTCGGTCATGCCATAGCCGCTCTGCGGCACGACGCCGTAGTGCATCAGCTCCGCGACGACCGCCGCCGGGGCCGCCGCGCCCGAAATGCGAAAGCCGCGCACCGCACCCAGCCGCTGCTGTCCTAGCGCGCGCAATTCGCCGAGCAGGTCGATCGCATGGGTCGGCACGCCAAACAGAAAGACGGCGCCGGTCTCCTCCAGCCGGTCGATCAGGCTGGCCCCGCGCGGCAAATCGTGGACCACCAGCTCGCCGCCCGCCGCCAGCGCCGTCACCAGCGCGCCGAGCCCGAGATTATGGCTGAGCGGGCTCAACGTGTAGAGCGCCGCGCGCTCCAGATGCCAGTCGCGCGCCATCATCCGCGCGGTAGCGAGCAACGTGTTGTCGCTGTGGAGGACGCCTTTGGGCGTTCCGGTCGTGCCCGAGGTGAACGGCAGATACATGATCTGGTTGGGGTCGCGGCTTGGCGGCATCTCGACAGGGGGGCCGGTGAGCTCGGCGAATGGCGCGGCATCGATCGGACCGATGTGCCAGGCAACGCGCAGAAAATCGCGATCGGCGAGGGCGGCGAACAGATCATGCCGGTCGGCATCGGCGCCATAGCCCGGCTCGACGATCAGCGCGGCAGCCCGCATTCGGTCGACCAGCGCGACGACCTCAGCCACCGTATGGCCACGGTGCAGGGAGGGGCAGCAGACATAGCCGTTGCGCGAAGAAGCGAGCAGGGCGATCGCGGTCTCGACCCGGCTCGGCAGCCACAGCGCGATGCGCTGCCCGGGGCGCAGGCCTTGGCCCGCGAGGTTGGTGGCGAGGCGGTCGGCGGCCGCGACCAGTTCGGCGTAGGTCAAGCGGCGGTGCCGGTCGCGCACCCCGAAGGCGTCGGGCGTCGCCCGCGCATGCCGGGCGGCGACCGCGTACAGCGTCTCCGCGCCCCAATACCCGGCCGCGACATAGGCGGCCAGGGTGGGTGCATTCAGCAATGTCAGCAGGGAGCTGGTCATGGTGGCACGATCGGTGCGCCCTTCGAGACGGCGCGGAGCCTGTCCTCGAGCCGGCCGCAGGCCGGACCCGGGGGCGCTTCCTCAGGATGACGTAGGCTTGTGATGGAAATAAAAAAGAACGTCATGCTGAGGAGCCCGCAGCGCGGGCGTCTCGAAGGACGCATGGGTGGCTAAACATCAGCCCTTCGGCGGGTGGGCGTGCCCGTCGTCGGGGCGGGTCAGCAGGTGGCCGCAGCCGGCCTTGTTCGCCCAATATTCCCAGGTCCGCCAGGTCTCGGGCGAATAGGGGCGGTAGCCCCGGTTGCGGGCGTCGATCTCGCCCTGCGACAAATATTTGATCTCGCCGCCGAGCTGCTTCGCGCGCATCAGCGCGCGGGCGTTGCGCGGCAGGTAGACCGAGAGCCGCACGACCTCGATCAACGAGCGCGCGGCCGAAGCAAACCCGTGGCCGCGCATCAGCGCAATGCTGTTCGCGCCCAGGCATTTCGCGAGGTCGCGGCCCTGTTCGATGTTGGTGACGAGGAGGTTGGTGTCGCCAAAACTGTCGGCGATGTCCCAGATCGGCACCTCCGGCCCGATAAAGCTGCCGGCATGGATCACCGGCCGCAATTTTGTCGCGGCCGCGATGCTGAACGGCAGCGTGTCTTCGGCATGGGCATGGACGACGGCCATGATGTCGGGCCGCGCCTCGAAAATCGCCGCGTGGATAAAGCGCTCGAGATAGAGCGAGCGGCTCTCATCGCCAGCCGGCTGCCCGTCGAGTCCGAGCTCGACGATGTCCTCGGGGCCCACCAAATCCGGGGCGAGCGAGCGGGCAATCAAAAACCGGTTGGGGTTGTCAGGGTGGCGGATGCTGACATGCCCGTAGGCGTCGACCACCTCCTCCTTTGCGAGGATACGGTTGGCGATCACGAGATCCTGGATAAGGGGGGTGAGGTTGCTCATGGCGTTTGATCCGACAGTGGCGATCCCATTTTAGCGCGATCTCGACCCCATTTTGTCACCCCCGCGAAAGCGGGGGTCCAGAGCAACCGACCGAGCCTCTGGCCCCTGGATTCCCGCTTTCGCGGGAATGACGGTGAGCGGGTGAATATCACTCTCGCTAACCGGCCGCCTTCGCCCGCAGCAGCGCCTTGACGCGCTGCGGGGTCGCTGGGAGCCGGGTCACCCCGCCGGGAATGCCGATCGCCTCGTCGATCGCGCCGGCGATCACCGCACCGACCGGGGTGATGCCGCCCTCGCCGGCGCTCTTGATGCCGAGCGGGTTCAAGGGGCTCGGCGCGTCTTCGGTGATCAGGATTTCGATCGGCGGGATCTCCCGCGCGGTCGGCATCAGGTAATCGGCCAGGGTGATGCTGAGCGGCTCGCCGCGCTCGTCATAACGGAACTCCTCGGAGAGGGCGCCGCCCAGCCCCTGCACGACCCCGCCGACCAGCTGGCCCTCGACCAGCATCGGGTTGATCGAGCGCCCGATATCGTAGGCGCAGAGGTAGCGCTCGACCGCCACGTGCCCTGTGTCGGCATCGACCCGCACGACACCAATCTGCACGCCATAGGGGTAGGTCATGTGCGAGGCGCGGAACCAGCCTTCGGCGCTGAGCCCTGGATCGCGCTCGCCGAGGATCGGTGAGTCGGGCGCGAGATGCCGCGCGATCTCGCCCAGCGCGATCGACGGCCCTTCGGACCGATCGCGACACACCACGATGCCATCGGCGATGTCGAGCTCCTCGACCCGCGCCTGCAACAGCCCGGCGGCCATCTCCAGCGCCTTGGCGCGCACCAAGAGCGCGGCGGCATGGGTCGCGCCGCCGGTCATCACCGAGGCGCGCGAGGCATGCGCGCCGATGCCGTACTGGATGCGGTCGGTCTGCCCATACACCACCCGCACGCGACGGTAATCGACGCCAAGCGTATCGGCGCAGATCTGCGCCATCGCTGTGACGAACCCCTGGCCGACATTGGAGCCGCCGGTCACCAGCTCCACCGCGCCGGTGGTGTCGACGCTGATCCGAGTGCCATCGAGCGGCCCGAGCCCGCCCTTGTCGACAAAGATGCCGATCCCGGCGCCGACCAGCTCGCCGGCGGCGCGGCGTTCCTTCAACTCGGCTTGCAGCGTCTCCCAGCTGATGCGGGCCAGCGCCTTGTCGAGCAGCAGCGGATAGTCGCCGGAATCGTACACAACCTCGGTGCCCAATGCGCTGAGCGGCCGCGAAAACGGCATCTCCGCCGCGCCGATCAGATTGCGCCGGCGCACGGTGACCCGGTCGAGCCCGAGGCGGTTAGCGGCCGCGTCGATCAGCCGCTCGCGCACAAAGCTGCCCTCGTACCGCCCGGGCGCGCGATAGGTGGCTGCCGGGGTCTTGTTGGTCAGGCGGAAATGCCCGGTGACCCGATAGGCCGGAACGCGATAGGGGCCGGGCAGCATCGCCATCGTCATCTCAGGGACGCGCGCGCCGTGGGTGCGCACATAGGCGCCCTGGTCGAGAAAGAATTCGTCCTCCAGCGCCAGCACTTGCCCCTCGGCATCGACCGCGACCCGGGCATGGTGGCGCTGCTGGCGCGAATGGTTGGCCGCCATCAGATGCTCGCGCCGGTCCTCGATCCATTTGACCGGCCGCCCGAGGCGCAGCGCGGCGAGGCAGACGAGGAAATCCTCGGGGTAGAGCTCGCCGCGGATGCCGAACCCGCCGCCGGTACTGCCTTCCTTCAGCACCACCGCCGCGGCGCTGCGGCCGAACATGCGCGCCAGCGCATCGCGGTTGCGATGCGGCACCTTGGCCGCGCCGTACAGCTCGATGACGTCGTGCGTTGCGTCGTAATGCGCGAGCGCCCCGCGCGTCTCGAGGGGCACGCCGCTGTGCCGGCCGATTTCGAGATCGAGCGCGATCACCGCATGGGCCGAGGCAAAGGCCACATCGACCTCGCCATAGCCGGCCCGCAGCACCAGCGCCTCGGTCGAAAGCCCAGCGGCAAAACTGGCTGGTGCCGCAGCGGCATCGAGGATTGGCGGCAGCTCCTCGGCCTCGACCGTGACGAGATCCGCGGCATCCTCCGCAAGATACGCGTCGGTGGCGAAGACAGCAGCGACCGGCTCGCCGACATAGCGCAGCCGATCTCGCGTCAGGAGCGGCTGGCGGTAGGGCCGCAATGCCTCGCCGGCCGGGTCGCGAAAATCAATGGGCGGCAGATCGGCGATATCAGCCCCGGTCCACACGGCGACGACGCCGGGAGCTGCCTGCGCCGCCGCGAAATCGACCGCGCGCAGCACGGCGTGCGCGTAGGGCGAGCGGACCACCCGCATATGGAGCTGATGCGGAAAGGAGATGTCGCCGACAAACCGGCCGTGCCCGGTGACCAGCGCCGGGTCCTCCAGCCGTGATACCGAGCGGCCGAGAACGCGACCAGAGGGCGGGTTCAGGTCGGCGCTCATTTCCTTGCCTCGCGCAATTCGGCGAGCGCGGCGCGCACCGCGGCGACGATGCCCTGGTAGCCGGTGCAGCGGCAGAGGTTGGACGAGAGCACCTCCAGCAATTCGTCGCCGCCGATGTCGGGCTCGCGCTCCAGGATTCCGGTCGCGAGCATCAGGAAGCCCGGCGTGCAAAAGCCGCATTGGACGCCGTGATGGGCGATGAAGGCGCGCTGCACAAGATGCAGCTCGTCGCCATTTGCCAGCCCCTCGACGGTCCGGATCGCGCTGCCCTCGGCCTGCACCGCGAACATCAGGCAGGCGCGCACCGGGTCGCCGTCGAGCAGCACCGTGCAGGCGCCGCACACCCCGTGCTCGCAGCCCATATGCGTGCCCGTGAGGCCGCACTCGTCGCGGATAGCGTCGAGCAAGGTGCGGCGCGGCTCCACTCGCAGCGCATAGCTTCGGCCGTTGATCGTCAGCGCGACATCGACCCGCTCGGTCATGCGGCCGCTCCTGGCGCGCAGGCGCGGGTGAGGGCGCGATAGACCATCGCGCCGACCAGCTCGCGACGGTATTGAGCGTCCGTTTCCGGATCCTCCAGCGGATCGATCGCGGCGGCGGCGATTTCGGCTGCCGCGCGGAACACCGCCTCGCCCGGTGCCTCACCGTGCAGCACCGCCTCGGCCGCGTCGATGCGGCGCGGTGCGGCTTCGGCGCCGCCGAGCCCGATGCGCGGCGCCGCGATGACGCCACCTTCGACGCGCAGCACCGCCAGTGCCATCGCCATCGCATAATCGCCGGCGCGCCGGCTGAATTCGGCGAAGCCGAACCTGGTGCCCGCCGGCAGGATCGGCAGATGCGCCTCGGCCAGCAGTTCGTCCGGCATCAGCGCGGTCTCCATCGCGCCGCGGAAAAAATCGCGCGCGGCAAGCCGCCGTTCGCCGCGCACGCCGACCGCGACCAGCTCGGCATCCAATGTCGCCGCGACGACGCCCCATTCCGCCGCCGGATCGGCATGCGCCAGGCTGCCGCAGAACGTGCCGCGCAGGCGGATCGGATAGTGCGCGATGTGGCGCACCACTTGGGCCAGCAGCGCCCCGAGCGGGCCGTCGACGACGGCGCGATGGAACGCGGCGTGCCGCACCCGCGCGCCGACGCGCAAGACGCCGTCCCGCGCGACGAGCCCGTCGAGCCCGGCGACGGTGTTGATGTCGATCAGATCCGCCGGACGCGCGAGACGAAAGGCCATGATCGGCACCAGGCTCTGCCCGCCCGCGAGTATCCGGCCGTCCTGGGGCGCCAATTCGGCGAGCAGCCGCACCGCATCGGCCATCGTCGCCGGGCGGTGGTAGGCGAACGGCGCGGGTTTCACCGGGTTTTCGCCTCAGACCCGAATGACCACCTTGCCGACATGGCGGTCGGCTTCGACATGGGCTTGCGCGGCGGGGAGATCGTCGAGCGCGAAAGAGCGGTCGATGATCGGGCGGATCCGGCCGTCGCCGAGCGCCGGCATCAGATCGGCGACAAAGCGCCTCATCGATTCGGCGCGCTGCGCCGCGGTGCGCAGCCGGTTGCTGACGCCGTAGAGGTGGAGGCGCCGCTCGGCCAGGCGGTCGACATCGAGCTCGCCGGTCAAGACGCCGCTCATCCGCCCGATCGTGACGAACCGGCCGCCGACCGCGAGGGCGGCGATCGAGGGTGCGAGCACATCGCCGCCGATATTGTCGACGACCATATCGACGCCGTTCTCGCCGATATGCGGCGCGATCGCGGCGCCGAAGCCGTCGCTGCCGGTGACCACGCCGACATCGAGGCCATGTTGTTTGAGCCGCTCCAGCTTTTCCGCCGACCGCGAGGTGCCGATCACCTTGGCGCCGAGATATTTGGCGAGAACGAGCGCGGTGACCCCGACCCCCGAGGGCGCCGCGGTCACCAGCACGGTTTCGCCCTTGTGAAGCTGCCCGCTGGCAAAGAGCGCATCGTGCACCACGACAAAGACGACCGGGATGCAGGCGGCTTCCTCCCACGACAAGCCCGCCGGAACCGGCATCGCCTCGCGCGCGTCGACCAGGGCATATTCCGCGAACCCGCCGGCGCAGCGTCCCATCGCGCGGTCGCCGGGCTTGAAGCCGGTCACGCCGGCGCCGAGCTCGATGATTTCGCCGGCGGCATCGCCGCCGCCGACCCGCGCCTCAGGCGCCGGTTTGCCGGGCTGCGTGCGCAGATTATGGAGGCGCCGGAATTCCGCCCGGTTGATCGAGGAGGCGCGGACCCGCAGCAGGATCTGGCCGGGTGGGACCACCGGACGCTGCACCTCGCAGATGTCCCAGGTCCCGCCCTCCGGCCCCGGGACCATGATCGCCGCCTTCATGTCGATCCTCCCCCTCGGTCAACATCGTGCGTCCTTCGAGACGCCCGCTGCGCGGGCTTCTCAGGATGGCGATCCTCCGGCAGTGGACACCAGCTGCCCGCCCCATGATAGAACGCGGACATGCAATCGACCACACTCCGCGATTTCTTTCGCGCAATCCTGTCGTCTTGGCTCCTCGGGATGAGCGGCTCGCTATCGGTCCCGCTCACGGTCGCGGCAGTATTCGTACCAAACGAACTCGCCAAGGTTCTGCTTGGCGTCACCGCGTTCATATGCTTTTGGGGTGCCGCATACACGGTCTGGCGTCGCGAACGTGAAGCGCGGAACGAAAGCAACAATCAATGCGTGGCGCTAGCGGCAAAGCTAGCGCCAAAAATCGCGGTAAGTATCGAGAACAGTGGTGTCTTAGAAATACCACTCACAGATGGCACCATGAGTAAGTGGATACAGGTAATAGTTAAAAGTACAACCAACGTTCCGCTTCGTGATTGTGAAGTGTGGATTAAAGATATAACACGACTGAATCATGACCAAAGTGATATGGTTTCAATATTTGATGAGCCGACCCGATGTGAATGGAGTCAGCGCGCAGGGCCGGAGGCGATTCGTTTCACAATACCCGCAGGAATAACACAACGGGCCAATTTATTCAAAATTTTCAATGGGACATCTAGAAACTATGCCCACATTAGATTTCGTCAAAATATTAGGGGATTATCCCCTTGACGTCGTCAAGGGGATAATCCCCAAATATTATTACAGGAATAAATCAAGATCCCAGGTATTTATCGGATTTATTTGTCGGTTACCGCTGCTGATTCGCCATCATTAGGGGAGACATTCATTTTTAGCTGGACGGATTATAACAATCTCAGTTTGGTGAAGGAGAGCGTGACCGACGTCGCCTCGTCCGACGGCGCTCCGGATGCTGCCGCACGGACTCTGATCGGCGCCTAGGATCGCGTTGACGATGTCGCCAAAGGGAGGGGAATTATCGCTCAGAATTCGAACGCCTCGACGATCATCGGCTCGTTCTTTGCGGCGGTGATCCATTCCTGCATCGGCGGCATCGCCATAATCGTGTCGCAATAGGTCTCGGCCTCGCGCTCGAGATCGGTCTTGTAGGTACGAAAGCGGGTCACGACCGGGGCGAACATCGCATCCGGAATGGTGAACTGGCCGAACAGGAACTCGCCGTTGCCCTCACCGTACCGGGTGCGGCAATCGCGCCAGATCGACATGATCCGGTTGATGTCGGCCTGCACCTCCGGCGTCACGCCGCGCCCGGGAAAGCTCGACCGCACATTCATCGGCATATGCTCGCGCAGGGCGCGGAACGAGGACTGCATCTCCGCGCTGACTGCGCGGGCACGGGCGCGCGCCGCCTGATCTTTCGGCCACAGCTCGAAATTGGGGAAGGATTCGGCGAGGTACTCGCAGATCGCCAGGCTCTCCCACACCGTGATCGCGTCGTGGCGCAATGCCGGGACCCGCCCCGAGGGCGAATATTTCAGCACCGTCTCGCGGCTCCCGGGCTGATAGAGCGGGATCACCACCTCATCGAAGGCGACCGCCGTGCGCTTCAGCACGAGCCAGGGGCGCAGCGACCAGGAGGAGTAGTTCTTGTTGCCAAGATAGATCGTCAGGTCGGCCATAACGTCCCCATAGCGGGTGTCGGCACGCTACTCTGACGGCAACACGCGCGCCCGGCAATCAGCGCAAAAAAACCCGTTGCCTCCGGGCGGCTACAGCATCCCGAGAGCCGAGCGGGCCTTGGGCGGCGGGAAGGCGCGGTCGAGCGCGGCGAGGTCATCGGCGTCGAGCGCGAGGTCCAAGGCGGCGCGGTTGTCGCGCACATGCTCCGGCTGCGTCGCCTTGGGGATGACGATCATGCCGTCCTGGCGCAACAGCCAGGCGAGCGCGACCTGCGCCGGGCTCGCGCCATACCGGGCGGCCACCCCGTTGAGCGCCCGGTTGCCGAGCATGCGGCCCTGCTCGAGCGGGGTATAGGCCATGATCGCGACCCTGCGCTCGCGGCACCACGGGATCAGCTCAAATTCGGGGCCGCGGCGGCTGAGATTGTAGAGGATCTGGTTGGCGGCGACGGTCTCGCCGCCGGAAAGACCAACCCATTCCTGCATGTCCTCGGTGCCGAAATTGCTGACGCCGTGATGGCGGATCTTGCCGTCGCGCTGCAGCCGGGCAAAACCCGCGATCGTCTCGGCCAACGGCACCGAGCCGCGCCAATGCAGCAAATAGAGATCGATGCGGTCGGTCTTGAGCCGCTTGAGGCTGCGCTCGCAGGCTTCGATGACCCCCTTCTGCGAGGCGTTGTAGGGGAGCACCTTGCTGACGATGAACAGGCGCTCGCGCAGCCCGGCGGTGGCGCGGGCGACGATCTCCTCGGCGACGCCATTACCGTACATCTCGGCCGTGTCGATCAGGTTGATGCCGAGCTCGATGCCGAGCTTCAGCGCGGCCTCCTCGGCGGCGGCGCGGCGGCGATCCTCGCCCATATGCCAGGTGCCCTGGCCAAAGGCTGGCACAGCTTCGCCGTTCGGCAGCGTCACGGATGGCTGAGTTTCGGTCATCGCTGGTCTCCGGTTGGGGCGCGCTCGCGGCGCAGGAAGACGAGCCGCGCGGCGCCATAGATGCGCTCGTCCATGAGAGTGAACCCCTCGGGTAGCAGTAATTCCTCGCGCGCCGCGACCTCGATCACAACAAGCGCATCCGGCGTCAGCCATCCGGTGGCGGTGAGCCTGCCCAGAGCGGGCGCGGCAAGCCCGCTGTGGTAGGGCGGGTCGAGGAACGCCAGCGCGCAGGCAAACGCGGCGCGCGGCGGCCGCGTTGCATCGCCGGGGACGATATGGGCGCGATCGCCCTCGCCGAGAGCGCCGACATTGCGGCGCAGCCTGGCGAGTGCTTCCCGTTCGCGCTCGATGAAAACGGCGGCGCTGGCGCCGCGCGACAGGGCCTCCAGGCCGAACGCGCCGGTTCCAGCAAACGCGTCGAGCACCGGGCGCCCGGCGAACGGCAGACCCGAGGCGGCGAAGTTCCCGTGCGAGAGGATGTTGAAGAGGGCCTCGCGAGCACGGTCGCTGGTCGGCCGCACCGTCTCGCCCGGCGGCGCGACGAGCCGCCGTCCGCGATGACTGCCGCCGACGATGCGCACCCCGCGCGGTTTTGCGTCAGAAGAAGGCATATTTCACGATAAACAGCACGGCGAGCACAATCATCGACGGGCTCGCCTCGGCAAACCGCCCGGACAGCAATTTGACCGCGGCATAGCTGATGAAACCGAGCGCGATCCCGTTGGCGATCGAGAAGGTCAGCGGCATCGCCAGCGCGGTCACCACCGCCGGGGCGTATTCGGTGACGTCGTCCCAGTCGAGCTCGGCAAAGCCGCTTGCCATCAGGCAGGCGACGAACAATAGCGCCGGCGCGGTGGCATAGACCGGGACCGACTGGGCGAGCGGCGCAAGGAACAGGGTCAGCAGAAAGAGGGCGGCGACAGTGACGCCGGTGAGCCCGGTGCGGCCGCCGGCTTTGACCCCGGCCGCGCTCTCGATGTAGCTCGTCACGGTCGAAGTGCCAATGAGCGCGCCGCCCATCGCGGCGAGCGAGGCGGCGGCGAAGGCGCGCTCGACGCGCGGCAGCCTTTCGTCGCGGTCGAGGAGGCCGGCGCGGTACGCGACACCGATCAACGTGCCGGTATTGTCGAACAGGTCGACAAAGAGGAAGACGAAGACAATCGCCGCCGCGCCGGCGTCGAGCGCGCCGCGCAAATCGAGGGCGAGAAATGTCGGAGCGAGGCTCGGCGGCGGCGCGACGATCCCGTGGAACGGCGAGAGGTGCAGCAGGATGCCGACGGCGGCGGTGCCGAGGACCGCGATGATGATGGTGCCGGGAACGGCACGGCGGTCGAGCGCCACCATGACCAGGAAGCCGGCGCAGGCGAGCAATGTTGTCGGCGTCTTCAAATCGCCGAGCGTTACCAGCGTGTCGGCGCTGGCGGTGATGAGGCCGGCATCCTTCAGCGCGATGATCCCGAGAAACAACCCGATCCCGGCCGAGATCGCCATCTTCTGCGATTGGGGGATGGCATCGACGACCCACGCCCGGATGCGGGTGACGCTGAGGATCAGGAACAGGCATCCGGAGAGGAACACCGCGCCGAGCGCGACCTCCCAACTATAGTGCAGCCCCTTGACCACGCCGTAGGTAAAATAGGCGTTGATCCCCATCCCCGGCGCCAATGCCAGCGGGTAGTTGGCCAGGAGCGCCATCAACAGCGTGGCGAGCGCAGAGGCAAGGCAGGTCGCGACGAACACTGCGCCCTTGTCCATCCCGGCCTCGGCGAGGATCACCGGGTTGACGAAGACGATGTAGGCCATCGTCAGATAGGTCGTCGCGCCGGCGATGATCTCGGTGCGTACGGTCGTGCCGTTGGCGGTGATGCCGAAAAAGCGCTCGATCATCGCGTGCTCAGCCCCGGTCGATCTCTGTCGTAATCGTAGGGGCTTGGCTTGGCTCCTAAAATCTTCGAGTGAGAACCTAAAGCACATTTCGAGCGAATTGCTCCGCCGGTGCCAGCCCCTCACCCCAACCCTCTCCGCGCCCCCTCCCTAACCCTCCCCGCTTGCGGGGGAGGGTTAGGGAGGGGGCAAGGCGGGGAGAGGGAGGGACCCGCGCGAAGCGTGGGAGGGTGAGGGGCCGGCACGACCGGAATTCGCCTACGCCCTTTTGTTTCCGCTGCTCTTGCCGAGCTGATCGGCGAGCACTTTTTTCGGCACTTCTTCGATCATGCCGCGCGCGAGATGGCCGAGCTGGAACGGCCCATAAGCGAGGCGGATCAAGCGGGTGACCGGATAGCCGAGATGCTCGAGGACCCGCCGCACTTCGCGGTTCTTGCCCTCTTCCAACGACAGGGTGACCCAGGCGTTCGACCCTTGCTCGCGGTCGAGCTGGGCGCGGATCGGCCCATAGGCGATGCCGTCGACAGTGGTGCCGCGCGCGAGCCCGGCGAGCCGTGCCGGGTCGACAAACCCGTGCACCCGCACCCTGTAGCGCCGCACCCAGCCGGTCGCCGGCAATTCGAGGCGGCGGGCGAGGGCGCCATCATTGGTCAACAGCAAGAGGCCCTCGGAATTGAGGTCTAGGCGGCCGATTGAGACGAGGCGCGGCAGTTCGGCGGGCAGGGCGCCAAACACCGTCGGCCGGCCCTTTTCGTCGCGATGGGTGGTGACCAGTCCGGCCGGCTTGTGATAGCGCCACAGCCGTGCCCGCTCCGGCGCGGGCAGCGGCCTTCCGTCAACCCGCACCTCATTCTCTGCCGTCACAGTGACCGCCGGGCTGGTCAAGACCGTGCCGTCAACGGCGACCCGCCCTTCGGCAACCCATCGCTCGGCGTCGCGGCGCGAGCACAAGCCGGCGCGCGCCATCACCTTAGCGATGCGCTCGGGGGCCACGCGTTGCTGTTGGTCGATCGTCGGCTGTGTCATCTATGGGTCCGGATCGGCGCGGAGCGGGAAATGCCGTGCGCAACGACGAGATAGGGCAGGAGGCTGCGCGCGGCAATGGCGCGATGACGCGCGCCCTCGACGAGGCCGTGGCGGCCGGCGCGGCGGGCGAGGTGCCGGTCGGCGCGGTGCTGGTCGACGGGGGCGGGGACATCATCGCCGCTGCCGGCAATCGCGTCGAGCGCGACCACGACCCGACCGCGCATGCCGAGATGCTGGTGCTGCGCGAGGGCACCGCGCGGCTTGACGTGAAGCGGCTCGCCGGGTGCGATCTCTACGTGACGCTCGAGCCTTGCCCGATGTGCGCCGCGGCGATAGGTCTGGCGCGGATCCGCCGGCTCTACTTTGCCGCCTACGATGCAAAAGGCGGCGGGGTCGAGCACGGTCCGCGCATCTTCGATCAGCCGACCTGCCACCACCGACCGGAGGTTTACGGCGGCATCGCCGAACGCGCCGCCGGCGAGCTCTTGCGCCGATTTTTTCGGGCGCGGCGGTAATTTTTCTCCAGCGGGTCGAGATTGCTTCGTCGCTGCGCTCCTCGCAATGACGGTCTTTTATTTGCTGTCATTGCGAGCGAAGCGACGCAATCTCGATCGATCAGTTTTCGGCTCAGCCCTCTTCCGCCGGCAGCTCGAAGAGGCGGTGCAGCTTGGCAAAGCCGCGCAATTGGAAGTGCCCGAGCTCCCAGACCGGCCGGTCGAGATGCCCGGCGAATTCCTGCGACATGATCAGCGGGCGGTCGAGTTCGCGGCAGAAATGCTCGATCCGGCTGGTCAGGTTCACATCGGGGCCGATCACGGTGAAATCGAGCCGGTCGCCGGAGCCGATATTGCCGTAGGACACCGTGCTCGGCCAGGGCCGCGAGGCCTTGCCGCGCCGCGGCCAGCGCGTCGCGGCACGCCTCCTTCGCGCTGCGACCGGGCACCTGATGGAAGAACGCGAGCACGCCGTCGCCCATGATCTCGACGACTTCGCCGCCCTGTTCATGGACCGGCGGGATGACGCAATCGAAATATTCGTTGAGCATGCGAATGACCGCGCGCGGCCTCATCCGGTCGGACAACAGGCTGAAGTCGCGCAGATCGACCAGCATCAGGGCGGCGGTCATCGTGCGCACGTCGCCGCGCCGCACCTGACCGTCGAGAATGAGCCGACCGGCCTCGGCGCCGATATAGGTGGTCAGCATGTGGCCGACAAAGCGGCGCATCGCCTTCTGCTCGACGATGACCGACAGGGCCGGCAGCATATCGCTGAGGAAATGCGCCTCGTCCTCGGCGAACCCGCCGGGCCGGGCGGTCGCCCAGGAGATCGCGTTGACCAGCCCCTCGGCATAGACGAAGGGCGCGATGACGTACTGGGTATAGCCCTCCTCGCGCAGTTCATCGAGGAGCGGGAACGGCAACGGCGTGTTGCCGTCGAGCCGCCAATCGAGCCGCTCGCCGGCTTCGGCCACCGCGCGCACCGGGCTCTCGATATAGGTCGCGGTCTTCTCGATGCCGTGATCCATAAACCGCACCTCGAGCGGCCGGCCGCGCCGCCAGATGCGCGCCACCCCGCGGTATTGCGGATGCAGCGCGCGCAAGTGCAAGGTCGCGCGGTCGAGCGGCATGGCGGCTGCCGCGACGCGGTCGCAGAATTCGGTGAACAGCTCGGTGTTATCGGGGAGGAAACGCCCCTCCCGGATCAGCCAGTCGGTCAGCTCGCGGACCGCCTCGGCGCGCAATTCGACCCCGGTGCTCCCGGAGGGCTGCCGGCGCGACAAGCCTTGTGTCGCGCTCATCGGGATGATGCCGGGTCGGCAATCGGGTGCCGTGGCGCGGGTCGGTGCGCGGCATGGCGGGTCGCGTGCGGCGCCGCGTCGAGGACCGGCGGCGCTGCGTAGTAGGAAGCGGGCGGCGTTCGGGTCGGGACGGGTGGCGGCGCGGCGGTGTAGCTAGCCGGGGGCAACGCGTTGTAATTGTTGAGCTGCCGGGTGACCTCGATCTGCTCGCGGCCGAGCCCCGAGGGGTTCTGCTGCAGCATCTCGCGCTGGGATTGCTGCAGCTGGATGCGGTAATTCTCCAGGACCTGCTGCTGCACCGGGTTTTGCCCGATCGGAGAACTACCTGGGCTCAGCGCATAGGAGGGCGGCGCCGGCGCGAACCCCGTCTGGGCTGATGCAGGGAGGGGCGAAGCGGCGGCCAAACAGATCACTATCAGCAGAACGCGCGACATCCCGACCTCTCTCCGCCGCCCCGCCTGGCGCGGCAATTGATGTCGGGTGGCAAGACGGCCGCGGCAATGGGCGCGGCAAAATCCCGCGATCGGGACAGTTATCGCTGCGACTTGTCGAGCACCTCCTGCGGGGTCATCGACACGATCTCGGCATAGCTCGGCACGAAATGCCCGCCCTCGATCAGCGTCACGAATTCCGGCCGGATGTCGCGCGCCACCGCTTCGCGAATGCGGCGATGCTCGTCGATGTCGCGCCATTCGCCGATCAGGTAGAAATGGTCGGGGTCGGCGGCGTCGCGGCACAAGACGCCATCCTTCACCTGCGCCGATGAACGGTGGAACGGATTGTTGTCGCCGTAATCGAATTTGTTGAACAGCTCGATGAAATCGTCGCCGCGGCCCGGTTTCACGCGAAAATCGTAGACGTGAAAATAGTTGCCCTTCGTCGCCAACGGTACCAGAGCCATTGCTGCCTCCTCATGCCGATTTAGCCGCTTCCCCGGCCGAGCCGGCCGGCCAACAATGCCGAGTTGTGCAGCGGCTCGATACCTTTGCTGTTTCTACAGTAAATCAACAGCAAACGCGCTCCTATAGGTTGCAGTGCCGGTTCTCGCGCAACGACAGCATGAACCGACGCTACCATACGATTGTGGCAATTTTATCGTCCGCGCATTCATGCCGGCGCGAACCGGATGTCCTGGCCCGGCGCGTTCGCCGAGAGCAGCACGAAGACCGCGTCGGCAACGCCGTCATTGCGGAAATAGCGGGTGCGGCCGGGCGGGTTGAGGATCACATCCATCCGGCCGAGGCGCTGTTCGACGGTTTCGCCGCCCGCTTCCCAGCCGACTGTCAGGGCGCCGTCAAGCACGAGATAGGAATCCTCGACCGCCCGGCCATAGCCGCGCACCCCGACGCCCGGCGGCAGATGGATCATCTCCATGCGATAGCCGCCGGGCGGCGCCCCGGCCTCGCCGATATAGTCGAGGCGGGCAAGCCCGGCCTCAAAGACCGGCCGCCGCTCGGCATGGCGCACGATATGGCGGGCGAATTCCTGCTGGCGCGGGTCGTCGCTGTCGCGATCGAAGGCGAGCGTGCGGCCCGGCGCGGCGCCAAAGCGGCGCGCCCGCGGCGGGTCGCCGTCCTTCGGATGGCAGGCGTAGACCGGCGGCTTCGGCATCCCGCTGCCGACGCTGATCGACATCAAGACCGGCCCGACCCCGTCATTGCGAAAACCGTGCGGCCGGCCCTGCTGGTTCAGCACCATGTCCAAGGGCCCGAGCCGCGCCTCGATGACTTCCTCGCCCCAGGCCCAGCCGACCGTCAAGACGCCGTCGAGCACGAGAAAATGCTCGACGACCTCGTGCGAATGGCAGGCGGCGTATTTGCCGACCGGCTGGTGGATGAGGCTCAGCGTGAACGCCCCGGGCTTCAGCGTGTGCGGATCATCGACCTTGGGCGACCCGCCGGCGCCGATATAGCGCATCTGCGCCCGCGCCAATTCGGGGAAGCCCTGGCTCCCGGGAAACGCATCCCAATCGAAGCTCTTGTCCGTATGGCGCCCGATCGAGCCGCGCATCTCGCGCGTCAGATCGGGCGAATTGCTGTGCGCGGCGATTGCCATGGTGAGCCTCCCGCAAATGCGGCGCGCCGCAAGTCCGAGGCCGCGCGACCCGTCTCAGGATATGGCGCGGCGCAGCGGGTTTCCCAATGGCTCGAGCCAAGCGTTAATGCTCGGATCGATGGAATTCGAATGGGACGAAAACAAGGATCGCGAAAATATCGCCAAACACGGCTTCGGGTTTGCCTTTGCCGTACGCATATTCGATGGACCGGCGCGGCGCCTCGCATCACTTCGGCCGGGCGACGAACCGCGCGCCATCGCGACTGGTCAAATCGAAGGGCGCTTCATCAGCGTGGTTTACACTCGCCGGAACGGTCGGTATCGGATCATTTCCGCCCGGCCGGCCCGGCGAAATGAGAGGTTTTGATGATTGTCCGAAAGACGTTAGCGCAAGCCAAAGCGGAAGGGGGCTTTATCGATCGCGAGAAGTTCGACAGCTTCACCGACGCCGATATCGAGCGCATGATTGATGAGGACCCCGATCTGGCACCCCGCAATGAGACGTTAGTGCCGCTGCTGGAGGCGCGCGATGTCCGACGCAAGCTCGGCCTCACCCAGCACAAATTCGCCAAGAAGCTCGGCCTCCCGGTGGCGACCGTCCGGCGATGGGAGCGCGACGAAACCCCGGTTGATCCTGTGCTCCAGGCACTGCTGCGCATTCTCGATCGAAGCCCCGACGCTGCCCTGCGCGCGCTGGACGAACCGGCACGAAACGTGGACAGCACGGAGTAATATGGCGAACGCGACTATTGAGGAGAGAGCGCTTTGCTGACCTACATCAAGCCCGAGCGGCTTATTCTCAAAGCGCATCCAGAATTTAATGAAAAATGGGTCCAAGCTCGGATAGCCGACGATCCTAAATTGCTGGGACTGGGTGACTTGGTTTTGATTCAACAGGAGCGCATTCAGCCCGGCGCCGGGCGCCTCGATCTGCTGTTCCAGGATGCTGAGGATCGCAAAAAACGCTATGAGGTTGAACTTCAACTCGGAAGCATAGACGAATCTCACATAATCCGCACGTTGGAATATTGGGATATAGAACGAAAGCGATACCCACAATATGATCATAGTGCGGTCATCGTAGCCGAGGATATCACTAGTAGATTCTTAAATATTGTTTCCTTGTTCAACGGCGCTATTCCACTCATCGCCATCCAAATGCAAGCGATGCAAATTGGCGAGAACGTAGCTCTTGTCTTCACGACGGTAATGGACGCTGTTATGCGCGGCTTAGTGGACGAGGACGAGATTGCGGAGGCGGCGCCTGCAAATCGCGGGCTTTGGGAGCAAAAGGCGAGCCCTGAAACATTGAGCCTAGCAGACCAAATGCTATCAATTGTGAAGGAATTTGATCCTGCGTTGCAGTTTAATTATACTCGATATTATATCGGGTTGACGAAGAATGATAAGCCAAATAATTTTGTTGAGTTTACGCCTCGCAAAAAGACTGTCAATATGGGTGTACGACTGGATCAATCCGAAGAAATCGATCGTAAGATAGAAGATGGTGGACTTGAGCCATCATACGAGCAAACCTGGAAACGATACAAGATCGTCCTCGCAAAAGACCAGTTTGAAAAACATCGCGAGCTGCTTAGAGACTTGTTGAAGCTTGAGTACGATTTCCGGAATGGGTGATCTGGAAACATAAGGGCGGATTATCGCAAAACGGCGACGGTTTTTTGAACTGTGCCGGGCGATGATCAGCGTCCGGCCGGGTTGGAGCCGCCTGCTCCGTTGAGTGCGTAGCGACACGATGGATCCCGGATAGCAAGGCTCGCCAGCCGGAAAAGCACGTGCTTTTCCGGGCTCGCCTAACTTCCCGGATGACGGCAAGATGAGCGCCAGCAGGTGGAGATGATGCGATGAACGGTGCGGAAAGCCTGGTGCGGACGCTGGTGGGGGGCGGGGTTGATGTGTGCTTTGCCAACCCCGGAACGTCGGAAATGCATTTTGTCGCCGCGCTCGACCGGGTCGACGGGATGCGCTGCGTGTTGGGGCTGTTCGAGGGGGTGGTGACCGGCGCGGCGGACGGGTATTACCGGATGAGCGAGAAGCCGGCGGCGACGCTGTTGCATCTGGGGCCGGGGCTGGCCAACGGCTTGGCGAATATTCATAACGCCAACAAGGCGGCCTCGGGGATGGTCAACATCGTCGGCGACCATGCGACCTATCACCGGCAATATGACGCGCCGTTGACCTCGGACATCGAGGGGCTGGCGCGGCCCAGTTCGCACTGGGTCAAAACCTCGCCCGACGCCAAGTCGATCGCCGCCGACGGCGCCCTGGCGATCGCCGCCGCGCGGATGCCGCCGGGGCAGATTGCGACCCTGATCCTGCCGGCCGACACGGCGTGGAACGAGGGCGCGGGGCCGGCTCCGGTCGCGCCGCAAGCGGCGCCGGCGGCGCCGTCGCGCGAGGCGGTTGCCGAGGCGGCGCGGGTGCTGCGCTCGGGCGAGCCGACGCTCATTCTCGTCACGGGCCGCGCGGTGCGCGCCGACGGGCTGGAGCTCGCCGGCAAGATCGCCGCCAAGACCGGGGCGAGGGTGATCGCCCAGGGCTCGAATGCGCGCACCCAGCGCGGCCGCGGCCGGGTCTCGGTCGAGCGCATCCCCTATGTCGTTGACCAGGCGCTCAAGGTTCTCGCCGGGTTGAAGCATGTGATCCTCGTTGGCGCGAAGATGCCGGTCGCGTTTTTCGCCTATCCCGACAAGCCGAGCCGGCTGACGCCGGAGGGTTGCGAGGGGCATGTGCTGGCGCGGCCCGACGAGGATCTGATCCTGGCGCTCGAATGGCTGTGCGACGAGGTCGGCGCGCGCTCGACGCCGGCGCCGGTCGTCAACGAGAGGCCGGCGGCGCCGGCGTCGGGAGCGATCGGCTCGGAGGCGCTCGGGCAGTCGATCGCCGCACTCCTGCCGGAGAACGCAATCGTCGCCGACGAGGCGGTCACCACGGGGCGCGGGTTTTTCGCGCCGACCCGGATGGCGCAGCCGCATGACTGGCTCTCCAACATGGGCGGGTCGATCGGGCTGGGGCCCCCGCTCGCCACCGGCGCGGCGGTCGCCTGCCCCGAGCGCAAGGTCGTCTCGCTGCAGGCCGACGGCAGCGCGATGTACACGGTGCAGGCTCTGTGGACCCAGGCGCGCGAGGGGCTCGACATCACGACCGTCCTGTTTTCGAACCGCACCTACCAGATCCTGAAGGGCGAACTGGCCAATGTCGGGGCCGGCAACCCGGGTCGGAAGGCGCTCGACATGCTCGATCTGGGGCGTCCCGACATCGACTGGGTGGGGCTGGCGAAGAGCCTCGGCGTGCCGGGCGCGCGGGTCACCGACATGGACGGGTTCAACCGCCGTTTCGCCGAGGGCGTCGCCACGCCGGGGCCGTTTCTCGTCGAGGTGGTGCTGTAAAAATAACGCTTCAGCGCAGAGGACGCGGAGGATGCGCGGAGGGCGCAGAGGAAATTTATTCACTCGCATCCCGGCGACGGCCGGGATCCATCCTTCCGGCGATACAGCCTCTGCCGGGTGGATCCCGGCCTTCGCCGGGATGGCGGCTCTTATTGACCGCGTCCTCTGCGGAGCCTCTGCGCCCTCTGCGCTGAAGGGTTTTTTCGTCTTTTTGCTTGCCTTTTTCCTCGCCGGCCCGGCGCAGGCGGCGTGCAGCGAGGTGGTGGCGGGGGAGGGGGTCCGGCTGTGGCGCGTGGCGACGGCGGAGGAGAGCGCGGTCGCGATCGGGTTTTTGGGGCATGCCAGCTTTCTGATCGAAAGCCCGCAAGGAGTGCGCATCGTCACCGATTACAACGACATGATCCGCTCGCCGGTCACCCCCGACATCGTGACGATGAACAATGCGCATCCGACCCACTATAGCGAGGCTGTCGAGCCCGGCGTCAAATACGTGTTGCGCGGCTGGGACCCGGCGGGCGGCGTTGCGGCGCATCGCCTCGAATACCGCGACGTGCGGGTGCGCAACGTGCCGACCAACCTGCGCGAGGCAGGCGGGACCCGCTATGACGGCAACTCGATCTTTGTGTTCGAGACGGCCGATCTGTGCATCGCCCATCTCGGCCATCTGCACCACACGCTGACCCAGACCCACCTCGCCGAGCTGGGCGCGATCGATATCGTGATGGTGCCGGTCGACGGGGCCTTGACCCTCAACCAGGAGGACATGATCGCGGTCTTGCAGCAGATCAAACCCAAGATCGCGATCCCAATGCATGTGTTCAGCGAGGCGAGGCTCGACCGGTTCCTCGCGCGCGCCGGCGAGCGCTATCGGATCAGGCGCATGGCGGAGCCGCGGATCCTCGTGTCGCGCGCCGATCTGCCGGCGGAGCCGGAGATCCTCGTCCTGCCCGGACGGTGAGCGCCAAGCGGTGGTGTTTCGTGTTACCGTGGTGGAACCATTGCCCTCGGAACGCCTTATTTATGGTTGGGCATTAAAGAAAGCGACATCTGAGTGAACGCGCTGGACCCGGGAGATTTGCGGCCGCGGCAGATCGGGCTGTTCCTCGACGTTGACGGCACGCTGCTCGATTTGGCGCCGCGGCCGGAGGCTGTAGAGGTTCCTACCGGGCTCTGCGAGACGCTGGCCGCCGCCGAACGGCGCCTCGATGGTGCGCTCGCCCTGGTCAGCGGCCGGCCGATCGAGCACCTCGATCGACTGTTCGCGCCGCTGCGGCTGCGGGCCAGCGGTATCCATGGCGCTCAGATCCGCGATATGGCCGATGGCGCCAGCATATGGTTGACGCAGGCTCGATTGCCCGACGGAGCTTGGCTCGATCTTCGCCGGCTGCTCGAAGCCTTCCCGGGGACCCTTGCTGAAAACAAGGGTATCAGCTTTGCTGTGCATTACCGGAATTCGGCTGCGGCCGAGGAGGAACTCGTCGTGGCGCTGCGGGACTTCATCGCGGCGTTTGCCGAGCTGGATCTGGAGCTGATCGCGGGTCATCGAGTCTTCGAGATCAGGCTGCCCGGGTTCGACAAGGGCAAGGCCATCGTCCGGTTCATGGCGGGCGAGCCCTTTTCCGGGAGGCGTCCGGTTTTTATCGCCGACGACCGGATGGACCGCGCCGGTTTTGATACCGCGCTGGCGCTCGGCGGCCTGGCCTTCTCGGTCGGGGCGCCGCTGCCCGGGCTGTCGGGCTGGTTCCCGGGGCCGGAGGCGGTGCGGGCCTGGCTCGGACGGCTCGCGGAATGAGCGCGCCGGCGCGCCCGCCCGACCCGGCGGCAGAGGCTCGCGCGCTCGATCTCGCGCTCATTGGCAATTGCCGGGTCGCGGCGTTGGTGAACAGCATGGGGCGCATCGTCTGGTGGTGCTTCCCGGCGTTCGACTCCAACCCGGTCTTCTGTCGCCTGCTCGCCGGCGAGGAGGAGAAGGGGTTCTGCGATGTCGTCGTCGCCGACCTCGTCGATGCAAAAGCGGGATATGCCCGCAACACCGCCATTCTCGAGACCGAACTCGAGGACCGGCACGGCGGCCGCGTCCGCATCACGGATTTTGCCCCTCGCTTTCCCCGCTTTGAACGGATTTTCCGGCCGCCGCAGCTGATCCGGCGGATCACGCCGGTCGCCGGGCTGCCGCGCATCACGATCCGGGTGCGCCCGTGCCATTCCTATGGTCGGCCGGTCACCGAGTTGTCGATGGGCTCGAACCACATTCGCTACCAAGGCTGCGAACCGGTGCTGCGACTCACCACCGACGCGCCGCTCTCCTATATTGTACAGGAGACGACCTTTCCGCTTACCCGGCCGCTCACCCTGATCCTTGGCCCGGACGAGCCGTTCCAGGGCGCGGTCGAGTCGACCGGGCGGGAGTTCGAGGAGCACACCCGCGACTACTGGTACGGTTGGGTCCGCTCGCTGGCCGTCCCGTTCGAATGGCAGAGCGCGGTGACGCTGGCCGCG
>WNFC01001083.1_pt1 | contig 28028 bp, 24 predicted proteins | sample 5400541 | NCBI WGS metagenome assembly WNFC01 (sample SAMN13153342, study PRJNA577476) | soil metagenome | isolation source: 120 cm saprolite under Douglas fir tree site 2 hole 2 replicate 1 | place: USA:California | collected 2015-04-18
TCGTCCCACGAAGGAAGCTGGCCCGGCTCCCCCACTTGGAGGCTCTCCCGACATGAAGTGCCCGCGGTGCCAGGAGGACAATCCGACCCACGCCAGGTTCTGCCTCGGCTGCGGAGCTCGCCTTGCGCTGGCCTGCAGCTCCTGTGGCGTCGAATTACCCGGGGGCGCCCGCTTCTGCCTCCAGTGCGGCCAGGCCGTAGCTGCCGGCACCGCGGCCCCAGTTCGTTCGCCCGCCCCGGAGACTTATACCCCCAAGCACCTGGCCGAGAAGATCCTGACCTCTAAGGCCGCCCTCGAGGGCGAGCGGAAGCAGGTGACGGTCCTCTTCGCCGACCTCAAGGGCTCCATGGAGCTGCTCGCCGACCGCGATCCCGAGGAGACGCGCAAGCTGCTCGATCCCGTCCTCACGCTGATGATGGACGCCGTCCATCACTACGAAGGCACCGTCAACCAGGTCATGGGTGACGGCATCATGGCGCTCTTCGGCGCGCCGCTCGCCCATGAAGATCACGCGGTGCGCGCGTGCTACGCCGCGCTCAGGATGCAGGACGCCGTGCGGCACTACTCGGAGGAGCTGCGCCGCGCGCAGGGCGTGGAGGTGCAGATCCGCGTCGGCGTCAACTCCGGAGAGGTCGTGGTGCGCTCGATCGGCAGCGATCTCCGCATGGACTACACCGCGGTGGGCCAGACCACGCACCTAGCCGCGCGCATGGAGCAGCTCGCGGCGCCCGGCAGCATCCGGCTCACCGCCGAGACGCTGCGCCTGGCCGAGGGCTTCATCCAGGTCACCCCGCTCGGCCCGGTGCCGATCAAGGGGCTCGGCGAGCCGATCGAGGTGTTCGAGCTGGTGGGGGCCGGCGCCGCTCGCACCCGCCTCGAGGCCGCGGCGCGGCGGGGGCTCACGCGCTTCGTGGGCCGGAACGCGGAGCTGGAGCAACTCCGAGATGCCCTCGACCGGGCGAGCCTGGGGCATGGTCAAGTTGTCGCCGTGGTCGGGGAGCCGGGCGTGGGCAAGTCGCGTCTCTTCTGGGAGCTCACGCATTCCCATCGCATCTTATTTGAGAAGGGGGCTATGCCCCCCTCTCGCTCCCCCGGCGGCTGGCTCATCGTGCAGTCCGCCTCGGTCTCCTACGGCAAGGCCACCGCCTACCTGCCCGTGATCGAGCTGCTCCGAGGCTACTTCGAGATCGAGAGCCGCGACGACGCGCGGAAGATCCGGGAGAAGGTCACGGGAAAGGTTCTCACGCTCGCCCCAGCGCTCGCATCCGTCGTGCCCGCCTTCCTGGCGCTTCTCGACGTGCCGGTGGAGGAGGCGTCCTGGCACGCCCTCGATCCGCTCCAGCGGCGCCAGCAGACGCTCGACGCGGTCAAGCGCCTGCTGCTACGCGAGAGCGAGGTCCAGCCTCTGGTGGTGATCTTCGAGGACCTGCACTGGATCGACGGCGAGACCCAGACCTTGCTCGATAGCCTCATCGACAGCCTGCCCGCCGCGCGCCTCTTGCTCCTCGTCAATTACCGCCCCGAGTACAGCCACGCCTGGGGCGGCAAGACCTACTACCGCCAGCTCCGGATCGATCCCCTGCCGCCCGAGAGCGCGGACGAGCTGCTCGCTGCGCTCCTCGGCACCGACGTGGCGCTCGGCCCACTCAAGCGGCTCCTGGTCGAGCGGACGGAAGCGAATCCCCTCTTCCTCGAGGAGAGTGTGCGGGCCCTGGTGGAGACGGCGGCCCTGGCCGGCGAGCGCGGTGTCTACCAACTCACCCGGCCCGTCGAGCAGCTGAAGATCCCCACCACCGTGCAGGCCATCCTGGCCGCGCGCATCGACCGCCTGGCGCCCGAGGCCAAGCGACTGCTCCAGGCCGCCGCCGTCATCGGCAAGGACGTGCCCATGCCGCTGCTCCTGGCCATCGCCGACGCACCGGAGCACGAGGTGCGCGCCGAGCTCACCCACCTCCAGGCCGCGGAGTTCCTCTACGAGACCCGGCTCTTTCCGGACCTCGAGTACACGTTCAAGCACGCGCTCACTCACGAAGTCGCGTACGGGGGGCTGCTCCACGAGCGGCAACGCGCCCTCCACGCCCGCATCACCGAGGCCCTGGAGCGGCTCTCGACCGAGCGCGTCGCCGAGCAGGCCGAGCGGCTGGCCCATCACGCCCTGCGCGGGGAGCTGTGGGAGAAGGCGGTCGCCTATCTCCGCGAGGCGGGGCTCCGGGCCATGGCGCGAGCAGCCAACCGCGAGGCCATTGTCCACCTGGAGCAGGCGCTCGGAGCCCTCCGCCATCTCCCCGAGACCCGGGAGACGACCGAGCTGACCATCGACATCCACTTCGACCTCCGAAACGCGCTCCTCCCGCTCGGCGATCGGGCGCGCATGGGAGAGCACCTCCTCGAGGCGGAGGCGCTCGCCAGGACGCTCGGCGATCAGCACCGGCTCGGGCGAATCGCCACCTTCATGGTGTTCCGGTGCTTGGTCTCTGGCGACTACGACAAGGCCGTCAGATTCGGACAGGAGGCCCTGAGCATCGGGCGAACCCTCGGCGATCGCTCGATCGAGGTAGTCGCCACGTCCTTTCTGGGCATGACGCACGCCGCCCGGGGCGAGTCCAGCGACGCGGCCGCCCTCCTCGAGCGGAACGTCGCGCTCGAGGGCGACCTGCGCTACGAGCGCTTCGGGGCGCCCGTCATCCAGTCAGCGTTGTCAGGCGCCTTCCTCGCCGACGTGCTCTCCCAGCTCGGCCGATTCGACGAGGCCATCGAGCACGCCGAGGCGGCCGTGCGGACCGCTGAAGCGGCCGATCATCCCTACACGCTGAACTGGACGTTGTTCGATCTCGGCCGCGCCCACCTCCGTCGCGGCGATCTCCCGCGCGCGACCCGGGTCCTCGAGCGGGGGCTCGACCTCTGCCGAATGTGGCAGTTCGTCGTCGCGACATCGGTCGGCGCGGCGACGCTCGGCACCGCCTACGCCCTCGCCGGCCGTGCGGACGAGGCGCTCCCGCTGGTCGCGGGCGCCGTCGAGGAGGACCGCCGTCGCCAGAACCACAGCCGGCCGGCGCTCATTCTCCTGTGCGCGGGGATGACCTACCTCTCGGCCGGGCGGATCGACGAGGCCACCAGCCACGCTCGAGAGGCCCTGGCGCTCACCCGCCGGGCTGGGGGCTCGGGGAAACGAGGCCCACGCCCTCTGCCTCGCCGGTGACGTCGCGTCGACAGGCGGCGCCGAGGACGCTCCCGGCTACTACCGCGAGGCGCTGGCACTCGCTGGCGAGCTCGGCATGCGCCCGCTCCTCGCCCACTGCCACCTCGGCCTCGGCAAGCTTTACCGCCGCACGAGCAAGCGCGAGCAGGCGCAGGAGCACCTCATCACCGCGACGACGATGTACCGCGAGATGGACATGCGGTTCTGGCTGGAGCAGGCGGAGGCGGAGCTTCAGCGGCCATGAGATTCGGCGTCTACCTTCCGACGTTCGCGTGGCGGGATCTCGACGTCGACCAGGCCGCCCGCGTGAAGGAGTTCGCCCGCAAGGCCGACGACCTCGGGTTCGACGCGCTCTGGGTCGCCGAGCACTTCCTTGAGGCGCCCGGCCTTTACGGCACCGTGTGGATGTCGCCGTTGCTCTGCCTCGCCCACGCCGCCAGCGTCACCGCGCGGATCCGGCTGGCGACCGGCCTCCTGATCCTGCCCTACTACCACCCGGTCACGCTGGCTCGCGAGATCCAGACGCTCTGGCACCTGTCGGGCGAGCGCTTCGTGCTCGGTGTCGGACCGGGCTGGGACCAGCACGAGTTCGAGACGCTCGGCATGAAGCTCTCGGAGCGTGGCCGGCGGACCGACGAGATGATCGCGGCGCTCCGCCGCCTCCTGACCGAGCGTGACGTGAGCTTCGCCGGCCGGTACTACCGGTTCGAGCACGTGACGATCGAGCCACTCCTGCCGCGCTTCCCCGAGCTGTGGGTCGGGGGAGGATCGAAGATCCAGACCTCGCTGTCGCCCGACAAGCCCTACATCGCCCCACCGGTGCTGGCGCGGATCGCCGGCGCCGATGGCTGGCTCGCCCGCGCCGCCGGCAACCAGCAGATGGTCAAGGACGATGTCCGGGCGATCCGCGACTACCTCGCCCGAGACGGGCGCGATCCGGACACGCTGCGCTACGGTCACCTGAACTTCCTCCACCTGGTCGACACGACCGACCGCGAGGAGGCGCTCCGGCTCCAGCGCCCGGTCTTCGAGCGCGTGATGGGCACTCATCGGACATTCGAGAACCTCCAGCAGTCGTACTTTCTCGGAACCACGACGGAGATCGTCGAGCGCATCCGTGATCTGGAGGCTGGCGGCATCCAGGACATGGTCCTGGCGCCCTGCGACTACGACCTCGCGCAGCTCGAGCGGTTCGCGACCGAGATCGTCGGACGATTCAGACGGCCGTGATAACCCTCGTTCCCGCCGGGGAACGCCCATGACATGCGCTCGGTGCCAGGCTGAAAATCCGGACATCCCCGAGTGCCCGACCCTGAAAAGGCCGGACCGACCCGGCGTGCTGGGGCAGGAGGCGGTGGACGGCTCGCCGCGGATGGACTACACTTAGTCCATCATGGAAACCGTCAATGTGCACGCGGCGAAGACGCATTTCTCGCGGCTCTTGGACCGGGCGCAGGCGGGCCAGGAGTTCGTGATTGCGAAGGCCGGCCGGCCGGTGGCCCGGCTCGGGCCGCTCGCGCGGCCGGGAAGGAAGCGCCGGCTGGGCCTGCTCGAGGGCAAGTTCAGGGTCCCCGACGACTTCAACGAACCGCTGCCGGACGAGGTGATCACCGCCTTCGAAGGTCGGCGGCGGTGAGGGTCCTGGTCGATACGCACTTGCTGCTCTGGGCAGTGGCGAGCTCGCGGCGGCTGCCGAAGGGGGCGCGGTCCCTCATCCTCGATACGGCGAACGAGGTGTTCTACAGCGCCGCCAGCGTATGGGAAGTCGCCATCAAGAGCGCGCTGCGCCGCAGGAACTTCAAGGCCAACCCGACCGTGCTCGTGCGCGCTCTCGGGCAAAGCGGGTTCTCCGAGTTGCCGGTGACGGCGGCGCATGCGGCGCGCGTGGCCGGGTTGCCGGCCATTCACCGCGATCCGTTCGATCGGCTGCTGGTGGCGCAGTCGCTTGCCGAGCCGATGATGCTGCTCACGAATGACGCGGTTCTGGTGGGCTACGGTCCGTTGGTGCAGTTGGTGTAAGGAGGGGGCGCGGCACGACGTCCAGGGGTGCTGAAGTCGCCCCGGGCGCGACCCCCCCGGCCCCTGTGTTGCCTGGCGAGTTCCAGAGGCCGCCGCGGCTCCGCGACAACCAATGTACCGCGAGATGGACATGCGCTTCTGGCTGGACAGGCAGATGCGGAGATCTGCGGAGTGCGATGACCCGCCAGTTGATTTCGGTATATACTGAATAGTGTTCGAGTGGGACACGCGGAAGGCGTCGGCGAACCAGGACAAGCACGGGGTCTCATTCGAGGAAGCCGCCAGCGTGTTCGCCGACCCTGATGCCCTCGACGGTCCGGACGTGGGGCATTCCGGGCAGGAATCCCGGTACCTGCGGCTCGGCCGGGCCGCGACGGGCAGCGTGCTCATGGTGGCGTATACCCGCAGGAGGCGAGGCGATGGCGAAACGATCCGCATCATCAGCGCGCGCCGGGCGAGCCGCAAGGAGCGTGCGGCCTACGGACCGGCGCTCTACCAGGATTGACTTCTCCGATATTCCCGAGGCATCCATCGCTCAGCTCGGGGTAATGCGACGCGTCGGCCGCCCTCCTTTGGGGGGCGCGGCCAGACGGCTGATCGCCATCCGAATCGACCCCCTGGTGCTCGCCGCCGTGCGCCGGGAGGCCAAGCGGCGGGCGCTCGGCTACCAATCACTGATCAACCAGATCTTGGCCAGGCATGTCGCTCGCGTGCGGAGTGCTTGAGGGCGGCGGTACCACTGCCTGACGGCGGCTCGGAACACGTCCAATGAAGTGCCCCCGGTGCCAGCAGGAGAATCCGCCGCAGGCCAAGTTCTGTCTGGAGTGCGCCACCCCGCTGGCTCGGCAGTGCACGAACTGCGGCACCCCGCTCCCCGCCTCCGCCAAGTTCTGCCTCGAGTGCGCGCATCCTGTGGGCGCGTCCCGGACCGCGCCAGCGGAGGCGCAGGCTCGGTTCTCGTCGCCCGAGGCCTACACCCCGAAGCACCTCGCCGAGAAGATCCTCACCTCCAAGAGCGCGCTGGAGGGCGAGCGCAAGCAGGTGACGGTCCTCTTCGCCGACCTCAAGGGCTCGATGGAACTCCTCGCCGACCGCGACCCCGAAGAGGCGCGCAAGCTCCTGGATCCCGTCCTCGAACGCATGATGGAGGCCGTCCATCGCTACGAGGGCACGGTCAACCAGGTGATGGGCGACGGGATTATGGCCCTCTTCGGCGCGCCGCTCGCTCACGAGGATCACGCGGTGCGCGCATGCTATGCCGCGCTGCGGATGCAAGAGTCGGTCGCGCAGTACGCGGAGAGGGTCTTCCGCTCGCATGGGGTGCCCATCCAGATCCGCGTGGGGCTCAACTCCGGCGAGGTGGTCGTCCGCGCCATCGGCTCGGATCTGCACATGGATTACACGGCGGTCGGTCAGACGACCCACCTGGCCGCGCGCATGGAGCAGATGGCGACGCCCGGCACGATCCTGCTTGCCCCCGCGACCCTGCAGCTCGCCGAAGGCTACGTGCAGGTCGCGGCCCGGGGCCCGGTCGCGGTCAAGGGCCTGCCGGACCCCGTGGAAATCTACGCGCTCACCGGCGCGAGCGCGCTGCGGACCCGCCTCCACGCGGCCGCCGCGCGGGGACTGACGCGGTTCGTCGGCCGAGACGCCGAGATCGAGCAGATCCGCCGGGCGCTCGGCCTCGCGCAGGATGGCCACGGCCAGCTCGTCGCCGTCGTGGGGGAACCCGGCGTGGGGAAGTCCCGCCTCGTCTACGAGTTCACCCACTCCCACCGCACCCAGGACTGGCTCATCCTGGAAGCGAGCTCCGTGTCCTACGGCAAGGCGACCAGCTACCTGCCCGTCATCGACCTCCTCAAGGCCTACTTCAAGGTCCACGATCGCGAGACCCACCGCGAGATCCGCGAGAAGGTGACCGGCAAGCTCCTCACGCTGGATCGCACCCTCGAGCCGATCCTGCCCGCCTTGCTGGCCCTCCTCGATGTGCCCGTCGAGGACGCCCCTTGGCAGGCGCTCGATCCCGCCCAGCGCCGGCAGCGCACCCTCGACGCCGTCAAGCACCTCCTGCTCCGAGAGAGCCAGGGGCAACCCGTCCTCGTGGTCTTCGAGGACCTGCACTGGATCGATGCCGAGACCCAGGCGCTGCTCGACGGCCTGGTCGAGAGCTTGCCCACGGCCCGGCTCCTCCTGCTCGTCAACTACCGGCCCGAGTATCAGCATGGCTGGGGGCGCAAGACCTACTACAGCCAGCTGCGACTCGACGCGCTCCCGCCCGAGAGCGCGGGCGAGCTCCTGAGCGCTCTGCTCGGCGACGACCCACCGCTGGAACCCCTCAAGCGACTGCTGGTCAGACGCGGCAACCCCTTCTTCATCGAGGAGAGCATCCGGACACTCGTTGAGACTGGGGCGCTCACCGGGGAGCGCGGCACCTATCGTCTGACCCGGCCGATCCAGGGGATCGAGGTTCCGGCGACCGTGCAGGTGATCCTGGCGGCCCGGATCGACCGGCTCCCGGCGGAGGACAAGCAGCTGCTCCAGACGGCCTCGGTCATCGGCAAGGACGTGCCCTTCGTGCTGCTCCGCGCCGTGGCGGAGGCCGGGGAGGATGCGGTCCAGCGGGGGCTCACGCATCTGCAGGCGGCCGAGTTTCTGTACGAGACGCGCCTCTTTCCGGACCCCGAGTACACCTTCAAGCATGCGCTCACCCATGAAGTCACTTACGGCACCCTGCTCCAGGACCGGCGCAAGACCCTGCACGCCCGCATCGTCGGCGCCATCGAACGCTGCCATCCAGACCGGCTGAGCGAGCACGTCGAGCGGCTGGCCCATCATGCCGTGCGGGGCGAGATGTGGGAGAAGACGGTCACGTACCTCCGGCAGGCCGGTACCAAGGCATTGGCGCGATCGGCCAATCGGGAGGCGGTGAGCTGCTTCGAGCAGGCGCTGGTGGCCCTCGGGCACCTGTCCGAGACGCGCGAGACGCTGGAGCAGGCCATCGATCTTCGCTTCGATCTGAGAACTTCACTCTTCCCGCTCGGAGAATTCGAGCGGATCGTCGGCTATCTCCGCGAAGCCGAGGGCCTGGCGAGGACACTCGACGATCAACGGCGACTCGGGCAGATGTCCGTCTATATGTGCCACAACCTCTGGGTCACTGGTCATCCGACGGAAGCGCTCGGGTTCGGCCAGAGGGCCCAGACTCTTGCCGAGTCGCTTGCGGATGTTCCGCTCCAGGTGACGGGAAATCTCTACTTCGGCGGGGTCTGCTTCGGGACGGGCGACTATCGACGGGCCGAGGACCTTCTCCTGAAGGTCTTGCAGTTGCTTGAAGGTGATCTGAGCCGGGAACGGTTTGGCCTCGCCGGATTTCCCGCCGTGCTCGTCCGCTCCTATTTGGCTTGGGTTTTCGCCGACCGGGGAAAGTTCAACGAAGGGATCATCCACGGCCAGGAAGGCATCCGCCTCGCTGAGGCGCTCGATCACCCCTATAGCCTGGCCTTCGCGTGTTGGACTCTCGCCTATCTCCAGATCACCCGGGGAGAACTCGGCCACGCCGTCCGCCTGCTCGAACGAGGGCTGGCGCTGAGTCGCGAGTGGAACCTGACCTACTTTTTTTCAGTGCAAGACACGGGGGGCCTGGGCTACGCCTACGCGCTCTCGGGGCGGATTGCTGAGGGTATCGCGTTGCTGGAGCACGCGCTGAGCGCCATCGAGACTATGGGATACCGAGTTCACCAGCCGCGCTTCCTGGTGTATCTGGGCGAGGCGTACGTCCTCGCCGACCGGCTCGAGGACGCTCTCGCATTCGCCGGGCGAGCCCTGACCCTCGCCCGCGAGAGCGGTCAACGCCCCTACGAGGCATGGGCCCTCCGCCTCCTCGGCGAGGTCACCGCCCGTCGCGATCCCCCGGAGCACGCTGACGGTCACTACCGTGAGGCGCTCGCGCTCGCCGAGGAGCTCGGCATGCGCCCCCTCGTCGCCCACTGCCACCTCGGCCTCAGCAAGCTCTACCGGCGCGCAGGCAAGGGCGAGCAGGCTCGAGAACACCTGACCACCGCGGCGACGATGTACCGCGAGATGGACATGCGCTTCTGGCTGGAGCAGGTAGAGAGGGAACTGAGGGGCGCATAGCCGCGGGGCCCACGTTCACCCTCGCCGGAGTAGTCGAAGCGTCTCCTGGTAGATTGTCCGGCGCGGGCCGATGGCGACGAGATCGATCAGTCGTCTCGCCGCGACCCGGTAGACGATTCGCAACCGTCCCACCCGGAGGCTCCGCAGTCCCGCCAGCTCATCGCGTAACTCCTTGCCGACCCCCGGGTCGGTGCGAATGAGGTCAAGGCCCGCCCGCACCTTGCGCTTGAGCTCGGGATGAAGGCTTCGGACAAGCTCTTCGATCCGTCCCGGCACCCGGAGGCCGTAGGGCTCCATTGTGCCCGCGCCACCCGCATCAGTCCTCGGGTAGGAGCTCCTCCAGCGTGTAGATCTTGGCGCCGCGCTTGAGCGTCCGCAGGCCACGCCGGATTTCGGCCACGAGCTCCCGGTCCGATCGGATCGCCTGCGTCTCCTTCCATCCCTCGTACTCGTCGGGGCTGACGAGAATGGCGGCCGGGCGGCCATTCCGGGTGATCACGATCTCCTCATCCGTTTCCACGACCTGGTCCACGAGGCGGCTGAGATTCGCCTTCACCTGGGCGAGCGGCAGGGTTTTCATCGGCCCTCCAGAAAGGAATAGTCACAATTGTGACCAGACTCTATCCTCGGGCCCCACCACCCGTCAAGCCTGGGCCGTGATGGCGCCGCGCACCCGCCTTCAGGCCCCAGCGCTGGCGGAGCGCCGCCCGCTCACGCGGGCTGACGCGATCAGCCACGACCAGGCGTTCGATCTCCTCGTCTGCATAGAGCGAGACTGGGGTCACCGCAGCGGGATCCAGGACGATCTTCCCGCCTTCCACCCGCAGCAGCAGGACCAAGCCTGGGGCGAGCCGCAGGCGAGCGCGCACAGGTTTCGGCAAGGTGATCTGGCCCCTCGGAGAGACGATCAGGGTCGTCGTCGTGCCAGGCGTGCGAGAAGCCATCGATCCACCTCCAACATTGTAATAGCAGAATTTCTGCAATTCCGCCGGAACGTCGCCTCAACCAATGGTAGCCAAGTGACCTTGGACCAGAAACTTCCTCCCCTCACCCTGCCCTCTCCCCCAATGTGGGAGAGGGATTCGGAACCGACACACACGCGGATTTTTCGATCCCTCTCCCCCACCGGGGGAGAGGGCAGGGTGAGGGGGCGACCAGTTAGCGGGACTTCAGCGCTTCGGCGATTGCGTCCACGTCGTAGACGCAGCCGCCCCAGGTGCCGCCGCCGGCCTGCTGGAGGGCGGCCCAGAGGCGCGTGTCGTCGGGCAGGTCGGGATCGGGCGAGAGATCGGGGCGCGGCGCGCGGCCGGCCAGGACGCGGGTGCCTTCGTCGGCGCCGAAGATCTTCTCGTCGTGACCGACGAGATTGACGCTGCCCTCGAGGCGGTTGCGGTCCACGATGATCTCGACGACATCGCCCTCCAGCACCTTGCCGATGGGCCCGCCGGCAAGCGCTTCAGGGCCGACGTGCCCGATGCACGCGCCCGTGGAAACGCCGGAGAAGCGCGCGTCGGTGACCACGGCGATCTCCTTGCCGTATGAGAGGTGCCGTAACGCCGAGGTGATCTGGTAGATCTCCTCCATCCCGGCACCGAGGGGGCCGCGGCAGATCAGCACCAGGATATTGCCCGGCTTGAGGCGCTCCGGCCCGCGGCTCTTGATGGCGGCGATGGCGTCGCGCTCGCGCGTGAAGACGCGCGCGGGGCCGCGCTTGCGATAGACGCCGTCGGAATCGACCACCGAAGGGTCGATGGCCGTGCTCTTGATCACCGAGCCCTCGGGCGCGAGATTGCCGCGCGGGAAGGTGACGGTGCTGGTGAGCCCGGCCCGCCGCGCGGCCTCGGGGCTCATGATGACCTCGTCGGCATCGACGCCGTCGTGGACGCGCAGCTCGTCGCGCAGCGCGCGACGCCGGTCGGAGGCCTCCCACCAGTCGAGCACGCGACCGAGCGTGTCGCCCGAGACGGTGAGGACGCTCTCGTCGAGCAGCCGCTCGCGGCGGAGGTGCAGCATCACCTCGGGAACACCGCCGGCCAGAAACACGCGCACCGTCGGATGGTTCTGCGGTCCATTCGGCAGCGCGTCGACCAGGCGGGGCACGCGGCGGTTGATCTCGACCCACTCTTCCACCGTCGGGCGGCGCAGGCCCGCGGCATGGGCGATGGCGGGGATGTGCAGGAGCAGATTCGTGGAACCGCCGAACGCCGCGTGAACGACCATGGCATTCCGCACGCTGGCGTCCGTCACGATGTCGCGTCCCTTGAGGCCGCGAGAGCGCAGCGCGGCCATCGCGCGCGCGGAGCGAGTCGCCATGTCGAGCCAGATGGGCTGGCCCGATGGCGCGAGCGCGGAATGAGGCAGCGAGAGTCCGAGCGCCTCACCCACCACCTGGGAGGTCGCCGCGGTGCCGAGGAACTGGCAGCCGCCCCCCGGCGTCCCGCAGGCGCGGCAGCCCAACTCGGCCGCGCGCTCGAGCGAGACTTCGCCCTGGGCGAAGCGCGCCCCCAGGCTCTGCACGCGCCCGGAGTCTTCTCCGTCCTTCGGCGGCAGCGTCACGCCGCCGGGCACGAGCACGCAGGGCAGATCGCGCATGGCGGCCAGGGCCATCATCATGGCGGGCAGGCCCTTGTCGCAGGTGGCGATGCCGAGCACGCCCTGGCGCGTGGGCAGCGAGCGGATGAGCCGGCGAAAAACGATGGCGGCGTCATTTCGATAGGGCAGGCTGTCCATCATCCCCGTCGTCCCCTGCGTGCGGCCGTCGCAGGGATCGGAGACGAAAGCGGCGAAGGGCAGGCACTCGAGTCGCTTGAGCTCGGCGGCCGCCGCCTGCATGAGCAGGCCTACTTCCCAGTGCCCCGTGTGGTACCCGAGCGCGATGGGATGGCCGTCTGGAGCGCGCACACCGCCCTGGGTGGAGAGCATGAGGAATTGCGGACGGGTGAGCTCGCGCGGATCCCAGCCCATGCCCGCGTTCTGGGTCAGCCCGAAGAGATCTCCGCTCGAGCTCTCGAGTAGCATCTCGGCGGTGAGGGGCAGGCTGCCGCTCGGACCAGCGCCCGCCGTCTGGACGGTCCAGAGCTCTTTGGAGGATTCGACGATGTCCTCGAAGCCGACGCGCAGTGTTGGGGTCATGGGTGGTAGCATACGTCAAGTCCGCTCCTCCGGCGGGCCCGGGAGGCCACATGCGTATCCGCTACTCGCGCTGGGACGGCTCGCAGTCCGTCCCCGATCTCGACGCCGACGAGATCCTTTCGGCCATCTCCGACGACCTCCTGGCCGATGGCGATCTCTGGAGCGCCCTTCGCCGCATGTACCAGCGCGGGGCTCAGACGCCGCAGGGGCGCATGCCCGGCCTTCAAGATCTCCTCAAGCGTCTCCGCAAGGAGCGCCAGCAGAAGCTCGACCGCTATGATCTGGGCTCGGCCATGGAGGACATCCAGAAGAAGCTCGCCGACATTCTGCGGACGGAGCGCCAGGGGATCGAGCAGCGCGTGCCGCAGGGCGCGGAGCGCGACAAGAAGATGGAGCGCCTGGACCAGATGCCGCCCAGCCCCGCGGGTCGCATCCGCGCGCTGCAGAGCTATGACTTCACCGAGCCCGAGGCCAAGCGGAAGTTCGACGAGCTCCTGAAATCCCTCCAGCAACAGATGATGCAGCCCTTCCTCCAGAACATGCAGCAGGGGCTGCAGAACATGACGCCGCAAGATATCCAGCGCATGCGCGAGATGATGCGCGATCTCAACCGCATGATGCGCGACCGCCTCAACGGCGAGGAGCCCGATTTCCAGGGTTTCAAAGACAAGTGGGGCCAGCAGTTCCCCGGCGCGGAGAGCCTGGACGACGTGCTGGAGCAGATGGGCCGGCGCATGGGCCAGATGCAGTCGCTCATGGAAAGCCTCTCGCCCGAGCAGCGCCAGCAGATGCAAGACATGATGCGCTCGCTCTTCATGCAGGACGAGCGGCTCGAGGCCGAGATGCGGCAGCTCGCGGCCAACCTCGAGCAGCTCATGCCCATGGACTCGATGCGCCAGCGCTACGAGTTCCGCGGCGAGGAAGAGCTGGGCATGCGCGAGGCCATGGAGCTCATGAGCGAGCTGCAGCAGATGGACGAGCTCGAGCGCCAGCTCCGCTCCGCCCAGGACCAGGACGACCTCCAGGCCATCAACCCCGAGCAGGTGGAGCGCCTCCTGGGCGAGGAGTCGGCGCGGGATCTCGAGCGGCTGCGCGAGCTGGCGCGCAAGCTCGAGGAGGCGGGCTACCTCGACCGCCAGGGCGACAAGACGGAGCTGACGGCACGCGCCATCCGCAAGATCGCCGACAAGGCGCTGCGCGATATCTTCTCGCATCTCAAGCGCGACCGCTTCGGCCGCCACATGCTCAACCGTCGCGGGGCGGGCGGCGATCCGACCGACGAGAGCAAGATCTACGAGTTCGGCGATCCCTTCCTGCTCGACCTCAAGGAGACGGTGATGAATGCCGTGGAGCGCACGGGCCAGGGCACGCCCGTCCGCCTCATTCCCGGCGACTTCGCGGTGTACCGGACGGAGTTCTCCACGCAATCCGCCACGGTGGTGATGCTGGATCTCAGCCGCTCCATGATCTACAACGGCTGCTTCCTCCCCGCCAAGAAGGTGGCCCTGGCCCTCAACGCGTTGATCGCCGGCCAGTTCCCGCGCGACCAGCTGCACATCATCGGTTTCTCGCTCTACGCGCGCGAGTTCAAGGCCGACCAGATTCCGGGGCTCAACCCCAGCGAGACGAGCATCGGCACCAACATGCAGGCGGGCTTCCAGCTCTCGCGCCAGCTCCTGGGACGGCAGAAGGGCGGCAACAAGCAGATCATCATGATCACGGACGGCGAGCCGACGGCGCACATGGAAGACGGCGAGCCGGAGTTCGCCTATCCGCCCACGCGCCGCACCATCCAGGAGACGCTCAAGGAAGTGCAGCGCTGCACGCGCGAGGGCATCACCATCAATACCTTCATGCTCGAGCAAAGTCGGATGCTCACGGCCTTCGTCGAGCAGATGGCCAAGATCAATCGCGGCCGCGCCTTCTTCGCCACTCCCGAGCGCCTGGGCGAGTACGTCCTCGTGGACTACGTCGCCAACAAGCGCCGCGCCGCCTTCTAGCGCGGAGAGCTATTGTCGGCGATCTCCGTCCAGCACCTGAGCCGCTGGTGGGGCGCGATCCGCGCGGTGGACGATATCAGCTTCGAGGCCCCCGCCGGCAAGATGCTGGTCCTGCTCGGGCCCTCGGGCTGCGGCAAGTCCACCACGCTCCGCCTCATCGCCGGCCTCGAAGCGGCCACGAGCGGGCGCATCCTGATCGGCGGGGTGGATGTGACACACTTGCCCCCGGCCGAGCGCCGCCTGTCCATGGTCTTCCAGTCCTACGCGCTCTTCCCGCATCTGTCCGTGGCCGAGAACATCGTCTTCGGACTCCGCGTGCGCAAGGTGCCGAGGCTGGAGCGTGCCGCCCGACTGGGGCGCGTGGCCGACCTCCTCGGGCTGGGCGCGCTGCTCGACCGCAAGCCCTCCCAGCTCTCGGGCGGCCAGCAGCAGCGCGTGGCGCTCGGCCGTGCCATCATTGCCGAGACGGCCGTCTGTCTCATGGACGAGCCGCTGTCCAACCTGGACGCCCAGCTCCGCCACGACATGCGGCGAGAGATCAGGAGCATCCAGCAGAAGCTCGGCATCACCATGGTCTACGTCACGCACGATCAGACCGAGGCCATGAGCATGGCCGACCAGGTCATCCTCCTGCGCGACGGCCGCGTCGAGCAGGACGCCCCGCCCGCCGAGCTCTACGCGCGGCCCGCCGGCATCTTCGCGGCGCGCTTCATCGGCACGCCGCCCATGAATATCCTTTCGCTCGCCGACTCGCCGGGCGGCGCCGTGATCGCGGGCAGCGCGGGGCCGGTGGTGCTGCCGGGCCGGGGCGCCGGGCTTTCTCTGGGGGTAAGACCGGAGGATATTTATTTGGCCTCGCAGGGCGGGCGATTGACCTCGCAGGTCGGTCGGCTCGGACCAGAGGGCGGGCTCCCCGCGACTGTGATCGCTGTCGAATATCTCGGCGCCGATTCCATCCTGAGCTGCGCCGCCGGCACCCAAACCCTCGCGGTGCGCGCGCCGGGACGAGTCGAGCTGCTGCCCGGCGCCGCCGTGCACCTGAGCTGGAGCAAGGACGCGGTCCACGTCTTCGACCCCGAACGAGGAGGAGAGCGCGCATGAGCGTGACAGGCATCGCACGCGCAACGGCGGTCATTCTGCTGGTGTTTCTGGCCGGCGGCGCGATTCCCGCTGCCGCCCAGGCGCCGGTGGAGCTGACCTTCTACTACCCGGTGGCGGTGGGCGGCCCCGTGACCAAGATCATCGACGGGCTCGCGGCGGACTTCCAGAAGGAAAACCTCGGCATCAAGGTCAAGCCGATCTACTCGGGGACCTACCAGGAGACCATCGTCAAGGTGTTGACGGCCCTCAAGAGCGGCGAGCCCCCGCAGATGTCGGTGCTGCTCTCCACCGACATGTTCACCCTCATCGACGAGGACGCCATCATCCCCTTCGCCGAGGCGGCGACGAGCGCGGAGGACAAGGCCTGGATGAAGAGCTTCTTCCCGGCCTTCTTGCTCAATAGCCAGACGGGCGGCAAGACCTGGGGCATACCCTTCCAGCGCTCGACCATCGTCCTCTACTGGAACAAGGAGGCCTTCAAGGAGGCCGGGCTCGATCCGAATCGCCCGCCCGCGAGCTGGGCGGAGCAGGTCGAGTACGCGCGCAAGCTGACCAAGCGCGACGCCAGTGGCAATGTCACCCAGTGGGGGCTCAAAGTGCCGTCCTCCGGCTTTCCCTACTGGCTCTTCCAGGGCTTCACCACCCAGAACGACGTGCTGCTGATGAACCCGGCGGGGACGGAGACGTACTACGACAGGTCCGCCGTCATCGAGGCGCTCCAGTACTGGGTGGATCTGAGTCAGAAGCACAAGGTGATGCCGACGGGCATCATCGAATGGGGGACGACGCCGAAGGATTTCTTCGAGCGCCAGACGGCCATGATGTGGACGACCACGGGCAACCTCACCAACGTGAAGAACAACGCCAAGTTCGACTTCGGCGTGGCCATGCTGCCGGCGGGCAAGCGCCGCGGATCACCCACGGGCGGCGGCAACTTCCACATCTTCAAGAAGAGCACGCCCGCCCAGCAGGCGGCCTCGCTCAAGTTCATCAAGTGGATCAGCTCGCCCGCGCGCGCGGCGCAGTGGGGCATCGACACGGGCTATGTCGCCGTGCGACCCGACGCCTGGGAGACGCCGGTGATGAAGCAATACGTGACGGGCTTTCCGGCGGCTGCGGTGGCGCGCGACCAGCTCCAGTACGCGGTGGCGGAGCTGAGCACGCATGACAACCAGCGCGTGACGAAAGCCCTCAATGACGGGCTGCAGGCCGCGCTGACCGCGGCCAAGACGCCCGAGCAGGCCATGAAGGACGCCCAGCGCGAGGCCGAGCGCATCCTGCGTCCGTACCGACGCTAGGGCCACATCCGAACGTGCGTAGAACGAACCTGCACGGGTGGCTCTTGCTGCTGCCCGCGGCCGTGCTGCTCGTCACCTTCACGCACTACCCGACGGTGGCCACGCTCTACCACAGCTTCTTCTCCACATCCAAACCGGGGCGGCCGACCGCGTGGATCGGTTTCGACAACTACCGCAACATGGTGGAGGACCCGGTCTTCTGGCAGGTTCTCGCCAACAATCTCTGGTACGCGCTCGCCACCATTCCGCTGTCCATCGCGCTCGCCATCCTGATGGCGGTGTGGGTCAACGGCAAGATCGCCGGCCGCGGCCTCCTCCGCCTGTCCTTCTTCACGCCGACCGTGCTGCCCATGATCGCCGTCGCCAACATCTGGCTCTTCTTCTACACGCCGGGCTACGGCCTGCTCGAGCAGGTGACGGGTCTCTTCGGCCTTCCCAGCCACAACTGGCTCGGCAGTCGCAACACCGCCCTCGGCTGTCTCGTGGTCGTCACCGTGTGGAAGGAAGCGGGCTTCTTCATGATCTTCTACCTGGCGGCGCTCCAGTCCATCTCGCCGCATCTGACCGAGGCGGCGTCCCTCATGGGCGCGGGCCGCTGGTACTTCTTCCGGCGCGTCACCTTCCCGCTCCTCATGCCCACGACGCTCTTCGTGCTCGTCAACGCCGTCATCAACTCGTTCCGGCTCGTGGATCACATCGTGGTGATGACCAAGGGCGGGCCGGACAACACGACGGCGCTGCTCCTTTACTATATCTACGACGTGGGCTTCAAGTTCTGGGACTCGGGTTACGCGGCAGCCTTGACGCTCGTCCTGCTCGTCATCCTGGCCGCCTTCGCCATGGGCCAGTTCCTCTTCCTCGACCGCCGCGTGCACTATCAATGACCCGCACGTTCACCGCGCTCGAGACAGCGGGGGCCTGGGTGCTGGGCTTTCTCTGGGCCCTGCCCCTGGCCTATGCCGTGTGGACGGCCTTCCATCCGTCGGAGTTCTCCACGCACTTCGTGCCCATGGCGCCCCTGACGCTCGAGAACTTCGTCAAAGCCTGGGCGGCGGCGCCTTTCGCGCGCTACTTCGTCAACACCATCGTGCTCGTGACGATGATCCTGGCCGCACAGCTCGTCCTCTGCACGCTTGCCGCCTATGCCTTCGCGCGCTTCACCTTCCGGGGCCGCGAGATTGCCTTCCTCCTCGTCCTCGTGCAGCTCATGATCATGCCCGACGTGCTCATCGTGGAGAACTACCACACCATGAGCCGGCTCGGGATCCTGGACAGCCTGCTCGCCATCGGCCTGCCCTACATGGCCTCGGCCTTCGGCATCTTCTTGCTGCGTCAGACCTTCAAGACCGTGCCCAAGGAGCTTGACGAGGCAGCACGGGTGGAAGGGGCGGGAGCCCTCGAAGTGCTCTGGAAGGTCTACGTGCCGCTGGCGCGGCCCGTCTACATCGCCTATGCCCTCGTCTCCGTCAGCTACCACTGGAACAACTTCCTGTGGCCGCTCATCGTCACCAACTCGGTCAACTCGCGGCCGCTGACGGTGGGTCTGCAGGTCTTCTCCTCCGGCGATCAGGGGGTGGACTGGTCCATCATCACCGCGGCCACTCTCATGACCTCGGGCCCGCTCCTCGTCGCCTTCCTGCTCTTCCAGCGCCAGTTCGTGCAGAGCTTCATGCGCGCGGGCATCCGTTGACTGCTCAGCGAGATCTCCGCTTGCGCCTGGCCGCCCTCGCCCCTTCCTTCCCGAGGGCGGTGCGCGTCTTCTTCGGCAGGCGCGCAATGGTGCGCTTGCTCCGTGCCGCGCGCGCGGCCTTCTCGACGTTCCGTCTTGCGGCGGCGCGCTGCTTTGGGCTCATCGGCGTTCCTCGGCTGGACGCTTCCCTCTTCAAGTCGAGCACGTAGCCCTTGACGGTCACCTCGGGGCGGGGGTGAAAATCGAGCTCGGGCTCGCGTTGAAACCCCATGCGCGTGTAGAGCCGCATGGCGGCCCGCATGAGGTCGGTCGTGTGCAGCGCCAGCGTCGTCGCTCCCGATCGGCGCGCCCGTCTGATGCACTCGCGCATGAGCGCCTCGCCAATGCCTTTGCCCCGCGCCGCCGGCGCCACGGCCAGCAGCCGGACCTCCGGATAGGGGCGTGGAAAAGGCGCGCGCTCGTCGCTGCCGGTGGCCGCCGGGTACAGCAGCACCGTGCCGACGAGCCGGCTTCCCTGCTCCGCCACGAGCTGGGTGGCAGGCTCGGGAGCAGCGAGCGTGGTCACGATGTTCTCTCGATAGGCGGCCCAGAGCGCGGGCATCAGCGGCGCGTACTCCTGGTAGGCGGACAGCGTCAGCGCCGCGATGGCACGGCCATCGTTGCCCTGGGCATCTCGAATGCGCAGGCCTTCCATCCGCTCGGCACGTCCTGACACCTTCATCGGGCTCAGAGCCAGCCGGAGCGCTTGAACTTGTAGTAGAGGAAGCCGCACGACCCGAGCATGAAGGCCATCACGGCGGGATAGCCCCAGGTCCACTCGAGCTCCGGCATGTGCTTGAAGTTCATCCCGTAGATGCCCGCGACCATGGTGGGCACGCCGATGATGGCCGCCCAGCCCGCCAGCTTCTTCATGGCGTCGTTCTGGGCCACCGCGGTCAGGGAGAGGTGGGCCTCGAGGGCGCCCGTGAGGAGCTCGCGCAGCGTGTCCACGTGGTCGTTGATCCGAATGGCGTGGTCGTAGACGTCGCGGAAGTACGGCCGAGTATCCTCGGGGATGAGCGGCTGGTCGAAGCGCATGAGCCGGTTGCACACGTCCACGAGAGGGGAGACGGCGCGCTTGACCGTGAGCATGTTGCGCTTGAGGTCGTAGATGCGGTGGACAGTCGTGCGATCGAAGGTCTGGCTGAAGATCTCGTCCTCCAGACGCTCGAGCTGATCGCCGAGGGCATCCATCACGGGAAAGTACTGGTCCACGACGAAATCCATGATGGCGTAGAGCACAAAGCCCGGCCCCTTCACCAGCAGCGCCGGCGTGCTCTCGCAGCGCGCGCGCACGGCGGCGTAGGACGGCGTGGCCCCGTGCCGGACGGAGACGATGTAGCGGGGCCCCACGAAGAGGTGCGTCTCGCCGAGCTCGACGCGCTGCTCATCGGAGGACAGGATGGCCGGGCGCAGCACGACGAAGATGGAGTCCCCGTACTGTTCGAGCTTGGGCCGCTGGTGGGCGAGCTGAGCGTCCTCTACGGCCAGGTCGTGGAGCCCGAACTCCTTCTGGATCTCCAGGAGCAGCTCGGACGATGGGTCGTGCAGGCCAACCCACACGAAGACGCCGGGCTGCTTGAGCGCCTCGCTGATGTCCGGAATGGCGACGTCGCCCAGACGCTTGCCATCGGCATAGGCAACGCAGGCAACCACGCCCTCCATCGGGGCGCTAGGGCGTGCCGCCGTCGCCGACGAGGACAAAGGGGGCCCACAGGGCGGGGTGGGACATGGCGGGATCAGCCTGGAGCTTGAGCTGGGCCGAGCGCAGCGCAGCCGCACGGCCAACCGACTGATCGCGGCCGTAGGCCTCGAAGAGGCTCGTGGTCAGGAGGGCCGTCGGCTGAGAGGCCACCGCCCAGTGCGAGACGAGCAGCGCGCGCGCGCCCGCGTAGAAGAAGGCCCGCGCCAGACCCGAGAAGCTCTGCCCACCCAGCTTGCCGTCCGGGGCCGCCGTATTGCAGGCCGAGAGCACGACCCAATCCGCGTCGAGCTTGAGCTGGGCGATCTCGGCCGCGTCGAGGAGCCCGTCCTCGTCGGCCGTGGACGTGGCGGGCGGCGTCAGGGCCAGCGCGGGCTCGCTCTTGCACTTGAGCTCGCCGGGCAGGATCCCGTGCGTGGCGAAGGCAACCACGCGGAAGCGAGAGAGATCCGTGCCCCGCACCTTGGCCTCGGTGGCCTGCGCGCCCAGGATCACGTCGGACTCCGACGCCTTGAGCGTCTTGGCGATCTGGCGAATCTCCCCCGCGGTGTCGCGCAGCCGTGGGAGACCGCGCACGAGCTCGCTGTCCACGGCCGCGCCCTCACGACAGAGGGAGGCGATCGTGGCCATGCTGCGCGTGTCGCCGGGCGCGCCCGCGAAGGCGGGATCCCCGAAGCCGATGAAGGGCTGTGGCGCCTTAGAGCGGCCGGCCGCGCGCAGGCTCTTCAGCGAGGTCATGGCAGGCAGCACGCTGATGGCCACCTGCTTCCCCAGCCACGGCACCTGGCGGTAGTCGGCCTTCTCGGGCGGGCCCGCGGGCGCCTGGGTGGGCTGCGTCACGAGCAGACCCGGCGGCAAGCTCAGCATCGGGCCCGTGGGCACGACGATCAGATGTGTGGCGCCCTTGAGGGGAGCCGCCACGGGGGCGACGAGATCGGCGTAGAGCTGGTGGGCCGCGGCCACGTCGAAGGCGCGAAGCTGGCCATCCGCCAGATCGAGCCCCTTGCGGAGATCGCGCACGGCCTTGTCGAGGCTCGCATAGGTCACCGCCGCGCGATGCGCGTGGACCTTGCCATCCCGGATCAGGAACACGTAGGTGGCATTGCGGGTGGCGAGGAGAGACATCAGGGCCTCGCCCGGCTTCAGCAGGGCGCCGACATCCTTGGCGGACAGCGACCGCGTGGTCACAGTCCCACATAGCGCGGGAAATCCGCCTGGAGCTTGCCGTCCAGGCGGGCCACGTCGCTCTCCGCGGCCTGGAGCTCCTTCTTCAGCTGCTCCTCGCGCGGGGGATCTCGCTTGTCGGGCGGCTGGAGCGTCAAGAGGGCAAGCTCGCGACGAGCCGTATCCCGCTTGCGGAGCCCTTCCTGGTACTCGCGCGCCGCGGCCCGGAGCGCGGGATCAGTCGTGTCGAGCCGGGCCGCCATGTTGGTGATCGCCCGCGCCGTATCTCCCTCGCGCGGAATCTGCGAGGCGGCGAAGGCCTCGGCCAGCAGCGCGTCTCGCTCGCCGGGAGTGGCGGCGGCCGCGGCGAAAATCGTATCCAGATAGGGCACGAAAGTGTTTGGCCGCGCCCCGCTCTGAGCGACCGCGTCCGTCCTGCGGATCTCGGCTTCCTTGCGGAAGGAGTCGAGGGCCGCGTTGAGGTTGCCTTCGGTCAGCGAGAGCTCGCCGAGCTGGCGATGGGCATTCGCTACCGTGACCGAGTCTCCGAAGAGCAGGCGCCGCCTCGCCAGGGCCAGCTCGAACTGCTTGCGGGCATCGGCATACCGCTTCTGCTCCTTGTGGACCAGGCCCAGCCACAGCTGCATCTCGCCCGTGTACCAGACGCGGAATTCGAAATCCGGCCCGGGCTTGTCGACGAGGGAGATGCCCCGCGAGATATTGCGATCTGCCTCGTCCAGCCGCTTGAGATAGAGCTGGGCCCGGCCCACCTGCATGAGCGCGTGCGCGAGCCCCGTGGCGTAGCCCGAGGACGCTTCCATTTCCCTGCGCTGGTCGCGCAACCGGACGGCTTCCTCGCCCAGGGGAAGAGCGATCTCGTACCGTCCGCGTTGTCGCTCCACGGAGCTTCGATTGGCCAGGTAGAACGGTCGATCCGACCACGACAGGGACTTCGTCACCAGAGGCTCGGCGCGATTGAAGAGCTGCTCGGCTTCCTCGAAGCGATTCAGGAAGCCGACGTTCAGCGCGATCCAGACGATCGTCCGTCCCGAGCCTGGCTTGTCGGGGCCATTCACTCGCTCCTCGATCTCCCAGGCCTGGCGGAAAGCGGTCTCCGAGCCGGCGTAGTCTCCCGCGTAGAAGCGAAGCGTTCCCACGCGGTAAAGGAGGGTGAACGCGCCCACGTCCCGGATCCCCGTGAGCTTGCCGGTGGCATCCACCATGGCTTCCGCGCGTCGGATGGCCGCCGATAGCGAGCCCGACGCCTTGCCGGCGTCGGCGGGCGCGCGCTTGCCTTCGAGCACCTCCACGGCAGCTTCGAGCAGGGGCAGGTTGGTCGGGAAGGTCTCGAGGCCATAGACGCGCTGGCCGGCGACGACACCCACGACCACGGCGCGGAAATCACCGTCCAGGCGACGGCACTCGCGCAGCGCCGCGGGCAGGCCGGAGCTGACCGTGGTCGGTTCCACCGCCCCGCAGTCGCCCAGGCGCGTGGCAAAGCTCTTCTCCCACAGGCTGTCGGTGAGGAGCTTGTCCACCTTGAAGTCCTTCCTGAGGGCGAACCGGCGGATTTCACCGCTGGGCTGGGTCCAGCCCTCGCACAAGAGGCTGTAGCGCGTGTAGCCCCCGAAGTCCGTGCGGCTCTCCACGAGTCTGAGCCGGCAGGTCTCCCCCGTTCGGTTCTTGCCCACAGCCAGCTCGTCTCCCAAGGCGACCAGGGCATCGGCAGCCCCAGCGCGAGAGGGAGCCCCGGCAGCCAGCGCGATGAGAATGCCCCCCAGGACGGCTCCGCGAGCGAAACAGGTCATCATCATGGCCCCTCAGCCTACATCAAGACGCCCCTCGGCCTCTACCCGAAGAGGATGAACCGCCCCCTACGGGCGCTGGCACTGGGGCAAGTTGCGAGCCAGACGAGGCGCGAGCGGGTCGGCAGCCCGAGGCGTACGTGGGTGTACGTTGAGGGTTGCCGGCCCGCTCGCAACGAAGTATGGCGAAGCAAATTGACCCAGTGCCGCCGCGCGGCTTGCAGGAGCGCGGCGGGTCGTCTATGCTCGGCATCCCCAGCCCGGAAGTCCTGGTACCGGCACCGCAATGGTCGATCCGGCTGGGCGGAGTTGAACGCTACCACTGAGCGGTAGGCGGGCCGCCCCCGCCCGGAGGCTCCTATGGGCAACGCCCCGAGTGCAAGCTATAGCCTGACCATGCGTGTCCAGATCGCCAACAAGCCCGGAATGCTCGGGAAGGTCACCTCGGCGATCGGCGAGGCCGGTGGCGATATCGGCGCCATCGATCTGGTGGAGGCGGGCGCGCAGTTCATCACGCGTGACATCAGCTGCAATGCGAGCGACGAAGGGCATGGCCAGCGGATCACGGCCGCCGTGAAGGCCCTGAGCGACGTCACGGTGAAGAACGTCTCGGACCGCACCTTCCTCATGCATCTCGGCGGCAAGATCGAGGTCAACGGCAAGGTCTCCGTCAAGACCCGCGACGATCTTTCCATGGCGTATACGCCGGGCGTGGCCCGCGTGTGCATGGCCATCCATCACGATCCGGAGAAGGCCTACACGCTCACCATCAAGGGCAATACCGTGGCCGTCGTCACCGACGGCACCGCCGTGCTGGGGCTGGGCGACATCGGCCCCAGCGGCGCGCAGCCGGTCATGGAGGGCAAGGCCCTCATCTTCAAGAATTTCGCGGGCGTCGACGCCTTCCCCATCTGCCTCAATACCAAGAACGTCGACGAGATCGTGACCATCGTGAAGGCCATCGCGCCGGTATTCGGGGGGATCAACCTCGAGGACATCTCGGCGCCGCGCTGCTTCGAGATCGAGGAGCGGCTCCAGAAAGACCTCGACATCCCCGTCTTCCACGACGACCAGCACGGCACCGCCGTGGTCGTCCTCGCCGCGCTCACGAATGCGCTCAAGGTCGTCAAGAAGAAGCTGGAAGACGTGACGATCGTGTTCACGGGCGCGGGTGCCTCCGGCATCGCCACCGCCAAGCTCCTCATGAAGGCGGGGGCCAAGCACATCATCGGCTGCGACCGCGCGGGCACCATCTACAAGGGCCGCACGGAGAACATGAACTCGATGAAGCAGTGGTTCGCCGAGAACACCAATGCCAAGGGCCTCAAGGGCTCGGCGGGGGATGCCCTGGCCGGCGCCGACGTCTTCATCGGGCTCTCCGGGCCGGGCGTGGTGTCGCTCAAGGACATCCAGAAGATGAGCCGCGACCCCATCGTCTTCGCCATGGCGAACCCGACGCCGGAGATCCAGCCTGAGGAGGCCGGAGCCCACGTGCGGGTCATGGCCACGGGGCGGTCGGACTACGCGAACCAGATCAACAACTCCTGCTGCTTCCCCGGCTTCTTCCGCGGCATGCTGGATGTGCGGGCCAGCCGGGTGAACGACGAGATGAAGCTGGCCGCCGCCTATGCCCTCGCCAACATCGTGGCCCCCGGCGAGCTCAGCGAGGAGTACATCACGCCGTCCATGTTCGACCCGCGCGTCGTGGCGGCCGTCTCCCAGGCCGTGGCCGACGCGGCCGTGAAGACGGGCGTGGCCCGCCGCAAGCCCCGAGCCTAGGTTCAAAGCACACCCTCACCCTGCCCTCTCCCTCAAGGGAGAGGGTTGGTTTTTAAGGTGAGCCCTCTCCCCTCTGGGGAGAGGGCCGCAGTTCGAGCTGAGTCGCTGGGCGGCGAGGCGAGGGCTGAGATAGTGAGGGGCCTTAGCCCCGCTTGAAGCAAGCCGTGTCTTCGACTACCATCCGCCGCAGACACAGAATCGTAATAACCTTGCCAAGCGAGGTCAGAGGATGGCGACCCTCCTGGTCGAAGCCGAGCCTACCCCCGCCGATATCCGATTTCTCCAGGACAAGCTCCACGAATACAACGTCGAGCAGACCGGGGCGACCGACGGCAAGTGGCTGTGCATCTTCGTGCGCGACGACAACGGTGTCATTGCGGCGGGGCTCCACGGCTGGACCTGGGCGGGGTCCAGCAAGGTCGAGAACCTGTGGGTCAGCCGTCTGCTCCGACGCCAGGGCTATGGCACGCGCCTGCTCGAAGCGGCGGAACGGGAGGCCGCGGCCCGGGGCTGCCACCAGCTCTTCCTCGATACCTTCAGCTTCCAGGCGCCGCTCTTCTACCAGAAGCTGGGGTACGAGATCATCGGCGCCGTCGACGACTTCCCTTTCCCGCCGCACAAGCACTACCATCTGAGGAAGCGTCTGGGGAGCCCGCTACGCTAATCCGCCAACCCGGGATCGGACGTAGTGAGGGGTAAGGTGATGGCCATCTCTCGCCCTTCGCTTGACAGGCAGCCGGACAGGGAGCCCCGCGCGGCGGTCCCGCCCGCGAGCAACACGCCTGCCTTCGACCTCGAGGCGTACGTGGCCCGGTCTCGCGCCGTCGACCTCTCGGCCATCCCCTGGGACGAGATCCCGCGTCACCCGCTGTCCGCGGAGACCATCCGCACCCTGCGCTACATGCAGGACATCGAGAGCCACACCATCATCTACCTGCGCTCGCTCCTGGCCACCCGCGCCATCGACGAGCCGGAGGTCGCCACTTTCCTCGCCTGCTGGGTCTACGAGGAGACCTTTCACGGCATCGCCCTCGCTCGATTCCTGGAGGCTGCCGGTCACCCGCTCGAGCCCCGCGCCCGCCCACATGGGCGGGAGCCGCTCTCCCAGCGGATCGAGGCGGCGGCCACCGCCATGGTCTCCAAGGCCTGGCCGGACTTCTGCGCGGTGCACATGACCTGGGGCGCCATCAACGAGCTGACCACGCTGACCGGCTACCGGCGTCTGGTGGCGATAGCCCGTCACCCCGTGCTCACGGATCTCCTCGAGCGCATCATCATCGACGAGTCGCGCCACTTCTTCTTCTACTATCGCCAGGCGGAGACCCGGCTGCAGCGGCCCGTGGTGGCGCGGACGGCGCGCTTCCTCGTGGATCGCTTCTGGTCGCCCGTGGGCAGCGGCGTGCAGCCCCGGGAGGAGCAGGACTTCATGGCTCGCTATCTCTTCAGCGGCGCGGACGGAGGCGCGGCGACCCGCAAGGTAGATGACACCATCCGGCGTCTGCCCGGATTCGCCTCGGTGCAGCTCCTCGAGGCGTGGATGAGCGCGAACGTCACGGAGAGCTCGGGCGTCACGGGAGCACAGCCCGGCACCCGGCTGGGAACACCGTACGGAGGACACCATGGCCACGGCTACCACTGAGCACTATCGCGCGTACAGCCCCAAGCCGTTCACCCGCGCCGAGCGCGACTCCGTCACCGTCGTCTTCGGCGGCCTTCACTGGCGGGTGGAACGGATCATCCAGGCCGTCCTGGAGAGCGTCGGCAACAAGGCCGAGGTCCTTCCCGTGGCCACCAAGGAGGACCTCCTCACCGGCCGCGAGGTCGCCGACATCGGCCAGTGCTGCCCGACGAGCTTCACCACGGGCAACCTCGTCAACTTCATCAAGAAGAAGTCGGACGAGCTCGGCGCGGAGGAAGTGACCAAGAAATACGTCTACCTCACGGCCGGCTCCTGCGGGGCCTGCCGCTTCGGCCAGTACCACCAGAGCTATGAGCTCGGCCTCCGCAACTCCGGCCTGGGCGCCTTCCGCATGTTCCTGCTCGCCCAGGACCAGCTCGACCAGAAGGCGGCCATGGGCGACGGGCTCGATCTCAACCTGCCCATGACGCTTGGCTGCCTGTGGGGCATCTTCTGCACCGACCTCGTGCAGGACCTGGAATACCAGGTGCGCCCGTACGAGGTCGTCCCCGGCCAGACGGACGCCGTGGTCAAGGAGAGCGTGGAGTATCTCTACAAGATCTTCCGCGACCGCCCGCACCGTGACTCCTGGCGCTCCGTCACCTGGCACCTCACGAGCTCGTACTTCACGAAGGCCCTGCGCGAGATCCATCGCAAGTTCTCGACCATCGAGATCGACCGGCTCCGCGTGAAGCCCACCGTCAAGATCACGGGCGAGTTCTACCTCCAGACCGTGGAGGGTGATCCCAACTACAACATCCACCGCTGGCTCGAGGCGGAAGGCGCGGAAGTCTATCCCGCCGCCATCGCCGTCTGGATGGACTATCTCCTGCGGCTCGGACTCCAGCGCTTCGAGGACTACTCCGGGATCGAGCGCGGCGCCCGCCTCAAGCTCGGCGCCGGCCGCATCGCCCAGGCCATCTACCGCTGGAACTACGCGCGGCTGCGGCGCGCCATGGGCGATCTGCCCCACGAGCTGCCGAACCAGTTCGAGCTGCGCCGCCTCGCCGCGCCCTACTTCAACAGTCGCCTGGACGGCGGCGAGGGCGACATGCTGGTGGGCAAGGCTCTCTGGTCCTATCAGAAGAAGAAGGCCCACATGATCTGCGAGCTTTCCCCGTACTCGTGCATGCCCAACACCATGAGCATCGGGGCCATGGCGGGGGTGCTCGGCAAGTATCCCGAGATCCTCTACGCCCCCCTCGAGATCAAGGGCGATGCCGAGGTCCACGCGCTCTCCCGCTGCCAGATGATCCTGACCGAGGCCAAGAAGCGCGCGCAGAAGGAG
>WNFC01001085.1_pt1 | contig 28003 bp, 17 predicted proteins | sample 5400541 | NCBI WGS metagenome assembly WNFC01 (sample SAMN13153342, study PRJNA577476) | soil metagenome | isolation source: 120 cm saprolite under Douglas fir tree site 2 hole 2 replicate 1 | place: USA:California | collected 2015-04-18
GCGACAAATGAAAATCGCCGTTGCCGGCATCAACAAACTGTGGAGCAACCTGTAGGTTACCGTTTAAACCAGTTGGATCGGAACAGCTCCCGGTGTAGGAAGCCCCTGACGGCCCGCCCGGATCGACCACAAAGCTGATCGCATCATTGTTCTGGGCTTGCGGAAAGCCTGTGATTCCAGTGGCGCTGCAAAAGACTGCGCCATTTCCCGTGAGATCGTAAAAAATATTATTGAACAGGGTGACCGTCCCGTTCACACCATCCAATTGCAACTGGGCGCCCTGCTGGGCGCGGTTGAGGGCAACCGTGTTGTTTACCACGATGGCGTTCGAACCAGGCACAATCTGAATGCCGCCGCCGGTGCTCGCATTGTTGCCGGTGATCAGATTACCGGTAATGATTACATTTGATCCGTTGGCAAAAATTCCACCACCCGCTCCATCGGCAACGTTATTCTGAATTTTGTTGCCGGAAATTATCGTCGTGCCCTGAGCATCGATGTAAATGCCAGCGGCCGGAGCTCCCGGCGCGGTCTGGTTTCCACTGATGGTGTTGTTCAGGACCTGGACATTTCCGAAACCGGTGATGACAATGCCTCCTGCAGATGCAGGTTCGGTGCAGACTTGCCGGTTATTGGTGATGGTGTTGCCGCGAATGATCGCGTTACTAGATGAGGCAGTGATTCCACCCGCCTGACAGACTTCATTGTTAGAAATGACATTGTTTTCGATGATCGGTGAAGCAAGCCCAATCTGGATCCCCTGCGCATGAATGAAAGTAAATCCTCTAAGAACTGCACCATTGCTTTCATTACTGGTAAACAGGGCGGCCGGCTGGGAACCACTGTCCACCGTTGTAACCGATGGTCCGCCCGAGCTCATCACGGTGATGCTCTTGCCCTGAAAATTGAGGGACGGCTCAAAATAAAATCCAGGCGCCACCAGCACGGTGTCATTATTCTGCGCTGCAAAGATGGCGGATTGTATGCTGGGCGAATCTCCCGGGACATGGATCGTGTTCTGGGCAGAACTAGTAGTTGGCAGGTAAACCACAAGGCACAGAATCACCAGAATGAAAGCACGACGGGCAGAAACTTTCATCAATCTACTCCGAGATAGAGTGGAATCTAGACGCTGACTAGGGGATGGGTCGCTTGAAGTCTAGCAGCGGAGATAGATTGAGGCTAAGTGATACTGAGGATTTACCTAGTCACATGTAGCTGGACTTTAGTAATTTTGATGCGATCAAGATCTATGGTCAGGATTGCGAAGGATCGAGAGAATCGCGATCGCCATTCAGGACCGCGGAAATCTTTTCACACATACGGACAGGGCCTTCGACTTTCGAGATGAAAGCGTCGGCATAGGAAGCATCGGGCGGCAACTCATTCACGCCGGAGAGCAGAATAACCGGAAACTCAGGATAGCTGGCTTTGATTTCGCGCGCCAGATCGGTTCCCGGACGGCCAGGCATGAGGATGTCAGACAAAACAAGATCAAATTTATCGGGGGAGAACTTAGTCAAAGCGTCGCTGACTGAACTGGCGGTGACCACCTCATATCCGGATTTCTCGAGAACCAGCTTCCGCAAAGCCAGGGAGTTTTGTTCATCGTCAACACACAAAATAATAAATTTATCTTGAGCCAATGGCTTCCTGTGCCTTTCCCTTCTCTGGCGGCTTCGCAGCCCTGGATCCGGGAAGGAAAACAGAGAAACATGTGGCGTGACCGCCATTCAAACTCAAACTGCGGCAACGAATTGAGCCATCATATTTCTGCACGATCCCTTTGCTGATCCAAAGACCCAACCCGGTACCTTTCGCAGACTTGGTGGTAAAAAACGGCTCAAAAAGACGTTTGGCATCCTCAGCTTTAATACCCGAACCGTTATCCAGGATGGACACACGGACGCCTTTCCTCTTATCAATGCGATTTGTAGTCTCCACCACACGCACTTTCAGGCGTCCCCCTTCGGGCATGGCTTGCACTGCGTTTCCTATCAGGTTCAGGAAGACCTGTTTCAACTCCGCAGGGAAACCCAGAATCGCGCCATCCGAATTATATTCCTTATCCAGGACGATATTGTTGAGCCGTAGTCGTCTTGATTGCAGCTCTAAAACATCTTCAAGCACCGTCGCAATTGACACCTCAACTGCCTGGTGCGATTCGCGATAGAAACTGAGGGTCTGTCTGGTGATGTGTGCCACGCGCAGCAATTCCTCTTCTGCCAATCGCGCATAATAGCGCGCTTCATCGTTCAGGGATGGGTGGTCGCGAAGCAGGAAAAATGCGTTGGTAATCGCTTCCAGAGGGTTGTTGATCTCATGCGCAATAATGCCCGCCACCCTTCCCATGGCAGCAAGACGTTCTGTTTTGCGCAATGCCTCCTCGGCCTGCAACTGGCTGGAGATATCACGGTTTATTTCAAGGATCGATCCACCGCTATTCGTGGTTCCTGCCTTGATCGCCTGGCGGCTTGCAACCACCACCTCACGGCCATCCTTGGTGTACTGAACCAGATTTCCATCCCACCGGCCGGTGGTCACCAGCCGCGAGTCTATATCCCGCGTAGCCACGGGATAGGTCGTTCTCAGGATGTCATGTATATTCTTGCCGATCACTTCGTCGCGTTTCCAGCCGTACAATGTTTCCGCGCCCATGTTCCAGAATTGAAGCACGCCGGTAGAATCGCGAACCATGACAGCTTCTGAAGCCAAATCCAGCAGATCGGCTCTCTGACGTAGCGTATCTTCCAATTGTTTTCGCTCGGTCATGTCGAAAAGGGCAGCTACCGCTCCCCGGACCGAACCATCTTCGTCAAAGAACGGGTTCGCGGTCATTAATAATTGGAAGACCCTGCCGTCCGCGCGACGAATTTCAAGCTCACTGCTTCCCACTGGTTGTCCAGTGCTGGCCGCCTTCTGCAATGGAAGGGCTTCGGCAGGAATTAATTGTCCGTTCCGATAGACTTCAGAGGGCAATCGTATGGGGAGCTGCGGAGTTGAAGACTGGTTCTCCGCCTGGTTCATGCCCAGCATTTCACTCAACGCCGCATTCCCGGTCACTACACGGCAATCTGGGTCTTGTGCAACGGCCACTCCAACCGGGAGGACTTGCATCACGGTTTCAAGCTCAATGATTCGTTGCTTGAGGTCGGAATTGAGCTGCCGGATTTTTTCCTCAGCGGCAATCTGGCCGCTGATGTCAGTGCTGGTGCCGAACCAGCGCACAATCTTTCCATGGGAATCGTGCATCGGAACGGCGCGGGAAAGGAACCAGCGATATTTGCCATCCTGCCCGCGAAGTGGGCAGGTGTCTTCCCATGGTTCGCCGGTTTGCCATGAATGCCGGATACTCTTCAGCACCCGTTCAGCGTGCGCAGGATGGTGGACTTTTTGCCAGCCGTCGTTTTGCGCATCTTCTGGTGTTGACCCGGTGTACTCATACCAGCGCTGGTTGTACCAGAAGACTGAACCGTCAGCATGCGCCATCCAGGCTAACTGGGGAATGGAGTTGGACAGCATCCGGAACAGCGTTTCATTCTCTCTAAGCTCTTCCGTCCTTTCGGTCACCCGCTCTTCAAGTTCGCGGTTCAGTGACTCCAATTGGCGGGTTTTCCGATGCAGTTCCGCAAAGACGCTTACTTTGGCACGGAGAACGGCGGGCACCACCGGCACCGAAATATAGTCCACCGCACCCCGCTCATAGCCTTTGAGCCGGTCTAGATCGGTGAGATGAACACCCGATATAAAAATGATCGCGGTCTTCTGAAAGCGAGGATGCTGGCGGATGATCTCCGCCATTTCAAAGCCGTCCATCTCCGGCATGCTCACGTCCATCAACACCACTGCAACATCGGTCTTGAGCAGTACTTCCAGAGCTTCGCGTCCAGAGGAGGCCTTGATCAGATTGTCGCCTAGCTCGCCGAGAATGGCCTCATAGCTGAGCAGCTTGGCAGGCTGATCATCGACCATCAGGATGTTGACTTTATCGTTTGCTGGCATATTGGGTTTTCCGGTGTTACCTGTGCAACCACATACGAAGCGCTGAGAGCAACTGGTCTGTATTGACCGGCTTCGCCAGATACTCTGACGCGCCTGCTTCCAAACACTTCTCACGATCGCCTTTCATCGCCTTGGCCGTAAGCGCGATGATGGGCAAACGCCTGAAGGCAGGATTCCGGCGTATCACCTGCATCGTTTCGTATCCATCCATCTCTGGCATCATGATATCCATCAGCACAATGGCCAGGTTAGGAGTTGATTCCAGGGTTGCAATGGCTTCCCTGCCCGTCCCAGCGGTCAAAACGGTCATACCGCGACGCTCGAGGACGCTGCTCAGGGCAAAGATATTGCGAACGTCATCGTCTACGACGAGTACTTTCTTGCCTACCAGCGCTTCATCTGACCTGTGCAGACGGTCCAACAGGCGTTGCTTTTCAGCAGGCAAATCTGCAACCACGCGATGGAGAAACAGCGCCGTTTCATCCAGGAGCCGTTCCGGTGATTCCACGTCCTTCACCACCACGCTTCGAGCCAGGGTGTGCAGCCGCGCATCTTCTTCCGCGGACAATTCCTTTCCCGTGAACACAACCACAGGAAGATCGCTGACTTCCGCCTCTTCACGAAGTTGTTCAAGCACTTCAAAGCCCGTCATATCCGGAAGCCGCAGATCGAGCACGGCACAATCAAACGGCCGCTCCTTGACCAGACTGAGCGCTTCCGCTCCGGTTGCTGCAACGGTTACGTCCACATCGTTGTATCCCAGAAGTTCCCGTATGCTCAACTGTTCGGCCGGATTATCTTCCACCACCAGCAATTGTTTACGGCGGGGTTTGGCGTACTCCTTGATGCGCTCCAGAGCAGCATCAATTCCGTCAGTGCTTGTGGGCTTGGTCACGAAGGAAAATGCTCCGCGTGACAATCCGTGGTGCCAGTCTTCATCCATGGTCAACATCTGCACCGGGATGTGACGCGTGGTTGGCTCCTGTTTCAAGTGATTCAAAACGGTCCAGCCCAGCATGTCTGGCAGGAAAACGTCCAGAGAAACAGCGGTTGGCCGGAACTCACGCGCCAGTGACAGAGCTTCCGCTCCACGCATGGCCACGAGTACTTTGAAACCCTTATCGCGCGACAAATCGCAGAGAATACGCGCATAATGCGGGTCATCCTCGACGATGAGCAACACGTTGTCGCCGGGTTGCAGGTTGTCACGATCATCCTCAATTCGCTCTGCCGGCTGTTCCGCGATGGCGAGACTCGCCAACGAAGCCTGCGGAATGGTCCCGGCATTTCGGTCGCCGGCAGCGACACTGGAAACAGTGGGACCTACGTAGGTCTGAGGCAGATACAACGTGAACGTGCTTCCCTTGCCCGGCGTACTGTGAAGTTGTATCTCGCCGCCCAGAAGGCTGGCAAGTTCACGGCTAATGGCAAGGCCCAGTCCGGTGCCGCCGTATTTGCGGCTGGTACCTGCATCGGCCTGCTGGAAAGCCTCGAAGATAATGCGTTGCTTGTCCTGCGGAATGCCGATACCTGTATCAGATACCTCGAAGGCCACCACCGATGCTGCACCACCGAGAATCGGATGATCTTTGCTCCAGCCGTTTGACGCCAGAGACACTGAGAGTCTTACGCCACCGTGTTCGGTGAACTTGAAAGCGTTCGATAACAGGTTCTTCAACACCTGTTGCAGACGCTTGGAGTCCGTGACAAGACTGCGGGTAAGGTTGGAGTCCTGGTGCAGCTCAAAGCTGAGCTTCCTGGCTTCTGCTTCGTGGCGGAACGGACGGCCCACCATGTCAAGAAGGCTGGCGAAGAAGACCTCTTCCGCTTCCACGGAGACCGTTCCGGATTCGATCTTCGACAGATCAAGGATGTCACTGATGAGGTTGAGCAAATCCGTACCCGCACCGTGAATCGTGCGCGCGAACTCAACCTGCTTGGGTGTGAGGTTGGCATCCGGGTTATCAGAAAGTTGCTGGCCGAGTACCAGAATGCTGTTAAGCGGCGTGCGCAACTCGTGCGACATGTTCGCCAGGAATTCGGATTTGTACTTGGAAGTCAGCGCCAGCTCTTTGGCCTTCTCTTCCAGAGCACGGCGAGCTTGTTCGATTTCCTGGTTCTTGCGTTCCACTTCTACGTTCTGTTCCGCGAGCTGTTGCGCTTTTTGTGCGAGCTGCTCGTTCGTCTGCTGCAATTCCTTCTGCTGCGTCTGAAGTTCAGTGGCCAACTGCTGTGACTGTTTCAGCAGGCCTTCCGTCTGCATGGTGGCTTCAATACTGTTCAGCACGATGCCGATGCTGGCGGTTAATTGTTCGAGGAAGGAAAGGTGCGAAGCAGTGAAGGCGCTCAGTGAAGCCAGCTCGATCACGGCTTTGACGCGGTCTTCAAACAGTACCGGCAGCACGATCACGTTGCGCGGAGTGGCTTCAAACAATCCTGAGCGAACCGGGACGGTATGCGGAGGAATGTCCGTAATCAACATGCGACGCTTGTCCGCGGCACATTGACCCACCAGGCCTTCGCCCGTTTTAAGCTGTTGCAGGTGACCTTCAGGAGTGTTGGCATAGGCTGACAGAAGGCTCATGCTGCCCGATTCTTCGGCTTCCATCTGGTAGATAACGCCTTGCTGCGCGTTGACCAGCGGCGCAAGTTCTGAGAGCAATAACCGGCCTACCGTCGTGAGATCGCGTTGGCCCTGCAACATGCCGGTGAATCTGGCGAGGTTGGTCTTCAACCAGTCCTGCTCAGTATTACGCTCCGTCGTAAGACGAAGGTTATCAATCATGGTGTTGATGTTGTCTTTCAACTCGGCGACTTCACCGCTGGCTTCCACCTGAATGGATCGCGTCAAATCGCCCTTGGTTACGGCCGTCGCCACTTCAGCGATAGCTCGCACCTGGTTGGTCAGGTTGTCAGCCAGAAGGTTTACGTTGCCGGTGAGATCTTTCCACGTACCGGACGCTCCGGGCACGTTGGCCTGTCCACCAAGTCGCCCTTCCACACCCACTTCGCGGGCCACCGTGGTCACCTGATCGGCGAACGTAGCCAGCGTGTTCGTCATGTTGTTGATGGTCTCGGCCAGAGCAGCCACTTCGCCTTTGGCGTTCACCGTCAATTTCTGTGTGAGTTCGCCGTTGGCCACGGCGGTCACCACTTTCACAATACCGCGCACCTGCTCAGTGAGGTTGGCGGCCATCACGTTTACGTTGTCCGTAAGATCTTTCCATGTACCGGCGACGCCAGGCACCTTGGCCTGTCCACCGAGTTTGCCGTCCGTACCCACTTCGCGGGCCACACGCGTTACTTCGGCGGCGAACGCGTTGAGCTGATCCACCATGGTGTTGATGGTGTTCTTGAGCTCAAGAATTTCGCCCTTCACGTCCACCGTGATCTTGCGGGAGAGATCGCCGCGGGCCACAGCCGTGGTCACTTCGGCGATGTTACGAACCTGACCGGTGAGGTTACCGGCCATCGCGTTTACTGAGTCAGTAAGATCTTTCCACGTACCGCCGACGCCGGGCACGTTTGCCTGTCCGCCGAGACGGCCTTCGGTTCCTACTTCGCGAGCGACGCGCGTTACTTCTGCGGCGAAGGAGCGCAACTGCTCAACCATGGTGTTGAGCGTTTCCTTGAGCTGCAGGATTTCTCCGCGTACGTCCACAGTGATTTTCTTGGACAAGTCACCGTTCGCGATAGCTGTCGCCACTTCAGCGATGTTACGCACCTGACCGGTCAGGTTGCTGGCCATGAAGTTCACGTTGTCCGTGAGATCTTTCCACGTTCCGGCGACTCCGGGAACCTGGGCTTGGCCGCCGAGCTTGCCGTCCGTACCCACTTCGCGGGCCACACGCGTTACTTCCCCGGCGAACGCGTTGAGCTGGTCCACCATGGTGTTGATGGTGTTTTTAAGCTCAAGAATTTCGCCCTTCACGTCTACGGTGATCTTGCGGGATAGATCGCCTCTGGCCACGGCGGTTGTCACTTCAGCGATGTTACGCACCTGACCGGTCAGGTTGCCGGCCATCGAGTTCACTGAGTCGGTAAGATCCTTCCACGTTCCGGCCACGCCGGGCACGTTGGCCTGACCTCCAAGACGGCCTTCCGATCCCACTTCACGGGCCACGCGGGTCACTTCACCAGCGAACGCGTTGAGCTGGTCCACCATGGTGTTGATGGTGTCTTTCAGCAGCAAAATTTCACCGCTGACGTTCACCGTAATCTTCTTCGACAAATCGCCGTTGGCGATGGCCGTTGCCACGTCGGCGATGTTACGCACCTGGCCGGTGAGGTTGCTGGCCATGGAGTTCACTGAGTCCGTGAGATCCTTCCACGTACCACCGACACCTGGCACCTGCGCCTGACCACCGAGTTTGCCGTCGGTTCCTACTTCGCGGGCGACGCGCGTAACTTCTGAAGCGAAGGAGCGCAACTGGTCCACCATGGTATTAATGGTGTCTTTGAGCTCCAGAATTTCGCCTTTCACGTCCACGGTGATTTTGCGGGAGAGATCGCCGCGGGCCACGGCGGTGGCGACTTCGGCGATGTTACGTACCTGACCAGTCAGGTTACTGGCCATGAAGTTTACGTTGTCTGTGAGATCTTTCCACGTGCCATCGACGCCCGGCACCTCCGCCTGACCGCCCAACATACCGGCTGTACCCACTTCGCGGGCCACGCGGGTAACTTCACCGGCGAACGCGTTGAGCTGATCCACCATCGTGTTGATGGTGTTCTTGAGTTCCAGAATTTCGCCCTTCACGTCTACAGTGATTTTGCGGGAGAGATCGCCGCTGGCCACGGCCGTGGTCACTTCGGCGATATTTCTGACCTGGGCCGTGAGGTTACCTGCCATGGAGTTCACCGAATCGGTGAGATCCTTCCAGGTTCCTGCCACACCGGGCACGTTTGCCTGGCCGCCTAGTCGCCCTTCGGTTCCGACTTCGCGGGCCACACGCGTTACTTCGCCGGCGAACCTGTTGAGCTGGTCCACCATGGTGTTGAGGGTTTCTTTGAGCTGAAGAATTTCACCGCGAACGTCTACGGTGATTTTGCGGGAGAGATCGCCGTTCGCAATGGCCGTTGCCACTTCGGCGATGTTACGCACCTGGCCAGTAAGGTTGCTGGCCATGAAATTGACGTTGTCAGTAAGATCTTTCCACGTACCGGCCACACCGGGCACCTGGGCCTGGCCGCCGAGTTTTCCTTCCGTTCCTACTTCGCGGGCCACACGCGTTACTTCGCCGGCGAAGCCGTTGAGCTGGTCCACCATTGTATTAATGGTATCTTTGAGTTCCAGAATTTCGCCCTTCACGTCCACGGTGATTTTGCGGGAGAGGTCGCCGCGGGCCACGGCGGTGGTTACTTCTGCAATGTTTCTGACCTGGGCCGTGAGATTGCCGGCCATGGCGTTCACTGAGTCAGTAAGATCCTTCCAGGTTCCTGCAACAGCGGGCACTACTGCCTGACCGCCCAGCTTGCCGTCTGTACCCACTTCGCGGGCCACGCGCGTCACTTCTGATGCGAATGAGCGCAGCTGGTCCACCATGGTGTTGATGGCTTCTTTCAGTTGCAGAATTTCGCCGCGCACGTCCACCGTGATTTTGCGGGACAAGTCGCCGCTGGCAACGGCGTTGGTTACTTCAGCGATGTTACGCACCTGGCCAGTCAGGTTGCTGGCCATGGAGTTCACCGAGTCGGTTAAATCCTTCCAGGTTCCAGCCACTCCGGGGACCTTTGCCTGGCCGCCCAGCTTTCCGTCAGTACCCACTTCGCGGGCCACGCGCGTAACTTCTGAAGTGAAGATGCTGAGCTGCTGAATCATCGTATTCACGATATTCGCAGAACGAAGGAATTCACCTTCAAGAGGACGTCCATCCACGTCCAGCCGGACGGTCTGGGTAAGATTTCCCTGGGCCACGGCTGCAATCGCGCGCGTGACTTCCGTTGTGGGACGCAGAAGGTCTTCCACCAACGTGTTGACCGATCCTTCCATCTCTCCCCAGGCGCCTCGGGTCTGATGGAAACGCGTGCGTTCGCGCGTTCTGCCTTCTTTTCCAACAGCCTGCCCAACGCGCTTCAGCTCGCGGGACATCTGTTCATTGGCAGAAACGATGTTGTTGAACGAATCGGCAATCTTGCCTGGCAAACCCGTCCACGATCCCGGTAGGCGAACCGAAAAGTCACCGTCCTGCATCTTTTGCAAACTCGCCAAAATCACAGTAAGGTCAGTCGCTGGAGCATCGGCGACGCCTACATCATGACCATTATTCTGCCCCTGGGCTTTTGCCGCTGCCGCCGCAGTTGGGGAGCTTAAGTTATTTTTTTTCATGGGCTTCTTCCAATAGAGAGGCGGACGCAGAGCGTCCTAAATACGACTTCGCAGAGCCGATGCGGAAGGCGCGGAAACGACGAGTTGGGTGACAGGTTTCACCCTGACACACTAAGAGTTGCTTCCTCGGGGGGGCGGCCATAGACATCGTCTCAGACAATGTGCGCGTATTCCTATACCAGCAGCTTACGTAAGAAGATACATGCTTGCGACTTTTGACGGAATCTGTTTTATCACCTAACACGTGCTACAGGCGTCAAAAATCAAGGAATAATATGAATTAAGCCGAGATTATGAACTAACTGATTTCCACAAGTTTGGTTGGATGCAAGTACCTGAATTTGGGTTGGATCGGAAATCGCGCTCCAAAGAGGCAGGTCAAGCAGGCAGTAAGGAGCGGTTTTACCATCTCCCAGACGGCAGACAGCCTGAAGATCGACGCATGATGGGGCAAATCCATCTAGACGTCGCCGTCACGTTACTCCCAAGCATGATGACAGCAGATTATCCGCCGAATTTCATAATCATCTGCAACCTAAAGAAGGCCGGGCCGCTTCGGCCCGGCTCATCCATCGGATGATTATTTGGAAGGCAAAACATTTAGGATATTCAGTTGGTCAGTAGTTCCCTCCTTTTCGGCCAGCGCCCGGTGCGGCTGCCCTGATTCGAATTTGCTCATCCGCATCTAGCGGAAAGCCAAGACCCCAGTCGCACAACTCTGGTGTTCCCGGGGCGGTACTGGTCAGGCCTGAAGCCCGGAACCCAGCACTCTCCTGGAAACGCAGGAGTTGGTTTGATTCGCAATCTCAACGGGTGCGTTCCTGTCCAGCGAATGCGGCTGTGACTTACCAGCACCTATCCAAGTAGAACAATTGTCTTTATTAAGGAGATCGTCGCGATCAAGGCGGGAATAACCATTCAGAGCGGTTCAATCAATAACTGTGGCTGCACTGCGCAGAACCACACGCGGAGCATCCGTACTCTGAAAGTTTTTCCGTGATCGAGGCGATTGAGAAAGCGCGCGGATCAGCGCCTTAAAGGAATGACTTCCTGGGGCGATCCTGCGTTTACAGCGGGCATGGAATCCACATACACGGCTGCCACCAGACTCGGTGAAGCAGCTTCCAGGTCTTTCTGACGAACGACCTCACCTTGAGCCATCTTGTTTGGTAAATGATGGCCGCGTTTTGGTGCAACCAGGCTGAGCTCAACCGTGATCGGCGGTGTGTCTTCGTCATTATCGGTGTCAAAGGAAATGCATACCAGGTTAGCTCCACATGCAAGCAGGAGCATTGAGCCCAGTATCGCACCGCGAAAACACTTGTAGAGAATCTTGCTCATGGCTTTCACAAAAAGCTTACCGAAAACTAAGTTACTACGTTTTTCAATTAACTGTTCTGTAAATAAACACAGCCTTACTTAACACACACAGAATAAAACAGGAGCGAAAGGCGTTTTCAGCCACCGCCAATACTTCGCTGAACTATTTAGGTGCCACGGCCGTTGACGGAGCGCTCTCCGGAGCTACGGGAGGCAACTTGACGCTGTGTGTCGACTGAACCCGCGAACCTGCTGCTGCAGAACTTGGGCTTTTGGCGCGAGCCGGGACTGGCAGAGCCGCCGGCTGAGCGGTAACGGCAGGAGCAAAGTACTGTTGGTTCATGTCGGCCTGGACCGATTGAAGAACGCCCTTTACGGCGGCATCCATCTTCTGGCGGAAGATATCGCGAACTATCTCGCCACGCACCTGATCCACCGTCCATGTGTCCTTAGTGATGAGCCGATAAACAGCAAAGCCACCTGCCTCACTTTCTATTTTGGTGACCTCACCGGGCTTGAGCACGAAGACATCCCGGACCACATCACTGGGAAAACTGGCGCGGCGACGCAGCCCGTTTTCCGGCAGGAAGGCAGGTGCGGGAATACCCAATTTCATTACGCCTTCACTCTGCAGCTTATCGGCAGATTCTCCTTTCACTGCACGATCACGCATTTCATTCGCAATAGCTTCGGCTTTCTTCTGGAAGTCGCCGTTATCTTTCGGCGATCTGGGATTGAACTTGGGGATGAAGATGCGCTCGGTCTTTACGGCTTCGTATTGAGTGATGTTGGCGCGATAGTACTTTTCAATCTCTTCTGCGGATGGAGTGCGGTACTTCTCTTCGGCGGCGTGACGATAGGCTTCCGCCAGTGTCCGGTTGCGGACGAGTTCCAGCAATTTCTGCACACGTGGATCTTTATCCACGCCGGACTTCAGAGCGGCGTCGGCCAGTATGAGATTTTGCACATAGGTGTCGGCGACATTGCGAATGGCGCCAGAGGTGAAAACCTGGCCCCCTAGACTGACAGCGGAAAGCACGTCTTCAAACTGGTCACGCGAGATGGCTACAGTGCAGGATTTCGTGTCTTTTGGTTGTTCGGCGGAACCATCGGCAATGGCACACAGACCGCGCAACGTAATCACGGTGGCGTTTTCGGGAACATCAGGCGCGGCTTTAGGCATAGCTGTTGTCGGCGTCCCGTTAGCGTTGCCACGGCTTGCAGCAGGCGCCGATGCACTGTCCGCTGACGTAGGATTGGAACCTGCGCTCTCAGGAACAGGTGGTTTAGGAGCCACGGCAATCGCCGGCGCGATGGAAGCAGGCGCTGTACTATGCGTGGCACTTCGTCCTGGCGAGACTGCGCTGGGCGGCACACCTCGTTTTTGCGCCTGCGCTGCGAATGAACTAAAAGCAAGTGCGGTTAAGACCAGAATTTGCGAAGTGCGACTCATGTTGTAACGCCTTCCTGAAAAAGTTTGGTTCGGGGAAATGACTTTGGTTCACAGCGGCCCTGAGTTTTTACCGCCAACTATTTAGCATCTGGAACAACGAAGTGACCAATCAGTGAATCACCTGAGTCATCGGTACCGTTAGTCACACAGCCGGTAATCGAGAATTTGAAAATAAGGAGGCTGATGGGCTTAAGCATCAGCCTCCAGTTAAGGCTCAACCACGTCGCAATGGTTGAAGCACTCGACAAGGTTACGGTCCGACCTGGTACACGTGACCAAGAGTGGGAGTTGCGGTTGTGCCGGCGCTGGTTACGCTGGGATCATCTGCCACATAGAGCAGTCCGCCGGGAGCGTTAGCCAGGCCCGCGGGATTGCTGAATGCAGTAAGAACTGCCCCGATGTTGCCGGAGTCGGCCCACAGAGTGTCCGTTTGCAGCACGATGTTCCACTGATCAACCTGTCCGAGAGTTCCTAACCCACCAGGATCGCTACCGATATAGAGCACGGGGAATCCAGGCACGGAAAGATCAACCGAAAGTGACAGCGGATTTGCCACGTTGAGGACAGGCGGCGTACCCCTCAAGATGGATGGGCCAACGATGACGGCTTTGCCTTTGGTAAGGCTCGGGGAAGCGCGGATGATCACAGTGACATTCACGGTTTCTGCGAGATAGAGGTCGTTGGCGACGAAGAGCATGGCGCGTATGCCAAGACCGTTGGAAGTGGTTGCGATCCTTACCGGAGCGGATGGTACGGTGGCCGGTGTAGTGATCTTGTTAACGTTGCCGCTGGTGCGTGTTCCGAAGAAGAGTGATCCCTCCGGAGCCACGGCGCAAGCAGTAGGTTGCAGTCCGCCCGAACCGAGATTCACAAAAGCGCTAAGCGTCTCCGTGACCGCTACGAATGGGAGCCTATAGATTCCAGAGCTGGCCGTAGCTGCATCCGGAACGTAAATGTTGCTGGTGGCAGGATCAAAGGAAGCCTGTCCGGCAACAAACGTTGCTGTTGGTTTAAAGCAGTTGCTGAGAGCCGCAACGCCAGGACTGCTGGGATCGATGCGGCAGAAACCACTCACCGCGTCAGACACCCATGCATGCGTGCTGATCCAGAGCAAACCGTGTGGATTGGTGATTCCAGGAGCGAACAACGAGCCGGTCTTCGCAGCACCCGGGATGGGTGTAGGTGAAGGCACGGGAGCAGGCGGTCCGAACTGTGTGTTCACGGCGCCCTCACTGACATTGGGAGCAGTGACCACATAAAGCGATCCAATGTTGGTGGTAGCGGCGCCGGGAGCTGTGGGATCGCCGCCGACGAAAACATCACCTGTAGGAGCGTCATAGCTTACGCCGAAAATTGATCCGTAACCAAATGTGACACCGCCCTGAACACCGTTCGAGGAGTAAATGTCGACTGTGTTGGTGGTCGTGGCGTCATAGCGAAGAACGCGGGTTCCGTTTTCCATGTAAAGATACCGCACACGGTCGGAGGCAAGTCCATGGGAAATGCCAAGCACACCAAACATGGCGACCGCGTTGCAATTGCCGCGGCAGCCTGCGGCATTGGCGATGCGCTCCAGCCCGATCGCGCCAGTATCGGCAACAAAGAGATCATTGTTAACGAACGCAAGACCACCAGCCGGGCCGCCACCGCTGGCAACCTTGCCCACGGATTCAACAGCCTGCGTGGCAGGATCAGCAGCGGGGTTCGTGATGCGGCGGATATCACCTACACCAACGAACGAGATGTAGAGCTTGCCGTCAGGCCCCATGGCCGCGCCGATTGGAGCATTCGCTGCGAGTCCGGCATTCGGAGCTAGAACAACCGCTGTATCGATGCTTGAGGTGACGGCATTCATTGTCAGCCGCCAAACGCCCGTCGCTCCTCTCTGGTCGCCGATATAAACGTTGTTGCCGACCAGTTCAGGTTGACCATTGCCCGGAGTGAAGCAAGTGGCAAGGTTGATTACGCCGGCATCGATACGGCAAAAGCCGTTGGCGATATCAGAGACCCAGACACTGCCATTCCAGCGAATGGCTCCCTGGGGTTGGTTAAGTCCATTCGAGACAAGCGCACCCGGCGAGGCATACGCGCTGGTGATGAGGAGAAAAGCGGCCACAATGACAAAGATGATCTCCGTCCGTGAGCCGAGTTTGCGTGCGGTTGTTCCGGCAATCGGGGGAACCATACTCTTGCTGGGGGACCGCGAAGGTGCACAGTTCATGTTAAGAGTTCCTTTCTCAGGTACTGATCCAGTTCCTGCAACATGTGCGGGAAGTGAAGGGAAAAGGCCGCCGGATGAAATGTCCGGCAGCCTGTTGTGTTATTGCCGCAAGAGCGTGATGCCCGACGTGGCAGAGCCTCCGCCGCTCGAGGTGACCGTCACCAGGTTTGGCGCGGTGATGTTCGAGAACGTGATGGAGTAGGTTCCCGGTGCGGCAGGTATCGCCGGACCCATTACGCCAGTCCACGGGAGGCCCGTACCCTGGTTGATTACATCCAGAGTGCAGGTCAGCAGGATGTTCGGAGTCACATCAGTGACGTTGATGATCAAGCGCGCTTTGGCTTGGCGATAGACCACTGAAGTAATCGTGACGATATCTGTTGCGGGGTTCACGATGACTGTCACGGTCGTTGTGCCGACCAGGCCGGAAGCTGCGCTGGTCGCGTTCACGGTAAAGACCAACGATTGCGGGCCAGCAAGCTGCGGAACAACCGGAGCGATGAAGTTCTGGATGGAACCATCAGCAGCGCCAGGTACAAGCACGATGCCGGCAGGAGCAATCCAGGCGTAGGTTACCGGACCGCCCGCGGGGTCAATCGATGAAGCAGTAAGTGTGACTGCCGCGCCGCTGGCTACAGGATTTGCTGGAGCTGAAGTTGCCGTTACCGCCGGCGCAGTTCCCGGAGGAGCCGTGGCAACCGGAACCAGAACAGGCGTGGTTGCCGGAATGGTCGTGTTGTTTCCACCGACGGTCAGGTTAAAAGTGAGGGTTGTAGGTGCAGCGACAACGGGAGCAACAAAGGTTGCCGTGGCGCTGGTAGCGTTATTGATCGTAACGATCGGGTCTCCCGGGTTGACAACCTGCGCCCAGAGGAAAGGACCATTGGCCGGACTGCTGCCAGCCGAGGTCAAAGTGACCAGCGTGCCAGTGGCAACCGGACCAGGAGCAGGAGTAAACGCGCCAACGGCTGTCGCGGTTGCGGTCACACCGGCGGTCACGCAGCTGGACGCGGGAGCCGTTGCATCCGGGAAAGGATTCAACTGTCCGATGACCTGATTAAGCATTCCGTTGGGATTGCCGGCTGCGCCTTGCAGAATGTTGTCTGCCGGAGGCCAGGGTCCAATTCCGTTCACAAGGAAAGGAATGTCCCTGAAGTTGAACGTGACCGGGTTAGCACCAATGCCAAGGCCTTCCGCGAAGATGAACTCGAAGTTCGGCGCCTGGTATTGCTCCGTGAGGATGCCGAGTGTGGGATTTGTCACTGCAAGCGCCCCACCGGAAACGCGAGCGCCGATGACCATTGCCGGCGGCAGGAAATTGCCACCGTTCGGGCGCCAGCGCCAGCGGCCTCTTACTGCTCCGGTCGGCGGGCCAGGATCAACCGGGAAGCTTGCTACCCAGAATGGAATGCGTGGGGTCTGCTTGCCGTTGCAATCAATGTCTATGGCGTACACGTCGATGTTGCGGCTATCGTCCGTGGTGAAGCCTTCCACGCGGGTGCGAATGCCGGCTTCCTGGGGAAAAGCAGGGTTAGCGACACCACCGGTACCTTGCAGCAGAACGTCAATGGCGACGTATGCCGGATCGGTCCCAGGGAAGGTGAACAGGCCCAGGTTCGCGGTAATCGTGTGCGCCAGAATGTACGGTGCGCCGTTGCTGTCGAGAAGAATTTCGCCACCGATATCCACCCAATCGCCAACAGCGAGCGGAACAAAAACGGATGGATCAGTTGGCGGCTGCAAAGGATCGCCATTGAAACTTGTTGGCGGGAGTCCGGTTGCAGGATTGATTAGAGGATCCAGAGTAAAGATGCGCAGCTTGGTGCCCAAAGCGTCGTTGGGGCGATTGGCACGCGGGCAAAGCGGATCATCCGCGATCAGCGGATCAACGCGGGGGACACAGACGGGATAGGCAGTCTCACTCTTGATGGTCGGGTTGTTCTCGTCGATCGAGAAACGCTGGTCCTGCGGGAAAGAAGCGCCCGTGGGATTGGTCGGCGTGACAGCGTTGCTCCAACCGGCAAAACCGTTGCTGAACTTGCCCGCAGGATCGTCGATCTGTACGCGGTAGCCGTTCACGAAGGCGATGCCGTTTACGTAGTCAAAGCCTTCAATGAATCCCTGAAATCCCATCAGCGAAGACTGCGAAAGGAAGATCAGACCAGAGATGTATTGACCGTTTACGATGTTTCCCTGAATGGTGGCTTCATAGGTGCCCGGAAGGCGCACAGTGTCCGAGAGAGCCATACCCGTTTCGCCAGCGACACCAGTGGGATTGAACTCAAATACTTCTTCCCAGGTAATGGTGTTGGCCGGAAACTGCACCACGGTGTTGGCAGGAACTTTAATCGTCATGCCGTCCACCTGGATCCAGCCGCCTGAAGTTTTGCAGCCGTCTGGCTTAGGCGGGTTCGAGTTTGGAATGCAAAGCTGGTCGGCCGACGCGAACTGGATAAATCCAGTCATCTCAAATCCAGCCGGTATGGTTTGGTACGCAGGCACTGCCGCTGGCGTGGGAGGAACCGCCGGTGCGGCGAACTGCGCCCATGATGCGGTGGCAAAAGCCACCATCAGAAGCAGTACAATGCCCGCTGTCCTAAAGATGTTTTTATTTCCTCTCATTTTGAAAACTCCTTCCGTCTGACTGTTTCTTGCCCGGGTTTTGTACTGCTCAGATCTTGCTGGTTGCATGCTGATGGCGTTCGTCGCGCACAGCGTTGGTAAGCCGTGAGTTTCTCGAGAGTTATCTGGGGCGCGCATTTTTCACCCCCAGCAGATTGTCGAGATAGGTCGCGATTGGCTTGCCGCCATTGGCTCCGGTGGCTGCGAGCATCATTGCGTTGTCCAGAGCCTGGCCGGAGTGGTTGGGATCGTTTTGCACCGGATAGCCGCTGGCTACGGTGTGCCCGTTCGGTACGACTAATTGCGGATGGTCGAACGGAGCTGATTGCGCCACCGTGCGTGGATCAGTGAGACCGTTGCGGAGGAAATCCACCAGGTCTTGTTTCTCCTGCAGCGTCAGGCCCAGGCGCACGATGTCCGGGTCCATAATGGAAAGCTCTGCACCCTGGTTGAAATCACCGCCGCGGTTGTAAAACTCCACAACTTGTTCCAGCGTGAGCTGGCTGCCGTTGTGAAAGTACGGAGCGGTCAAGGCAACGTTGCGCAACTGCGGAGCTTTGAGGAAACCGATCCGTGCGATGTCATCACCGCAAGACAACGGAGCCTGCGCGATGCCGTCACCGGGACGTCCGGGAACCATAAAGCTCAAACCAGGCTCATTGCAGACGCGCTGGCGCATGACTTCACCCTGAGAAAGAGGCATTTTGGCGACAGGATCGTTCCCTGCCAGTCCGGCATCCTCTGCACCTGGACGAACGCCGATGTGGTAATAACCGGTGTCATACACCCGTACACCGAGGTCGCCCATCACCATGCGCTCAACTGGATTCGGTGTAACCGTATCCACGGCGGCGTTGGAAAGTTCAGGACCGCCATGGCAAACCACGCAGCGTCCTTTGGTCTGGAATAACAGGAAGCCGCGAAGCTGACCTGCAGTCATCGGCGTAGGACCAACTGAATAGTTGATCTTGATTGGGAACGCCGTTTTCGGTGGAATGTCAAAGAAAACTTTGAGCGTTCCGCTGGCGTAGTCAATGGTGGCCTGCGTGAGGCCTTCGCCGATTACACCGCCGTAACCGTCATCAAACGCATACACATCCGCGTCACTGAAATCGTTATGCGGATTGAGCTCAATGACTGAAACAGTGAATGGATCAACGTTGGGCTTGAGTTGAATCGTGAACTGCTGTTGTTGGCTGTCCCCAACCAGTGAGAACGTCTGCTGCTGTTCAAGATAGCGGTCCAGCGGAGTGCGATCAGCAATCAGAGTGCTTTCGTACATCTGAATTGCCACGCCCCAGAACAGTGAGAAGTTGTACTCCATTTGTGAGTACTCGGCGGTGTTCGATGGACAGGTGGCGGAGGCTGGATCAACTGTTGCCACGGTGCGTCCATCCGCGCCCAGGCAAACGCGTTGCGCGAATTGCCACCACTCGGGCGCAAACGCTTTCTTGATCAAGTCAGAGTATGTGGTGTTGAGACCAGGGTTCGGGGCATTGGATATAAGTCCCAGCACACTGTCTTGAGCATCCACCTGCTGCTTCGCAAGAGGCATGCGCGCCAGAAGCTTTTTTCCAACCTGATGGAAGTCTCGATTCTGCGCAGACATCTCAACCGAGCTCAGGATCGGACCCAGAGCTTGTGAACACAATGCAGAATTTTTCATGGCGACGAAGGCACTGGAAAGCTTGCCATCGTCGCTGACTACCAGAAGGTGAGTGTCTTTGTCGCGTGTTCCGAACGGATTCGCGCCGTTGCAAATGTTTTGTGCGCGGCCGTCCCAGAAATTGCGGAAGTTGAACACTGCATTCACCACGCTGGGCGTGTTGCGACCTGTGACCTGGCGCGTGTTGATCGCCGTGCCGGGCGCTGCCGGATCCGGATAGGAGAAGACTGGATCGGCTATCGAAACAGTGTTTTCAACGCTGGTGATGCTGCCCGGGGCCGTGCCCACTGTTGGAGTGGAAGTTTTGCTGTTGTTGCCGGGGCCACCGTGCGCGTTCGAGGTGCTGCGTACCGGGTTGGGATGACGGGTGACGCCGGTCACGCTACGTGTGATCCCCGCATCGTCATTCTGATCATCACGATCGTTTACTGGTTTCGATACTCCGCCACCGGCGATCGGGGCGATTTTGCCATCGGCGCCAATCTGGCCTACGACAACGCCAACCATGCTGGTGGAGAAGACTCCGGCTGAACCTGCTACGTCATTCAGGTCCGAGACCACGCTCATGCGGTTGTTCGGATCAGCGAGTTTGTGGAATGGAAAATCGCCGTCGTGGTATCCGCCAAAACCGGCATTCGGGTTGCCCGGACGAGGGATATAGTTCGGTCCGGCTTCGCCGTTTACCTGAGGTCCAAGCTGGAAGTTGTTGTCACCGCCCGCCTGTCCAGGATTTACAACGTTGGCCGGACGACTGTCGGCACCGGCATTGAAGTGACAGCTTGCGCAAGCCTGCGTGTCGTCACTGCCAGCCTGCATGTCCCAGAAAAGCGCTTTACCAAGCTGAATGGCTGCGTTCTTGTCTGCCACAATACCTTCCACACCAAATATTGGCGGGACAGGCACATTAGCCAGCGATGTGAGCGGCCGCAAAGGAAGCACGATGGTGTTCGCGCTGTTCCCTTCCTGCGCGCGCACGTGTGTGTAATAGCCGAGTGCAACTACGCCTGCTACCACGCAAGCTGTAATGCGGGCCACGGTTTTGATCAGCGCAGACCTGGAGCGCTGTCCGTGGGTTAATGAGAGTCCTGCTCTTGCGAGCTTTTGGAGGTGACCCCGGAGAGTCTTGCCTGTTACGGAAGTTGTAGAAGCGTGCTCATACCGCGTCATTTTGATCGAACTCCTTCCAGCCACTTGGGAGTGAGTGGGTTCAAATGTTTTTTAAGAGTTGTCGACTGCCAGAGTTGCCGGCTCCGCACGCGCATGCACTCGCAAGGGTCCCTGGGCAAAATCACGCGAGGTGAGCAATGCCTTTGGTTGTGCGATGAAATGGGTGTGGCTGAACGCGGATCGCTGCGCTATTTGACCTGGAACAAGACGAGCCTGCCCATAGTCATGTAGAGCCGCGACGGCTCAGGGGCAAGAGAGATGTTCTAGGTTCTAAGAGGTACTACAGATTGAGGAGAGACCGTAATGGATCCAGAGACGGATTGACCATCCAGCGCCGCTGCGCGATGCTGGCTGGCCTCGCTGCGCGCAAATTCTGTTCTACGCCGCAAAGCTTCTTCTTTCTCTGTCTGGATCGCCTTTTTCGAAGAAGCGATGAAATTGAACTCTATCGTGATCGGTGGAGTTTCATCATCGCCATCATTGTCCACTGAAACCGAAAACAAGTTCGCTCCGCCGAAGATAAGGAGGATGAGGCTGAGGGCAGCACTCAGAACCGATTTGTGTTTCAGCGAAGCCATGATTAGCCTTTGGCGCCAGAGGTTGATATCTAAAGTCCTCAACCTTTTGGCAGCGTAAGAATCCCATGGCCGCATTAGAAGCACATTAGCCGATGATTAGAAATTTAAATGTGGCGTAAACTATTGAAATATCGGCGACTTACATCGCTTGTTCGATGATGGCTCAGGGGGCAATCACAACCGCACCTTCAATTGCGTCATTCTTGAGTTGGGCTAGAGCCTCATTGACGTTATCCAGCGGAAATACGGTTACCCTGGGTTGAAGATTCAAGTTCGCAGCCAGTTTCAAATAATCCCGGGCATCCGACCGTGTCATATTCGTCACACTGCGAATCTGGCGTTCACCCCAGAGCAGGCGATCATAGTCAAACTCAGGAACGCGGTCGAGGTGAATCGCGTTGACGGCAACCACTCCTCCTTTTCGCAAGCTTGCTAATGCGGAGATGACTACATCTCCACTCGGCGCAAAGGTGATGGCACGGTCAAGTTTGACAGGAGGTTTGTCAGTGTCCTTTCCTACCCACGCAGCGCCGAGTGACGCCGCCAGGCGGCGATGCGAATCACCTCGAGTTGAGACATAGACATCACAGTTCCAGGCCCGCAGCACTGCAATGGCAAGGTGAGCTGAAGCACCAAAGCCGAACAACCCTACACGTTCACCCTGCTGCACGCCGGCTACACGAAGGCTGCGAAAGCCGATGATGCCAGCACATAAAAGTGGCGCAGCCTGCAGGTCTCCGAGGGTGCCCGGAAGTGGAAATACGAAATCGGCGCGGGCAATGGCATATTCCGCGAAGCCGCCGTGGACGCTGTAGCCGGTAAACGTGGGAGAGTCGCAGAGATTCTCGAAACCCTGTTGACAGTACCAACAACTGCCATCCGTGCCGCCCATCCAGGAGATGCCTACACGAGTACCGATGGGCAGTTCCGGTGTGGCTCCGCCTGCAATCTCGCCGACAATCTGATGTCCGGGAATAATCCCTGCCTGGATAACCGGCAATTCCCCTTCGACGATGTGGAGGTCGGTCCGGCATACGCCACAAGCACGCACCCGAACCAGAACATGCCCAAGTTTGATTTCAGGTTCAGAGATGACGCAAACATTAAGTGGCCGCGTTGAATTTTTCTGAGGTGAATTGAGAATTGCGGCTTTCATGATTCGAAGATGCCCTGATGCAATGCTATCAGGCGCCTGCAATTCTCATCCCATCACGATTGGCTGCGTTCTCTAAAGTTCAGGGAAAGAAGGTCACAGGAAAATAACGGCTCTCGAACATCACTGCAGGTGAACCCATATAGCCGGTATCACGGCGGCACGAGCCTGGCATCTAATTCCATAGATTCGTAACAAAGGAGTCAATCATGATTTCTGCATCTGTATCTGCCGGACTCGAACACCTGCGGCATTCGTGGGGATGGCTGCTTGGGTTGGGCGGTTTGATGATCGTGCTGGGAACTGTCGCCCTCTTCATGATCCCCATCACTACGTTAGCTGCTGCGCTGGTACTTGGATGGTTGATGATATTCAGCGGCATCGCAGAAGGCGTGCATGCGTTCAAAATGCGCCGTTGGGGCGGAGTATTTCTGCACGTTGTTATCGCTATCCTGGCGGTGCTCCTGGGACTGGTGCTCATCACTCACCCCGTGGCCGGGGCGCTCGCCTGGACTCTGGCCTTAGCATCGTTGTTCGCTGTTGTCGGAATATTTCGTATTGTCTCGGCTATCCGATTGAAATTTCTGAATTGGGGCTGGGCAGTGTTTGACGGCGCAATTACGCTGGCCCTCGGCTTGATTCTTTGGCTCCAGTGGCCAGTCTCCGGCTTCTGGTTTCTTGGCATGGCTGTTGGAATTTCTTTGTTATTGCGGGGTTGGTCTTACGTGATGCTGGCTTTGGCGGTACGCACAATGCGCTTGCCTGGTGACGTCCCAGGAAGTTCCCTACCGCGTGCCGCATAAGATTCGATCAGCAAGAGCCTAAACCAGAGACTTCTAAATATGGCGGAAAGCTGATTGTTTGGTGTCCCCGACGGGATTTGAACCGTGTTACCGCCGTGAAAGGGCATGATTTTCTCGACAATTTAACGACATAGCAGATTAGCGGACCACCCCGGAGTTCGGGGACGCTGTTCGCGAGAACTTCAATAAGGTAGCTGTGTGTCGAACTGCTGCCCTCGGCGCTGAAGTCGCTTGTTGAAGGCAGTTGCAATTTATGGAAGTCTGAGGCTTTTCTCGACACAGAATCGTCTTCGCTCATATTTCGCATTTAGGGGTATCTCTTGCGGTTCTTCATGAGCGGATTCCGACACAGAGAGTGTTTGATTTTCGGCTTGCGGACAATCTCTGAGCCAGATCCTTTCTATTTCATTGGCCGCGAACCTGTGATGAGAATATCCACCAGTCTCCTGGCGCTTTGCTGCCAGTCCGGGCTGGACGCCACGTTGGAAACGCCGATAAGCGCCCGCAGCAGATCGAATGGGTCGAGGTCTTTGCGTATGTCGCCGCTTTTGATGGCGCGCTTCACCAGGGCATCAACTGCTCCCTGGATCTGACCGCGAGAACCTTCATACAGCTTCGAGGGACCTCCAACCAGCGTATTCAGCGCAGGGGCGATGATCTGCTTCGTCGCGATGTAGTCAACGAACAAAAACATCCACGCTCGCAACGCTTCAATCGGGCGCATGGTCTCAGAGAATTTCTTCTCTGCTGCGGCCAGCTTTTCTACCTCAGTCCGATAGACCGCTTCGATCAGTGCCTCGCGCGTAGGAAAGTGGCGATACAGAGTTCCTGCCCCTACACCTGCCTCTCGGACGATGTCATCCAGGCTGGCGTTTGTGCCGGACCGGGTGAACTCCTGCTTCGCCACTTCCAAAATCCGCTCGCGATTCCGCTGAGCGTCAGTGCGCGGCTTTCGGGTTGGAGTTTTCAAAGCCATGCTCAAAAAATATTTGCAACCGGAGACTGTCTCCGCTTATCATATCTATACGGAGACACCCTCCGTTTTATCCGGAACGCGGCAGCCTGTCAATACCGGTTCCGGCTTGCCTTGACCTTAAAGAGGTGGGAAATATGAATCAACTTGCGATAAACAAGCTACCAAAAGATCACACCCCTGATTGTGCCGACGGGATGACCACGGCGGAGCGGGAACTTACGGCATTCTTCAGTGCAGTTGCCGATTCGTTCGGGTCAGAAATGGCAGAGCTCTCAGCTGACGACTGGCTCAATGAATTGATGACAACCGAAGCTTTGCCCTCTTCAACTCGTGAATGGCGAGGGATCACTCTCAAAGCATCCACACGGCTCGCCGCTCGTGTGAACGCGTCATCCATCACGAGTCCATGCCACGCAATGGCTTCAACATGTTCATAAATACTCGCAGTCATCGGAGATAAAAAATGCGTGTTTTCCTTACAGGTGCTACAGGTTTCATTGGTTCTGCCATCGTCCGTGAGTTGCTTGAAGCTGGTCATCAGGTACTCGGCCTCGCTCGCTCGGATGCGGGAGCTAAATCTCTTATCGCCGCTGGGGCTCAGGTGCATCGCGGCGCGCTCGAGGACCTCGAAAGCCTTCGCAACGGAGCGGCCGCTGCGGACGGCGTGATTCACACGGCCTTCATCCATGACTTCAATAACTACGCTCCTGCCGCCGAAGCGGACCGGCGCGCCATTGAGATACTCGGAACCGAGCTCGCTGGTTCTGACCGGCCGTTGCTCGTCACTTCCGGAACGTTGCTCCTCCAACGTCGCGGTCCGCTCGCAACGGAAGAGGATAACGCCAATCCCAACTTTCCTCGCAAGTCGGAAGACGCGCTTGCACTGTTGTCTCGAGGAGTTCATATCGTGATGGTGCGCCTTCCTCCATCGGTGCATGGAGATGGCGATCATGGCTTCGTTCCGGCTGTGATCAACATCGCACGCCAAAAAGGCGTCTCGGCGTATATAGGTGATGGTCTTAATCGTTGGCCCGCCGTACACCGGCTTGATGCTGCGCATCTGTACAGGCTCGCACTTGAAAAAGGTCACGCAGGAGCCCGTTATCACGGAATCGCCGACGAAGGCGTACCGGTTCGCGACATCGCTGCCGTAATCGGCCGACGCTTGAACTTGCCGCTGGTTGCCAAGTCTCCAGAGGAAGCTGCCGGGCATTTTGGCTGGATCGCGAACTTCTTTGCTGTCGATGCTCCTGCTTCGAGTGCGCAAACGCAGAAACAACTGGGATGGCAGCCAACACATTCTTCGCTCATCGCTGACCTCGATGGGGCGAACTATTTCGAAGTCGCGAAAGAAGGTTCGGCGGCTTGATGCGGCCCTGCTCTCGGCAACGTGAACGCCCTTAGCGCCTACGTAAAAATAATGCAACCGGAGACATTCTCCGATTATCTCTTCATGCGGAGATATCCTCCGTTTATGCGAATCATTTTTACGCGAATCATGACCAGCTGGTGAAAACCAGCAAGGAGTAAAGAGCATGGCGAACAATTCAGCAGCAACTTCAATCAGAGAACTTGGCGCAACTTCAACCACAGATGATGTCCTGTCCGGCATCAATCTGCGCGGCAAACGGATTCTTGTTACCGGCGTTTCGGCTGGCATCGGAGTTGAAACTGCGCGCGCTCTGGCGGCACACGGCGCGTACGTTGTGGGCGCAGCACGAGATTTGGCGAAGGCTGAAAGCGCGACTGATCAGGTCCGCCAAGATGTTGCAGGCAACGGCGGCGGCTTCGAGCTCATTGAGCTTGATCTTGCCAACCTCAAAAGCGTGCGAGCCTGCGCCGATCGACTGCTGGCCAAAGGCGAACGGTTCGATGTTGTGATCGCCAATGCCGGAGTCATGGCCACGCCATTTGGCCACACCGCGGATGGCTTTGAAACGCAGTTCGGTACCAACCACCTGGGCCACTTCGTCCTGGTCAACCGCATTGCATCTCTTATTCGTGACGGCGGGCGGCTGATCAACCTGTCTTCTTCCGGGCATCGCTACTCAAATGTTGACCTGGAAGACCCCAACTTTGAACGCACCACGTATGATCCTTTCATCGCCTATGGCCGATCCAAGACGGCGAATATCCTCTTCGCCGTTGCCTTCGACAAACGCCACCGCGACCGTGGCGTGCGAGCTGCGGCTGTACATCCCGGAGGCATCCAGACTGAACTGGCTCGCCACCTTGATCCTAGCCAAATGCACAAAATAGTCGACCAGCTGAATCAACAACTCGCAGCGGAGGGCAAGGGGCCGTTCCAGTTTAAGACTATTCCTCAAGGAGCTGCCACTTCGGTGTGGGCCGCTGTCATCCCACCCGCTGACGAGATCGGCGGCCGATATTGCGAGAACTGCCACGTCGGCCACATCGTGCCGGATGACGCAACCATCAGCGCTATCAGCGAAGGAGTCCGCGGTTACGCGCTTGATCCAAAGAATGCTGAGGCACTGTGGAAGAAAAGTGAAGAACTCGTGGGAGAGTCGTTCTAGCAGGTGTTGGGTCTTGCATTTCCGATCTCGCGAGATGTCGTGCGATCACGGCGATGCCGGCGATAGGCGCGCTTTTGCGGGCCCTACCCCCTCCCGGTTCATCCCATCCAATCCCATTCATCCCAATTTGGCGTAGACTTCTGAGGTGCACCCCTGCGGTGAGACAGAAAGTTTATCCCACACATGTGATTGTGAACGGTGAACCCCTGATTTGAGACAGTCAGCAGTGTCATAGGGCACGCTCGTTGTTTTCCAGCAGGGGGTTGGGGTACACTTCTGCGTGTTTGCTTATCTCCGTGCCTCCGTGGTGAGGTTTCCGGTTTTTCTCTGTGTTCCTCTGTGCCCCTCTGTGGTAACCGTGTTTAGTTTCCGATCAAGCCGATGCCGGCAAGAGGCGCGCCTGTACCTTCAATTACCCGCCACCCCCACTTGCCTCAACTAGGATTCCACAGCACTTAAACGATTCATCCCAAGGCAGGCTTTCAATTACCCAATTACGAAATTATCCAATTACCCAAATCTTGCCCCTACCCCTCCCCACCCATCCCAAGATCTAAAGGACTTAGCGCAATCGTCCCAAGCAAGGCTGTTTTGCCCTTTGTGTTTGCTAACTGCCAATTGCCATTTGCTAATTGCTTCAGAAACTAAAGTTTCCCATCTGACTGCTGAACTTCTGATTGCTTGATTTTCAAAGATCTTCTGCGTCCACCCCTGGGGGCTGCCTCACTATGCCCTGTTTGCAGCCGAGACGCAACTAATCTAAAGTTTGCCCGTACGCAGGCTCTAATTTTCGAGCGCGTGAGAAATGATCTGTCATCTCAATGTATTCCTGAGACATGAAGCTAGTCGGCCCGCTTCCTACCCGATCGCCCGGGCTTAGGCTTAATCTTTGGCTTGGTCTTTGGATTGGGCTTGGTTTTGCCCTTGAGATTGAGCGCCACTGCGGCACGGATGAGATCCTTCAAGGCCGCCTCATCAACCTTGTCGCCTTCGTGGATGTCGATGGCGCGCCTGACATTCCCGTCGAGGCTGGAGTTGAACAGACCTGAAGGGTCCTTCAACACAGCTCCCTTGGCAAATGTCATCTTGACGGCGTTCTTGTACGTCTCTCCCGTGCAGACGATGCCACCGTGGGAAAAGACGGAAGTCCCCGGCGACGTTGGCTTAGCCCACTTCC
>WNFC01005606.1_pt1 | contig 28000 bp, 27 predicted proteins | sample 5400541 | NCBI WGS metagenome assembly WNFC01 (sample SAMN13153342, study PRJNA577476) | soil metagenome | isolation source: 120 cm saprolite under Douglas fir tree site 2 hole 2 replicate 1 | place: USA:California | collected 2015-04-18
CGCCGACAAAGAACGCGACGCGCCATCCTGTGTCGGGCGCGAAGAGCGCCTCATCAAGAACAACGAGCGAGCTGAGCGCCCCGGTCGCGGCGCCGATCCAGAAGCTGCCGTTAATCGCAAGATCGGTCCAGCCGCGATATCGTGCAGGAATAAGCTCCTGGATTGTCGAGTTGATCGCAGCATACTCGCCGCCGATCCCGGCCCCGGTGAGGAACCGGAATGCCGCGAAGCTCGCGATATCCCACGAGAATGCGGTCGCGGCCGCGAACGTCAGATAGACCGTCAAGGTGATGAAGAACAGCCTTCTGCGGCCGAGCCGGTCGGTGAGCCAACCGAACAACAGCGCGCCGAAGACGGCGCCCAGCAGGTAGGCGGTGCTTGCAAAGCCGACATCCGCGCTGGTGAGTTGCAGGCTGTGCCTGATGGCGGAGGCCAGCGTGCCGGCCAGAGTAACCTCCAAGCCGTCGAGAACCCACGTGATACCGAGCGCAAAGACCACGAGCCAATGGAACCGGCCCCACGGAAGCCGGTCCAAACGCGCCGGAATGTCGGTTTCGATGATCGTTGAGTCGGTCTGCGACATCGGCTGTCTCGCAGGTTCTGAGTTATGGGCAGACCCCACGGCCGACAAGGCTCTGCCTGCACGTGGGAACGCGGCCGTCGTCGACGCTGAAAAAGCCCGATCGCGGCACCTTTGAGCAGACGGCACCGTTTCAAGTTGTGCCCATTTACCAGAGGTTTTCTATGTACCTAGGATTGTGTTCATAGTTTGCTCAAACGGCTGCCTGGGGCAGGTAATACGCGACGCGCCCACGGCAAATGTCGGGCTGGCACGGCCTATGCAACGGGCATATCCAGCCCAAGCCCCTCCTTGATGATCTCCCCGTGCTTGGGTCAGGCCCCCAAGGTGGTTCCCATCGCCCTGGGGGCCGCTTTTTGGGCGACTGAGTGCTAAAGTGAATGGAGAGCAAGCAGTGAGGTTGAGTCGTAGTGGGGCCTTTGGAAATCTACGGTGACATGTCTGAGTGCGCACACTCCGAGCTCGTGCATCAGCCATTCACGTCTGTCATCATGCCCGCGCTGCGCGATGCGTGGCCGTCCAAGCAACGAGGGCGTCAATGAAGGCAATTATCTGCGGTGCCTTGATCGCACTGACGGTTGCAACGGCCAATGCAGCCGAGGATGAACAAAGCGCAGATTTCATGCTGCCGTATTGCCGGCTCACCCCCAAGGAGATGACGGCTGACATCAAGAAAGCCTCGAACTATAGCCGCTGCGTCGGAATAGTCGAAGGCGTCAGCCAGATGTTCAATTTGTTGAAAGAAGCGCAGGCGGCGGGGATGGTTCAGCTAGACCCGCTCCTATGTACGTCCATCCCGGCGGGCATCACCAAAGAGCAGCTTGTCAACGTCGTGGTGACGTATGGTGAGACGTTTCCGGAACTGACACACCGGCCGTTCACAGTGCTTGCGATCTCTGCACTGCGCGTGGCTTGGCCCTGCAAGAAATAGGGCGTGCCGGTGAGATCTAATGACCCCTCCACCGTCATGCCCGCGCTTGTCGCGGGCATCCACGTCTTTCTTTCGTGCTTTCAGCTAAAAAGACGTGGATGGCCGGGACAAGCCCGGCCATGACTCCGAATAAATGGTTCGATATGCGTGGAACGCACTCTAAATGAACACAATCCGCTTCGTTGCCGTGATGGCGCTGACAATCACTGCAGCTAGTGCAGCCGAGAAAGACGTAAGTAGCGCGAACTTCTTTATTCCATACTGCAGGCTAGCCTCAAAGGAAGCGTTGGCCAGCGCCGCGGATGCTTTCTTTCAAGGCCAATGCTTTGGAGTGGTGCGGGCCATCCGTGTGGCGGCAGAAGCAATGCGAACGCAACAGGCCCTGTGTACGGAGATCCCGGGCAATGTCACCCTCCAACAGCTGCTTAATACCGTGGTGAGGTATGGCGAGGCACACCCGGACCTGGCCCAAGAGGGGTTTGAGGCATTTACCTTCCGCGCATTACGCGACGCTTGGCCGTGCCAGAAATAATTCTCACCGTATGCTTTTGGGGGGCCCACAAATGAAGACAATTATCTGCGGCGCCTTGATGGCGCCATTGATCAGCATGGCTCATGCAGCAGAGGATACGCACAGCGCTAATTACATGCTGCCGTATTGCAGACTCACTTCAGATCAGGTGGCTGACAGCCCTTCTCATGCGTACGTCCTTGGACGGTGCGCCGGATTGGTCGAAGGCGTCAGCCATATGGCAGGTTTGCTGAAAGCGATGCGGACGGTGGGCGACATTCCCCACCTGGACCCGCTGCTGTGTGCCGCCGTACCTGAGCAAGTCACCATCCAGGAGGTCCTGAAGGTCGTGGTGAGGTATGGCGAAACGCATCCGAAGGAAGGACCCTTGCCGTTCACGGTGCTCGTGCTCGACGCGTTGCATGACGCGTGGCCCTGTAAATGACCGGGGGCAACGATGCTGGGGTGGTTTCGCAGGAAGTCGGATGAGAGGGTCAAAGCGGAGCGCATTTACAAGTCCTTGGTTCAGCGTGAACGAGGCGATATGACGCCGCAACGATTGCGGCTGCCAAAGGGAACGCACAAGCGGTACCGGCAAAAGGCTCTGTTCTATCGCGAAGCGTGGTGCCTTTGCGCTTTAGCCGTGGTTGCTCATGACCTGCATTTGCGCGCTGTGCTTGCCGAATTGGTGGATGTTGTTGAGGCAAAGCGTATCCGCCGGGGGTTACGGACCTACAGCCGCGGTTATCTCATGGATGCGGCATTTGACAGTGTGGAGACGCTATTTGCAAACCCATGCAAATGGGCACAACGTTGGCTCATGGACTTCAGAGATGATGCAGACGATAATTTTATGCTGGTACCTTTTGCTGATCACTGGCAGCAGCAATATGCAGCCCTGAAAGGCGCTATTGACGAGCCCCGCCCCTTGCTGTTGCCTGGTCCCAGTCCTGCTCCCAATCCCGCTCCCTAGTCCCCCACCGCACGCAAGAAAAAGGGCCTCGGCAAAAATGCCAAGGCCCTCCCTGCCTGGCCCGATTGGACCAGACGACACCAAACCGGGCCACGCCTTACCGTCACAGCCTCGCACTCCAGACCGTAGCCGGGGTGCACTCAACACCGAGGCGATGACGATGAGAGTGACTGACCTGACACCAAACAGGTCACGCTGGAGGTCACCGGGTTTTAGCACCAGCCCCGTTTAAAACGAGCGCGGTGGTTTTCACAGCGCTCGCTGCTTTCACTTGTGCTACTTTTGTGTTGGCTGTTCCCTATTCCTTGAGCTGTTTAGCCGCAGCGCTCGGAAAAGCATCTAACATCCGCACCCGTACGCATGGGGACGATAATATGGCCTGTACGCTGCATACACCGGCCGATAAAACCTCGGGGAGTACCCTGCGTAAGCGTAAGCGGGTCGATAATACCGATGCATCGGGTAGTAGGATGCGTACGCATAAGGCCGATAATAGGGCCGCGGGCGATACGCTGCGTACCCATAACCATAGTATGGGCGATGGTACATGGCGTAACCGTAAGCGCCGCAGCCACCGTAACTAGCAACCGGCGCATAACCGTAAACGCCGCAAGCCGAAGCCGGCGTGGCCGCAAATGCGAGACCCGCGCCTACGACCGCCATCGCGGCATACTTCTTAGTGTTCCACATCTTCACATCTCCTGCGGAAATCTTTCCGCTTTTGAGTTAAGTGCATGTTGATCTAACGCTGAAATGGCATAAACGTTTGTAGCTCAGTTGCTCTTTGAGGGTTGACGGGATGACGCAGCAACGCAGTGTCATTGCTGACAAATCGTTCATCTTGGTGATGGCACTGCTTCGTGACCTGCTGCCGTGCGCCTGCTTCTCGCGCTGCAAGGCGGTCCTGTTTGCAACGGGCACTCTACATCAAGGCAACGTGGATTGATGCGAAGGACGGACGCAAAACCGTATGTTCACCGTGGCAAACGTATTCAGCATCCTCCGGTCGTTGTTTCAGCTATTGGGTCGAAGGCGAGCTAAAGGCATAACCGGAAACGAGACCGCCGCCGCGACGGTAACGGCTGGCACGCCTGAAGGAAGGGGAGTGGTGAGGGCGGGGTTCAACATGCAAGCCGAAATTGCGAAGTTGGCCGGGCGCATCGTCGAACCTGTGGCGGCTAAATTGGCCACGCAAGAGCTGGAACATGTTGTAGACCGAATTCGCGGCGCCTTCGAACAATTCGCCAAGCGGCGCACGACGGCTGACACCGACTTCGAAAATATTGCCATCAACATCCTTGAGCCAGTTCAGCCAAGGCTTAGTGAGGCGGAGTTCATGAGGATCGTAGATCGGCTCAGCGGGGCCATGGTTGGGTTTTGCCAGAGTGACTGGAGCCAAAGCGCAGCCTATATTTAGCTCGTGCTAAATAGAAGTAATACCATATATTCCGCGCGGCCATGTGGTCTAAATCATCGCGGATGTTGGTCGCGGCGCTTTTGCGGCGCCGCGACCGGCCGCCTTGGCGGAATCAGATGCCGCGATTCCAGAAGTCGCAATAGCGTTCAATATTGAGAGGAAGGTTTTGGGCGTAGCCCGGGAGATTCTCATACTTGGGCAATTTGATCTCGGCGATCGCGCCCGCATAGCATTTGTTTTCTTCGGTCGCCTTCTTCACCGATCTGCCGGCCGCCGGCGCCGGGGTGCCCGGGGATCAGACGGTCCCAATCCATGGTCAGGATCTTCTTCATGCTCTCCTCCTGATCCGGCAGGTAGGTGTCCGCCATGATGCGGAACTGGGTGCCCGACAATGGCAGGAAGTCGACGACGAAGATGATCTTCTCCTTCGGCAGGCGCATGATGAGCGAATTGTCGCCGTGGTTCTTGCCGAGATAGAGGAGTTCGAGCGTCGTGCCGCCGAGCTCCAGCTTGCCGCCGTTATCGTCAACCACAAGATCCGGAATGACGATATCCGGCGCCTTGCGGCTCTCCAGGAGCGACTTCGTGTTCTTGTGGGCAACGAAGACGGCGCCCAGGTCCTTGAACGGCTTGCCGCCCGCAATATGGTCGTAGTGGCTGTGGCTGTATACGACGTACTTGATCGGCGCCTGGGTGATCTTGCGGATCTCCGCGATATAGGCCGCCGCGGCCGGCCGCCGCTCGCCGACCGGGTCGGTGGCTATCACGCCGTCGGGCGTGACGACGAACATCGCCTGGTGGCCCTGATAGCGGAAAATGTACACGCCATCGGTGCCCTCGACCTTGGTGGTCGAGAACAGGGGCGGCGTCGGGGCCTGCGCGCAGGCCGGTAACGCCGCGGCAGCCAATACACCTGCGAGCAATGCAGTCGCTAGACGTGACATGAGTCTTCTCCCTCGTTCATTTGGTGCCCCCACCCTTGCCTCCGTCTCTTGCAGGGGAGGTAGGCTGGGGATGCGCGCGAACAGCGCGCTTTCAGGGCGAGGCGGTAGCCAGACAGCGTGAGGTTGTGCCTGTCCAATTCCGCGAAACGGGTCTAGCATGCCGCGCTTCCAAGCGTCATCTGGGGAATGCGCACAACGCCGTGATGCACTGCAGCAGGCGCTGTCGGTGGTTCGCACCATGACCCGAATAATCCTGTATGATCATCTCGCATCTCACTAATCGTTCGTCCATGGAATCGATCCGTTAGGCGACGTAATGGGCGCTGCCAGGAGGCCGCCCGCAGACGAGGAAAACATGTCAGCTTCCGCCAACAAGATCGCCACCGCACATCGGCTGCTGCCGATGTGCGCATCTTATGGTGTCGTCCTGATGCTTGGACTGCCGGCCGCCATTGCGCTTGCCGACAGTCCGCCGAAGCTCAACGTCGCCCCAAGCTGCGACGCGGCCGCCCGTGGGGCCATCTCGGCAGGTCGGGACAAAGAGGCCTGCTTGGTGGACGAGCGAACGGCCGAGGGTGTTCTCGCGCAAAACTGGTCGAAGTATAATGCGGCCGACAAGACCCAATGCGTCGGGAATGTGAAGACCGGAGGGCCCGCCAGTTACGTGGAATTATTGTCCTGCCTGGAAATCATGCGGGACGCGAAAGCAATTCGGCAGGGCGATGTGCTTGCGCCCCCTGACCAACCGTCCGGCTTGACGCGTCGCCGCAGGTGAGTGGCCCGCGGGCACGTTCGAACCGCTCCCCCCACCCTACCTGGGACCCCGGGCGTCCCGCCCGCACCAAGGGCAAGGAAGAGCGGGCGAGACGCCCGCGGTCCAGGTAGGGTGGGGGCGGGTAGGCGGCGTCGTGCCGCCGCGATATATTTCGCGGGCGCGGGCGCTCACCTTACCCTTGTAGCCCGGATGGAGCGCAGCGTAATCCGGGATCAGCCTACCCCGGATTGCGCTGCGCTCCATCCGGGCTACAGGGGGTGGCAACGCCATACCGCAAGGGAGGACATCGGCCGCATGGCGGTTCCGGAAGCGAATGCCGAGATTGCGATCGGCGCGCACGCGGCGAGCAAGCTGTTCCTCGACGGCGCCGTGGTGGCGTTCCGCCAGCTTACGCTCGACGTTCGCCGTCAGGAGATCCTCTGCATTGTCGGGCCGAGCGGGTGCGGTAAGACAACCTTCTTGCGTTGCATTGCCGGTCTCATCGATCTCAGCGCCGGCGAGTTGCGGGTGTTCGGCAAAAGGGTCGCCGGGCCCCCTGCGGGTGTCGCCATGGTCTTCCAGCATTTCGGGCTGCTGCCGTGGAAGACCGTCTATCAGAACGCGGCGTTCGGACTTGCCATGGCGGGCGCGCCATCGTCCCATGTCGATGAGCGGGTGCGGCACTATCTCGACCTCGTCGGCCTCACGGGGTTTGAAAAGCAGTATCCGTATCAGCTCTCAGGCGGCATGCAGCAGCGCGTCGGCCTCGTTCGGGCGCTCGCCGTCAATCCTTCGGTCCTCCTGATGGACGAGCCGTTCGCGGCGCTCGACGCCCAGACGCGCGAAATCCTTCAAGACGAGCTGCTTCAGCTCATGCAGCGACCGGACGAGCGCAAGACGATGGTGTTCATCACCCATTCGATCGACGAGGCAATCCTGCTGGGCGATCGCATCGCCGTAATGACGGCGCGGCCCGGCCGCATCAAGGAGGTGCTGGAGCTTCCGTTCGGCCGTCCGCGCGATATCGAGGCAGTGCGCGGCGATCCGCGGTTCGCGGAGCTGCGCGCTCATATCTGGCGGCAATTGCACACGGCGCGCCCGAAGCCCACGCCCGCGAGCGAGGTGGCCTGACCCATGACCATCGAAGCGAGGGAGTCGAGTACGATTGCGCCTTTCGCCGACGGCCTCAGCGAGGACCGCGAGCGCGCCCAGAAGGTCGCGGCGCGGCGGCGGCAACGGCGCCAGTTTGTGGAAATGGCGATCCGGATAGGTTCGCTCGCCGTGGTGCTGTCGATCTGGGAGAGCTTCGGGGCGCGGATCGATCCGGTGCTGTTCACGACGCCGAGCAAGATCGCAGTCGCAGCCGTGGGCATGATCGGCAGCGGCGAATTGTGGAATTATCTGTGGCCGAGCCTCGTCGTGCTGCTGCTGGGCTTAAGTTCCGCAGCGGTTATCGGCATCGCGGTCGGCCTGCTGCTGGCCCGGTTCTGGGTGCTCGACGTGGCGCTCGGCGTCTACATCACGTTCCTTTACTCCACGCCGACCGTTGCGCTCGTGCCTCTGATCGTGCTGTGGGCCGGCTTCGAGACCACCGCCAAGGTCATCATTCTGTTCCTGTTCGCGTTCTTCCCCATGACTATCAATACCTATCAGGGCGTGAAGAATGTCGATCCGCGGCTGATCGAGGTAGGACGCGCGTTCCGCTGCAGCGAACGCCAGCTCTGGCTCAACATCGTGCTGCCAGGCGCGCTGCCGTTCATCGTCACCGGCTTGCGGCTCGCGGTCGGCCGCGGGCTGATCGGCATGGTGCTAGCCGACCTCTACACCGCGATCTCGGGCATCGGCTATCTGATCGTGCGGACCGCCTCGACCTATCAGGTCGACAAGATGTTCGTGCCGATCGTGACGCTCGGCATCCTGGGCGTCACTCTGACGGCGCTGCTCCGCGTGATCGAGATCAAGGTCGCGCCATGGACGGCGGCAGCCCAAGGGGATTAGGGTAGGAGGCTTTGCGTAGCTTGCGTAGGATGGGTTGAGCGCAGCGAAACCCATCCTGGGCTGTGCCGGCGGCAAAGCCGCTGATGGGTTTCGCGGAGTTTATCATCGGGCCGGCCAAAGGCCGGACCCGGTGGCTCAACCCATCCTACGCCCGACTAAAAGATCAAACTGGCGAGGAGCGTCCGATGCTGAACAATCTTAAAGGCGCCTTGTCGGGCGCCGCCATTGCACTTGCATCGCTGAGCATTTTCACGGCCACCGCCGCCGCGCAGAACGCCGGCTGCGCAGGGCCGCTGCGCAAGATCAATGTCGGGGTCTCGGTGTCGCCGCCCAATGTGGTTCACACCGCGATCTATGTCGCCAAAGAGCTCGGTCTTTTCGCCAAGCATTGCATTGACGCCAATGTCATCCAGTTTGATGGCGGCTCGTCGCCGGCGGCCTCGGTGGCGCTCTCCCAGGGCAACACCTTCGCAACCGTCAACGACTACCAAATCGGCCGCGGCATGAAGGTCAAGCAGGTCTGGGGCATGGCCCCGAAAGCTCCCCAGGCCTATGTGGTGTCGGAGGCCGTCAAGACCTTTGCGGATCTCAAGGGCAAACGGCTGTCCGCCGCCGGCGGCGGAGTGGGCAGCTTCAACTGGCGCATCGGCCGCGAGGCCTTGAGCAAGGCGGGCCTCACCATCGACGATGCGCAATTCATTTCGCAGGGCACTGCCGGCCGCCTTGCCGGGCTGGTGGCCGGGCAGATCGATGGCGTGGCGCTGCATCCGGAAGACGCGTTCCTCGCCATCAAGCAGAAACCGGGTCTGAGGATTCTCAGCCAGGTCGCCGACCTCATGCCGCTCTACGCCTTCAATGCCTACGGGATATCGACCGACGTGATCGCCAAGGACCGCGCCTTCGTGGTTAATTTCGTCGCCGCCATGGTGGAGGCCAATCGCACCATCTATCGCGATAAGGACAAGGTGATCCCCATCATGGTCGCGATGACGCAGAAGCCGCGCGAAGCGGTGGAATATGCGTGGGAGACGATGACCAAGGCCTGCATCTGGTCGGTCAACGAGGGGTTCGATCCGCAACGCACGCAATGGACGATCGATCACGATGCGGCAGCGGGCGATATGGACCCCGATAAGAAGCCCGCGGTCGATCAGGTCTTCGACAAAGAGATCGCAGCCGACGGCGTCGCGGCTGCAGGCGGCCACGTGACGATCGCGGGGTGCTCGCTGTGAGGCGTCGGACAGAACCCCTGGTGTCATCGTCGGCGAAAGCCCCGTAGCCCGGATGGAGCGAAGCGTAATCAGGGAACGGCCTTGCCAATGGCAGCGGCGGTCCCGGATTGCGCTTAGCTCCATCCGGGCTACCGATGTGGTCCGCTCCATCTTCAATTCGCCCTAACTGCAAAGACGATTGCAAGGAACGCACGCATCATGAACGGTAACGTCTCGCCTCCCCCCGGCGCGGTGCCGTGGGAGGACGTGCGCGGCCGGCTCGACCAGAACGGGCCGTTCAGCAACATGTTCGACACGCCGCTTTATCGCGATGCCGTGTGGGAGCAATTCTCGCCGCAAGAATATGCCCGGCGCTACACAGCGCTGCGCGACAAGATGCGCGCCCACAAGCTCGATGTCGTGATCGTGCCCGGCGGTCCGAGCCATTGGAGCTTCGGCGGCGGCATGACGTGGCTCACCGGCCATTGGGAGTGGCACGCGATTTCGTCCTACGTGGTGGTGCCCCTCGACGCGCCGCCGACGTTGATCTTTTCCATGGGCGGCACCCACGCGGAGGCCGTGCGCCGCCAGGTCGAGCCCGCGCTCTCCGATGTGCGTCAGAGCCGCAGCGGACGCTACGCGGAGGTGATAGTCGAGCGCATCAAGGAACTCGGCCTCGCGCAGCCGCGGATCGGCCTCGTGGAGATCGATCCGCGTCACAAGGATTATATGCCGGTCAACCAGTACAACGATCTGCGCGACGGCCTGCCGGACGCCGACATCGTCTTCACCCGCAGCTTCATTCACGAACTCGTCGTCATCAAGAGCGAGCCCGAGCTTGATTGCGTGCGGCGCGCCGGAGTGCTGTGCCAGCACGCCATGGATGCGATGGTGGCTGCCGCAAAGCCCGGCGCCACCGAATCCGATCTGCGCGCCGCCGCCGGTTCCGCCATCCTGCGGGGCGGCGGCGACATCGATTTCCTCATCATCGGCTCGACCCCGATGGCCAACCCGGCGATGTTCTTCGGCAACCCGCACCCCTCAGAGCGCAAGCTTCGCCACGGCGACATCGTCATCATGGAGCTTGCGGCGGGCTATCGCGGCTACACGGCCCAGATCGGCTCGCCGATCTGCATCGGAGAGCCTCCCGAAATGGTGAAGAGGTTCTGGCACGAGATCACGCTCCCCGGCTATCGGCGGATCGTCGCCGAGATCAGGCCCGGCAACCCGATCGATAATGTCCGCATTGCGGCGCAGTTCTTTCGCCACAAGGGCGTACAGTCTCGCCCGACGCAAATCCACGGCATCGATATCGTCACCGCGACCCCGCACGTGTTCGCAGAGCGCACCGAGGCGCGTGAGGATGATAAGGTCTTCAAGCCCGGCATGGTGACCATGGCGGAGCCCAATCCGATCACGGCGGACGGCCTATTCGGGATTTTCCTAGGGCATACTTTCATTGTCACGCCGGAGGGCCATGAAGTGGTCGACAAGTTTCCGTTGGAATTGGTGGTAGCAGGCCAGTAGCCCGGATGGAGCCACCGGGTCCGGCCTTCGGCCGGCCCAATGATAAACTCCGCGTAATCCGGGGCCACCGCTTCCATTGGCAGGGCGGTTCCCGGATTGCGCTTCGCTCCATCCGGGCTACAAGTGTCTCCGTCGCCCGACACGCGCCTGATGGACTGACAACCGCCGATTCCCTACATTCCGTCATCTGTCGTCCGTCATCCGTCCTCTGAAAAGGAGCCGCCCATGCCGACGCACTCGCAAGCCATGACGGGGGCCGCCACGCTCCTCCTCGGCGCGCTCATCGTCACGCCCACATTCGCCCAGACCTGCACGGGGCCATTGCGCAAGATCAATGTGGGCGTCGCCGTGGCGCCCCCCAACGTGGTGCACACCGCGCCCTATGTGGCGAAGGCACTCGGCTTCTTCGCCAAGCGCTGCATCGACGCCAACATCATCCAGTTCGACGGCGGCCTTGCCGGAACCTCGGTCACGGCCGTCGGCCAGGGCACGGCGATTTCGACCCTCCCAGACACTGCGATTGCCCAGGGCCTCAAGGCCAGGCAGATCTGGGGCCTCGCTCCCCGTCCGCCCCAGGCCTATGTGGTCAGCGCCGACGTAAAAGCGCCGGCCGATCTCAAGGGCAAGCGGCTCTCGGCGGCCGGCGGCGTCGGCGGCTTCAACTGGCTGGTCGGCCGCGAAGTGCTGCGCCTTGCGGGGTTGGCCGCCGACGATGCCCAGTTCATTTCCCAAGGTACGGCGGGGCGGCTGCCCGGCTTCGTCGCCGGCCAGATCGACGCTGTGGCGCTGCACCCGGAGGACCTTCACCTTGTCCAGCAGCGCAAACCAGGCGCCCATGTGCTCATGACGGTATCCGACCTGTGGCCCAAATACAGTTTCAACGCCTATGGGGCGTCGGACGCGCTGATCGCCAAGGATCATGACCTGCTGCGCGATGTGATCGCTGCCATGATCGAGGCCAACCGCACGATCTACCGCGATGCCGACAAGGCTATTCCGGCGATCGTGGAGGCGACCCAGAAGCCGCGCGAGGCGGTCGAGTTCGCTATCGGGGTTTTAACGAAGAACTGCATCCCGTCGGTCAATACGGGGTTCGTGCGCGAACGCACCGAATGGACCCACCAGAACAACATCGATATCGGCGACATCCCGGCCGACAAGAAACTGACCTTCGATCAGATCGCCGACTACAAGCTCGCCGAGGAGGCGGTCGCCTCGCTCGGCGGCCCCGTCACCATCAACGGGTGTAAGGATTAGCCGCATGAACGAGACCAAACCGCGCCGCACGTCTCTGCCGTGGGAGGAGCTGCGCGTCCGGCTCGACGAAGGCCCGCACTTCAACACCATGCGGAGCACGCCGTACTATCGCGACGCCGTCTATGAGCAATTCTCGGCGGCCGAATATGCCCGCCGGTATGCGGCGCTGCGCGCCAAGATGCGTGAGCACAGGCTCGATGCCGTCATCGTGCCCGGTGGCCCGAGCCATTGGAGCTTCGGCGGCGGCATGCTGTGGCTCACCGGGCATTGGGAGTGGCACGCGCTCGCCTGCTACGTGGTGGTGCCGCTCGAAGGCGAGCCGACCCTCATCTACTCGATGGGCGGCACCCACGCAGAAGCGGTGCGCCGCGAGACCGCCGCTGCGCTTTCCGACGTGCGCGGCAGCCGCGGCGGCCGATACGCCGAGGTGATGGCGGACCGCATCGTCGAGCTCGGCCTCGAAGGCGGCCGCATCGGGCTTCTGGAGATCGATCCGCGGCACCGGGATTACATGCCGGTCAACCAGTACGACACGCTCAGAAAGCGGTTGCCGGAGGCGGAGTTGGTCTTCACGGTCGGCTTCATCCATGAACTGCTCTCGGTGCACAGCGCCGAAGAGCTTACCTGCGTCCGCGTCGCCGGCAAGCTGTGCGAGAATGCCATGCGTGCGATGATCGCGCGGGCGAAACCCGGCGTCACCGAATATGAGCTGCGCGCCGCCGCCGGCGCCGCCATCCTGGAAGGCGGCGGCGACATCGACTTCCTCATCATCGGCACGACGTCCATGGCGAACCCCGCCATGGTGTTCGGCAACCCGCGCCCGTCGGGGCGCAAGCTTGCCAGGGGCGATATCATCAACATGGAACTCGCGGCCGGCTATCGCGGCTACACGGCGCAGATCGGCTCGCCCATCTGCCTCGGGCCGCCGACCGATATGGTCAAGAGATTCTGGGACGAGATAACGTTGCCGGTGTTCCGGAACATGGCGGCCGAGATCAGGCCCGGCACTCCTGTCGAGGCGATCCGCGCGGCCGGAAAATTCTTCCGCGAAAAAGGCGTGCAGTCCCGTCCGATCCATGCCCACGGCATCGACCTCGTCACCGATGGGCCTCATGTCTTCACCGACGGCGTTCACGGCGAGGCATTCGAACGCGTATTCCGGCCCGGCATGGTGTTCATGGCGGAGCCGAACCCGATCACGGCGGACGGTAATTTCGGCATCTTCCTGGGCCATACCTTCATCGTGACCGAGACCGGCCATGAGTGCGTGGACGCCTTTCCGTGGGAGCTGGTGGTGGTATGAGGCGTCAACCATCATCGTGCCGGACCGCCTGGCAGCGACGCCGAAAATGGAAAGGCTATACGGATACATCGCTCAGGACCTCCATCAGGTCCGCACCTTGATTGGGACATGATCGCGGCTTGGCGAGTCCGGTTCTCGGATTCTCCCGTCAAGCCGCGACTTGCCGCACAGCAAAGGGGTGCGACACTCCGCTGCGGAGCTGAGCCACATCGTGGCAGATGGTGGGCACGTTCGCGGAGCGCCCGAACAAGTGGCCTCAATTTAAGGCCAAAGGCTGGCCGCATGACCCCGACGCAACGGCGGCGCATGGCCGCTCCCGTATTTATCGCCTCGACAAACAGCCTGGAACCACTCTAAGAATAAGTCCAAGAGGATAGAACCAAAAAGCCCTCTGGGGGCGCGGGGAGAGTCGAAGCGATGGACTACGAAGCGTTTTTTACCGGCGCGCTTGCTCAGCTGCACGATGAACGGCGTTACCGCGTGTTTGCCGATCTCGAACGGCTGGCCGGGCGGTTTCCCCATGCGATATGGCACTCCCCGCAAGGCAAACGCGACGTCGTCGTCTGGTGCTCCAACGACTATCTCGGCATGGGCCAGCACCCCAAGGTGATCGGCGCCATGGTGGAGACCGCGACCCGCACCGGCACCGGCGCCGGCGGCACCCGCAATATTGCCGGCACCAACCATCCGCTGGTGGAACTGGAGCGCGAGCTGGCCGAGTTGCACCGCAAGGAAGCCGCCCTGATTTTCACCTCCGGCTACGTGTCGAATGACACCGGCATCGCCACCATCGCGAAGCTGGTGCCCAACTGCCTTATCATTTCGGATGCCTTCAACCACAACTCCATGATCGAGGGCGTGCGCCGGTCGGGTTGCGAGAAGGTGATCTTCCGTCACAGCGATCTCGGCCATCTGGAAGCGCTGCTCAAGGCGGCGGGTCCGTCGCGGCCGAAGCTCGTGGTGTTCGAGAGCCTCTATTCCATGGACGGCGACGTGGCGCCGGTCAACGCCATCTGCGACCTCGCGGAGCGCTATGGGGCGATGACGTATTGCGACGAGGTGCATGCGGTCGGCATGTATGGTCCGCGCGGCGGCGGCATCTGCGAGCGCGAGGGCGCCATGCACCGGGTCGATGTCATCGAAGGCACGCTGGCCAAGGCGTTCGGCTGCCTCGGCGGGTATATCACCGGCAGCGCAGTGCTGATTGACGCGGTTCGCTCCTATGCGCCCGGCTTCATCTTTACGACGGCCCTGCCGCCTCCGGTCTGTGCGGCCGCGACCGCCGCGATCCGCCACCTCAAGACATCGAGCTTCGAACGCGAGCGCCACCAGGATCGCGCCGGCCGGGTCAAGGCCGTGCTGGCCGGAGCGGGCTTGCCGCTGATGCCGAGCGAGACCCATATTGTGCCGGTCTTCGTCGGCGACCCGGAAAACTGCAAGACAGCGAGCGACCTCTTGCTCGAGGCGCACGGCATCTATATCCAGCCGATCAACTATCCGACTGTCCCGAAGGGGAGCGAGCGGCTGCGCATCACGCCGTCGCCTTATCACACCGACGCGCTGATCGATGGGCTCGCCGAGGCTCTCATCGATGTGTGGGAGCGGATTGGCCTGCCCCTCACGAAGCGGGCGGTTGCGGCGGAATAGGCCCACCGCCCTCAGATCGCCAGCCGATACGCTTCGCCGTCGCGTACGATCGTGCCGCCGACGAAATGGCCGCCCAGAATGAGCGTTGGCGTTCCGGCAAACCGGGAGAACAGCTCGTTGCGGGTGCGAACCGCTTGCATCGGATCGGAGTCGATGGTCGAACACCAGTCGAGGTGCACCATCTGGCATGGATGGTGTGCAACGTCGCCGATGAGCAAGGCGTCCTCGCCCCGCGACCTGACGTGGATGCTGAAGTGGCCGGGCGAGTGACCGGACGTCGCGATCAAGCTGAACTCGTCGCAAACATGATGGCCGGCGTCGATGAGGTCGACCAGGCCCGCGTCGACGACAGGCCGAACCGAGTCATCGAAGATCGCGGCGACCGAGGAAGCGCGAACGTCTTTCCAATAGTCGAATTCGATGCGTCCCATCAGATAACGGGCGTGGCGGAACGTCGGAACCCAGCGGCCGTCGGAAAGAATCGTGTTCCATCCCACATGATCGACGTGGAGGTGAGTGCAAAGCACGGTGTCGATTGTGTCGGGCGGGCAACCGGCTGCGGCGAGACCCTCCAGAAACGCTCCCTTGCGCCCGTTCCAGATGGGCTGAGTGCGGTTCTGCTTGCCATTGCCGATACCGGTATCGACGATAATCCGTCGGGTCGGCGTTTCGACCAGGAACGAATGGATGGTCATCCTGATCCGCCCCTCCTTGTCGGCAAAGTGCGGGCACAGCCACTTCAGCTCCCGAAGCGCCGCGGGCGTTGCCTGCGGTAAAATGTACTCCTTGCCTCCGATCGTATCGATTTCGACGAATTGGGTGATCACCACATCGCCAATTTGCCATTTCATGAGGCATCCTCTCCCTGGACTAATGCAGGTTTTGCGGAACGGACGATATGGAGTAATTATCCGCAACGGTCTTCCGCATCAACGGGACTTGGCGTCGAAGACTTGCGGACCCCACCCAACCCTGCTTCGCACCGATCCGGATGGTAACAGGGGCAAAACTCGTGGCAGCCCCACTTAGTCATGGCCGGGCTTGTCCAGGCTTGTCCTGGCCATCTCGATAATCGGGCACCGTGCCATCCTGATCGAGATCGCCGGGACAAGCCCGGCGATGACGCCACGAGTTTTGCTCCTGTTACCCCGGATGTGCATAACAAAGTGAAAAACCAGCGAATTTGGCTGATGCTGCTGTCGTTGGATTTATTCAAATATTTTTCCGATAAAAAAAGACAGCGCGGCCCAATTGCCGCCTTATTGCCCCCGCAACTGAGGATGCGGTGTCGTTGCAGCGTTCGGCGGATCATTTTTGCAATTGCTGAACGTCAAGTTGTGGGGGGTTGCAATGCGTCTCGCCGTCTTGGTTCTTTCGGTTATCCTGATCTTCGGAACGTCTGCGCTCCCGGTGGGTGCTGCCGAGTTCGGCACCCGGGAAGAAGCGGCGGCGATGGTCAGGCGCGTGCAGGAAAAATTCAAGAAAGAAGGACCGGACGCTACTTTTCGAGCGATCAACAACAGAGCGCCAGGGTTTGCCGATCGCGACCTTTATCCCTTCGTAACCGAGGTAGCGACGGGCCTTTGTGTTGCCAACGGCGTCACACCGGCGGTCACAGGCAAGATTCTCATCGATCTCAAGGATCAAGACGGCAGATTCATAATCCAGGAGTTCATTAAGATTGCCACGGCTACGCCCGGACGCGGCTGGATTGACTATCGCTGGCTCAATCCGGTCACAAAGACGATCGAAGACAAAACCGCCCTTATCGAGCGGATGGGCACTTATTACGTGGGCGTCGGCGTCTATAGGAATGAGCAGCCCAATGAGAATACGATCGGTCTCATATCCGGCAGTCCGAATTCGGACGACACCTATCTTCAGATGGCGTACGATCTTGCCGACGTACTCAACGATGGCGATAATTTGCGCATTCTGCCCATCGCTGGAATAGGCGGCCCAAGAAACATCCGCGACGTACGCTATCTAAGAGGCGTCGATATCGGCCTCACGCAAACCAACATTCTCAACAACTTCCGCCGATCCAACGAACGGATGGGGCAATTCGATAACAAGATTGTATATATTGCAAAGCTGTTTAACGAAGAGGTTCATCTCGTTGCGCGGTCGAATATAACGTCGATTGCACAGCTTCAGGGCCAAAAGGTTAACGTCGACGCAAGAGGTAGCGGAACGAGCTACTCGATGCGAGACCTGTTTAAGGCTTTCGGAATCGAGATCGAAGAAGTGAGCATGTCGCAGCTCGAAGCCTTCGAAAAGCTCAAGAGCGGCGAGATCGCTGCTACGGCTTTGATTGCAGGCAAGCCGGTGCGGTCGATGGCCAAGCTGAACATGAGTGACCGGCTGCATTTTGTGCCGATCCCCTATCCCGCCCAGCTTATTGGCGATTATCTTCCGACGACGCTCAACCATGATGATTATCCCGACCTCATTCGACCCGGTGAGACCGTGGATACGGTTGCGGTCGGCGCGGTCCTGATCGCCTATAATTGGCCTAAGACCAATGCGGATCGCTATCGGCGTGTACAGAGGTTTGTAGAAGCGTTCTTTCCAAAAATCGCCGAATTCCAGAAGCTGCCACGCCACGTGAAATGGCGCGAGGTCAACATTAGCGCCACATTGCCAGGCTGGACCCGGTTTGAGGCCGCGCAGGCGTGGCTCGACAATCAGCGCAGCGCGGCGGCGGCGGAACAAGCCGGTGGTCGTCAAACTGCGGCGTCCAGTGCTGCGATGGCGCGATCGGGAGGCACGGAGGAACGGTCCGCGCAACGGCAGGTGGACCCCGCGCTCTTTCAGGAATTTCTGCGATGGCGGCAAACGCAGGGCCGGTAGCGCGTTTCCGGCCTTTAGTTTGCGTCTGAAGTGTCGGTCGCTGTCCGCAAAGACAAGCGCGCAGGGTTCGCGCACGGTCGACAAAATACCGGAAAAGCGGCGAGTGGTCATTCTCCGTCGTGGCTGGCAGGCAGTCAGCGCCTCCCTGGCTGGAAATTTCCTTGCAGCTGTCGATGACGTTATAGTGGCGACCGGCAATTCCGGTCCGACTACGAAACGGTGCTCGGCAGGCACGGAAGTTCATGATCATCGACCGCAAATGGCTGTCGTTCTCTTTGCCGAGACAATGAATCTGGATTTTTCGTGCCATGGCGCTCAACCGCTGCGGTGACAGCCAGGCGTTCGGCGCTGGCGCTTCGCTACAAGCTGCTGACTGCGCTCGTGGTGCCTCGCCCAATCGCCCTCGTTACCAGTGTTGGTCCCGACGGCATCGTCAACGCGGCGCCGTTCTCATTCTTCAATGTATTCAGTGAGGATCCGGCTCTCGTCGTTCTCGGCCTTCAGGCAAGACCCGACGGCACGCCAAAAGATACGCTCAAGCATGTGCGCGAAACCGGAGCATTCGTCGTCAACCTCGTCGACGAAGCGATCGCCGATCGAATGAACATTTGTTCCGTCGATTTTCCGTCCAATATCAGCGAAGTTGAAGCCGCCGGATTTGACATCCTGCCCGGCGTTGCCGTTCCGGTGCCCCGTATCGCCCAAGCGCCGGTCGCGCTCGAGTGTCGTCACTACATGACGTTGGAAGTTACTTTTAGACGCCATCTCTGCATCGGTATAGTCGTTCATTTGCACGCACGGCCGGGCATCATCGACCCCGAGCGACTCCGCGTGAATTTCGATGCCTACAAGCCGGTGGCCCGTCTCTTTGGCAATTTCTATGCGCGCCTCGGCGAGAAATTTGCGCTTAAGCGCCAGACCTTTGCCGAGTGGCAAGCCGATACAGGCGCCGACGCTCCGCGCCAAGATGAAAGTCTGATCGCATCGAAGTCCCCTGCGCTAGCTGAGGACAATGACGCGCTTTTCTGCGCTCCGACGAATCCCGTACACGAATGACGCGGACAGTTGGGAGCCCGATCAAATCCATCGAACAATTTCTTGCCTGCGCCGACCGCGGCAGTTATCCTTCAACCCTATCGAAACGTGCTCCAGGCAAAGCAGGTAAATCCGGTGGTGCGAGTGCTGAAATTATTTCGTTGGCTTGCTGTCGCAAGCGCAATCGCCTTCTTTATCGACGCACCCCGCATGCCAGCCGATAGCGCCGAGATGACACCGGTCCGGGCCGCGTATATTCCGGTCGTGACATGGCTGCCGGCGTGGATCGCCAAGGATAAGGGCTTTTTCGAAAGGAATGGCCTCAACGTTTCGTTGACCGTTACGCAAAATCTTTCCGTCCTGCCGGGAACGCTTGGCCGCCAATTTGACTTCGTACCGTCGACCGCGCCGGACCTCATCAAGGCCGTGGTTGGCGGTATCGATGTTGTCGCGGTTGCCGGGCAAGCGATCGAGACCAAGGACAATCCGAGCACGCATGTGATCGTTCGCGCCGATTCGACGATCCAGAGCATGCAGGATCTGAAGGGCAAGGTCGTCGCAACGCCAACGATCGGCGCCATTATTCATGTCTCGCTGCTTCATACTCTCAAGAAGAACGGCGTAGATCCGGCCTCGATTCGTGCCGTCGAAGTGCCATTTCCCAACATGGCCGATCAACTCAAGGCTGGAAACGTCGACGCCGTCGAGGCCCTTGAGCCGTTTGCCGGACAGTTGCTTGCGGCCGGCAACAGATCGCTCGGAGATCCGCTTCTGGAGGCGGGCGGCGACGAAGTGCTATATCCATTCTGGATTTCGCAGAGCAAGTGGGCTGAAAGTCATCGGGGGGTGATCGAGGCCTGGGTCGCATCGCTGGAACAGGCCAAGGAATTCATCGATGCCAATCCAAGCGAGGCGCGCGCGGTTCTTGCCAAATACACGAGGCTCCCGACACCGGTCGTGGAAAAAATACCCTTTCCGACGTATCGATTTTCGCTCAGAACGCAGGACTTCGCTATTTGGGTGACGATACTGAAGGACCTTGGTCAAATTGCAACGTCTGTCGACGAGAGCCGACTGGTCGTAAATTTCAAGTGAGCGCTGCCGTGTCCGTGGCCGGTGGAGAGACAACGGGCCGGCAGGAACACGATTTTGTTTTCTCTTGCCGATCGGTTTCATTGAAGTTGCCTTATCAAGGCGGAAACCGATGGATCCTTCAGGATATTTCGCTCGATATCCGGCGAGGCGAGTTGCTCACCATTGTCGGCCCGTCGGGTACGGGCAAGACCTCGTTGATCCGCGTGCTTGGTGGATTGACATCGTGTACCAGCGGATCGGTCCGGATCAACGGGGAGGAGATAGCTGGTCCGCCAGAGGGCGTTATCATTGTTTTCCAGGACTATTCCCACGCGCTCCTGCAATGGAGAACGGTCTTCCTCAACGTTGCATTGGGTATTGAAGGCCGGATAGCGGCACCCGAGCTGCGGATCAGGGTCATTGACGCATTGCGGCTCGTGGGGCTGGAGAAGAACGCGGATGACTATCCGTGGCAATTGTCGGGAGGCATGCAACAGCGCGTGCAGATAGCCCGTGCCCTGGCTGTACGGCCCGCGGTGCTGCTGATGGATGAACCCTTTGCGGCGCTCGACGCCATGACAAAGGCCTCGCTCCAGGACGAACTGCTGCGCGTGAAGCAGGAGACCGGCTGCAGCATTGTGTTCATTACCCACGACATCGAGGAGGCGGTTTATCTCGGTGATCGCATCGCCGTGATCAACGGCGCCCCGGGGAGGATCGAGCGGACCTTCGACGTCACGTTGCCGAAGCCGCGCGATCAAATTCTCACGCGGCAACTGACCGAATTCCTGAAATTCCGCTACGCGGTCCACCAGGCGATAGGCGGAATAATACGATGACCGCGAGGCGGTTTTCCGGGCGGCTTTGGTGGCGTCCAAATATTGCCGGGCTCCTCACCATGGCGGCCTGCGGTCTTGCGTGGGAGCTGACAATCCAGGCCGGCATCTTTGAGTATCAATATCTGCCGGCGCCATCGGCGATTATCCAGGGTGTGGGCGAACTTGCGGCCAGCGGCGAACTCGCCGCCGCGACGGTGCACACGCTTGAGTCGGTGTTTCTCGGCTGGGCGATCGCCGTGGCGGCAGGAGTTTCGCTCGGCCTGCTGCTCGGTTTTTCGCCGCTATTGCGGCGATATTCGCTGGCGACGATCGAGGTCCTGCGACCCATGCCGGCCATCGCATTTGTTCCGGTGGCGCTGCTGCTTTTCGGTTTTTCGATCCAGACGGAACTCATGGTCATCGTCCTGCCATCGCTGTGGCCGGTGCTGATTAACACCATGGGCGGAGTGATGGGAGTCCATGCGCGTCTTGGGGAAGTCGGCCGCACTTTTCGGCTTTCACGCGCCGCGATGTTGTACAAGGTATTCCTGCCGGCCGCCACGCCCACCATTCTGGTGGGCATGCGCATCAGCCTGACGCTTGCCGTGGTGCTGGCTGTGCTTGCCGAAATGGTCGGAAACCCTGAGGGCCTCGGTTATGGCGTCGTAAGCCAGCAACAGGCGTTGCGGCCAGACCTGATGTTCGTCTACGTGGTGGTTATCGGCCTGCTTGGCTTGGCGTTGAATGCGCTTCTCATCGGGGTCGTGTCCGTGTCTTTTCCCGCTGCTGCAGCGGAGCTCAAGGGATATCGGCCGTGAAGCGAGGAGAGCTTGGCGCGTTCCTGCGCATGGCGGCGGCGGAAATCCCACCGGCCCGGGGCCTCATTCCGCTCCTGGCGCTCTTGACGTTATGGCAGCTGCTGGCGCCCGGGCCGTCTGCCTACTTCCCGGCACCTTTCGAGTGGTGGAGGGCGGCCCTGCTGCTGTGGGACTCCGGTCAGCTGCTGCCTGCATTTGCGGCGACCGTCATTACCTTCCTCGAAGGGCTTGTCCTTGCGGTCGCGATCGGGGTCGCGCTCGGCATCGCCATCGGCACGTCGAGGCCGGTTGAACGGGCGCTGGGGCCGCTTCTTGAATTCATGCGCGCCATTCCGCCGCCCGTGACGGTACCGATCGCGACATTGCTGCTTGGCTACGACGTGACGATGGAACTCACAGTCGTCGCCTTGTCGGCGATCTGGCCGATTTTGCTTAATACCTCATCGGCGGCTGCCCATGTCGAGCCGCTCTTGCGCGATGTCGCCCGGACCTTCCGTCTTTCCACCGCCCGGTGGATCCGCCAGGTCGTCATTCCAGCGGTGGTTCCGTCTATTCTGCTTGGAATACGCGTAGCGATCCCGCTGGCAATCGTCGTCACTTTGCTGGTCGAGATGCTGACGTCATTGCCCGGCATCGGGGCGCTGATGATCCAGTCGCAAAGAAACTTCCAGTCCGCCCAGGTCTATGCGCTCCTGGTCGTGGTGGGATTGTTCGGGTTCATCGTCAACGATCTGTTCGCTATTGTCGAAGCGATCGTGCTGCGGCGATGGCCCGCCAGGGGTGTGTTTCGATCTGGTTGAGCTGGCCGTGCTCCCGGGAGACGCTTGAAATATTCTGGGGACAAGATCCTGATCGAAATTGCGGGGCGGCGCATCCGCCCGCTGAATTCATTGTGACTTCAACACGCCCCAGGCCGTGCCATGAGCTTCTCAGCCGATGCCCTGTACAAGATGTCCGACATGGAATTGCTGGCGGCTTATGACGAAGCTCGGCGACAATTCGTGGAAAAGAAGTTCGCGCGCGATACACATCGGGCGCGGCTGGCGTGGATCAGGGCGAAAATGTTCGTCAGCAGCGCGGGCGGGGTCACGGAGCGCAACATGGCCATCGACGTCTCGGAGGAGATCGCACGCAAAGGCCAGGAATTGCGCGAGATGACGCGCGACCTCGATCTACTCAAGGTCGATGTCGACATTATCTCGATCGTCATTCGACTGCGTGGCGCAGCGGCGCCGACGGGTGTGCAAGGCGAAGAGGCGACTGAAAGCGATCCCGAGCGCGAAGGCGCTTGACCTGCTTCATCAACCGACTCACCCCCGCCGTGGTTTGAAGCCGCCCCGCATGCCGGGGCGACCGAGCGTGGAGCGCGGCCCGGGTTTGGCCTGGGGGATTGCCTCGACGCCCGGGCCCATCTGGTCAAGCGACGGCTTGTGCGGACCTCGGCGTTGCGAGAGCTCGCGTCGCGGACCTGCGCTGCCTGGGACCGGCAGGCCGGTTTTCGTCGTCGGATCGTCGGTCACGGCGAGTTCGGTCGCGCGCAGGCGCTTGATCTCGTCGCGCAGCCGCGCCGCTTCCTCGAAATTCAGGTCGGCGGCGGCCTCGCGCATGCGGGTTTCGAGGTCCGCGATGACGGCCTGGAAATTGTGCCCGATGGTCGCCACGGCGCCGCCGAACTCGCCGGCATCGCGCCCGCCGGTCGATATCAGCACGTGGTCGCGCTCATAGACGCTGTCGAGAATATCGGCGATGCGCGCCTTCACGCTTTCCGGCGTGATGCCGTTGGCGGCGTTATATTCCGTCTGCTTCTCGCGGCGGCGCGTGGTTTCCGCCATCGCGCGCTCCATCGAGCCCGTCACCGTGTCCGCATAGAGGATCACCCTGCCGTCGACGTTGCGGGCGGCGCGGCCGATGGTCTGGATCAGCGAGGTCTCGCTGCGCAGGAAGCCTTCCTTATCGGCGTCGAGGATCGCGACCAGCGCGCATTCCGGGATGTCGAGCCCTTCGCGCAACAGATTGATGCCGACCAGGGCGTCGAAGGCGCCGAGTCGCAGGTCGCGGATGATCTCGATGCGCTCGATGGTGTCGATGTCGGAATGCAAGTAGCGCACCCGGACGCCCTGCTCGTGCAGGTATTCGGTGAGGTCCTCCGCCATGCGCTTGGTGAGCACCGTGACAAGGGCGCGGTAGCCGCGCTGGGCGAGCGCCCGCAGTTCGCCGACGAGATCGTCGACCTGGGTGCGGGCCGGCCGCACGTCGACCGGCGGGTCGATCAGGCCGGTGGGCCGGATCACCTGCTCGACGAAGACGCCGCCCGACTGGTCGAGTTCCCAACCGGAGGGAGTCGCCGACACCGCGACGGTTTGGGGCCGCATGGCGTCCCACTCCTCGAAACGCAGCGGCCTGTTGTCCATGCAGGAGGGCAGGCGGAACCCGTATTCGGCGAGCGTCGCCTTGCGGCGGAAGTCGCCGCGATACATGCCGCCGAGTTGCGGAATCGTGACATGACTTTCGTCCGCAAAGACCAGCGCATTGTCGGGCACGTATTCGAACAGCGTCGGCGGCGGCTCGCCGGGCCGGCGGCCGGTGAGATAGCGGGAATAATTCTCAATGCCGGCGCAGCTTCCGGTCGCCTCCATCATTTCAAGGTCATACAGCGTGCGCTGTTCCAATCGCTGGGCTTCCAGCAATCGGCCCGCGCCGTTGAGCTGATCAAGGCGCCAGCGCAGCTCATGCTTGATGCCGGCGATCGCCTGCAGGAGCGTCGGGCGCGGCGTCACGTAGTGCGAGTTGGCGTAGACCTTGACGAATTTCAGTTCGTCGGTCTTTCGCCCTGTCAGCGGATCGAACTCCTCGATCGATTCGACCTCGTCGCCGAACAGGTTGACCCGCCACGCGCGATCCTCGTAGTGCGCCGGGAAGATATCCACCGTATCGCCGCGCACCCGAAACGTACCGCGGGAAAAATCCGCGAGCGTGCGCTTGTATTGCAGCGCCACCAGGTCGGCGACCAACCGGCGCTGGTCGATGCGCTCGCCCTGCCGGATCGCGAACGTCATCGCCGTATAGGTTTCCACCGAGCCGATGCCGTAGATGCACGACACCGAGGCGACGATGATCACGTCGTCGCGTTCAAGCAACGCGCGCGTCGCCGAGTGGCGCATGCGGTCGATCTGCTCGTTGATCGAGGACTCCTTCTCGATATAGGTGTCGGTGCGCGGCACATAGGCTTCGGGCTGGTAGTAATCGTAATAGGAAACGAAATACTCGACCGCATTGTCCGGAAAAAAACTCCTGAACTCGCCATAGAGCTGGGCCGCGAGCGTCTTGTTGGGAGCGAGGATAAGGGCGGGCCGCTGGGTCGCCTCGATCACCTGGGCCATGGTGAAAGTCTTGCCGGACCCGGTGACGCCAAGCAGCACTTGCGTGCGGTCGCTGCGCGTCACGCCCTCCACCAGTTCGGCGATCGCCTGGGGCTGGTCACCCCTCGGAGCGAAATCCGATTTGATGACGAAGCGCTGGCCGCCTTCGGATTTCTCCGGCCGCGGCGGACGATGCGGCACCCAGGGCTGGTCGCGAAACTCCGGACGCCCTTCGCGCAGCAGCGCCTCCAATGCCTGAGTGGTAGCCGCTACCCCCGATGCGTCGCCCTCGCCGGGCAGGGGGATCACCCGGGGAAGCCTGAGTGCATCTTGGAGAGCCGACTTCTCGCTGGGCGCCCCGGTTGTGCCCGGCCGCGAGGAATCCTCGTCCTCCTCATCGACGAGCCCGAGCGCCCTGGCGAGATCGGGATCAATCTCGCCGGGTCCGACCGGCGTCTTGCCGCCATGAAGGGGCGATTTCCCCACGTAGCCGGCCTGGGGCCGTTCGCTGAGCCCGTCGGGCGTCGAGGCACGCGCGCGATGGGCGGCGGCAAAATCGGCGCGGCGGTCGCGGGAATTATCGGGCGGCGGCTGTAGACCAGACGGCGGAGCGCTGAGACCGGTCTGCGATCCGACGCCGGCCTCGCCGCGGTTGATGGCCGGATTGAGGAGATCCGCCAGTGCGGGTGCAATCGGGGGTAACGCCTCCCGCGCGGCCTTGGCGCGGGTCGGGCGCGCAGGGTCCTTGGTCTTCTTGGGCGGCTTGTGGCGCCGGTCGGGAGGATTCGCCATTGTGACAATATGGTTCGGGACCTATGGCCGCGAAAGGGTTCTCGACACGGTTGGGGTTCACGGGGGTCGGGTCAAAATCCCTTCACCACCTCATGAACGTGCTCCACCTCCGGCGGCGAAGCGAAACAGTGGCCCACGAGCCTACGCCATTCGGCGAAATCCGGCGAGCCGCGGAAATCCACGGTGTGATTCTCCACCGTCTCCCATTGGACAAACAGCCGGTAGCGCGCTGGCCGCTCGATCGAACGCTGCAACGCCAGACCGGTACACCCCTTGGCGCGCCGGAACACCGGCGCGGCCTTCGCTACACCGGACTCGAACTCCGCTTCCATGCCGGGTTTCACGTCGATCTGGGCGATCTCGAGAATCATAGGCTCTCCTTTCGTTGCGTTCGGCAAGATCGGAGTTGACCGCTCGCCAATGAAGTCCGGATCGTTCGTGCGCGACGAGATCAGCACTCACGCGGGCGAAGTTAGTTATCAGGCGCGCTTTGCGACCGGAAGGTCTACGACTAGACGAACCACGGGAACGACGGCGCTATCATGAAGAGAGAAGCGATAACAGTGGATTTGTTGCTGAGATAGGGATGCTGTAGGGCCGACCCTTTTTGTAGCCCTGTTGCCGGCGGACGCAAAGGGACGGTTTAAGACGGCCCGATCGCCCCCGTTGATACCGGCGCTAGTGCCGCGAGGGCCGCTTCCCAAACGGGGCGACCACAAGGGTCGCCCCTACAGCAGGCAATGTTGAAGGGCGCCGGTTATGCGCGCCCCTCCAACGCTATTCCTCCGGCTCGGTCGTAAACATGAGTGGATAGCCCTTGCTGCGGCCGGCTTCCACGCCGATGGGCCGTCATCATCACCCGATAGGCTTGGTCGCCGCTTATGCGGAATTCAGCCTTGAGCACCGTGACGACGAACTCCCGTGGCGTGTAGTCGTCGTTCACAAGGATCACCTTGTGAAGGCCCGGCCGCTGCGTCTTTGGCAAGACTTTAATGCGTGGCTTGGTGACGATCTCAGTCATCGGATTGTCCGGTGCGGCTGACGACTTCCTGCAAGGCCCAGAATACGACCCGAAAATCAGCCGAGCAATGTTGTGACCACGGCACCTTAAAGCACGCAGGGGAAGGGCACAATGTATGCATAAGATCAAAAGGCGCGGCGATTAACCAGTTTCGGCAAAGCAGGAAGGCAGGGGGGCCGGAATGCGCAATTTGATGTAGCCTTGCAGAAGATCAGCGAAGGGGCGGGCCTTTTCCGAATCGAGGCAGTGTCATGCAGCCGACCGTCGTTCAAGCCTTTCTCGCAGCAATGTGGGCGCTATTGATCGCCGCGAATGCCTTCGCCCGTGACAGCGGCCAGTGGGAGGGGCAGGATCCTCGGATCAAGGAGTGGTTCGAACATCTCAAGCAGCCTGACCATCCGCGGGTATCATGCTGCGGCGACGCCGACGCCTATGAGGCCGATAACTTCGAGGTCGAGGGCGACCACTACGTCGCCATCATCACCGGACATCGCGCCGTCACCGCCATTCCCCTTGGAAGCCGCATCCCGGTTCCCAGACCAAAAATGAAATATGACGCCGGCAACCCGACCGGGCACGGCATTATCTTTATCGACGCGCAGCGACGGGTGCTCTGCTACGTCACGCCGGCCGCGGGCTAGACCGGATTCCGGTCAGGTTTGAGCACCCGCCCTCTCTCTGCGTCGTCGCCGGGCTTGTCCCGGCTATCTCGTTTGTTTTGCTCTGTGCCTTCAACTGCGAGGTCGCCGCGACGAGCCCGGAGACGACGCGGCAAGGGCACTCGAACCTTGCCGTACGCCGTGTTTGTCAAAGAGCGCCTTGTGCTGCGCCACCAAGTCACGAATGGTCGTCACCGGCCTTCCGATGATGGCCTCGACGTCGTGGGTGAGACGATCATAACGGTTAGCGGCGTGGAGGCGGGCCATGGTCAAGAAGTGTTCAAACAGATGCTCGGATAGACCGCGCTTGCCCAGTTCTTGGTCACGCCACTGATCGAACGGCACATCGATGTAGGCGATGGGTCGACCGAGGGCGTCAGCGTACTCCGCCGCGACGCCCCGCATATCCTGCGACCGCGGCCCGGTCAGTTCGTAGGTCTGGCCGATATGAGCGGTTGGACTCGCCAAGATGGCCGCAGTTACTTCAGCCACATCCCCGGCGTCGATCGGCGAGGTGC
>WNFC01001938.1_pt1 | contig 27972 bp, 27 predicted proteins | sample 5400541 | NCBI WGS metagenome assembly WNFC01 (sample SAMN13153342, study PRJNA577476) | soil metagenome | isolation source: 120 cm saprolite under Douglas fir tree site 2 hole 2 replicate 1 | place: USA:California | collected 2015-04-18
AGCTTTTAGCCGTATTCGTGGCTATTTGTCTACCTTGCGCAAACAAGGTCTTCCTCTGTTGTCGGCTTTGCAGGCAACTCTGTGTGGTCATCCTCTTCTTCCCTCTTTTGAGTGAACCTGAGCGGACCTAGGTAGTTACCAGATATTAATAAAATCCGATCTCCAAAATGAGAGACTTCTAGCTGTTGGCTTTTGCGCTTTATTTTAGCTGGAATAAGTGTTAGTAATTCCTGGCGGAGCTGGACAAGAACGTCAAATAAATCAAATAAGGCATCAATAGCACTCTCTCCATATTTGTCTGAATGAGCGCCTAGACATAGGTGAATTTGATAAATTAAAACACTTAGGCAAGGTTCAAATGAACTTGACAGTTTCCAACTAGGCAGCCAAAGTCAGCGTGTGCTGCGGATCAGCACAGGACTCAGGCGAAAAGGGAGCAACTTCTTGAGGAGGATAGCCCAAAACCTCCAACCAATCGCGGTGCTTCTGAGTCATGCCGCTGCGCATGAGTGGACTCTGCCCTTGATAGAGACCACGCGAGGCCTGGCGGTGATTGTGCCAGACGGCTAGCAACGCCAGCATCCCCGCTGAGAGTGACCGATGCACAGCTAGATGTGGTCGGACAAGACTATGCCAGTTCTCGACGGCACTGCTGGCTCGGACGGCCCGGTTCCATGCTTCAAGCAAGCGTGCAGCAGTGGTGTGCCACGCTGGGTCCAGCGCTGCGAGTAACTGCTGGGGCTGCTCGCCCAAGATCTTCCGGCGTTGCCAGGCCCAAGCGATGAGCCCTACGGCTGCTTCTCCCAGCTGCGCGATTGCCTGGTGCTGACAGGTTTCCGCTTCCTCAGCAAAGTACAACAGGGCGGGCAGTGCCAGCCTCACCTGCTTGATCACCCGCTGCACTTCTTTTTGCAGCGTTGTGGGAACTGACTGGATGGCCTCCTCCAGCAAGTCCAGCACGGTCTGCACTTCGCTGCGACGGGTCTGGCAGCACAGCAGACGTGGCTCTTGCTCCCCACTGAGGACCACGACTTCCACCAACTCGCGCAGTTGGGCGAAGAGGTAACGCACGGCGCCCAGCAGGCGATGCAACTCGATCAGTAGCTGCTCTTGCTCGCTGCTAGTCGTCTTGGCTGGGCGACCGGCTGTTCTTCTGCCTGTGGTCGCGAGTCCGCGCTCCTGGCGCTCGATCACGAGCCAGCGTTCCTCTTCTTCTTGTACCACCCGCTCCAGGCGTGCTTGCACCTGTCCTGCCAGATGCAAGAGATGCCATACATCGCGTTGATGAGTGCTGATGGCCTTGGTTGTCTGCAAGGCATCAGCAATGGCCCTGCCTCCATCGCTGACACTGCCCTTGCAGACGACTCCCTGCTCTCGCAGATACCACAACGCCAAAGTCCAGCTTTCCCCGTCAACGGCAACTGGCGGCAGGGCCGCCCACACTTGCGAACTGTGTGCATCGACCACATTGAGGTAGGCTTCCCCTCGTTGGCTGCTGTACTGCTCATCTAAGGCGACCACGCGCCCCTCCCCGGAAACTTGCTGCACCAACCAGCTTTGCGCCCGTTGTCCTGCCTTTTGCACGATGGCCGTAATCGTTCCCAGGCTCACTTGCAGTCCAAGGAGTTCTTTGAGACACGCTTGAATGCCACGATAACTGGCGTGCCCTTGCACCAGCAACGTCAAGACGGCTCGTTCGAGCTGCTGGCCTGACTCCGATGGCTCTTGCTTGGGCGCCAAGGCCTTTTCCAGGGCCGTCTGCCCTTTCGCTTTCCAGCTGTAGAGCGTCTGACGAGAGACGTCTTGGCTTCGACTCATCTGACTCACGACTCCGTAGGTCCCTTCATCCGCGAGCAATTCGCTCACCCAATGCGCTCGTTGGCTCGCTGTGCTAGAATGGCTATGAATCATTGATTCCTCCCTGATGGTGGTACAGTTTGCTTTTCTTTACCATACCTTTCAGGGAGCTTTTTGGCAACTCTTTCCTTTGACACTGTCAAGTTCTTTTGTCCGTACTTTGAACCTTGCCTTAATCCCTCTATTCCGCCACTCACGGTTTCTCTCCTACCAAGTAAAAATTCAATTCTGGTCAGAGCCTCAACAGGAATTGGAGTATTTGGTAGAGATACCAAATCAGTTTCATCAGGATTGGAAAAACAAAGTAATAAATATGTGAAATAGGTAGTTAGGCAATCAACGCCCTCTGTTATATACCTCTGCTCGTACCATTCTTGAATTGTCTTACGTTTTTCTCTGTGTGTACTAATCCAATTTGTAGCAACCACCACACCACCGCCAACAATAGCTCCAAATGACGTTTGAATAAACGGGTTAATATCCACCATTTTCAATGCCTCCAAATATAAGAATAATGAACTTCTATAATCTGTAACGTACAACACTTAACAATATAAAAGCACCCCAATCGCAAAATTTCGCCTTGTGCGTCGTCGTTTGATAAATAGCCTCAAAACCCCGCTCGACGCCGGACAAACAATATTGTGCGATACTCTCTGCTCACTCGCAAAAGTAAAGTAATAGCAATGTTACTGGACTAGTCCATACCCGTTGTATCGTTGGGGAAGAACACTTAACGAATGATGGAAGGGGTGTACCATGAACCAGCAACCTCCTGGGCAACCACAAGAACCGCTTTACGGACAACAACCGTTTGGTCAACAGCAATGGGATCAACAACCACCGGGATACCAGCAGTCTTATTATAACCAGCCGACTCAGGCAACACCAGGACAGTTCCAACGACCTCCTTATAACAACTTCCCACCACCAAGAAGACAATCAAGCATATGGCAATGGTACAAGTCGCGAACAAAAAAGGTGAAACTCTCCATCGGATGCGGGATGATCCTGGCAGTTCTTTTGCTTTTCTCTTGCATCGGTACGGCAGTTGGAAGCGTTAATCTTGCGACACAATCAACACCCACGCCCACGACACCACCTCAGCAAGCGGCAATACTCGCGAGTCCGGCAGCAACGGCAACAGTAACCCCGACTGCTACACCGACACAACAGCCGACACCCACGCCAAAACCAACCATAGCTCCAACACATTCGCCTCTGCCAACGCAACCCCCGAAACCAACTGCTCCTCCGTGTCAAGCAATTAATAATAATCCCTGGTGCTATAACTTTGTACCTGGAAAGCTCATATACTACCCGCCATCGGGCTTTTGTAATTATTTTGCCTGTATCCCAAGTTTCGTCGAACCGGATGATCCTGGGGATGGATATATCGTCCAGTGCGGTGATGGTTCTTTTAGCCAGTCAGGAGGAGAACGTGGGGCTTGTTCATATCATGGTGGAGTTTCGCGGCCATTGTATTCCCACTGAGCACTCCCCTACCACTTCCCGAAAATGAGCACTAACTTTATTTTTCAAAAGTTCCCCGACTCTCCATTTTAGGTTATACCCGATGTGCTTCTATACAGCCATGTTATACTGACTATTGAAAACTACAGGACACGGAGGGGAGCATGTCACCACGTCCTATCACCGAGAATACCTTATTTTACGGCGACAATCTCATTATTTTGCGCGAGCACATCCCAAGCGAGAGCGTCGATCTTATCTACCTCGACCCCCCGTTTAACTCAAGCCGTAGCTATAACGTGCTGTTTAAGGATGAACATGGCACAGAGAGCGAAGCACAGATAGAAGCCTTTGAAGATACCTGGCACTGGAATTTAGAAGCGGAGCATACCTATACAGAACTGCTTACCGAAGCACCCGACCATATAGCCAAGATGATAGAGTCTTTGCATGGTTTTATCGGTACAAATCAGATGATGGCCTACCTTGTGATGATGGCTGCTCGGCTTGTGGAGCTACACCGAGTTCTTAAATCTACAGGCAGTTTGTACTTGCATTGTGATCCAACGGCAAGCCATTACCTAAAAATCATCTTGGATACTATCTTTAGTCCGCAAAACTTTCGTAACGAGATCATTTGGAAACGACAGTCAGCCCACAGTGACGCGAAAACAAAGTTTGCAGATGTGACAGACACGATCTTATTCTACGTGAAGTCAAGGGAGGCAAAGTTTAACCCTCAGTATGGCCTCCATGATCCAAAGTATCTTGAAACCTTTTACCGCTTCGACGACCAGGACGGACGAGGTGCATATAGATTGGATAATATCACGAGTCCCAACCCTCGACCCAATATGATGTATGAGTGGTTAGGATTTCCCTGGCCTCAAAAAGGGTGGCGATACCAGCGTGAGACAATGCAGAAGCTACATGACGAAGGGCGTATCTGGTATCCTCGACACAAGGATGGAACATTAGATACAACGAAGCGGCCAGCAGTGAAACGCTATTTGAATGAGCAGGAAGGTTCGATCATAACAAACGCCTGGATTGATATAAACCCCTCCACAGTTCGGATGCTGAGCGTCTTGGCTACCCAACACAAAAACCTCTTGCACTGCTTGAGCGAATTATCGAAGCAAGCAGCAATTCGGGTGACATTGTGCTAGACCCGTTTTGTGGCTGCGGGACGGCCATCGCAGCAGCGCAAAAGCTAGGAAGAAAATGGATAGGCATTGATATAACGCATCTGAGTATTGCACTACAAAAATACCGTATGGAAGCCATGTTCCCAGGTATCAAGTTCAAGGTTGTTGGGGAGCCGAAGGATATTGGTGCAGCCCGCCAGCTTGCGAGTGAAGACCGCTATCAGTTCCAATGGTGGTCACTCTCTCTTATTCGCGCCCGGCCACTTGGAGGACAGGAGGGAAGCAGAGAGGGTAAAAAAGGAAGCGATAAAGGCATTGATGGAGTGATCGCCTTTATAGACGACAACACAGGCAAGGCAAAGCGGGTACTGGTGCAGGTGAAATCCGGCCATGTCAATTCAAGCCACATACGCGATCTGAAAGGCACACTGCAACGGGAGCAAGCGGCTATCGGTGTCTTTATTACTTTGGAACCACCGAGCAAAGATATGATAACAGAGGCAGTCAGCGCAGGGTTTTACCATTCCCCAGGTTGGAACAAAGAGTACCCGCGTATCCAAATACTTACCATAGAAGAATTGCTACACAACGCAGAAGTAAAAATGCCGCCACAGTTTGGCACATTCAAACAAGCGCAGCGAGTCCGACAGGCAGAGGTTGAACAAGTGGAATTGGGATTTGGGTAAAAAGATGAGTTTGTCTATTCAGCATAGTTGAATAGCTAACAGCGAGGAAGGTTAAGGAATAAAGCAAATGATACCTGTACCACAGCAGAAGCTTGATAAACTGATAACGAATATGCGCCACTACAATATTTACCCTGTCTTCTTGGATGACGTTGAGTACCAATATGGGAGTAATCATCCCCTTTGTGATCAGTTTAATGAAATTGTCTCCGAATTGAATGAGTATCTCCTTATTGCAACAGATGATGAGCTAAAAGCAACGTATGATGCACTGGACTCCTACTATCGTATACAGATAAAACCCGATTTACTCCTTGTTCGGGATGAGCAAATGCTAAAGAATGTAGCTATTTTCTTAGTTATCAGCTTAACTCAACATAGCTATAATGACGTAAAAAGGTATATTAAAACTGACTATCGAAAACAGAGTGAAGTGCTGAGAACATTTCCTGAGATTGCTAACTATGAGGATGATGAAGGATTGCTTCCGCTTGGTAAACCAGAGTTCGTGCCGGCAGGTGTAGGGGGAGGAATTTATTATAAAGATCATTTGCTCTTCTACCATCAGTTTTTGCGCAGCAGCTTTTCTTCAGATTTAAACGCTCCTTTTCTCAACGCACTCGTGGAGTATCATAAAAAACACCGAGATCAGCGTGTTGCAGTCGCAATTGACCATTTAAGGTTGATGTCAAAAGAGTGGTTCCGTCAAACATTTGGAAAAGCGCGTTCTTTTGGCCCTCCATTGGCTCTCAAATCGCTTGATGATCCTCTTGCCGTTGGTCTCACCGTTTACGAACCTGACGAGCCAAGACTTATTCCTCTAGTAGGATTTGAACGTACAGAATTTTATTGGTCGATCAAGCACAATGATACTAAGAAGGCTTTCGAGGTTGAAGAAGTCTATTCACCTAAGCAAATCTCTAAAGTGGATGATGAGCTAGTCCTGGCACGCTATGTTCATACATTGAGAGATATAGAAGCACATGCATTTACCCATTTGGATGGCGCGGTAAAAATTTATCGGCGAAACCAATACGAGCAGCGTAATAAGACGAAGATGCCCAATGAATTAAAAGCCATGAAGAAAATTAAAGTATTTAGAATTGATGCAGATGCAGGAAAAGGGGAGGCAATAAGTAATGATGAATGGTCGAGATTGATAGGGTTCTTTTTTCAAGAGAACACAATGGTTGCTGAGTATCTAAATCCGAACTTTGCTACTGTAGGATAAAGGGTAAAATTCTGTACACTGCTCTATGTCGCGCAATTTCAAGTTTATGAACTATATGCTTACAGGGAATGCTTGCGGGATAGTAGTAAAATAGAAGGGAACGTATAGGGAAGGTAGGAGAAAGGAAAAAAGGAATGCCAGCCCCACTCACGTTGCCCCCAATAGATGCACAGCGAGAGTCCGAACCTGCACCAGCTCTATGAGGAAACGACGAATGCAGAGACGCGTACCCGTTAGCAGATGATTGTACTCGCCCACCAGGGTCACCGAGTGCCCCAGATTGCTCGCATGGTGCTGCGGAGTGAGGACACCGTTGCCCGCGTACTCAAGCGTTTCGTCGCAGGAGGTCTGGATGCTATTCCCCGACGGACATCACCAGGCCGGCAGCGGAGCGTGACGGGAGCCTGGGAAGCCGAGTTGATCCGGGTCATCGAATTGGATCCTCACGAGGTAGGTCAGGAAACCGCTAACTGGACGACCGAGTTGCTGGCCGAGTACCTGGGTCAGCAGACAGGGATTACCGTCACCCACGAGACGGTGCGCGTCTACTTGCATGCCCATGGATATGTCTGCAAGCGACCGACCTGGACCTTACGGCGCAAAGCCGAAGAGAAAGCCGATTACGTGGGAAAAGACTGCGGGTAGAGGTCATACTGGCGGGGGCCACAGCCTCTGAACCTCTACCCGTGGAGCCATTGGTCGAAGCTGATCTGTGGAACCAGCTTCCCCCCGATCTAGCGCATCTGCTCGAGTTACTGCCACGAGCCGATCTCTACTTGCAAGCTGAGGTGCAATTCGCTTTTCATCCGACGCTCACCCGCCTCTGGTGCCTCAAGGGTCGGCGTGGCCAACGTTTGGTGGAAGCGCCAGGCGATAATCGCAAGGCCTATGGCTTTGGGCTGGTGGACTGGCGCGATGGGTGGTTTGATGGCAGGATTGCACCCGGAAGGACGGCTGATGTCTTTTGCGACCAGGTGCGCGCAGCGGTGGCGCGTTCGAGGGAGCGTGGCCGTGTGGCGATGATCATTACGGACAATCTCAAGACCCACACCGCTCTTGGCTCCCTGCTCGTGCGGAGCATGCTGACCGAACTCTCCGATCAGTTGCATCTCATCTACACGCCTGCCTATGACCCGGATGCCACTCGCATCGAGTGGCTCTGGCGCATTTCACGCCGCATTGTGACGCATAATCATCACCGCAAGGACTTTGAGACATTGCTCGCTGATGCCAGAACGCACTTTGAGACGCTCTCCCGGACCCCTGATGACTTGCTTCGTCATCTTGGCAGCCCTTTTGCTCCTGACAAGCGCCCTACCCCACCACAGGCCCTTGCCGCATGATCGACTTGCAAGCATTTTGTCTGTATGCTACTTACATGCATGAGAATCTTCACATCTTGCTCCTCCAGTCCCCGTTGTCAGGGTGGTACTACGTACCTTTCACACCTCTCTGCTGACCATCCACACGCGACGGTGATATCGCACTCGCCAGTGTCATCGAGCTACCTCAACACCCCCAGCAAATGAAGGTGTTGAGACTGGTTGCTTCCCTCATCCTTATGAGAGGGCCTCACACATCCGCTGATTAGCGGCCGCGAAATTGTCGAGGAAGTCATTCCGACCTGCCTCGAACTCGATGGTGCCATCGGGGGCGGTGACGAACCTGCCTGCGTTGTGAATGACCTGCCCGATGTGCGGATCGGTAAAGATATTCTCACCTGTTACCGTCTCGGTCGCTGTGCTCAAGTCCCCGGGAACCGCCAGGACGTCGGTGAGCGTGTCATGCTGCGTGTAGGGAACGGTCGCGCCGGTCACTGAATTGATGGTCTCCCCGAAGATGTAGACCTCGTGGATGACGCGGCGGGTTAGATTGCCGTCCTGATCGTAATAGCGGGTCGCGTACTGGTGGAGGGCGCTGTTGTCAAGGATCTCGAAAGCGTTCGGGCCGGTTCCGCAGATGATACCGGTGCCCGTGAGCCCGTGGTCCACGATGCGATCACCCATGCAGATCGTGCCATTTCCGACGGTCTTGCAGGTATAGAACGACGGTGGCGGTGGGTTGAGCGTCTGCGCTCTAGCAGGATGGACAGCGACGAAGGCGAATGCTACCAGGGACAGCAGCAGAACCAGGAGACAACAAGTAACGCGGAAGAGTTTCATCATAAGACTCCTTTTCTTTGCGTTGACGGGACGAAAGGGACAATGGACATGTGATCACCCCTGCAAGCAGACACCAGTCCCGGACGGATCCACCGTAAAGGTGCTGGCGTCCTGGAATGCGCCGAACACCGGATCGGTCGCGACAAGCCCAGCCGTATGGTCGCCGACACTGAGAGCGGCCGGTGAGAGGATACTCCCGGTCTGGAACGCAAACAATGGCCCCGGGAGGTCGAAGCGCTGCTGATCCGCCGCGTTGAGCATGATGATGGGCGTCCGGATCGCGGGCAGGGTCACGCCATCCAGTGTGAGCGTGACGGTGGTAGCCTCGAGATCTGCGATAGCCTGCTCCTTCGTAAAGAAGAAGACGTTATCAACCCCTTGGGAGATGGCTATGCGCACCACGTGCCAGTCATCCACGCAATAATGCGTCCCGCTGTGAAAGCTCAGGGGCGTGATGGCGGCGCGTGGGTAGTCCTCGAAGCCTGGCACCGGGTGCTCGTGGAAGAGGATTCCGCCTCCACTGGCGACGGTATGCAAGATAGCCTCGACATCGCCTTTTGTCACCGGGCTGGAAGTTGATTCAGCAGCGTAGGCGTGAGTGATGGTGCCTGGCAGCGAGATGGCGATAGCACCTATCAGTAGCACCACTGTGACGAGGCTTAAGACAAGTTGAGACTTCAGTAGCCCTTTCATATGTGTTTCTCCTAACTATTTGAACTACACAACAAAAAAACGCTAGGGAAGGGGTGCCAGAGAAGAAATGCACCTTTTAGAGGTGCTCGGTTCTTCTCAGTTCAAAAAGTGAACCTCTGTTTGCAGTTTGCCAGAAGATGCTCTCAGTTACCAGGATATTTTTTGACTTGTTGCTAGACTTTTTTGACTTGTTACATGCAGATAGTCAAATTCCCTCGTTTCTGCTATACTTGAGGATGGAAAAACGTATCGGAAGTGCATGACGGTCATGTGTAGACGAAAGTCGGAGTGGAAGCGATCCGCTTCATGTTCGGGCAATGACTGGCTCTCTCCTGTTCATTTCCCGGTCCTACCGGGTTTCTGGGGTGAGACTGAAGACGATCAACACCGGGAGTGCTGATCGAGGAGGGGTCAATCGATGAAGAGTTCAGAAGAGTTCGTGCACAATGAACGCTTGCGACGCGCACGCAGCCTCAAAGGCTGGTCTCAGGCGGATCTGGCCGAGCAGGTCGGCACCAGCTTCGAGGTGGTGAGCCGCTGGGAGCGCGGCGTCACGGTTCCCAGCCCCTACTACCGCGAGCGCTTATGCAAGGTCCTGGGCCGGAGCGCCGAGGACCTCGGGTTGCTTCGCAGTCGCCCGGACGCCTTCACTCCACCCTCCACACCGCTGGTGTTTTTCGCCTCGTCCCACGAGGATGCGGAGAAAGCGATCGTCTCCCAGCTCAAGAGCGCCCTGCAAGAGCGGGGGTTCACGTTGTGGAGCAGCCGCCAGTTCGGCAGGCAGGGAAACAGGAATGCCCAAACGACCTTACGCGAGATCGTGCGGACTGCCCAGGTCATCCTGGTGATCGTCTCGCCTGAGGCGCGCGCCTCCCGTCACGTGCGCGAGGCCCTGGAGACGGCCAGCAGGTATCAGCGACCGGTGTGTGGCGTGTGGATCGAGGGCGAGCGCTGGCAGGAGTGTCTCCCCAAAGGCAGTAGCGACCTGGCTGCTCCGATCGATGCGCGTGGGAGAGAGGATGCCGTGCTGCTCGAAGAGATCGCCAACGCACTTGAACAAGCGGGGCTGACCTCCGGCGAGCGGGGCATGTTCGCTCCTGCAATGGGGGCAATGCCGTTAGCGAGCCAGCCAGCCGTGCCCACGGAACTCGTCACGCCACAAGGCCAGGCCACGGGTGCGACCCCTCCCCCGAGCCGCGCATTAGAACCAACCGTTGCCGCCACGCCATTACCTGCTGACATGCCACTCCTCCCAGCGCCACCGAGCACCCGCCAGCCGAGGCGCGTTGCTCGCAGCACCACGGGGATACTCATCGGACTGGCTGTGCTGGTCATCGCAGGAGGCATCCTGGGCAGCCTCAGCCTGCTGGCTCACTTTGGGGTGCTAGGCCCACGAAGCGGTCCACCTGCTGTCATCCCGGTGCACGGAGGCACCTGGACTGCCGAGACTCATGACCCAGATTCGCTCATTCCCAATGGCGTTCCAGAGGGGGGTTATGGGGGCGGGTGGGTGCAGGATAATGCGCTGTACCTGCCGCTCTTCTACGGGGATGCGCAAGGCGTGATCCATCCTGGCGCGGCACGCGAAATTCCCAGCTTGCAGAATGGCGGCATCAGTGCCGACGCTACAACCTGGACGTTCCGTATGCGACCACGCCTGGTGTGGTCGGATGGAGCGCCCTACGATGCCCGCGACGTGGACTACACCTGGAAGCTCTGGCTCAACCCCAGGTTCGGGGCCGGCTTTCCTAATGGCGCAACTGGCTTTAAGCTGATTCGCTTGGCAGACGTCTCGGCGGATCACCTCTCGATCAGCTTCCACCTCAAACAAGCCTACGCTCCGTTCCTCCAGTACTGGGTGGATGGCTACTTTGCCCCGCTGCCCGCGCACCATTTCAGCGCGATGGCGCCCGAGACAATCTTGAAGTCATCTGACATCCTGAACCCCAGGGTCACGAGCGGCCCCTTCATGATGGCGGAGAGCGTGCCGGGGGATCACTACACGCTGGTGCGCAACCCCAGGTACTACCGCGCCAGCGAAGGGCTTCCCTATCTGGACAAGGTCGTGCTCCGCAGCGCCGCAGATCAGGACGCCACCCTCAAGGATCTGCAGGCGGGGACCATCAGTTCGGCCTGGTTCCTGGATGTGAGCAAGGTGCAGGCATATCAGCGCCTCAGAGGCTATACACTTGTCACCTCTCCCACCAGTGCTATCTTCGAGGCGATGTGGTTCAACTTCCACAACACGGTGCTGGCCAGCCACCTGGAAGTGCGCCAGGCCATGGCGATGGCCATTGATCATCAGGCCTTGATCGCTGTGGCGCGCCAGGGGTTCGCCACACCGCTGTGCACCGACCATCCCTCGGCCATGCATCCGGGCTATGAGCTGTATGCGAACTGTCCGGAGTTTGATCCGGCGCTAGCCAATCAACTGCTCTCAGACAACGGCTGGGTGAAAGGCGCCGATGGCGTGCGCACCAGGGGCGGGCAGCGCCTGGAGTTCGAGTACTCAACGAATGTGACACTCAATGCCTGGCGCATTGCTGGCGAAGCGATCCTGCAACGCAACTTCAAGGCGATCGGCATCAAGCTCGACATCCATAACTATCCCGGTGGCACATTCTTTGGCTCCCTCTTACCTGGTGGGAAGGCGTCCTCGCCCACGGGAGCCGTAGCGGGCAGGTATGACATCGCCGAGTGGGCGTGGACCTTTGGCTATGACCCCGACGATTCCGTCTTGCTCTCCTGTGACCACATCCCGCCCAATGGAGTGAACTATGCCTTCTACTGCAACCCTGCCCTGGATGCCCTCTACACACAGGAACTGGCGACAGCGGATCCGGGCGAGCGGCAGCAGATCTTCCATCGGATCCATCAGATCTATCTGAAGGGGCTGCCTTTCATCACGCTCTACAGCCCGACAGACCTCTCGATCGTGCGCAAAGGGACGCACAACTACCTGCCCAGCACTATTGCAGCAGATACCGTCAATATCTGGGAGTGGTGGTGCGACCGTGGGGAGTGTTAGGTGAGTAGTCGAGCCTGTTGGCCCCCAGGAAGCAGCAACGAGGGGGCGCAAATCGCTCCTTCACGACCCTTGATGATCGTGAGGTGGCGCAGACTGAACGATGTATTGTGCTTCAGAACGAGCCGGAGGTGATCTGCTTCCTCATACACTTTGATTGGCTGCCTCCTGCTCATGCAAAACAGCGGTAACCCACAGGATTCGCTATTACTCTTGGCTGTGTCTATTCCGCAACTCCTTGTTGGAAGCATATAGTTCTAAACGTTGGTTTTTGTCCAACTGCTACTGGAACCCCTGTAAGCACGATCTCCTGGTCCTGGATGAGTTTGGCTTCATTCCCTTCAGTCGTGATGGGGCTAATCTCCTCTTCCAACTTTGCTCGGCACTCTACGAACGCAGCGCGATCATCATTACCTCGAATCTCAAATTTGGTGATTGGAATTCCGTGATGGGGGAAGAACATCTCACGGCGGCGCTGCTGGACAGGCTGACGCACCGCGCGCATATTCTCGAATTTCTCGGTGAGTCATTCCGCTTTCGCCAGCGGCTCCGGCAAAGCGAACAGCGGGGAGAGGAGGGACAAAATGAAGCATGAGGAGAAGAACGTAGCAGGCCAGCAACAAAGTGCAGATGAAAAGAAGGAGAGCATGGTGAATCAACCGTCCAGGATGGATCGTCTGGCATCAACGGCTGGCTGGGTTGCAGCGGTACGAGCGCACGAGCAGAAACGAGCAGACCGGCTCTTCTCTGATCCCTGGGCAGCCAGGCTTGCAGGAGATGAGGGCTGGCTCTGGCGTGAGCGCGCCACGGGAGGGAAGGACGAAAACGAAGTGGGCCTGGTCATTCGGACACGCTTTTTTGATGACTCCCTCTTGCAGGTGACGCAGGAACATCTTGTGCGCCAAGTGGTGATCCTGGGGGCTGGCATGGATACGCGTGCCTTTCGTCTCCTCTGGCCACCGCACACGCATCTCTTTGAACTGGACCTGCCCCAGCTCTTTGAGACCAAAGAGCGCCTGCTCGCAGCCTGCGGGGCAGTACCCACCTGCCGACGGCAGATTGTGGGCGTTGATCTCAGGGACCGCTGGCGCGAGGCACTGCTGCACGCAGGCTTTGATCCCGGAAAGCTGAGCGTCTGGCTCATGGAAGGTCTGCTCTTCTATCTCCCGCAAGAGAGGGTCGTACACCTCTTTGAGGTGGTGACAACGTTATCGGCGGCAGGGAGCTGGCTGGGATGCGAAGTCAAGAATACGGAGATGCTGACTTCTGCTGGCACGCGTGCCTGGATCGAGACGTTGGAGCAGGAGGGCGCTCCCTGGATCTCGAGCATTGATCACCCGGAAGCCTTCTTGGCAGAGCGTGGCTGGAGTGCGAACGTGGTTCAGCTAGGCGAAAATGATGCACATTTTGGACGCTGGCCGTTCCCTGTTCTCCCGCGCTCAGTCCTGGGCGTGCCGCGCACCTTCTTCGTCACAGCTACTCGCAGCTAGCCCTGAGAGCCAGGATGAACATGGGGGAGAGACTGACTCTCTTTTTCGGCTCTCCGTCACTTTAAGTGTGTTTGCTTGCTTGCAACCTCTTTCACTGTCCAAGGGCCTTCTTAGAAAGGTGACCATCTGTCGAACAACTATCAAGGGTAAGTGCAAAGAAGACCACATCGATTGCGAACGTCACTGAAATCTGGCCGTTCGTAACGCGTTTCGTAACGCTTTCAGGACGATCATATGGTAAGATGGGAGTGTCTCTGGGAACAGAGGAGAGGATGAAGGCGCCTTTCTTCAAATTGTCGTTTAGACTAAATTCTTGTGAAGCAAGGCGGGAAGCCGTGCGAGCCACATTTTATGAAAATCGCCTGAAGCCAGTCTACAAGCCGCTTGACGCGAAATTAGTCTAAACACCAATTCAAACAAGAGACCCAAGAAGCCGCTTGGCATCTCATGAGCGTCAGTAGAACCATCCACAACAGGACCAGGGCAGCAAACAGGGAGTGCGCGAATGAACATTCAACAGGCGCCAACAGCCAGGACAGAGAGCCGTGAACGGCACAACTACGCACGCTTGCATGGGCGCTGGCTCCTGCTCGCCCGAGGTGTCTGGATCACCCTGGTCGTCCTCACCCTGGCGATCTTCTTCGGCAGCCTCCCCATGTATCTGGCACAACTGCGAACGCCGTGTACTGAGATCGCATGCGAATACCAGCAACTCACTCACTTACAAGCAGAGACGCTCAAAGGGATGGGCATGTCTCTCGGCGATTACGCAGCACTCACGATCGCGATCGCCCTTGCCTCGGTAGGGGTGTGTTTGGTGATCAGCACGCTCATCGTCTGGCGGAGGTCCTATGACCGCATGGCGCTCCTCGTCGCGCTCATGCTCGTGACGCTCGGCCCGATCATCGTGGCCGTCAACGTGTCGAGCCTCTCTGCCTGGTGGGTGCCCAACGCATGGCTGGGCGAGCTCGCTCAAGCCTTGCTCGTGCTCGTCTTCCTCCTGTTCCCTTCTGGGCGGTTCGTGCCTCGCTGGACACGCTTTACCCTCGTCGTGTTTCTCGCCGTGCAGGTCCCTCTCACGTTCTTGCCAGTCGCGCCTTTGCTGCCAAACACCCCGGAGAGCGAGCCTGGCTGGCTCGTGGCTATCAGCGAGCTGGCGATCGTTGCAGGGGTCCAACTCTACCGCTACCGACGGGTGTCCAGTCCACGAGAGCGTCAGCAGACCAAATGGGTGGTCTTCGGTCTCGCTGTGCCGATCACCGTCGGTGTTCTCGCGACTCCGTTGGGTCTGTTTTTCCCCGTGCTCGCCGAGCGCAGTTCACTCTATCTCCTGGCTCTCAATGAGTTCGGCTTCTTGATACCGCTCTTCATCTCGCTCTCGTTTGGGTTCGCCATGCTGCGCTCTCGGCTGTGGGACATTGATGTGCTCATCAATCGCACGCTGGTCTATGGAGTGCTCACGGTCATCCTGACGGCGGTCTACATAGGCCTGATCATTGGGCTGCAAGCGCTCCTGCGTGGCGTCATCAGCCAGGACAACGGCGTGGCCATCGTCATCTCCACGCTGGCTATCTACTTTCTGTTCCAGCCGCTACACCGTCGCATCCAGCGGATCATTGACCGGCGCTTCTACCGCCGCAAGTATGACGCCGCTAAGACCCTGGCAGCGTTCAGCGCCACCTTGCGCCAGGAAGTGGACCTGGACCAGCTGCGCCAGCAGTTGCTGGCCGTGGTGCAGGAGACGATGCAGCCGACGCATGTCTCGCTCTGGCTGCGTCCGCCTGAACACGACGGAAAACAGCGGGCTCCTTGGAGAGCCACTCCTCCTGCTCCCTGAATGTGATGAAACAAGTTGTAAGCAAGCACACTTAATATGAGGAAGAGCCTTTCGGGCTCATCCTCATATTAAGTGAACCTGCTTGCTTCTTGGTCAATCTGCTTTTGAGGTCTCTTTCGACGAGTCTTTCTCCATACCTGATCTCGAAGGCCCGGGACTTCTGCAATCATTCCAATCAAGACGGCATGGCGCTTCTTTAGTCTGCTAAATGTGGATAGAACATCTTCAGCGAAGCTATTCGGCCAGGGGATTTTCGAATGCCATCCATACTCTATCCCTTGCTTCTGCCATCTCAGATGATTAATATACCAGGAATTGTAGTGATCTAAGAAGGTCAGGAAGCTTTCAGGGACCCTCTCACCTTCGATCAGATGGGTTTTACTGGAAAGGAGTTCCTGGATTTTTTGGTTCCGTGGAAAGAAATCATGCTCCACCCAAAAAAACCAGGTTTGACGTTCCTGCTCAGAAAGCACTTTACCCCATGGCGGTGCCACCTTCCACCCCAGAGCAGCAAGCAGGTCTCGAAATGTTTGTCGTCCTTCTAAGATGAGAAAGGCGAGCGGCCCGTAGAGTTCTTCCAGTTGCTGTTTGGTAAATTCCATTTGGGAGATTAATCTCTGCCGACGGTTTTCTGCCGAGGTGGAGAGGTTATGAGTGATCAACCAACCAAGAGCTGTCACAACTGCTCCAAGTATAGCAACTTCCAAGGTGACGTACATCGTTTTCTCCCCTCTGTCATCAAGGTCGACCGCACTTGTGGTAAGGGATAGGAGAAGAGTTATCTCTTCATTATTTAAGACGTTTCTGCGGGAAATGTTCTAAACAACATCCTATGCGGTTCTTCTCTCCTACAATGGGGTACCGGGTTACATTGATACGAATCTATCAAAAAAATGAGCTATTGCCGAAGCAAGCAAGCTCACTTAAATTGACGGAGAGCCCGAACTCCACAAGTCAAGGCAGACAAAAGTTAGAAGTGACATGTCCCTCATTGAGGCCGTAGCGGGTAATGGGCTGGTCGCTGGTCAGCTTCTTCTTACGGGCATAGCCGAGGAAAAGCGGGTCCGCTGGTACGCTGCTCACCGTCCAGAAAGACATCGAGCGCCAGTCAGGTGTGCTTTTTCAACCAAAGCAGGAGACCATTCCAATGCGGGGGCAAACTGCTGTTGTTCTCGACTGTTGAGGTTACCCCTGTTCTGGAATGATCTCCGTCACCACATCGTCTAAAGATCCCACCTTTTCTGTTTTTACATAGAGTGGGTACCACATTTGACCATTTTTGTCTGGTGCATAGCGCTGCTTTCGCTTATGCTAGAGGTGTGTTGAACACCATCCTCTCCATTTCATGAGGCTGAAGCATATGAAGACACAACAGCAGTCTGCCGACAGGAAGCAGCATACCTGTCGGCAACCAGGTGCACAACGTAGCACCATGCTCTCACGCTCCCAGCGTAGCACGAGGTCGTGGGTGATCACTGTCCTGGTGGTCCCCATACTCATCACCTTACTCAGTGCAGCATTGACGCTGCTCTTGATGCACCGGAGGGAAATGACATGTGGATAGTCAATGCAGCAGACGTGTTCAGGTCGATGAGCCACCAGGGGAGTCCTGAGCAACGCATCTACACGAAAGAAGAGATGCTGGCCTATGCACGAGCGCGCGGGGTTCCTCTCTCTGTATGGACCTTTCGCGATTGGATCAAGATCGGGCTGATCGGGACGGCAGAGGAACGAGACTGGCCAGGGCGTAGTCATGGTTCGGGTTCGGTGGCCGGGTGGTCACCCCAGCAGTTTGTACTGTTTCAGATGCTCCTCGCTCAGAAACAGACGTTTCGGTTTGAGAGCAACGCTCCCTATTGCAATCTCCCCGTATGGAGATGGCTCTACTGGGGGGAGCAGGCAGGTGTGGAGCTGTTGCAGGTCAAGCGAACTCTCGGGACATGGCAACACTGGTATCAAAGGAATTCACTCAAAGAACGGTCTGTTCGAAAACATGTACGGGAACTCGTTGCCCGAGTCGCTAGCCGGCACGCCATGGGGACGCGCGAGCTGATCAATGAGCTTACCACGATGGCGCTTGAAGGAGATCTCCTTGACGAAGCCACTTTACGGGAGCTGTTTGTGCTGATTATTGACCCGAAGGGGAAGGGAGAAGCCAGGGGACCGCAGGGGCGGAAACTCACCCCCGAACATCTGAGCAGAAGGATCTCCCTGCAGGCGCTGGCTGCCGAACTCAACCTGGAGGATGTGCCTGATCCGCTGTGGGAGTTGGCGCGTGTCAGTCTGTTGCTTGTGCGTGAACGCTATCAGGTCGCACAACGGGAGTGGGAGGCTGAGGCTCGATCTGTGCATGCACCTTGTTTCCCGCGTGCCAGCCTGAGGGCGCTCACCGACTCGTCCTGCTTCCTCCTCCTGTACGTGCTTGCGATGCTCCAACGAGGAATCCATCCCCATGTTCAAGCAAACTTACAGCCGCGAGCGTGGCTGGCTGGCGAAGCGACGGCAACCATCCGGGCTACTCCTACGCCAACAGCATTGTTGCTGCACAATGGCTTGCCGCTGCTCCACCTCCGGATTGATGTGACTGTTTCGTACCGAGGCAATCCCTGGAACTTTTCGTTCACCTTGCCCTACCTCTAAGGAAATGAAACGATGACGGTACTCACGACGTTTGGCATCATGCCAACGCATCGTGGGAATACGCTGGCTCCGCGTGAGTTGGCGCTCTCGGGCCTGACGATGGTCGTGCCAGTGAAAAACAATCAGGCAGGTGTGACGCGCCTGCTCGAGGCTTGTCTCAGCATGTTTGCCCCGAATCAGGTATGCAGAGGGAGCAGAGCACAGAGAGCAAAGAAACCGGAATACTGCAAAGAAAGGAGGAAACTTGTCGTATGGGAAAAAGTGGCTCAGCAAAAGCGAGCATGACACCCAAAGCTGCCGCGCGCATTCAAAGCGCGGGTGATCGCCATCCCAAGAGTGCAACAGCACGCAGTGGGTTTGCTTCTCGTGCCCAGAGTGCAGCAGCTAAACGGGCACAGCAAGGAAACAAGTAACACCAGCATGAAGTAGCTACTGGATACGTATCAACGAGGAATGAGCGATCTCGTTTGGCCTCTCAGGCCGTTTCCAATACGTTCAGAACACATGAGAGCAAAGCGTGTGAAGGGCAAGAAGACCGCTCTTGTGCGCCAGCCAGCTAGGAGAACCAGGATACGTTCATTCCTCGCCTGTGCTTATCCGGCAGCTACCTCCTCTTGGGCTGACAAGCAGCATGAAGCTTGCAGCCAGTTGAAGGGGCAGCATGGGTCACTGACGCGTACATGAAGTGAGTCAGAACTAACATTCACGCTCTTTACCATGAGTCGCTTTACTAAACTGAGTCACTAGCAGAATCGTGGGGGGAGGATAGCCTCTCGGTGAGCAGATCCTGTATCGGGCCAAAGTTGAGCTTGGCGAATTGGCCAAGTGAAGCTGTTCCCTGTGTTTGAATAATGTGACGTACTGCGGCGGTCAAATTCTTGAGATCTGATGCCCCCTTTGGGAGCTGCTGCCCTATACCCGCTCGCTCTCCGAGTTGACGCATTGCCTCGGCGAAAGCGGCACTGGCAAGGATCGAGGCCGCTGCCACAGCTGTGCTAGCATTTTCTGCATGATGCTGCTGGATTGGAGGTGGCAGATGCCTCGCAGCGAAGGCGCTCTCCAACCGGTCGGCCCTCTGTGAAAACTGATCACAGACGATCTTCGAAGAGTGTGTAGCTCGCCAGACTTCCTGCGCCGCATGTGCGTACTCTTCGGCCAATAGGAGGTTACTATTCTTGTGCCTCTCGTACTCTTGGTTGTACGTTTCAGGGCTAAGGATCAGCACGTGGTACTGATGCACGGGAATGACCACCTTCATCGCAGCCGCCAACCGCTGAATGACCTCTGGCCTGAGGGATTTGCTATCGCGCACACCCGTCTCTCGCATGGCTTTGCTCTGCTCTTCGTCCAAAAATACCGCAGCAACAACCAGAGGACCGAACCAGTCCCCCTTTCCGGCCTCGTCTATTCCTATGTGAGGGCCTGCAATCACAGGCGATCCTAAAGGGAAACCCTCGCCATTCGCCTGCATTGGGCGGCGTCCAGTTGTTTCTGGGTTTCCCTGCTGAACTGCTGCATACGAGGGCGGTTGTGCGGAGTCGAGCCCGTGCGCCCAGACCTGCAAAGCAGCTTTCAGCGGTGAGGCAGCACCTCCGAACACCAAGGAGGCGCTCTTTGGATAGTAAGTAACGGGTACTTTTAGCGCCCCATCGGTAACGACTAGTTGCTCTCCATGAGGGATCGGCTTACCGGGCTCGATGCTCCATCCTCGTGCCGTCGCGTAGTTCCTTAGCATGTCCAGCTTGCTGCTAGTAGCCATGGTTCCCCTTTCTGTCTGGCTTTGCCAATTGCACTTCTCTCGCTCGAACCGATTCGCGGTTCTTTTTGTGATCAAAGCTCGGCTCCAGACAGGCTGGAATACTCTTAACTGGCCTGCCCAATATTGATTGTAGCGGGCTCAATATAGGTGAGAATTTACAAATCCATACGTCAGCGACACCAGGGGCAAGATAGTTATATCATAGTTATATGATGGCCTATTAGGCCCATAGAACTGCGAACGGCAGCGCTGGTCACTTGAGGTGAAGATAGTGGTCGAGCACCGACTGCTTGATGCGATAGCGGTTGCGTCGTCCCTCCTTGATCTGCTCAGCTTCTAGAATACCATGTCGTACCCACTGCCTGACCGTATTTGCATCCACACGCAGGAGGCGGGGTCAGCACATCGAAACCTGAAAAGTGTACGATAAGCAAGGGAGAATGTCCATCAAATGTATTCATTTGGCTTCTCAGGCGGATTGAGAGAAAGGCCAAACCCCGCCAACACCTGCTTCATGTATACCTTTCCTATCCATTGGACTAAAAATGCTCGTTGACCTTGGTTTAACAGCCTGTAAAGCTGATTGAGTTGTCTGAAAAAGTTCATTTTGATCCAACGATTAGGAAAGGTATTTGTCACTATGGTCTTGGCGAGGTCTGGAAAGGCGTTTCAGCTTGAAAAGCACGCTCTCTTGGGAGATCTTCCAAAGAGCGCGTTTTATCATATATGCCCATCTGCCTCTGCAAGCCACCTTATCAGGGTCTTTGGCAAAGTATCCGCCTGCCCATATAGATTAGGACAATTCACTCTGCTATAATGAAACCCCGTCTATCTCTTCGTGTCACGATGAGTAAAATGAGAAAAGAAATTCTCCAGAACTCACCCGACGTACTGTCTCTGCGAGTTCCTCCGAAGAAATCGTACGCGTTTTGTAGGCATTTGCTCCTACTTTGAGAAATTGGAAGAGTCGTTCCTCATCTGGAAACTTTGTTAAGATGATGATACCGACCGTCGAATCATAGAAGCGCAGCAACCATACGATTTCGAGGGCATCGCTCGCGGTGAGATCTCCACTCAGAAGCACGATAGCAGGATGATGTATTTGTGCCATCTCAATCACTTCTGTGGGAGTAGTGGATTCACCGACAACGAGGCACTCTCCCAGCAGCTCAAGAACAGCGCGTATCTCCTGTCGGAATTGTGGGTCATCATCCACAATGATCACTTGTATCATATTCGTCCTCGATCTCGTCAGGAAACGGTCTCCAGCAGCTCGCTTGCAAGCTGTTCCGCTCAATGCCGACACGTTTCCCTCTCTCGTCATAAAGAGAAAATCAATAATGGTTCGAATGAGGATGCAGACATGGGAGATGGCACGATGTATGTGCCGCTGGCATTTGCAAATATATATGGACCAAATTACCACTACCTAGCTCCCTCAAGTCGCACTAAAGCGACCCATTGGTGTCTTTCTCTTGTCTTTCTTTTGTCTTTCTTATACCAGTCTTCTATACGAGTTCAGCCGAACGGTGAGAGAAAAAACTTTCTTGCCGTAGAGGCAGGAAGAGGCTGGTTAGATCGACTCCTCAGGTTGCAACTTTCACATCGTCCGTTGTTGTGAAATTCCTGCTGAGGGTCGAAAACAATAACCGATCTTCAGTACTGTGTGGATAGAGAGTTTTGATGCTCCCCCTGCGACTTTGCGGCGCCGTTGATGCACGAATACGCCCAGATCGTCAATGCCCAGAAATCTCTTATGTGCAAGCTTCTCTTTGCCTCTTGCATTTCTTCAGAATCCTCACGTACTTCCCCAAAGGGAAGTTAGCCGATGCCGCCATCGAGGGAACGTGCGAAACACTCAGCAAGACATTCTACCTCCTCCCTAGTACTACAACCGTAGCTAGCTCTCATTCGTAGATTCAGTAGGAGAACGAATCTGAGTGGGAGGAAGAGTATGACGGAAGAAGCATTAGAGCAGTGGCAAGACGACTTTGAGGCGTTTCACGCGCGCTTTGCCGACCTGTTTGAACGCAGCGAGTCACGCGAGCAAGGGGACGGCGGGCAAGCGCGAGAATAGCCAGGTGGCGACGGTCTTGAGCTATGCGACCAAAGACGCCCACGTCTTCCTGGACCGGCAGCTCTACCTGCCGGAAGACTGGGCGCGTGACCGTGTGCGGCGAGCCGAGGCCCATGTGCCGGAGGAGGTGGGCTTTGCCACCAAGTCGCAGCAGGCCATCGCCATGCTCTCCCATGCCTGGGAGCAAGGGGTGCCGATGCGCTGGGTGACGGGCGATGAGGTCTACGGGGACGCGCCACGGCTGCGCGAAACCATTCAGGCGTCTGGCCGGTTCTCTGTGCTGGCGGTCTCGGCCAACACGCGGGTGTGGACCGAGCGACCCGCAGTCGAGGAGCCAGCAGAGCAGACGGGTGGACGCCCCCGACGCGCACCGCGCGTGGCCACAGGCGCCCCAGCCGCACGCATGGTGAGCGAGGTGATCGCCAGCCTCCCCAGGTCCGCCTGGAAACGACTGGCGGTGGTCGAAGGGGAAAAGGGGAGAATCACCTCTCACTGGACACGCGTGCGTGTGGTGGAGAGTCGCGACCAGTTGCCGGGCCCGGATGTCTGGCTGCTTGCGCGTCGTTCAAAGAGCGCGCCAGACAAGCTGGCGTATTATCTGGCCTACGCTCCGCCCAGGACCGCGCTCCAGACGCTGGTGCGGGTGGCTTCCACCCGCTATACCGTCGAGCAGTGCATCGAAGAGGCCAAAGGAGAGACGGGACTGGATCAGTATGAGGTGCGCTTCTGGCACAGTTGGTATCGGCACATCACGCTCTCGATGATGGCCCATGCCTGGCTGGTCAGCATCAAGCTCCGCGAGCAGGAAAAAAAAGCTCCGCAATCGATGAGCTTGCTGACTTGACGGTGCCCGAGGTACGTCGCTTACTGGCAATTGCCTTGCCGTTACCGGTCCGTTCGCCCGAGGTGCGCCTGGCCTGGTCGCTGTTTCGACGCAGAAAGCGGTGGGGGGCCCGTCAAAGCCATTATCGACGACGGGCACTCAGGCGACGCTCTCGTCCAAGGTCTCACGCGCCTTTATAACTACGGTTGTAGTACTAGAGTGTCACCAAAACTGGTTCAATCTCGGAGCGGTAGAGGCATGTTGCATCAAGGACGCCTGGACCAGATGGGATACGCTTCGTGACCGTGTTGTAGGCATCGAGACTTCTCTCCCCCAGAACTGGATGCCACGTTACAATATCTAGTAGAAGTTTATCCACCAACGCTTTAACCTAACTCCTATTATCCTACCTCCTCAGACTGCATCTCTGTCGGTGCATGGAAAGAGAACATGATCGAGGAAGAAGGAGGCCATGCATTTCCACACCTGCAAGCAGCCGCAAGTACTGTGCATCAACAAATTTCTTGAAGGTGAACGTTTCACTGACTATAGTGCTGTGTAGACGAGTATGTGGAACCTTGGTTCATGCCACAGAGCTAGTTCGTTGTGCGACGTGCTTTCACTGAGAGGGAACGCCTCAATGGAGATCTGAAAGGACTGGGCCAGATGGCTAGCGGCGAGATCATCTACCGCCAGCAGAGGAAATTCTGCGGGAAAAGTCGCTGTCGGAAGTGTCGAGATGGGATCGGTCATGGCCCCTATTGGTTTGCCACTCACATGATAAATGGGAAGAAGATTCACGTCTATCTTGGCAAACACCTTCCACCCGGTGCTCAAGCCGCTCAACCTCTTCCCATCCAGACGACAGACACCATACCTGGTACTTCTTCCCTTCCCCCCTCGACACAAGATAAAGAAGGGATTGCCCAGAGTGGGCGTACGCATCAAGGTCCCTTGATTGGACGTGATGCAGAGCAGCATACCGTGCATTCCCTCTTGCTGCATGTTGAGCAGTACACACAACAACCTCATGTTAGGCAGGGGACAGAATCAGATGGATCGCTCGCTCCAGAGAGCGATGCGCAGTGCGTGCTCCTCTTGGGCGAAGTAGGGATCGGCAAAACGCGCTTGGCGGAAGAGGTGGGGCGCTTCGCACAGCAGCGTGGTTGGACGGTGGTATGGGGCCGCACCTATGTGCAGGAGCGTACGATCCCCTACCACCTCTGGACTGAGGTGCTCCGCAAAGCCATGACCTTCAATATGCCAGCAACCAGAAGAGCGCTCACAAGCAGTACCCATGCGTTTGAGCCACTGCTGGCGCTGCTCCCTGAACTGACAGACGCCCTGTCATACGCCACTCCACCACCTCCCATTGGACAACAGCAGCATCACCTCTGGGAGGCTGTCCATCGCCTGCTCACCGTGCTGAGTGCGCATGCCCCATTGCTCGTAGTGCTCGATGATCTGCAGTGGGCGGATGAGAGCAGTTGTGCCCTGCTCGCCTATCTTGCCCGTCGACTGCTTGGCCATGCAATCATTATGCTAGGAACATGCCGAGAACAGGAACTTGGTGTCAACCATTCCTTGCGTTCTCTCCTTGCTGACCTCCAACAGGAACGGATAGTGCAAGCACTGCCCATGCACCCACTGAGCGATGAGCAGATCAGCAGTATCATCTCTGCCATCCCCAACCTGCCAGAGACGATTGTTCACCACATCCAGATCAATGCTGCGGGCAACCCCTTCTTTGCTGAAGAGTTGGCACGGATCTCACCGCTCACGTTACTCAATAGCGCAGCATCCAATCGTGAGGAGAGCATCTTCTCTCCCTTGCCTGCGACGATCACCGCCGCCTTTGATCTGCGCTTGAGCCGCCTCAGCCCTGCTTGTCAACGGCTGCTCAGCAGAGCCGCTATCCTCGGTGACTCCTTCGAATATCCCATTCTACGCACCATGGAGGCAAACGGCTCCAGCGACGAAGACACCGTCCTCGACCTGCTCGAAGAGGCGTTACAAGCGCGAATACTCACAGAGGAGGGAGTCGGTACGCACGTCACCTATCGGTTCTGGCATCCTCTCCTCGTCAGCCATCTCTACGAGGGAATCTCCGCTGTCCGACGCACGCACCTTCACCGCCAGGCCGCTGCTATTATTCGAGAGGTATACCAGGGGCGCGAGGACGAGGGCGCTACGACAATCTTGTATCACCTGGTCCGAGGCGGCGCCGATGCTCAACAGATCGTCCACTATGCCGAACTCGCTGGAGACCGTGCCTATCGTCTATCCGCCTATACCGAGGCCGAGCGATACTATCGAGTAGCTGTGGAACAGATGGATGCGAATCACACACGTGTTCAGGAGTCCCATGTGATTACTCATTCTGATCGATCGGATCACCAATTACATCTTGCTTCCCTCTTGGAGCGGTGGGCTGAATGCACGATGACTTTGGGAAACTACGAAGAGGAGCGACGCCTGTACGAACAGCTTCTCCAGCTACACAACAGCGCTCAGTTTCCTGTCATACCTCCTGATGCAGTGAAACACGAGGCGCAATTCCAGGTAATGATGTGGTGCGAAATAGGGTGGACCTGGCGCTACCAAGGCAATCCTGCGAAAGCCAGGCAGTGCTGTGAGCGTGGTGAGCAGGTGTTGTGGGAAGCTGGTGTTGACGCAGGTCCGGCATGGGCGAGTCTTCTCTACCTGCAAGGTAGTATAAGCTGGCAAGAGGGTGACTATAGAGCAGCTCGACGGAGCGCACAGAAAGCACTTATGCTGTTTGAGGAGGTGCTCTCACATCCACATCGAAAAGAGAGCCTGCCTTCTTCGACACGCATCCGACGTACCCTTGCAGGCGACCCAGTTGACCTGGGACGTATCCATAAACTGCTGGCAGCCATTGCCGGTATTGTTGGTCAGACAACAGACGCGACAATCCACCTGAACGAGGCGATAGTCATTTTTGAACAGTACGACCGTCAGCGCGAGATCGCCATGGTTTGCGATGACCTGGGCAACATCCATTTACGGAAAGCAGAGTATACGCTTGCGCAAGCTGCCTTTCACCGCTCACTCAGCATCACAGAGCGCATCGGAGATACTCAAACCATGTCATTTTGCTTGGGGAATCTCGGTCTCGTTGCAGCACGACTTGGAGATCTGGCAAAAGCTGAAGATTTGCTTAGGCGTGGGCTCACACTGGCAAAGCGCATTGGCGATCCTGTGATCAGCACCTACTGGCAGAGCTACCTGGCTCTCATTCTGCAAGAACAAGGCAAGATCGTCGAGGCAAGTAACTGCATCTGTAGTGCCTTGACCATGAGCCGGAGCAACCGCATTCCACCATGCATCGGCTTTGCCTTGGTGACGCTGGGGCAGATGCGGATTGCACAAGTCGGTACTGGTACAATAGACCAACCCTTAATAGCAGGACAATCAATGCAAGATCACAAAGACATCCAAATGCGCTTGCTTTTGCGCGCCGAGGCCTCACTCCGGCATGCACTGACCATTGAAGGACTGGAAGCAGAAGCGAACATCGAAGGGCAGCTGGCTCTCGCGCAAGTTTCCCTCCTGCGCGGTGAATTGGAACAAGCACAGCAGCAAGCGATCCATGCATTGCAGGAAGCACAACGTTATGAGTTGATGTGGCTGCTCGCACACACCCAGGGACTCCTTGGCAGTATCCTGGCGGCACAGGGCAACTACGAACAGGCAGATGGGTATTTCCAACAGGCGCTCCAGATCTCTCGCGAAAGTGGTATGCGCTTGGAGTATGCGCGAGCCCTACAAAACTATGGTGGAGCGCTACTACGACGAAAGCATATCGACCAACAAGGGCTGCTCTCTCTTCAAGAGGCGCGCCAGGTCTTTGTCGAGTGTCATGCTACCTTCGATTTACAAGCGGTCGAGCGCCTTCTCTCCACACACACTTCCCAGCCCGGCATCTAACCGTCTCACAGACAGCCCTTTCTGATGCGAGGTGTAGAGAGATGATATCCTCCTCTTCCTCGCGCGGTTTCACTACTCCTACTGACCGAGTCCGTTTCATAGCCTAGTATATGAGCGCACGTCCACAAAATTTAAGACATGAGTCCACGTTGAGAGGGGACGTCTGCACTCGAAAAGGCGTGAAAAAAAGCCGCCCTGTTTTCCCAATCTTTACTACACTTTGTATGAAACGTTGAAAAAAGCGTGGGAGGCAGCTTATCGACTGCCGCCAAAATGACGAAAGAAGGGATTTGGAACATGAGCATCAAACTCAGCCCACACATGATCGCAATAGCCCTCGCCCTGTTGTTAGTAGCTGTGCTGCTCGTTGGCATTGCTGTGCTGCACGCAGCACATTCTGTTACCTGGCAAACACTCGCGTCATCACCTTATATCTTCGGCCACGGCCACTAACTCGGATGTCATGGAGCGCTCGTTTCACCTCTCGATTGTACAGCTACGTTCAGAGTGCGTATTTTTGGATTCGCCTTTTTGACAATCGACGCGGCTAGAATGAAACTTTGCCTGTCTGTGTCGGTAGCTCGTCGAGAACGAAGCCGCTCCTCTATTGCTATCAACCGCCTTGTGTCTGGGAGGATCACCCTACCTTGCCTCGGTCCAGATGCGTCATTGTCAAAAAGGCTCACTTCCTGTTCACGTTCAAAAAGAGATGTAGTAGTCTCACTCCAGATGGGCAAGATCTATTTTGCCAAAGACCCTGCTTGAGGTAAGACTAGGAGTGCGCCTATTAGCTTATCGAGAAGTTGCCTATAAGGGCCGTACTTGAGTGGTGGTACGAGGGGTAAGCGGCCTGCGTCCAGCAGTGGCACTGTTGGGGGTGGGAAGCCCGCTGACAATGTACCGGATGGGTCTAGCCGAAAGGGCCATCGGGCTACCCCTGCGATCTATGCTGACGAAAGGAACCTGCGTAAGCGTCGTTATTACCGAAAGGGGAAATGGCTGATACCCCTTAGCCAAAATGGCGAAGCGGCTGGCTTGTTGGCTTCTTAGTCCAATGAGCACTACTCCATTGTCCGCTCGGCGTAAAGCAGGCAGCTACGGGTTGCTACCACTTCTCGAT
>WNFC01001092.1_pt1 | contig 27962 bp, 28 predicted proteins | sample 5400541 | NCBI WGS metagenome assembly WNFC01 (sample SAMN13153342, study PRJNA577476) | soil metagenome | isolation source: 120 cm saprolite under Douglas fir tree site 2 hole 2 replicate 1 | place: USA:California | collected 2015-04-18
GCGTTGGAGAAGGTAGCAACGGTGCAGCGCATCGATCCCGGCCCATTGAGGACGAACTGTTCGTCCATTGCATAAGAGGTGGCCACGCCTTTCTTGAACTGCTCTTCAAACGTCGGACCCAGATATTTCTTGATAGTAGCGACAAAGTCGTCGGCCTTGCCGGGCTGCGCCAGGGTGCAGTTCACCCGCAGGTAGCCGGTTCCTCCGCCGGAGACGGTGCTGGTATGGGAATAAATGGAGCGCAGCAGGATATCTTCGTGCTTGGTTGCCGCGATCTGGCTGGGCCGCGGGCCAATCTTGCGAAGTTCATCGAGCACGCGCGTGATGCCCGCGAGACTCGTGGAGCCCCACGCAGTGGCATGCGTCATGCCGTCCGGCGTGTGCACAATGGTCTCGGTGTTCGACCAGCCGAGGAGGGTACCATCGGCCAGCAGGCGTTCGAGAATCGGATTGACACTTTTCTCCGTGTCCTCGGTAAACTGTGCCCAGTTGGCGCGCGGGACCTGGAACTGGCTCACGTAGATGTATACGGGATGTGCCTGCTCCATTTGAGGCAGAGCTACCGGCACGCTGAAGGTGAGCAAGACAACCACACATAGACCAAGCCCACTTAGACCGATGCTGCGCTTCGACATTTTTTCCTCCTCGAGCAGCCGGGAATTCTTCCGGCAAACGGCGCTGGAGAAGCGAACTGAGTTACGCAAAACTCGAAAATCGCGGATAACTGTGCCCGGGTTGCATCTTCGAATTTTGCGTACCCAAAAAGGGGAGGGACCTGCGCCGGAGTTCCGGCTAGCTTGCGACGAACCTATACCCGCACCCCTTGTGTGTCAAGCAAATCGCCATTCTCAACCTGATCGGCGAACTGCCCCGCCTTCTTCCGCCGCTCCGACTTCTGCCTCGACGCCGCCTTTACCGCCTCCGCTCCTGATCCCCGGGCGCCATCAGCAAAGGTGCCCCACCCCACTCTCTAGCGCTTTATTTCAGCATTATGGTATAACTGTTATACCAACCTTGCGATTCCATTTTGATGCGCGGAAGAGCGAGAGACTTCGGGCGAATCCGAAGCGTGGAATCGGCTTCGAGGAAGTGCAGGAGATCTTTGCGCATCCGCATTACCTCGACCAGCGCGGCGACTTTCCGGAGCAGTTCCCCGCGATCGGCTGGGTCGGTGAGAGATTATATTCTGTGATCTTCGAGATTCGCCAGGATGCGGAAGGTGAATTCCTCCACTTGGTGACGCTATGGAAATCAACCTCGGAGGAAAGGAAGCTCTATCATGAACACCTATAGGAACGCTGTAAGAACCACTCGTAGGAAAACAAAGCGGACTGCGGCTGAAGCCATTGCCCGCCTGGCAGACCAAGGAAAAGATGTTTCGCGCTTTTTCACCAACTCCGGCCGGATGATGGAGCCGATTCAACGAGTGAACGTCGATTTCACCGCCGCCATGCTCAAAGAGCTGGATGGAGCCGCAAAGGAGTTGAACATCAGCAGACAGGCAGTCATCAAGACCTTGGTCCGCCAGGGCCTGGACCGCCATTACTTCGCGAAAGCTCGCAGTCGAAAACTAACCCAGGACTAACCAAACGGCACTCACCGAGCCGCGTGCCTCGGTTCGTTGGTCTTTCGAGTGGTTCCCTTGATCCGTTTCCGCCTCTTCTCCGTGCCCTCTGCGTCTCTGTGGCCTCTGCGTTAATTCTTTCTTTTCTTCCGCTTGCCTCGTCTCGCCCGTTCGAAAGTACTACGCAATTCATTCGAATCTAGTACCACATTATAATAGTATTTGACATGCTAACATTCCCGTGCTACCATGCGTCGTGAATTCTCGACTCCATCCCCGCCGAACCTCGCGTTCCCGTCATTGTGACGCAAACTGTGTCACCGCAAGTCGTTTAAAATCCGCACTTACAAACTGTGACGCCTGTAACTCCTTTAGATTTTGCTTTTACGAAATCTGCCGGGTAGTGCTGGTCTTTCTAACCAAAGATCTCCACTTTAACTTGCACTTGGCTTTTCCAGCTCGAGCTCTTTGCGCTCTTCGACCAAAGAGCGTTTCACAACTCTCTTGCAATCAAAGGGTTCCGCACTCTTTTCAAAAACAGCCGGGTGGCACCACCGAGTTGGGTCCATTTTTCGGGTTGCAGGTCACTGGCGTCGCCTTTGGCCTATCCTCTTTATTTTCACACTCTTGCGCACTCTTTGCGGCAACGGGAAACCGTTATCACCTTTGTTTTCATGGTCTTGCGCACTCTTTCCATCATGACGGGGGGTGTACCCCCTATTGCCCGTGCACCAGTGTCAAAATGAAACCGCGTGCCACCGACATGAGGATCACTGCGGGCTTGTCTCGCCGTGCTCTTCCTCAGGCCATCGGCCTGCCCCGACCGAGTCGGGGTCACGAATCAACGGTCACCTCTCCACGGGTTGCCGCCCTGCCCTCCGAATGCTACGATTTGGTGTTCCATGACCCCTGCTAACCCCCAACTGAGCACCGCCTCCCGGCCTCGTGTGGGCATCCCCTGGCGCACCTATCACGAGGAGGCCAATCGGATTACGAACAAGCTCCAGTATTACTTTGCCGCCGTCAGCGCGGCCGAAGGCGAACCCGTTCCCGTATCTCTCCAACTTTCACCAAACGAACTCGCCGCTCAGATCAAAGACCTCGACGCCTTTGTCCTTCCCGGTGCTCCCACCGATGTGAATCCGGCGCTCTATCGCGCCTCGCGCCATGAAAAGACGCACGACGCCGACTCGAACCGGGAAAAAACCGATTTCGCAATCCTCGAGCACGCCTTCACTTCCGGCAAACCGGTTCTGGCCATCTGCTACGGTTGCCAAAGCTTGAACGTCTGCCTGGGCGGCACTCTCTATCAGGACATCGCCAGCGAGTTGCACACTAGCATCGAACACAGCAAGGAAGGCCTCCCGCCGGATGCAGCAGATCCCATCCATCCCGCGCGAATCGCGCCGGGCGGCGAAATCGCCCAACTCGCAGCTATTTCCAGCCACGCGAATCAAGACGGCGGATTCGACGCCCAGATCAACACGTCGCACCACCAATCCGTCCGGGATTTGGGCCACGGCCTGCGCGTTGCCGCGGTCGCTCCTGATGGAGTGATCGAAGCCGTCGAGCATGAGCCGCATAAGCACTGGGTCGTCGGCGTGCAATGGCATCCCGAGCGAATGAAGGGCGATGCGCTCGCGGCAGCGCTTTTCCGCGCGCTGGTGCAAGCGACGCGCGCAGCCGCGGCGCATAGGTGAATTTTTATTGGGAGAGTTGACAGCCGTGCCGGTGCAACAGGCGCCGACCTTCAACTTTCAACTGTCAACTTTTAACTTCTCGGGGGCTTAATGATTTCACTCGCAGGCAAGGCGGCACTCATCACCGGCGGTTCACGCGGCATCGGCGCGGCGGCCGTCAAACTTTTCGCGCAGGCCGGCGCTGACGTGGTTTTCAACTACGTCAAAGCCAAGGACGCCGCGCTCCAGATCCAGCAGGAAGCCGGCAAGCACGGCACTCGCGTGGAAGCGTTCAAAGCGGACGTCAGCAAACATGCCGACAATCAGAAGCTCGTCGATCACGCCATCGCTCGCCTCGGTCGCCTGGACATCCTCGTCGCCAACGCCGGCGTCTGGAACTTCGAAGATCTCCCTATCGAAAAGATGACCGAAAAGCAGTGGGACGACATGATTCGCATCAACCTCAAGAGCGTCTACTCGATCATCCACTTCACCGTCCCGCACATGATCAAGCAGAAGTCCGGCAAAATCATCCCCATCAGCTCCACCGCGGGGCAGCGCGGCGAATCCTTCCATACCCATTACGGCGCTTCCAAAGGCGGCATCATCAGCCTCACCAAGGGCCTCGCTACCGAACTCGCCCGCCACAATATTCTCGTGAACTCCGTCGCTCCCGGCTGGGTCGCCACCGACATGTCCAATGCCGTGCTTGAATCCAAAGCAGGCCAGAAGATGGCTTCCACCGTCATCCCTCTCGGTCGCGCTGCCACCGCCGAAGAAATCGCCGGCCCCATCCTCTTTGTCGCTTCGGACCTGGCCAACTTCATGACCGGCGAAATCATCAATGTAAATGGAGGTTCGGTCTTGTGCGGGTAAAGTCCGTCCAGATCGCCGTCGCCATTCTAGTTGCAGGTGCAATATTTGCTCCACGCGCCTGCGCCCAGAATCCAGACACCTTGATGCCGGAGCAGAGCGTCGCCAAAGGCAAGCAGATTCTTGCCGATTTGATCAATGCGCTGGGTGGGCCGGGTTACACGGAAGTCCGCGAAAGCCAGTGCCAGGGACGCCGCGTGCTTTTTGGGCACAATGGCGAGCCGATCGGCAATATCGAGTTTGCCGACTACCGCCGCTACCCGGACAAAGACCGCACGGAATACATCGGCAAGGGCCGCAACACAATTCTTCAGTCGTTGATTGGCCTCGACGGTTTGGATTTTGCACACGGCGGCATCGTCATCACACTCTATAACGGCGATCACGGCTGGACTTTCGATCGCAGCGGCGTCAACGAATTGCCGGCCACCTCCATCAGCGAGTTCCAGGAACAGGCCAAGCGCGACGTCGACAATCTGTTGCGGCTGCGCCTCAAGGAGCCAGGCATGGCCGTGCGCTTTGGCGGCAACGACACGGTGGACCTCAAGCAGGTGGATTGGGTCGAGATCATCGACAGCCAGGAACGCAGATTCCGCCTTGCCGTCGACCGTTCCACTCATCTCTTGATTCGCAGCGCGGTCATCACCAAGGACGAAGAAACCCAGCAGCTCAACGAAGACGTCTCCATCTATTCAAATTACCAGTTGAAAGACAGCGTCTGGACGCCGCTGCAGATCTCCCGGGAACACAATGGACGCCGCGCCGTTCAAATCTTCTACGACACTTGTAGGTTCAATCCCGGCTTTTCCGAGGATATCTTCGACAAATCGTCCCTCTCCAAGCAGGGTTCCCAGGCCCTCGCCAAAAAGAGCAAGAACTAGAAAGTCAGACGACCCGTGGAAAACACTTTCTCTTCACGGCCATGCTCTTGGCGCTGGCTATCCTGACTTCTGAGAATTAAAGTAACTCAACCTAAGTTCACGTGCAGCCACTATGTTTCATTTTGTTACATTTCTGCCCATTTCTCGCCGCCTACAATAGAATGTAACGGTTTAGCCCGAGAAAGTACTATAATCTGCGGCAGCAGCGTCCGGCTGTCCCTGGAATCACAACTGCATCGTATTGTTCTCTTAACCGCCCTTACGGGCTGGATGGCTGGTCCCGCCACTGAACGAGGAAACGACCTTGGATAAGAGTGCCCCACGCTCCCGCACTCGTCGCAGCCGCATTGGCGGCTTCAGCATGGTCGAATTGGCCGTTTCCATGACCGTGCTTCTGATTCTGACGGCGATCGCGATTCCTAACTTCATGCGCTCGCTTCGAATATATCAGCTCAATGACATGGCCGCGCGCTTATCGGACATGCTGAAATTTACGCGCTTCGAAGCCGTTCGCCGGAACAAGCCAGTGTGCTTCCGGATGCAGCAGCAGGGATCGACTTCGACTTGGACCGTCGGGACGGACTCCAACTGCAGCGGAGCATTCGATGCAACCGGGAGACAGCAGGTGATCACCGGGTTTGTGACGCTCCTTGACGCGGGTACGCCGCCTGCTCCGACCGCCATCACTACCGCGTTGAACGTGGCCACCCTAACCGTTTTGCCCGGCAACCCAGACCGGCCCCAATTTGACGCACGCGGAGCGGTTCGCGTGAACGGCGCACTGACCGCCAACGTATATGTGTTCTACATCGGCGCCGCGGCCAATCCCGACGACTTCGGCTATCGCGCGGTGATTTTGCTGCCTTCAGGAGCGACGCAGATCTGGTCCGCTCCTGCGGGCGGACCCTGGCAGCGAAGCGGGTAATTGGGACACAAGGACTGACGAACGGAAATGCTGTCCGCATTCACAACACGCCGCAAAAACGAACGGGGCTTCAGCCTCCTCGAGATGATGTTTGCCACGATTATTTTATTGGTGGGCCTCGTAGCCATCGCGCAACTCGTGCCGGCTTCAATTCTCCTCAACTACCGGAATCGCAACGATTCTTCGGCGCTGGTTTTTGCGCAACGCGAGCTGGATATGATGCTGGATCAGCCGCTGGTCTCAAAATCCTTCACGGATCCGAACGGTGTTTACTGCCCGCTCGCGACTACTTGCAATCTGGGAGACCCAACTCAACAAAATCAGGTTCAGGGCGGCCCTGTAGTGTTGGTCAACAACCAGGCTCAGATTGATTTCAGCAACGCCACGGGAATCGCCAACTGGAGTTTCACTTATCGTGATCCCAACGATCCCAACGGCGCCACCTACGACATCCGCTGGGCGGTGATCATCACGGGAAACGGCACGACTGTTTCCAGCAAGCGTTTTATCCTCGGGGTACGGCAGCAAGGGGGCAACGGCTTCTTTCTGCCTATTAAGCTCGATGCCATGGTGGAAAAATGACGCGGGCCTTCGGTACTATTCGGCAAGAAGGATTTACGCTCATCGAATTGCTGACCGCGATGGGGATCTTTCTCGTCATCCTGGGCGCTGCATTCACTCTGCTCAACGCCTCGCAACAACGCTACCAAACCGAATCGCAAGTGCTGAATTCGTTCCAGGAAGCACGGCTCGGGCTGGACCAGATCGTGCGCGATGTCAACGATTCCGGCTTTCCCCCGCCGACGTTCTTTTCCAGCGGTGCTCCCGCGAATTCCGCAACTTCTCCTTTTGCCTGGAGTCCCAACTACCCCGGTACCCGCTGTCAGATCGGTGCCGGCGGCTGCGCAACGCCAGGCGATTTCGATCTGATCATCGAAACAAACGACAATCCCCAAGATTCCGCCTGCGCATCTAACTGCCCTGTTAGTTGGATTCGCTACCTATTGCAGGGGACGACGCTGATGCGCGGCAGGGCCCCCAAGGGGGTTGGTGCCGCCGACCCCGCCGCTGCGTTTATTGGTCCCTACGCGCCTGTACCATTTGTGCAAAATGTTGTAAACAATACGGCGCAGCCCATTTTTTCGTATACCTGCGACACTTTGACGGGGCCTCCGTCTGCGCCTCTATCGTGTCCTAACGCGGCAGCCGCCGATAATTTCCCGGCGAACATTCGCGATGTCATCATCACTCTAATTGTTGCTACTCCTCAGCCAGATGCCACAACGGGCCAGCAACGACTCGTGGTGCTGAACGGGCGTGGCCGCCGCATCAATCCCAATCGGTGAGGCCGGGCGGAGCGAAGTGAAAGCACGAAGCATAAATAGGAAGAGACGGGCGGAAGCAGGAATTGCCCTGCTCATCGCGATTTTCGTGGTGCTACTGATCAGCGTTGTGGGGATCGCTTTGGTCGTGTCTTCGGGCACGGAAACCGCACTGGCAGGCAATTACCGCTCCGCGACCGGAGTGTACTACGCGTCTCTTGCCGGGCTGGAAGAAGCGCGCGGGCGTCTTCTGGCGAAGAATCCCAACTCATTCTTGAAAACGGCCGCGGCGAACTTCCTGCCTCCGCCTGGCACTCAGTGGGACATAGGCTACGTGAGGTATATCTTGAATCCTGGTCCAGCCGACGCGGCAGACACGCGCACGGCCAATCCCGACACGGAATACAACAATGAGTTCGGCAGTGGGAAGCTTGAGGCCGCGGACGTGCAGACAACCCTCTCGGTTTGGAACGTCGCCCCGCTGAATGCCTTACCTGTCCCAGGCCCGCTCTACAAGTGGGTGCGCATCAACGCCGTATCCGAAGTGTCGCTGCAGCGTCAGGTTGCTCCTTATGGTGATGGCCACACTCCAGACCCTGCCAAGCCGATTTACTACGACGGCACACAATTGAACGTCTCCAACTCCGGCTCTCAGGTGCTGGAGATCACCTCGCTTGCCGCCCTGCCCAACGGCAGCCAGAAGCTGCTCCAATATCTCGCTGCCCCCATTCCCGTCACCCTTCCTCCGCTTCCCGCGGCGTTGACTCTCGCCGGCAACCAGACGGTTCGTAGGGTTACTTACACTGCGCCATCCAATAACGCCAGATTCTTTGTGGATGGAACGGACCACGATTGCAATGGCAACTCTGTGGCTGGGCCGCAATTTCCAGCGATCGGCGTCTTCGACAGCAGCGACGTTGCTGCGGTTCTCAGCGGAATCCCCATTGGTTATCAACCCACAAACTACCCAGGCGTCAAGCCTTCGCCGGATGTGGTGACTGTCAACGGCGCGCCTTTCCCCACGAACTTGCAGAAGCCCAGCGCGCTCGACGCTATCGTACAGTCCATCATCCAGAACTCTGATGCCATCTTAACGCCCGTCTCCACTACCACTCCTCCCTACACTGCCTTCGGATCCGACCTGACGGCCGCAACGGCGGGGATGAACTCCTCCAACCCCATGACGGTGGTTGTCAAAGGAAATCTGGATCTGAATGGCTGGCACAACACGGGCTACGGGCTGCTACTCGTGACCGGCAATCTGAACTACGATCCGGATGCCTCTTGGAATGGAATCGTTCTGGTCATAGGCCAAGGAACGGTGACTGGCTCAAAAGGCGGCAGCGGTATATTCCTTGGAGCATTTCTCGTCGCCAACACGCGTGATCCGTCCGGTAACCTGTGGCCGGATCCAAATCTAGGCCCCCTCTCCGTCAACTTCAATAACGGGTCGTCGATGGGAGGGAACGGCATCCTGTACAGCAGTTGTTGGATTCAGAAGGCCCAGCCCACATCCGGCTACAATATTCTCTCTTTTCACGAAATATCGCAGTAAGAATATCCAGGCGAGCAGCATTCCCAGCTCAATTTTGTACGCGGGGGCCTGCGACGCTTTCTGCGTTATAGCAGAGGAGTTCCCGGAACTTCGCCAATTTTGGCGCTGCGACTCGCGGGGCGCTATAATGGGCGGATGGGTAATCGACGGGAAAGCGCGCAGATGCACGGCACCACGGTTCTGTGCGTGCGCAAGGACAACAAGGTGGTGCTGATCGCCGATGGCCAGGTGACCATGGGCGATCACGTCATGAAGCACACCGCGCGCAAGACGCGCCGCCTTTACAATGACAAAGTCGTTGCCGGCTTTGCCGGCTCCACGGCCGACGCGATTACACTTTTTGAGCGCTTCGAAGCCAAGCTGCAGGAGTTTTCCGGCAATCTCCAGAAGGCCGCTGTCGAGCTGGCCAAGGATTGGCGCAAGGATCGCGCTCTTCGCCATCTGGAAGCCCTGCTGATCGTTGCCGACGCCAAGGGCACTTTCATTCTTTCCGGCAATGGCGACGTGATTGAGCCGGACGACGGTCTGGTGGCCATCGGCTCTGGCGGAACTTTCGCGCTCTCTGCCGCGCGGGCGCTGGTGAAGCATTCGAAACTCAATGCCAAGGAACTGGCCATGGAAGCCATGCGCATCGCCAGCGAGATTTGCATTTTCACCAACGCCAACTTTACAGTCGAAGAGCTCTAGCAGGAAGAGCGGATGGCCTGCAATGGGAAGGGTAGTCAGTTATTAGTTATAAGTTTTAAGTGGGAAGGGAAGGAATTCAGGATCGCACTTTCACATTTTGTTCAGATGCGCAAAGGAGCGGCGACCTAGTTAAGGCAGGGAGCGGCGTGCCTCGGAAGGCAGGCCCTACAAGAGATCAGCGTGCGGGCCAAATTCTTGTGAGAAATGCGAATCAGGAGTAGCGTGCAAGCAGGCTAGGCGGTATTGACGCAACAAAGGAACTGAGCAACTCATGACCAGTAAGTCCGAAAAAGAAGTGATCTACGCGCCGGGAGGCAATGGCGCAGAGCCTGCCGGGGAACAGGAACTGCTCCCCGCTCTCGACGACATGACGCCGCGCGAAATCGTGCTGGAGCTCGACAAGTACATCGTCGGGCAGGCTGCCGCGAAGCGCGCCGTGGCCGTGGCGCTGCGCAACCGCGTCCGCCGCCAGAAGCTTCCGCCGGAAATCGCCGAAGACGTTCTGCCGAAGAACATTTTGATGATTGGCCCCACCGGCGTCGGAAAAACGGAAATCGCCCGGCGCCTGGCGCGCCTCGCCGGCTGCCCGTTCATCAAGGTCGAAGCTTCGAAGTACACGGAAGTCGGCTACGTCGGCCGCGACGTGGAATCGATGGTCCGCGACCTCGTCGAAACGTCCATCGACATGATCCGCGAAGAAAAGCTGGACGAAGTCGCCGATCGCGCCGAGCAGGCCGCGGAAGAACGCGTGCTCGATCTCCTGCTCCCGCCGGCTCCGCCGCCTGCGCCCGGTACGCCGGAATCGGAAGTTGCCGCGCAACGCGAACAGACTCAGCGCACCCGCGAAAAACTCCGCGCCCAGCTCCGCGAGGGCAAGCTCGACCAGCGCATGGTGGACCTCGAAGTTCGCGAGCGCGCCATGCCCGCGTTCGAAATCATCTCCAACCAGGGCGTCGAGGAGATGGACGTCAATATCAAGGACATGCTCTCCGGCATGTTTGGCCAGCAGAAGAAGAAGCGCAAGATGAGCGTCGCCGACGCTTTCGAATACCTGATCCAGGAAGAAGAAAACAAGCTGCTGGACATGGACCAGGTCACGCGCGTGGCCGTGGAACGCGCCGAGCAGATGGGCATCATCTTTATCGATGAAATCGATAAAGTGGCCGGGCGCGAATCGGGCCATGGCCCGGACGTTTCGCGCGAAGGCGTGCAGCGCGACATTCTGCCCATTATCGAAGGCACGACCGTCAACACGCGCTACGGCATGATCCGCACGGATCACATTCTTTTCATCGCGGCCGGGGCTTTTCACGTGACCAAGCCGTCCGATTTGATCCCCGAGCTCCAGGGCCGGCTGCCCATTCGCGTCGAGCTGCAATCGCTGAAGGAAGAAGATTTTATCCGCATTCTGACCGAGCCGAAGAATGCGCTCATCAAGCAGTACGTCGCGCTGCTCGAAACCGAAGGCGTGAAGCTCAATATCACCGAAGACGCCGTCGCTGCTGTCGCCCGCTTCGCCACCAGCGTGAACGAACAGACGGAAAATATCGGCGCCCGCCGCCTGCACACCATCCTCGAAAAAGTGCTCGACGAAATCTCGTTCGAAGCGCCAGACCTCAAGAAGAAGAACGTGAAGGTTGACGCCGCTTATGTGAGCAAGCAACTCGCGGACATCGTCAAGAACCAGGATCTGAGCCGTTACATACTCTGATTCTTGAAACTTGAAAATGGAAAATAGAAAAGGGACGAGAACCTACATCAAAAAACGCCCCCCGCAATTCTTTCCCATTTTCCATTTTCTCTTTTCCATTTTCGTAATTTCGGCCGGCTGTGGCGCTCCCGGCGAGCCCGTTCCGCCTTCGCCGCCGGTTCCCGCCGCGATCAAGGATCTCGCCGCACACCAGGCCGGCGACGGTGTGCAGCTTTCCTTTACCCTCCCGTCGAACTCCATCTCCGGGGAAAAACTCCCGGCGCCGCCTGCAGTCGAAATTCTTCGGGGCGCGGTTAAACCTGACGGGTCGGCCGACGCGAAGTCTTTCCGGGTTGTGTACACGATTCCCGGCGCTCTCATTGACAATTACCGCGCCGATGGCGGCGTGCGCTTCACCGATCCCATCGCGCCGGAAGAAACCAAATCGCATCCTGGCGGCATGATCACCTACGCCGTTCGAACGCGCACTTCCCAGAAACGCGCTTCCGCCGATTCGAACGTGGTCTCGCTGCGCGTTTTTCCGGTTCCGGCTCCTATCGCTTCCGTCGAGGCTCGCGTCACGGAGTCAGCGGTCGAATTGACCTGGCCGGTGCCGGTCGGTACCGCCGGGGAGCCTCTATCAGCAATCACCAGCTATCGAATCTACCGCTCGGAAATTCATTCTTCCTCGACCGCTTCGTCCCCGTCCGCGCAAGATCTTCCGCCGGGCAAATCGGAATCACACGCTGCGCTGCTTGCTTCTTCTGAAACCAACAGCTACCGCGACAGTTCCGTTGTTTTCGACCATTCCTATGTCTACATCGTGCGCGCTGCCATCCAGGTTGAAGGCAACGAGCTGGAATCCTCTGACTCTCAGCCGGTGACGGTCACTCCCCGCGACATCTTTCCTCCCGCCGCCCCGCAGGGCCTCGTCGCCGCTTTGCTTCCCGGCCCGGCTCCGGGCACGGTTCTTGTGGATCTCTCCTGGTCCATCAATCTTGAAACCGACTTGGCCGGATATCGCGTCTATAGAAGTGAACAGGAGGGCACAAGAGGACAGCTTCTCACGCCGGATTTGTTGCCCACGCCTGCGGTTCGTGATACGTCTGTACAGCCCGGCCACCGCTATTGGTACACCGTGACCGCCGTAGACCGCGCGGGGAATGAAAGCGCGCCCGGCGCACCGGTGGATGTCGACGTCACGCAACCATCGCCGTAAATCCGGGTTAAACGAATGTTCGCATCTTGGGAGACGAGCGCTTCATGTTGGTTCGTCCACATCTGCCCGGTTATCGCTGGTTCCACGTCTTCCGCAACGCGGCGGTTCGCACCGGAGTTTACGTCGGTGTTTGCCTGACTTTGGTTTTCACCGCATGGCTGGTCATTGCCAATCATGCCCCATTCCTGGAACGCTTTGCGCTGGAGCGCAATATCGCCGCCGCCGCGATACTCGGCTTCCTGGGTGCGGTTCCCGTCTTTCGGTTTTTGCGCTTGCCGGGGCATCTCCTGGCATCGAGTCTTCTTGGCTGGTTCATTTTCAGCCTGAGCTATCGCGCGCTCTGCCTGATCTTTCACAGGCTCAGCAATTGGCACAGCACGTTCCAAGTTTTCATGCTGGGCGCCGTCGTGTATATGATTCTCACTACGCTCTGCTGGATTGTGGCCGTTATCTGGAGAGCCCGTGAAGCGCATGCTTCTCATCCCAACCACCACGCGAGTTGAATACCAATGAAAATCTGCCGTTACCTGATGCGCGACGCTACCTCCGCGGACTCTGCTTCGCCGTCCTATGGACTGATCGAAGGTGAAAGCGTCATCGAGATCTCCGGCCCGCCCTGGGGGCAGTGGTCCCGCGGCTCGCGTTCTTCGCGCCTCGCCGATGTGCGGCTGCTGGCTCCGGTTGAGCCTACGAAGATCGTTTGCATCGGCCGCAATTACGCGGCCCATGCCGCGGAGATGGGCAACGAAGTCCCGAAAGAGCCGTTGATGTTCCTCAAGCCACCCTCTTCCATCGTCGGCCCGGAAGAAGCGATCGTTTTGACAAAATATTCGCAACGCGTGGAACACGAAGGCGAACTCGCCCTGGTCATCGGCCGCCGCTGCTCGCAACTCAGCGATGCCGAAGATGCTCTCACCTTCGTGATGGGCTACACCTGCCTCAACGATGTCACCGCGCGCGATCTTCAGAAGAGCGATGTTCAATTCACTCGAGGCAAGGGTTTTGATACTTTTTGCGCCGTCGGCCCGCACATCGAAACCGCCCTCGACCCTTCCAACGTCCTGGTCGAGACTCACGTCAACGGCGGGCGCCGGCAGTCCGGCGTCACTTCGCTGATGATCTATCCGCCCGCGTTTCTTGTGCGCTGGATTTCTCGCATGATGACCTTGATGCCCGGCGACGTCATCGCCACAGGCACTCCCGCTGGCGTCGGTCCACTCGTTGCCGGAGACACGGTCGAGGTCAGCGTTGCCGGTGTTGGCGTGTTGCGCAATCCGGTGCACGCTCCGCAAGCGTAGTTTCACCTATGCCTCAGGGTTTCTGTAGAATACCCATCAGTGGGGCTTAGGCGGATGTAGGAAGTTCTTCCGCTGAACTGCGAGCACGCAATCTTTCGCGAGCCGTGCGCAATCCCACCCGTCTGAGACCATGGAGTTTGAACCTTGAAGGCCTTGCTTGCCGATTGGAAACTAGTGCTCGCCATGGGTGGCGCGGCAATCGCCGCGCTGGCCATGATTGGCTATGCCTTCTTCCGTCCCGCGGTGGATCCCGAAGAAGAGGAACGCAAGCGCCGTCTCCATCTGAATCAGATCGGCCGCATTGCCGAAGGGCAAATCGTCGAGCTCGTCGAGCAGCCGCCGGAATCGAAAGAGGCGCGCAAGGGATTGTTCGGCACAAGCGCCCGCCCGCCTAGAGACATGCGGCCGCGCCGTCTCGTCTCCTACAGCTACTTGATTTCCGGCGTCACCTATCACACCGCGCAGGACATCACCGGCCTCGAAAGCCAGGTTCGCCTGGAACGTCTTGTCGCCGGTCAGCCCGCCAGCATCAAGTACGATGCTGCCAATCCCACCGATTCCATCCTCGTCGCCGACGATTGGTCTGGTTTACGCTGAGTTTCGAATCGCTCGTGTTGATTGCTCTCCTGCCGGCCGACCGTCTTCTGCGTTCTGCTTTCCCTCCGGTTGCGCTATCCTTCTCCATGCCGATTCCGGGCGGCCTAATTCCAGTCCGATGAAAATGATTCTCGCTTCCATTCTGACCACCATCCTCATCGTGGCGATGACACTCGGGGCCATGTTCATTCTCGTCCAAGCCACGGAATACGTGACTTCGCTCGAATCTCCTCTCCAGCGCGCCGCCGCCATGGGCGCTGAGCTGCTCCTCGGCGTCGTGCTGCTTCTCGGAACCGTCTGGCTCGCCACGCATCTCGCCGTGCGCATTTTTGCCTTGAAGGATTCCCCTGCCGAGGGAGGACCCGTTGTCTGAGACCAAGTCCAGTTTGATTTCCGAAGCCAGGCATCGCGACCGCATGGAAGAGCTTCGCCGCATTTCCGAGGAAGCCGAAGCCGGCGGCGGCCCGGAACGCCGCGAGCGCGAACACAAAGCCGGCAAGCTCACCGCGCGAGAGCGAATCCATCTCCTTCTGGACGAAGGCACGTTCGAAGAGCTCGACAAATTTGTCCGGCACCGTTGCGTCGATTTCGGCATGCAGGAGCAGCGTCCCGCCGGCGACGGCTTCGTTACCGGATTCGGCCGCATCGACGGCCGTCTCGTTTACGTTTTCGCGCAGGACTTTACCGTTTTCGGCGGTTCGCTCTCCGAAACAAACGCGCTGAAAATTTGCAAAATCATGGACCTAGCCATGCGCGCCGGAGCCCCCGTCATCGGCCTCAACGATTCCGGCGGCGCGCGCATTCAGGAAGGTGTCGCCTCGCTCGCGGGTTACGCCGATATTTTCCTGCGCAATACGCTTGCCAGCGGAGTCATCCCGCAGATCAGCGCCATCATGGGCCCTTGCGCTGGCGGCGCCGTCTACTCCCCAGCCATCACCGATTTCATCTTCATGACGCGCGAAACTTCATACATGTTCGTCACCGGCCCCGACGTCATCAAGACGGTCACGCACGAGGAAGTCACCAAGCAGGAGCTTGGCGGCGCTATGACCCACAACGCCACCAGTGGCGTTGCGCATTTTGTCTCGCGCGATGATGCCGATTGCCTGGCCATGATCCGCGAGTTGATGAGCTTTCTCCCTCCGAACAATCTGGAGGATCCGCCGCGCCGTGCCACCTCAGACTCTCCGGCTCGCCGCGATGAATCGCTCAACACCCTCGTTCCCGCCGATCCCCAGAAGCCTTACGACATCAAGGACGTCCTCCACTCGGTCGTTGACGATGGTTATTTCTTCGAAGTCCACGAACATTACGCGAAGAACCTTGTCGTGGGGTTTGCGCGCCTCGACGGCCGCCCCGTCGGCGTCGTCGGCAATCAGCCGGCCTTCCTTGCCGGCGTTCTCGATATCAACGCTTCCGTGAAGGGCGCGCGTTTCGTGCGTTTCTGCGACGCCTTTAATATTCCGTTGATCACTTTCGAGGATGTTCCCGGATTCCTCCCGGGCACGCAGCAGGAATTCGGCGGCATCATCAAGCACGGCGCAAAGTTGCTCTTCGCCTTCGCGGAGGCCACTGTTCCGAAAATCACCGTTATCACCCGCAAAGCCTACGGCGGCGCGTACTGCGTCATGGCCTCAAAACACATTCGAACGGATGCCAATTTCGCCTGGCCCACCGCCGAAATCGCCGTCATGGGTCCTGAGGGCGCGGTGAACATCGTTTACAAGCGCGAGCTCGACAAAGTTCCCGAATCCGAGCGCGAAAAACTTCGCCAGGAAAAAATCGCCGAATTTCGCGATCGGTTCGCAAACCCCTTCGTTGCCGCAGAGCGCGGCTACATTGACGCCGTCATCGAGCCTGCCGACACCCGCGCCCGCTTAATCACCTCTCTTCGCGCCCTCGAAAACAAAAAAGACACCAACCCCCGCAAGAAACACGGCAACATCCCGCTGTAGTGTCTTTCGAGGCACGCGATGCGATCGAGACGGCGGAACGATTCGTGCGGTGAGTCTCGCTTTCGCCATCCCGGGAATGCGCCGATTGACAAGCGCTATTGCTCAGGCATACTGAAATGGAAGTTCCCCCACCTTGGCTTTGGGCGAAGTCCCCGCAAACCCAACTGAAAGGAGGCCTCTATGGCTACGCCATCCCGTGAATATTCTCTCGAACACTATTTGCTTGAACGTATGAAGTACTGCGGAATCGATCGGGACAATCTCGCCGATCTCGCCAGCATCGTTGTCAGCCTCAGGAACAAATACGGTATTACGCCGTTCGCTGCCCTGCCGCATGGAGCACCGGTGCCGGACAGCCTCACCGTCTGCTACCAGATCGAATCCACAACGCTGAACAAGCTCACCAATATCATCCACGACACACCGCGGCTGAACTCGCTCACGGTTGTGCCCCGCGGCATCCCCGCCGCACAATTTGAAGTCCAAATCACCCTCGGCGGCTAAGCCGTGTCAGTCGCCTTGGACTCTGTTGAAATCTCTCGAGCGTTCCCCGGCACACGGATATAAACGATTTTCTCGCTCGTACGATTTGCCGTGATCCGGGAATCCCTCTCCCATAGTGAACCTTCCGGCTACTTCAGCAAATACTCCTGCAAGAACTCGACCGTCGCGTAAAACTGAAAATCCAGGTTCGGCTTTTTCCGGTAGCCGTGGCCTTCGTCCTTCGCGATCAGAAGCCATACAAGTATTCAGGTCGTAGCGGGAGATGAGGTTGCGGCCTTCGAGCTGCGCATGGTGCGGGACGGCGGTGAGCAAATCGTTGTCGCAGACAATGAAGATTTCGTAGGACGGATCGGATGAAACCGCCCGCTGCCGACGGAGTCGGCAAAAAACGTCAACTGCTGCCGCGCTCCTCCCGGCGTTTTCACGAGATGAAGCTGAGGCGTCTCCGCAAACCGCGTCGCGATCAGCATCTCTCGCCTCGTGGGCTGCCAGTCCGCCAGACTGGCACTTCGATACGACGCGTATCGCCCTGCCGTCTCGGCCAACGACGCCGGAATCTTCGGCACGCCATCCACCACAAGATTGTCCGAGGGAACGATGACGGAATCCTGCGCGCGCACTGGCGCAAACCCGAAGAATGCGAGTGCGAGCAAAAAGTAGAATCGTTTCATCTTGGATCTCCTCACATCGTAGGCGCAGGATTCTGTGTATACACCATCAGTGCCCAATCGCGAAGAACTGTTCGAACGGCTTGAACTCCCGGCTCGATAATTCCGGGCGAATGACTCAACTCTTCAGAGAACCGGCAACCCCTCCGGGCGGTGACACCGGATTTCCGGCACTTCATCGGCCGTGTTACCCTTTACCGCTAAACTCGCTTGCTGGAGCTTCCCATGCACCTTCGAAAGTACGCCGTCGCTGCCTCGTTCCTGGTTATCGCCACGAGCGCCGCGCATGCGCAGAATAAGACAGTGGCCGAACGCCTCGGCTATCCCGCCGATTCGAAACTCCTTATCGTTCATGCGGACGATCTTGCCGTGGCCCATTCCGTGGACACTGCCAGCTTCGACGCTCTGGACAAAAAGGCCATCAGTTCCGCCAGCATCATGGTGCCGTGCGCCTGGCTCACAGAAGTTGCTTTCTACGCGAAAAACCATCCGGATGCTGACCTGGGTTTGCATCTCACCCTCACCAGCGAGTGGAAAGTCGATCGCTGGGGACCGGTGGAATCAACTGAGAAAGTCACAAGCCTCCTCGATCCATCCGGCTATCTGTGGCCAGAAACTCTGCCCGCGGCCCGGAATCTGAAGCCTGAGGAAGCCGAGCGTGAAATTCGTGCCCAGATCGACCGCGCCATCGCTCTCGGAATTCATCCCACGCATCTGGACAGCCACATGGGCGCGCTCTTCTCCACACCGGAACTTTTCGCCGTCTACGTCAAAGTCGCTCATGAATACAAGTTGCCTTTTTTGGCTGTCCGGCTTCCCACCGCTCCCGCCGCACTTATCTCCATCCTCTCCGAAAAGGACGTCATCCTGGATTCCGTGGTCATGGCCAATCCCGCCGTTCGCGCAAACGAGTGGCGAGAGTTCTATGTCAATGCAGTGAAGAACCTGAAACCAGGTCTCACCGAAATGATCGTCCACCTCGGGCATGACGATTCCGAACTACAAGCTGTAACTTTGGACCATCCGGACTTCGGTTCTGCCTGGCGCCAGCGCGACTATGATTTTGTCACCAGCCCCGAATTCAAGAAGGCCTTGGTAGAAAATCACGTCATCCTCGTCAAGTGGAAGGATATAAAGAAGCTCGTGAATTAGTTTCACCGAAGCACAAGAGCTCTGCAGATTCGTGGCGCCCGCTTCCCTCCATGCTAAACTCGCACCTCGCTCAAACCTTCTATGTTCAAGAAAATTCTAATCGCCAATCGCGGTGAGATTGCGGTGCGCATCCTGCGCGCCTGCCGCGAGCTGGGTATCCGCTCCGCCGCCGTTTTCAGTGAGGTCGACCGCAAATCGCTTCACGTCCGCCTCGCCGACGAAGCCTATCCTATCGGCCCTGCGCCTTCGCGCGAAAGCTATCTTTGCATTGATAAGCTTATGGACGTTGCACGTCGCGCCGGTTGCGACGCCGTGCACCCGGGCTACGGGTTCCTCGCGGAAAACGCCGCGCTGCCGCGTGCCTGCACGGACACAGGCCTCACCTTCATCGGGCCGCCAGCGGAGGCCATGGAATCTCTCGGCTCCAAGACTGCCGGTCGCCAACTCGCCCGCCGCGCCGACGTGCCAATCGTTCCCGGTACCAACGACCCCATCGAAAATCCCGCCGAAGCGCAGGCACTGGCCCACCGCATGGGCTACCCGATTCTTCTGAAGGCCGTCGCCGGTGGCGGCGGCAAGGGCATGCGCCTTGTCAACAGCGACGCCGAATTCGATTCCGCATTCCGCGATGCTTCTTCCGAAGCCATGAACGCTTTCGGCGACGATCGCCTCTACCTGGAAAAATATCTCGACCGGCCTCATCACGTGGAGATCCAGATTTTCGCCGACGCCCACGGCCGTGTCGTCTCTCTCGGGGAACGGGAATGTTCCGTCCAGCGGCGCCATCAAAAAGTGATCGAGGAAGCGCCCTCGCCCATCGTCACGCCCGGCTTGCGCAAGAAGATGGGCGACGCCGCGGTGCGCCTGGCGCGCGCTGGCCGTTACGTTAATGCCGGTACAGTCGAATTCCTCGTTGACGCCAATCTCAATTTTTATTTTTTGGAAGTGAACACACGTCTTCAGGTCGAACATCCCGTCACCGAGCAGGTTACCGGCCTCGACCTGGTGAAGCTTCAGATCGCCATCGCTGCCGGCCACCGCCTGCCCTTCGCCTGGGAATCCATCACGCCGCGGGGCCACGCCATGGAAGTTCGTCTTTACGCCGAGGATCCCGACAATAATTTCTTCCCTTCACCGGGGAAAATTATTTCGCGCCAGGTTCCCAGCGGCCCGGGAATTCGCCTGGACGACGGCGTCTACGAGGGCTGGACCGTGCCCAACGATTACGATCCCCTTCTTGGCAAACTCATCGCCTGGGGCAATAGCCGTGAGGAAACTATCTCCCGCCTGCGCCGCGCCCTTGAGGAGTACACCGTCACGGGCATCAAGACCAACGTAGGTCTTTTCCGCCGCATCCTTGGCGAACCCGATTTTCTCCGCGGAGAGATCCACACCAGGTGGCTTGACGAATTGCTCCGCCGTCCGCGCTCCACCGCGTCGCCTGCGGACGAAAATCAGCCGGGAAGCTCCGCCTCCGATGCCTCCGCCATTGCCGCTGCAATCTGGCAGGCAAACCAGTGGGACAGATATTCTTGTCTGTCCTCTTCTTCCGCAGACCAGCCCTCTCGCTGGAAGCAGGAAGGCCGTCGCGCGCAACTGGACCGCTTGCCATGAGATACGAAGTCCAACTTGCGTCTTCTTCCTCCGGAGAAAAAACGCGGGCCATTGAACTCGAACGCGATGCTGCCGGTTGGCGCGTCACCTTGGATGGCCGGCCCGTCGCAGTCGATGCCGTCGAGATCGCTCCCAACACGCTCTCCATTCTGCTTGACGGTCAATCCTTCGAAATCAGCGTGACGCCCTCAGCAGACGGCAAATTGAAACTCCAGACCGGCGGGCAGGAATTCACCGCCGAAGTTATCGATCCTCGCGCCTGGAGCGGCCGACGCCACAGCCACGTCGAAGCCGAAGGGCGCCAGCAAATTGTTGCGCCCATGCCCGGTAAAGTCGTGCGCCTCCTCGTCCAGGCGGGAGACCGCGTCGAAGCCGGCCAGGGCCTTCTCGTTGTCGAAGCCATGAAGATGCAGAACGAAATCCGCTCGCCCAAGAGCGGCACCGTCGAGCGCGTCCTCGCCAGGGAAGGCCAGCCCGTCAACGCCGGCGAAGTGCTGTGCGTGGTTGCTTAAGCTTTAATCGATTTCAAGAATTTACATTCCGCGCGGAATAGGAAAGCCCGGAATTTCAGAAGGAAAAGTTCTTAGTGCCCGCTTGATCGTTGCGGAATGGTGGTTTTCGCCGCATCCGGTAATTTGCCCGCCGCTTCGATGACCTGCTCGGCCAGGAAGTTCGTCACCCGCGACCCATCCCGCGCGTTCGCCAGATACGCGAGCCGCAGCAATTGTTCCTTGCGGTTGCGCAGCGTATCGCGGATGGTTTGCTGCACTTGCGGTTCGGCGATGCCGCGCAGGCCGGGGGATTCGCGGGTAATGAGCTTCAGGATCAGGATGCGCGGGCCATCTTTCGGCTGAACCTGAATCGGTTGGCTCACTTGCCCGGCTTTCAATCCAACCACTGCCTTTTTCAGCGCCGGGTCGGATTGATTCAGCGCCGATTCCGGAACGTAGCCCAGGTCGCCGCCCGTTCCCGCGGTGTTCAAGTCTTCGGAATAATCCATCGCCAATTGTGCGAAGTCCGCGCCGCTGTTCAGCCGGTCCATCAGCATCTTCACTTTTCGCTGGGCTTCGGCTTCGTTGGTTGCGTCGTCGTTCTTCCGGTTGCGGATCTGTTGTTCTTTCCGGGGTGTCACCAGGATCTGCGCGATGTGATACTGCGGCTCCGCCACGTTGAACTGCGCTTTGTTCGCGCTGTAAAATTCGGTGACGTCCTGGTCGGTGATCGCAATCTTCGCCACCACTTCACGGTTCAGCAATTTCTGGATCGAAAGCTGGCGCCGCAACTCCAGCTTCAGATCTTCCACCGTCATGGCTTGATCTTTCAGCCGCCGCTGAAATTCGTCTTCGGTGTACGGACTCTTCAGCTCGGTGAACTTGTCTTCGACTTCGCCGTCGCTCGCCTCGAGGTTCAGCTTCTTCGCCTTTTCGAGCAGAATCTCGTTGTTGATCAGCTCGTCAAGCACGTTCAGCTTCTGCGACAGCGATTCTTCCTGCGAAGGCTCTTGCCCCTCCGGGTTTACCCGCGTGCGGTAGTACTTGTCGACTTCATCCCGCTTGATCTCTTTCCCGTTCACTACCGCCCATACGTCGGGCGCATGCCGCGTTTCCTTGTTGCAGCCCGCGGCGGCAGCAAAGATCATCGCCGCTAGTGGCAGCCATGCTGCGGCGCGCTTCACTCCCTTTGAGTGCTTCATCGGATGCCCCAAGGAACGCAGGTTCGCAACGGTCAAGTTCAAGGTTGGAGGCTCAGGCGGCTTTCTTTACTTTGCCGGCGCGGATGCACGCCGTGCAAACGCGGACTTGCTTCTTCACGCCCGCTACGACAGCGCGCACGCGCTTCAAGTTCGGATTCCACCGGCGCCGCCGCGTGTTATTCGCGTGGCTGATCACATTTCCATAATGCGGCGCTTTGCCGCAGAACTCACACTTCAGTGCCATTTTTCTTCCTGCTTCAGTTTTTATTTGGGCTTGGATTTCCTGCTCGAAATGTCGCAAAACCAAGCTCCTCATTCTAGCAGACCCACCACCTCCGGCAAAGCGCGGTGTTGCATCCCGGATAGTTCTCCGGGACACCTTGCATTATCGCCTGGCTTCGCCGCCTCCAGTCAGGCTCCTGTTCTTTCGTACGGGATTCGAACGCGTGCCGCGTACCAGTAACTCCTCCAAACGTATTGAAGCTACAGGGTTTGCAAGCCAAAAAGAGCGCCCCTGGCCGCCCGTACCATTGTTGACCTCGTTCCCACCACCTAACTTACCCCGTAGCGTGCGCCGATGACGGCGCGTTTCGCGTCACTCATGAACGAATCGCTGGTAGACATCTCCGGGGCCCCTCAGCCCGCTCCGCACAGGGAGCGGGCCGCTCATCGTGAATCGGAACCTCCGAATCGCTTGCCTCGTTACGTCTCATTCGTATTCTTGCTCGCCGCCCTTTCCGCCGTCGCCGGTTATCAAATCGCGCGCCTTGAAATTGCCGGGTCGAGTTGGTTCCACACTGCCCCGCCTCTGGAATCCGCCCGTGTTCAGACGGCTGCTTTGGTGCCAGCCTCCAATCCCCGGGCTAATAGCACCCAAATGGAGGCAATCAGCCGCTTGGCGCCCCAACAACAGGCCGAGCGCCTTCTCGAACTTGTCATCCAACGCCCCGACCAGTCTCTCGGCCTGATCCACAAGAATCTGGATTCATGGCGCGGCCACCTGGAAGACACCGATCAGCTTTTCCATCTCGTGCTCGCGGCTCTGGACTCCAACGATCCTCGCGTGCGTGTCGCCGCCGTGGAAATCGACCTCGTCGCCAACAACCTGATGAAGTCGCCGCAGAGTCTCGCAAAACTTCTCAATCAAATTCAAAACGATCCTGAGGACCGCTATCTTGCGCTTTGGAGACTCGGCGCCCTCGGCAATCGCGGCGTCGAGCCCGCCACGGTGTTGGCCACACTCCTTCGCTACTCTCGAGATCCGAATCTGCAAACGCGCTTCTGGGCCGTCGAGGGATTGGCCATGCTCGGCACCGCGGAATCCATCGATCCACTACTTTCTATTCTGGCCCACGATCCCGCGAAACAAGTTCGCGAACGTGCTGCCACTAACCTCGCGCGTTCCGGCATGCTCACGGGTGAGCAGCGCCTCACCGCCGTTCCCCAACTCCTGAATCTGCTCGACGACGATTCGCTCGAACCTGCGACGCGAGACCTCATTTACGCGGCGCTGCATTCCATTACCGGCGCGTCGTTCGGCAAAGATCCCGGCGCTTGGCGCGACTGGTGGGCACATCACGATCGGCCCGAAAACCGGGTCCATGTCCCCAAAGGCCTTCTCCTCGCTTAGTGCTGAATTAACCGTACTAATTTAAAATCTTCCACCGGACAGTCCGCTCGGAAGAAAAGAAAGACTGCGAAAACAGCCACCCTTTTCAAGGTGTTTCCATTTGGCACACGACATTTCTATTTTTGGAACGGCCGTGACCCACAGGCCTCTTCAGACAAGGCAAATTTACTTTGACAATATAGGAAGGCTTTGCTAACGTCCGTCCCTGTTATTCCGGGGATAAGCCCTCGGGACAGTGGGAAGGCCCGGGCCACGTTTTTTCTTGAGCCCGAGCCATCAGTCGACCCCATCCCCTCCCCACTTGTCCAACTCTCCCTTTCCATTCCATCCCCCGGAATCGAAAGGAGCCTATGGCAAATTACACAGAACACATCCCCCTAAAGGGAAGTGAACGAGTTGCTGTTTCCGGAGCGAAGGCGATTGGCGCGGCCAATCCCGATGAAAGTCTTCAGGTTACCGTGCTCTTGCGTTCACGGGCGCAAGCCGAGGACGCAAAGACGCGAACCAACAAAGCGACCGCCAGCGAGAGGGCGGCCGTGGAATCCTTGCTGAAACAGGGCTCGGCAGAACGGCAGCATCTGACGCGCGAACAGTTCCTGGCCCAGCGGGGAGCTTTGGAAGAAGACGTACAAAAGGTAGAAGAGTTTGCGCACGAGTATGGGTTGAGCGTCTCGGAGGCAAACCTGGCGAAGGGTGCCGTAACGCTATCGGGCACGGTAGCAAACTTCAGCAAGGCGTTTAACGTCGAGCTGCTCAATTACGAGTCTTCCAGCGGCTCGTATCGCGGGCGCACCGGACCTGTTCACATTCCCTCGGAGCTGGACGGCATCGTGACCGCCGTTCTCGGGCTCGACAACCGTCCGCAAGCGAGGCCGCATTTTCGCACGCATCACCCGGCCATGACCGCGCATGCCCGGACGCAACAGCCCGCCGGGACGTTTACGCCCGTGCAGGTCGCGCAAGTCTATGACTTCCCCGCGAATGCAGATGGCACGGGGCAATGTATCGCCATCATCGAATTAGGCGGTGGCTTCAAAGCGCGCGACGTTCAGCGCTACTTCAAGAGCACCTTGAACATCAAGCCCCCGAAGGTTGTGGCGATCGCCGTAGACGGCGCACACAACAAACCTACCGGTGATCCCAGTGGGCCCGACGGCGAAGTCATGCTGGACATCGAAGTGGCTGGCGCCGTGGCGCCCAAGTCGACGCTCGCGGTTTACTTCGGTCCGAACACGGACCAGGGATTCTACGATGCCATTGCGGCCGCCATCCACGACACGCGGTATAACCCCTCTGTCATTTCCATCAGTTGGGGAGGACCTGAGTCCTCGTGGAGCCAGCAGTCCCTCACCGAGTACAACACGCTGCTCGAAGACGCCGCAACGCTGGGCGTAACCGTCTGCGTCGCCTCCGGCGACAACGGCTCAACCGACGGCCTGACCGACGGCTTGCAGCATGTCGACTTCCCGTCCTCGAGTCCCTTCGCCCTCGCCTGCGGCGGAACGAAACTCACCGCCGCCAACGGCAACTATGGCAGCGAGGTCGTCTGGAATGAAATGGCGAATCAGGAAGGCTCGACGGGCGGAGGCGTAAGCGACTTTTTCGCCAAGCCAGCTTACCAAGCCACTGCCAACGTGCCGCCATCTGCGAATCCCGGCCATTTCGTCGGGCGCGGCGTCCCGGATGTTTCGGGAGATGCCGACCCGGTCACGGGATACGACGTCTACGTCGATGGACAGGCTTCGGTGATCGGCGGCACGAGCGCCGTGGCTCCTCTTTGGGCTGGCCTCACCGCTTGTATCAACCAGATGATTGGCAAGAGGGTGGGTGCGCTCACTTCGCTCGTCTACTCGCAAATCGCGCCGGTCAACGGCACTTTCCACGACATCACCAGCGGGAACAACGGCAAGTTTCCGGCCCAGACCGGCTGGGACGCCTGCACTGGCTGGGGAACCCCGGTCGGCTCGGCGATTGCGTCGGCACTGACTGGGAAAGCTGCCGCTAAGAACTGAGCCTCCCTTTAGCTTTGAGTTAAGCGCTTCGGCTAACGGAAGACAAGAGAGATGGTCTGAAGAAGATGGCCCCATCCTTCCGGATCGGAGGATGGGGCCTCACTTCTTAAGTAACGTCCTCTCAGCCAAAGGGCCCTCTGAAGCTGTCGTCCTGCTCCGCATCACACCCTAGCCCGACAGGGGAACGGCCGAAAACCCTTTGCCCCAGCATCAATTTTCCCGCTTCCGGCCATCCGCAAGCCGTGGTAGCCTGAACACGCTCACCCACAGTTTTCAGCCCGCGTCGTTCGGCGTCGTATTTCATAAGTTGTTCATTTTCTGTAGCCTGGTGGCTGCATCCTTCCTGGCAGCCCGGTTGCATCCTATGTAGCAGAGGGCAAATCGCGCCCTAGATCACATGAGTAAAGTTCCGCTATCCTAAGAGATAGGAGGCTGGATCAATGTCAGGCGGAAAATTCTTCCGGAGACTCGTCAGATACCTTCTGTGCTTCACCGCTGGGCTGCTGGCTTTTGCGGCCTGCGCCTACACCGACTATCGCCTCTGGCCCTTGGACCTGCAGGCCCCGCGATACCCCGCTCTTCCCGCGCCCAAGATCCAAAGCAACCGGCTGATCCTACCTTTTGCGCCCGGCATAGCCTCCGCGAAAGTCGCCGGTTTCCACGACCAGCTCGAAGCCTTCCTCCATTTTGAATATCTGCGCGGTCGTGAAGCCCGCGACGGGGGTGACGCCTCGCGTATCTTGCTGACTGCCGTCGATACCGCCACCGGTCCGTCCTACGAAATCTTCATTGTCTGCGACAACGATTTGCTCACCGCCGTCCCGCACCTTGCGCAGCTCGAAGGCCGCAACCTCATCTCCCGCTACGACCTGAATACTTGGACGGAGAAGGACTTCGCCTACTACCAGCAGCAAAGCCACCTGTTCGACGTTGCGTATGGCGTGCCCACGGAGCAGAAGCTGGAATCCCTCAGTTCTTTTCAGCTTCTCCCCGCGCTGGCCAGGTTTCTCGTCTTCAAGTCGCAGACCGACAACCGCGTGCTCGCGAGGAGCGATGCCGCTCCCCGCCCCCTGACGCGCGAGCAGGCCACCCAGCTCGCCGCCGACATTCTCGATGTCGCCCATTTCTATGCGCTCCCGCTGGATTACTTCCTCGGCGTCGGCGCCATGGAGAACGATTACATGGACGTTGATGGTGATCTCACCCATGCCGTCTGGAAGAAGCGCGCTCAGCGGGACGACATCGTTCTTCGCCGTGGCCGCAAGCGCGTCATGGTCAGCGACTACGCCATCGGCACCTGGCAAATCACCCGCGAAACTCTCCGTGCCGCCCATCAGCTTTACCTGAAAGATAAGCGCGACTACCGCTTGCTGCCTGCTCGCCTGCGGCCTCCGCGGCAGCTGGACCTGAATTCCGTGGATGATGCCGTGCTCACCACCTATGCCGGCTTGCTGCTCCGCGGCCTTCTCGATCATTTCGGCGGCGACGTCGACAAGGCCACCGGCGCTTACAACGGCGGCGTCAAGACTCCGAACCCGGCCTATGCCTCCGGCGTGAAGACCGTCGCCGAGTACGCCCGTCGCGTTCTCGAACACGCTACGGTTCTGGAGGATCCAGCAATCAACACGAAGAAACCAGCCATCGCTCCGCACGGCGCGCCCGCTCTGGCCGCAGCGTCGGTGGCAACTACACCGCAGCAAAAACAGCCTTGGCGCCTCGCCGACGACTGAACTCTCATGAACCGGTTCATCGTTTTCGCCGCCCGCGTAACCCTCTGCAACCAAAGTACTAAGAGACTCCGCAGCACTTGGATTAGAGGCTGTACCTGATTGCCGAGGCGGTGCCGGATGAGACAGTCTTGGAACTGCTTGACCGCGCTCTGAGCTTCAGGCGGTTCCTAGTTAGCTTCGGAACGCCGGTGCGCCTTGATAAATCGCACTGAAGACCTACCGCCACTGAGGATCTCTCTTTTCAACGTCTTACAACTCCATTCGAATGATATCCAACAAATAACTTGACAAACACACTACTTTCTGCTATCCTGTTTTGTGTTTGCCGCTCACCACTCTCGCCGATTTCTCAATTCCTTCCCTGGCCTAACCCCTATTCTTTATCCGCTATCCCCTAACTCTTTTGGAATCATATCCTTTGCAGACCCCCACCCCCTAAAACCTGTCGTATCATATCGTTACAAAATCGTAGGGGGGAGGGGGGCCTCAACTTTTCAAGCCCCATCCCCCTGTCCCCCTAAGCCTTTTAGAATGAACACTTGCAAAAGTGTATCAAAACAAACGACTTTAACTCTCTTTAGAATGAACACTTATGAAAAACAGGTGGGGAAAGCCCATTTTGCACAATTTTGGTGCAATATAAGTCCCTTTAGAATCAACACTTGCAAAAGTGTATCAAAACAAAGGACTTTAACTCCCTTTAGAATGAACACT
>WNFC01002192.1_pt1 | contig 27962 bp, 28 predicted proteins | sample 5400541 | NCBI WGS metagenome assembly WNFC01 (sample SAMN13153342, study PRJNA577476) | soil metagenome | isolation source: 120 cm saprolite under Douglas fir tree site 2 hole 2 replicate 1 | place: USA:California | collected 2015-04-18
GGCCAGTACTTCGATCGCACCGGAGCGCCGGTCACGAGCGGATCGCTGTCCACCTACCCGATTGCGGTACTCGCCGACGACAACCTAAGCAAATGTGAGGTACGAGGTCTCGCCAACGGCGGGGGTCCCGGCGAGCAGTGGGTCTTTACGGGCCGAATCGCTGGACCAACGCGCCAGGTCGCGCGTGCCGGCGTGATGAGTGACGTGATGGGCGCGCGCTCTGGCTTCGGAATTCTGGCGTGCAGCGTCCTGAATGACCGGGTGGTGCTCGCCGACTTCGGCTCGACAGGAATCACTGGCGTGCGGGTCCTGTCGCTTTCGAGCGGCCGGCTCCTCTATCAACGCCTCTACTCGGGGCCACCGACCAACCTGGTCAGCTCCCGCGATGGGAAATACCTGGCGGAGCTGATCTCAACCTACGACAGCCAGGGCCAGCCGCTGACGTCGCTGACCCTGATTCGACGCACATCGGATGGACAGGTCGTAGCACGAATTGACAAGCGTGGAGTCTTGCGATTCTCCTGGGACGACCTGCGAGTGGTCACAGGCCCGCTTTTCGCGGGGGCAGGCCCAGGCGAGGTGGATCTAATCGCATGGCAGACCGGGAAAGTTCTGTGGCGGCAGCCCGGCGATACAGCCGCGAATGGCGGCCGAGCGGTGTTTGCGATCGCTCAGCCGAGCGGGCCGGGGATGGCGATCGCGATCGGCAGTCGGCCCGGGAATGGTGACGTGGACCAACTCTGGCTGGTTGGCGCAGATGGGCAGGCGAGCGAGGTCGTCAACGAGGTCTTCTATCCAGCGTTCTATTCGGGCTTCTGACTCTGGCGCCCGGTCAAGAGCAGGTAAGAGTAGAGGAGGACACCGGTCGTTAGGCCGACGGCCACCTTGATGGCGGTGGGCGCATCCGACGGGCTCAAGTTGCCCTCGATGAGACCGGCGATGATCAGGAGCGGCGCCAGGCCGGCAAGGATGATCAGGGCTTTGCGCGCCGCGAGCACGAGCGCGTCGCGACGCCGGTAATCGCCCGGCAACAAGACCGCCCAGCCCATCATCAGGCCGCAGGCTCCGGCCGCGACCACCACCGAGAGCTCGAGGACGCCGTGGCCGACGACGAAATCGAGCAGCCCGGGGGCGATGCCGTAGGCGTTGGTAAGGCCCAGCAACCCACCCAGCTGGATCCCGTTCGTCATCAGCAAATAGATGGTGGGGAGGCCGAGCAGAACGCCGAAGGCGAAGGCGAGGATGGAGACATTGATGTTGTTCGTCATGATCACGCCCGACATCAGCGGCCGTCGATCGACGGGGATCTGGGTCCAGAGATGATGGCTGCGCACCAGTTGCACCAGCTCGGCGGGCACCAGGGCATAGGCCAGCTTCGGGTCAAGGGTGATGGCGACGAACGCCACCAGCGCCGGTCCGAAGAGGAGCAAGGCAGAGGCGATCAGGTAAGGGGCGGCCTCGCGGTAGGTCTGCGGCAGCGTGCGTTTGTAGAAAATGGCGATGCGCTCGCCGAGGTTGCCGCCCTGACGGTACACCGCCGCGTGACCCCGTGCGACCAGCCCGTTGAGATAGCCCGCCACCGGTTCCGTCGGCCAGTCACGCTGGGCCCGCGCGAAGTCGGCCGTTGCCCGCCGGTAGAGCGCAGCCAGGGAAAGCACTTCGGTTGCCCGCAGCCCGCCGACCCGGCTGGTGCCCGCGCGCGTCAGTAGTTTTTCCAGGCGGTCCCACTCCGGTCGCCGGCGGCTGACGAATTCATCGGCGCGCACCTATCCCATGATGACGGACGCGGCCGTCAAACCTCCCTTCCCTTTGCGGGTGGGCGGTTACTGTCGCAGGACTGCGACGCGCTCTCGCAAAATCGGCGGGTAGAGTGAGAGCGTGCACCCGCCCGACGCCTCAGACGACCTGGTCATTCCGACGCCGGAGCGCGTGGCCTTCCAGTATGAGATCGCCGGGATTGGCAGCCGCTTCCTGGCGCAGATCCTCGATTCGCTCGTCATCACGGTAATCCTGATCGCGATCACCATCCTCGCTGCCTCGCTCGGCGGTGTCTTCGGCTCCGGCGAGCTCGCCCTCCTCATCGAGATCATCCTCGGCTTCATCCTGCTGGCGGGCTATTTCCTGGTCAGCGAGGCGGCCTGGAACGGACAGACCTTGGGCAAGCGCGCCGCCCGGCTACGGGTGGTCGGCGATCATGGCGAGCCGCTGACTCTCGGGCAGGCCGCGATTCGCAACCTCGTGCGGATCGTGGATTTCCTCCCGGTCTTCTATGCCATCGGCATGTTGACGCTGTTCATCAACGGGCGCGGCAAGCGGCTGGGAGACTTCGCCGCCGGCACGCTGGTCGTGCGTGATCGCGAGCGCGTCAGTCTCTATGACCTGTCGAGTGCGCCGGCCGCGGCACTCGCGGCTCCGCCACCCGCACCCTCGTCGATCTGGGCGACGCCGTCATCGACGCCGACGACCTCTGTCGCAGCGAGCGGCGCGCCTGCGCTCGACGCCGGACTTCGACGGCTGGTCGTCGCCTATGCCGCCCGCCGCGAGGCGCTTCCGGTGGAGCGGCGGCGGGCGCTCGCCGACAGCGCGGAAGCTGCCTTGCGGATCGCCCTGCCGGACGTGGTGGCCACCGCCGGCCCGCTCGCCGCGCTCGACCAGCTTGCCGAACGCGAGGGGATCTCACCGTACCGGCCGATGCATCACGGGGCCTCCAGCGCCATGACCTGGGGCGTGACCACGCTGCTCTTCTTCTGGATGCCGCTGGTCGCGATCCCAACCGGGATCCTGGCCATCGTCTTCGGCAATGGTGCGGTTCGCGAAATTCGCTCGGCGCCGAACCGTTACCAGGGTGATGATCGAGCCAAGACCGGCCGGCTGCTCGGCATCATCGGGCTGTCGATCACCTCGATCCTGTTGGCGCTCTTTCTCGTCGCGGTCGTCTTCCGCAGCGGTTAGAGTCGCTGGCGGCCGGCGATCCCGGTCTCGAGGGGATGCCACCACTCGACGCGGGGTTCGCCAAGCTTCCAGCAGAGGAAGACCGTCTCGCCTTCCCGCTTGTGCAGGAAATCGATCAGTCCGATGGCTGGATCGCGAAGCACGATGCCCCATTCCTCGAGCTGGCGCATGTCAGCCTCGAGCGTTTTCGTCAGGGTCGAGAGCTGGCGCCCGGGCAAGCCGCCACCATTCTGTGCCGCCTTCTCGCGGACCGCGGCGACCGTCTTATCCTTCGCCAGTTCCTCCTGCGTCTTGCGGATGCGCTCGAGCAGGGGTTTGAGTTTGGGGATCAGCCCGTTGGCTTCATTCACGCTGTAAAAGGTTTCGGCCACCCTCGCACCTCAGGCGGCCGAAATGGGGGCCATGGCACGCAGCCGCGCCACCATGGCGGGCAACCGATCCAGAACAAGGTCGACATCGGCGTCCGTGTTGCCCTTGCCGACCGATAGGCGAAGGCTGCCCAGTGCGCGATCCCGTGGGTAGCCGAGTGCGAGGATGACATGACTCGCCTCCAGCGAGCCCGACGTGCACGCCGACCCTGACGATGCGGCGATCCCTTCCATGTCGAGCTGCAGCAGGAGCGACTCGCCTTCAACCCCCGCAAACAGGAAGCTGGCGTGGTGCGGCAGGCGCTTTAGCGGATGCCCGGTGAGTTCGGCGCCGCGGATCCGGTCGAGGACGCCGGCGATCAGGCGATCGCGCAGCGCGGTGAGGTGCGCCGTGTTCCTGGCGAGATCGCGTTGAGCGATCCCCATGGCCTTGGCGAGCCCGACGATGCCCGCGACGTTTTCGGTCCCGGCGCGGCGATTGCGCTCGTGTCCGCCTCCGTGCAGCTGCGGCTCCAGCCGCACGCCGGAGCGCACGACCAGGCAGCCCACGCCCTTCGGACCGTGGAGCTTGTGCGCCGACATGGACAGCAGGTCGACGCCCAGCTCATCGACGCGCACCGGAATCTTTCCTGTCGACTGCACGGCGTCGGTGTGGAAGTAGGCCTGACTGTGCTCGCGAGTCACTGCGACCAGTTCGCGGATCGGTTCGATGGTGCCGACCTCGTTGTTGGCGTGCATGATGCTTACGAGGATCGTGTCTGGCCGCAGCGCCTCACGCAGCGCCAGTGGATCGACGAGCCCGAACCGGTCGACTCGCAGCCGCGTGACCTCGCAACCATCGCGCTCCAGCGCATCCGCCGAGCGAAGCACGGCATCGTGCTCGATGGTCGAGGTGATGACATGCCGGCCCCGATCGGCGTTCCGCTCGGCGATTCCACGGAAGGCGAAGTTGTCGCCCTCGGTGCCGCCCGAGGTGAAGATCACTTCCTTCGCGACCACGCCATAGAAGGCCGCCACCTCGTCGCGGGCCTGGTCGATCGCCTGCCGGGCGCGCTGTCCCAGGCCATAGACGCTGGAGGCGTTGCCGAACTCCTCGGTGAGGTACGGCATCATCGCCTGCAGGACCTCGGGGTCGAGCGGCGTGGTTGCCGAGTGGTCCAGATACACCATCGGCATCAATTCTATTGGGGCGTCAGGAGGACGAAGATTGCTGGCGCGACGGACGCCAGTGGACAAGCTCCCTGATCGGGCCATTGAATGCCTTCATGAATTCGTGGACGTCGAGCATCTCGTCGCTGCTGATCGGGCCTTCCTCAGCCGCCTTGGGCAAACCATCTGGATGCTTGGCTTTCTTGAGTAGGAGAACCGCGACAAAGCTCACGCCGCAGTTGGCGCAGGTGACTTCAACGGTGCAATGCCCGTCGGCTTCGTTGAGCAGCTTCACCTGGCAGTCGGCGAGCACCTGGGAGCAGGCGAGACACTTGTAGTATTTGGCCCGCTCCTTGATGAGAGCGATGAGGTTCACTATTTTCACTATAGACGGCGCCCGAGCTATGGCCAAGCCGCTGATTCCGGATCAGGCGTCGAGCCGGTAGATCCGGATGTAGGGGCCGGGTCGGACCCAGCCGCCGTAGCCGGCAAGCGGCACATAGTAGGTATCGATCGGGTCGAAGACGCTCTGGGGACAGCCGATCGTCGGCGTGAAGCTCGCCAGGGGCGGTCCCTGCGCCCGCAGCGCGCGCTCGAGCGGGCTCTCCACGCCGCAACCGGTTGCGGGCGTTTCGTAGCCGACGACTACGTAGGTAATCCCCTCGTTGCGAAAGCTGTCGAGCGAGGTCAGCTGGAGGTCGTCCCGTGTCAGCTCATGGATGCTGTACTGCGCCTCGAGCCGGCTGTCGAGGAATGACGCGACGTAGGCATCCGTTGCGCCGTGGCTGTGTTCACCGCTGTCGATCATCGCCTGGTCGTGCGCCGGCCCGGCCATATACGGCACCGCGGCCCGGCTTCCGGCGGGCACGTGGCTCGCCAGCCAGTCGAAGGCGAGCGTGCGCGTGTCTGTCTGCTGAATCAACAGGTCGTAGCGAACGTCGTGAATCAGCGGCGCGACCACAACCAGCACGAGCGCCGCGGCGAGCGCAAGACGCCGCGCCTGACCGCGCGCCGTTCGTTCGACCAGCGCCGCCAGCGCCCGACCGCCGAGCAGCAACAGGAACGGGATCATGGGGTTGGCATAGCGAAAGAAGACGGACCGGCCGGCTCCGATCAGCAGGATGTAGACGCCCAGGAAAACGAGGATGATGACGTCGGCCGGCCGCCGACGCCAGGCCGCGTAGGCGACGCCCACGATCGCCAGCAACACCAAAACCGGATCAATGCCGAACCACAGGGCGAGGCTGAGTTGCACCCAACCGATCGCCGGCGCGGTCGCCTTTCCGAGGTGGGTAAAGATGTAGCCGACGCCGTGCTGGGTCATCCCCGGGTCGAGCACCAGGAACGGTGACGTGATCACGAGGCTCACAAGCCCGACACCGGCAATCACCGCCAGCCGTGCCAGGATTTGTGTCCACCCGCTGCGCTCGACGCGGGCCCGAAGCGTTTGTGCGGCGGCGATCCCGGCGAACACCAGGGCCCCGTTGTATTTCAGACTGGCAGCGACGCCGAGCGCGATCCCGTTGAGCAGCAACGGCCGCCGGCCGCGTGACTGGACGGTGCGATAGGCGACGTAGAGTGCGGCAACGCAGGCCAGCGTCAGCGGGATGTCGAGCGTCGCGAAGTGGCTGTCGCGGACGTGGAGGAAGGCGACCGCCAGTGCCGAGGCGCCGAGGAAGCCCGCCAGCCATCCGTACGCGCGGCGGCCAAATTCGAAGACGAGCAGCACGGTGAGGCTGCCGAGCAACGCATCGAGGACACGAACCCAGAAATATCCGGACGCCTGGTCCTGGACGAGCCCGAGGAGGCGGAAGGGCAAAAGCCACGCCGCCGCGACATAGAAGTAAAGGTGCGGCCAGTCGGCAAAGTGCGGATCCAGGATGCCGTGGAAGATGCCCATGGCGCGCCCAACCGTGACGTCTTCATCCGGACGGTAGAGGGCCGGCAGACCGAAGTTGATCCCCCAGAGCCGCAGCCCGGCGGCGACGATGAACAATCCGGCCACCGCCGCGGCGGCGCGGGGCGGGCGGTCCGGGTTAGCTGCCGACGAGGTCCGGCCGGGTTGGGCCGTAGAGATCGACCGGCACGGGCGTGGGCTCGTGCTTCCTGGCCTCGAGCTTTTTCACCGCGTCGATGGCGGCGGTGGTCGCATCGCCGACGGCGGTCGTGATCTGCCGCGTGAGCTGCGACCGCACGTCGCCGGCCGCGTAGACGCCGGGCAAGCTCGTCTGCATCGTCGAGTCTGTCACCAGGAAACCGAGTGGGTCGTGCTCCACGTGCTCCCGATGATCGAAGAACTGGACGTTCGGCTGAAACCCGATGAAGACGAACAGGCCGGTGACCTTCAGCGCCCGGCTCTGGCCGGTGACGACGTCCTTCAACGTGATCTCTTTGACCTGGCCATCCTCACCCTTGACCTCGGTGACGATCGTGTTGGTGATCAGCTCGACCTTCGGATGCTGGCGTGCCGCCTCAACCAGAATGGCCTGGGCGCGGAACTGCTCGCGCCGGTGGATGATGTAGACCTTCTTCGCGAAGCGGGTCAGGGGTCAGGAACACACCCTCCTCGAGCGCGGCATCACCGCCCCCGACCACGGCCACCTCCTCTTCCTTGAAGAAGGCTCCATCGCAGACGGCGCACTGCGAGACGCCGCGGCCCTGGAACTCAGTCTCGCCCGGGATGCCAAGCTTCAGCGGTTCGCCACCCGCGGTGAGGATGACGAAGTCGGCGGTGTACTCGCCGTCCTCAGTCTGCACTACCTGCTTGTCGCCGCGCCGCTGGATACCGGTCACGCGCGCGGTCTCCAGGTCGACGCCGAACTTGACGGCCTGGTCGGCCATGCGCTGGGCCAGCTCCGGACCTGTGATGTGATCGAAGCCGGGATAGTCTTCGATGGCCTCGGTGTTGAGCAGCTGTCCACCCGGCGCCCCCCGCTCCAGCACCACGGTCTTGACCCGTGCTCGGCCGGCGTAGAGGGCGGCGGTCAGGCCAGCGGGCCCGGCGCCGATGATGGCGACGTCGTACTGCCGGTTCTTTTCCATCGCTTGCGAATCTCCCATGTTATCTAAGCCCTTTTACTCCTCCAGTATTCCCATATTGACCCCCCGTTGAACAGAGCCGGGTTACGGGCAGTTGCAGCCGAGTAACCCCTAGCGGTATATAACTGCGGAAGCGGATGCGTGAGGACGAGAGAATCGGCGCCGCGGTCGCTTCCTCCGGGAAGATCGTCGCGCTCCCTCACGCCGGCGCCCCCCACGGCCAGGATCACCTGACCTGGGCCTACCAGACGCATGTGACAGCCATCTATCAATACATCTACGGCCGAGTCGGTAACCGCGCGGACGCCGAGGATCTCACCGCCCAGGTGTTCGTGAAGGCGATCAATGGCATGCGGACCGATGTCTCGGTTCCCGAACTGCGCAGCTGGCTCTACCGGGTCGCCCAGACGACGCTCGCTGATCACTGGCGCGAGTATTACGCCGAGGGCGCCGGCGAGCTCGGCGAGGACGTCACCCAGGCGCCCACGCCTCGGGAGAATCCAGAAGCCATCCAGCGGGTGGACTCGCTCCTCGCCACCCTCCCCGAGAGCTACCGGCGGGTCCTGGAACTGCGGTTCCTGCGCGGCTATTCGGTGCGAGAGACCGCGCAGGAGCTCAACCTCAGCGAGACCAACGTCAAGGTGCTGCAGTTCCGGGCGCTCAACCGGGCGGGCCGCGAGCGTGGGAGGCTGTCATGAACGACGATCCCGACCAGCTCGACCGGCACATCGAGGACCTGCTGCAGGACCGCCGTCCTGAACGGACGCCGCTGCCCGACGAAGACGCTCTACGGGCGCGTCAGACGGCCGCCATGCTGCGGGCTGCCAAGCCGGGAGCCGGCCTGCCGTCGAAAGAGTTCCTGGAGCGGATGCAGGGTTCGATTCACGATTGGGTCGGGGAGCGGTCGGCGCAGCCGCAACCGGCTTCGCGCCCAAGCCGCCGCTCACTGCTGTTGACGGCCGCGGGTGGCCTTGCCGCGGGAATCGCGGCCGTGCTCGGGATCCAGCAGGTTACCAGGACAGCGCCAGGCAAGACCGCGGGGCATCTGGTACCCGGCAACGGCACGTGGAAACCGGTCAAGTCCCTTGCAGAACTGCCCGAGGGCACGCCGATTGCCTTCCGTTCGGGAGCGATTGAGGGCTTCCTGATCCGGCAGGGGCAGGAGGTCAAGGGCCTGTCCGCCATCTGCACGCACATGGCCTGCATCCTCAACTACAGCAAGTTCCGGGATCGGTTCGAGTGCCCCTGCCACGGGGCCACCTTTGAGAAGGATGGCCAGCCGACCAACTATGCGAGCCCGCTCTTGCCATTGCCGTCGCTGCAGGTCAAAGTCGAAAAGGGCCAGGTCCAGGTCTTCACCGTCTAACGAAATGGCTCGAATCGCGTGGATCGAGGACAAGGACGCAACGGGTGATCTCGCCGACCTCTACCGTGAGCTGAAGCAAACGTCGACCCGGGGAAACGTCCCTGACATCCTACGGACGATGAGCCTGCGCCCCGACTTCTTGCGCGCCATCGATCAGGCGAGCCGGCTGCATTTCAGTGACGGGGCGCTCAGCCGCGCCGAGCACGAAATGATCGCGTCCTACGTCTCAGCACTTAACCGCTGCCACTATTGACTCAGTAGCCACGCCTGGTTCCTGCAGTTGCAGGGTGAGGAGTACTCGGAAGCTGCGGCGGCGCTGCGTAACGGTGACCTCGACGCTGCCAACCTGACGCCGAAGCACCGGCTGCTCATGGAATTCGTCGAAACGTTAACCCGGCACGCCTATCGCATCACCGACGAACAGGTCCAGGGATTGCGCGAGGCTGGGTGGACCGACGCGCAGATCGCCGAGGCCGTCTACGACGGTGCGCTCTTCAACCTCTTCGTGCGGCTTGCCGATGCCTTCGACATCCATCCCGACCCGTCCTACGATGCCGCGGGCATTCCCGGGGTCATTACTGCACCGTAGCGCTGTCCAGCAACTGGGCAACCACTGACGAGCTCGGCTCGTCCAGCACGAAGATGAAGTCGTAGTATCGGGCGGTCGTCGTAATCCTGACCTCGTGGACGAGCGCCGGACAACTGCTACCGGCCAGCCTGACGCCGAAGACGAGATCTGTGGCGGGAAGGTCGCCAACAAGTACCTGCTCGGTGGGACGCGCCGTCCAGGTGGACCGGCTGGGCAGGCCGGCCGGCACCAGTGTCTGCCCCGGCCTTTGGTCCCAGGTGCCACTGTGTACGTAGAGCAGCGCCAGTAGTTCGTTCTTGTAGCGCGCCTCCGCCTTCCCCGGTGCCACCGACTGGAGCTGATACCCGGCAGGCAGCCAGATCTTCAGTGCGTCCGTCGAGGCCGGGCTAATTGGGTAGGTCGTCGTGTAGCGGCCGCTGAGCCAACCGTCCCGCCCGTCGTTCAGGTGAATTCGATACCAAAGGCCATCGGCATTGCCCTGTTGCTCCTGGACGCTCACCTGCGTTCCGGTCGCCAACGTCGTTAGGCGAGTCGCCGAAGACGAGGGCGCGGCCCGAACGTTGACCCCGTCCGAAGCATGGATCCAGGCACTTCGCGGGATCGTCAGGGGTTGTTCGATCCTGCGGACCACGACGTCTGGACACGTGCCAGCTGCGGATTGCGTGACCAGCTCGCTCGAGGTGTGCGAGCCGGATAACGACAGGGCGACGCGATGGTCCCAGGGCCGAACCACGGCTAGTCCGACCTCGGCGCCGACCAGGGCCATGACCAGGCCCCAGGTGGCCACCTCGAGCTTTGTCACGATCCTAGCCGCGTCCTGGGTTGTCGGGTGTTGCCGTCACGGTGGCCGCGTTTGACTGCTGGGCGGTGACGTTGTCGATCGAACACATCACGGTGGTGGTCGCGTTGTACGTCACGTCCGGTACGACCTGAGCCTGGCAACTTCCGAGCACCTGTCGAGAGGCCGTGTCCACCATGGTGAAGGTGATGGTGGATGGCGCTTGGGCATGGAGTAGCCCGCCGAGATTCTTGAGCAGAGCCGAGACGACGCACGGGGAGCCGCATCCCGAGGTGTCGACCGAGACGACCGTGTAGATAGGCGGCAGCGTCGTGAGATTCGAGAAGTCGATCACATCGGCAGGCGCCGAGATTCGGAAGTCGCTGTTGTAATTCACGAACCGAAGGTCGGCGTCGCGAATGCCATCAACGACAACCCCGTGTTTCAGGCGCACGCGTAGCACCCGATAAGGCGCCTGCGCGCTGATGAACACATCGCCGCGTGCGCCGGACAGCTCGACGGCATCGATGCCATCCACCGACACGTGGTCGGTGCGCTGCGTCGCCGCCTGCCCGAGGAAGGTCGACCTGAAGGCATTACCATCGGTCAGGTCAGCCAGCTGCGGGACCTGGCCGGCCGAGCCTTTCCACCAGCCATTCCCCGCCGCCTTGACAAAGCTTCGAGAAACAATGTCGCTGCCCATGTGCGCTGACAGAAATTGCTGCCCGCGAAAATAGGCGGTATTTCCAAGGATGATCGCCTCGAGCCTGACATCGGACGTCGTGACCGTGACATGCCTGGAGCCTGGCCGGGTCAGCTGCAGGTCGACGGACCACTGGTTACTTCCTTCGCTGTACGAGCCGGTGATCTCGAAGCTGTCGGCCGCGACGAGGGTGCCGGCGGCGCCAGTCTCGAGACTGCGCGTCGTCGGCAGGTCGAGACCGAACGGAAGATCGCATGCGGAGAGCGAGGCGACGACAACGAGTCCGACCAGCCAGGGCTGGGCCCGGTGCCATGCCTGCGACAGGGAGCGGAATGCTAACACGGCCTTGGTCGTGTAACGCGTTGTGCCTTCCGACCGTTACTCAGCCGTGAGCGCCACACGCCGAGCGGTTCGCCTCTTCGGCCGCGAATATGCGGCCATCCCCCCCAGTATCCGCGACCCGCGGATGCACGTCGCCGCCGTTCTGGTGACGCTCCAGGTGCTGGGCCAGACGGTGCTCGGCTTCCGGCTCTCGGTGGCGCAGATTCTCATCTGTCTCGCAACCGGTGCCCTGATCGAGTTCGTCGTCGCCTTCTTCAAGGACAGCGCCATCATGTGGCCGGCGAGCGGGTTGCTGACCGGCAACAGCACGGCCTTCATCCTGCGAACGCCCGGCACGCTTCACGGCCAATGGTGGAGCACGCATGGCATCTGGATCTTTGTCGGCGTGGTGGCCGTCTCGATGGCCTCCAAGTACCTGATCCGCTGGCGTGGGCGGCACATCTTCAACCCCTCGAACCTTGGCCTGGTTATCGCCTTCGTCGCGCTGGGCCCCAAGTTCACGGAGCCCCAGGATCTGTGGTGGATCCCGCCCGGGCCGTGGTTGGTTGTGACCTACGCGGTCCTGGTGATCGGGGGGCTGTTGATCGCGTGGGAACTGCGATTGCTCGGCCTCGAGCTGGCCTTCATGGTTGGGTTTGCGGCATTTACCGCCGTGGCACTTGCTCTGGTGCCCGACCATTGCATGATCGCCAGCTGGCACGTCGCCCCAATGTGCGGACGTGAACTCTGGCAGATCCTGGTCACATCGCCCGAACTGCTGGTCTTCGGTCTCTTCATGATCCCGGACCCCAGAACGGTTCCCGACGGCGCAGTGGCGCGTGTGGCGTTCGGCATTCTCGTCGCCATCCTGGCGGTGCTGCTGATTGGCCCGACCACGCTCGAGTTCTGGACCAAGACGGCGATCCTGGCAAGCCTCGTGATCGCTTGTGCCCTGCGCTTTGCGCTGGCGCGCTTCCTGTCCCCACTCGAAGCCAGGGACCGGCAGCGGGCTGGGAGGCGTCGCTTGAGCTGGCGGCTGCCGGCCGCGCTCGCGGTCGCACTGCTATTGGCGGGCACGCTTCCGGTGGCTGCCGATCTATCTACCCACAACCCTGAGCCGGCCGCCGGGCTCGCCGATGGATCAACGCCAACCCTCACGCTCACGGTTGGGGCCGGCCCCGCTATCGGCGGCTGGGTCTCGAGCTCCGCAGCCGGCGCCCTGCCGCCGCCAAGAAATTCGGGGCCGGCCTCCGCATCGGCACCGCTGTGGATCCTGCCGGCGATTCCAGATGTCACGGTCGCTGCGAATGTGCTCGCGTTCGATCAGTCCGCCCCAAAGAACGCGACGAGGATGGCTCATGATGCGGTACTCGATCTCATCATCGAATCCGAGGCGCGCCGCGCTCACGACCTGGCACTGGCGGAAACTGGGGCGATAGGCGACGGGCTCAAGGAATTCACCGACGTCATCAAAGGCGATATCGCCGGCGGAAAGATCATCCAGAAGACCTACAGTTTCGACACGGTCAGCCTCAACCTCTTTCTCCCGAAGTTCAGCAGCCAGGCATCCAGGCTGGTTGGCGTCACCCTGAAGGGAACGAGCACCTTCATCACGAGGGATGCGTCGGGCAATGTGCTCTCGCAGAGCAGCACGCCCTACTCCAAGAGCTGGGGGCTGGATGTATCCGCAAACGTCAATCATCAGGTCATCATCAACGACTACACCGACCTGGCCCCCGCCCCTTAGCCAGCGGGTCTACTCGGCGGGCAGATTCCGTTCCAGCTTCAGGACGATATCCCGTAAGCGTGAGATTGGCTCAGTTTTCAGGACGAGCTCGTCGGCGCCCGCGTCTCTCGTTTCGTCCGCGGTTACTCGCTGGCCCGTGTAAACGATGATCCTCAACTGTCGAAACCCGCTTTCTCGGAGTCGCCGGGTCAGGGAGAAACCATCGAGCGCAGGCATCCCCAGGTCCGTCACCAGGATGGCTGGACGGCGGGCAGAAACAATGTCCCAGGCTTTCTCGCCGTCCTCCGCCTCTAACACAGCGTGGTGATCGCGTTCGAACAGGTGCCGAAGCATCTGGCGGACATGGAGATCATCATCGACAATTAGGATCAGCGCGCTCGGTCGAGTCTTCCACCGCGCCTCCGGCTTACCTCTTTTCATACTAATTTAGCGCGGTTGTCCCAGCCAGCTTTTCCGCCCTTCCAACCAGGCTGCAATTTCCGAGCCGGCCATCGGGCGTGCAACGAAGAATCCTTGGAGGAAGTCGCAGTTGAGATCCCCAAGCGCTTCCGCGGTCTGGGTATTGTTCACGCCCTCCGCTACGACCTTTAGGCCCATGCGGTGACCGAGGTCGATGGTGGAACGCACAATCGCGGCGTCGTCCTGGTTGGTGACCATGTCGGTCACGAACGAGCGGTCGATCTTCACCTCAGAAAGCGGCAGGTTCCTCAAGTACGTCAACGTCGAATAGCCGGTGCCGAAATCGTCGACGGCCAGCCGGACGCCCAGGCTGTGGAGGAGGCGGAGAGCTTCGAAGTCCTGGGTGGAAAGCGTTGTGCGCTCGGTGATCTCGAGAATCAACTTCGCTGGCGGGATCGACCAGGCCTGAAGCAAGCCGCTGATGGTCTCCGCGAGCTCCACATCGAGCAGATTCCTGGCGGACAGATTGACGGCGACGGCCAGGTCGATTCCCGCCGCGTGCCAGGTGTGCGCTTGCCTCAGCGCCTCGTTCAGCACCCACCGCGTCAACGGATGGATCAATTCGGTCTGCTCGGCCGCCGGGACAAAGTCATTTGGCAACAGGAGGCCATGCCTCGGATGGCCCCAGCGCACGAGTGCCTCGACACTGTCGGGCACGCCGGTGCGCAGGTCGACGATCGGCTGGTAGTGGAGCAGCAGTTCGAGCTGATCGATGGCGGCTCCCAGGGCGGCGATCAGAGGAGGTCGGACCGGCGGGTACGCGCCGTGGTCGGCGGCGTAGACGCTATAGCCGGTTCGGGCGCGCTTCGCCACGTACATGGCAATGTCGGCATGCCGGGCCAGAGTGGTGGCGTCTTCGCCGTGGTCCGGGTAGATCGCGATCCCAATGCTCGCCCCGATGTCGACGGTATGCTCTCCGAGCTGAAACGGTGCTTCGACCGCCTGGAGGACCTTTTCCGCGATCAGGATCGCGCGAGGCGTATCCGTAGCTCCAGCCGGCAGAACGGCAAATTCGTCTCCACCGAGGCGGCCGACCGCATCCGCTTTGCGGAGGACTCTTCGGAGGCGTCGCGCAACCTCCTGGAGAACGCGATCGCCCTGGTGGTGACCGAGCGTGTCGTTGACTTCCTTGAAGCCATTCAGGTCGAGGACAAGGAGTGCCTTCGCCTGACGTTCACGGTGAGCGGCGAGCACCGCTTGCCCGAGCCGGTCCACGACGAAGGTGCGATTTGGAAGTCCGGTGAGACTATCGTGGAGCGCTTGGTACTCGAGCGCTTCCGTCAGGGCTTTCCGCTCGGTGATATCGCGCAAGAGCCCGATATAAAGGCGGCCGTTGCCAAGCCGCACCTGGTTGACGCTGAACTCCAGCGGGAACACGGATGCGTCTTTTCGCCGGCCTTGCGTCTCGTAAGCCGCCGAGGTGGCGTGCCGCGTTCCCGGCCGCAGGGTGTTCCTGAGCTGGGGGACGAAGTCGGCGTGGTGGGATTCGGCAATCAAGAGCTTGAGGTCGTGCCCGATGACCTCGCCCGCTTCGTAGCCGAAGAGCCGCTGGGCTGCGGGATTGAATGACTCGATACGTCCCTCGTCATCGAAGGTAATCAGGCCGTCGACAACGTTGTCGAGCACTGCCCGAATGCGCTGGCCGCTTGCGCGCATCGCCTCCTCGGATCGCTTTCGCTGGATAAGGCTGCCGAGGTCGCGCGCGAGTTCGTCGAGTCGCTCGAGGCGAAAACGGTCGAGACGGATGCGCCGCCGGCTAAAGAAGGCCAGCACGCCAACGATGTCCGAGCCCTGCCGGATCGCGAACGCACCGCCGCTGCGCAATTTGGCGCCGGCGACTACCTCGCTGGGACTCGCCTTGCTGTCCCGACGCATGTCAGCGGCCCAGTACGGCGTCCCCGTTTTCCATACGAGGCCAAGGATGCCTCTGCCTCGCACGACCTTGTTCTCGCGTCGCAGAGCGGTGAATCGCTCGAGCTCCGGCGATGGCCGCTGCCAGCCATGTTCCCAGCGAAGGACATCAGCATCCCTATCAACGACCCAGAACTCACCGATATCCCAGCCGAGCTCGTCACAGATGCCCTGGAGCATGCGGGGCGCCGCTTCCGCCCAGGTTGGTGCAGTGGCGAACGGTTCCGTCACGGCGACGCGGAGGCTCGTCGGGAGGACGCCGACGTCGGGTGGCACCAGTTCGCGGACCAGGGACACGAGAGTGATTTGTTCGCCGGGGCCCTGCGGCGAAGCCAGCATCAGCTCGATAGGCAAGGCGTGGCCGTCGCGATGCATACCCGTCAATTCCATCGCCAGTGGCGGCTGATGCGCACCCGCGCTTCCCAATCGGTGCACCCGCCGCCGCAGCATTCTCTGCCAGTCGGCCGCCGCCACCATGGTCCAAAGATGCTGTCCGATCGCCTCCGGGGGCGACCATCCAAACATCGTCTCGGCCCGCGAGTTCCAGCCGGTAATGGTGCCCCGCTGGTCGGTCGAGATCACCGCAACTGGTGACATCTCGACGGTCAACTTCAAGTTTGCCTCCAGTTCTTCCAGCATGCGGTGGCGCGCTTGCGCAACCCGTTCCGCTCGGACAGACGAGCCGTACAGGCTCAACAGGCCGGCCATCAGGAGGAGCGCTGGGTCGAGCCGCAGGGCCGCTGCCGCATACCAGGCGGCGTCGAAGGGCGCCTTCGACAGAGCCTGGGCAATCGCCTCAAACCCCAAAAGGATGAGAGCGCCGGTGAGCGCGCCGGCGAATCGGGGATCGCCTCGCCGGCCTAAAGCAAACAGGCCGCCCGCCGTCGCAACGGTGATGGTTTCAACACTGAGCAAGGCAGTGGTCACCTCGGTGAAGTGCCCGGACAGGCTCAGCGACCGGAGAATCGGATCGAGCGCCATGGTCACCCCCACGGCCGCCCCCACGGCCGTGAGGGCGACCACGACGACCATCGTCACCGCCCGACGTGGATTCGACAGAGAACCAGGGGGCTGCAGGAGGGCCCAAACGAGTAGAGCTGGCATGGCGATCCGGCCGAAATGGAACAGCAGGCCGCTATCGCGAGCGCCGACCAGGTTTGGTAACAGCAGCCCGGTGAAGCTGAACAGGTGGACTAGCCACAGCGTCGCGACCGTGGCACCGATGCCAACATACGGCAGGGCGCTTCGCTCCTGCCGGACGATAACGTCGATCCCGGCCATGGCGCCGGCCACCAGGACGCTGAGCACGATGGTGCCCTCGACGAGTGGGATGAACCAGGCGAGCATCGTTCCGCCCGGTGGTAAGAAGAGGCCGACGGCTACCCCGATGACGCCGACGGTCGATGCCAGGACCACGGTGAGGTGCGCGCCCAGGAGCGCCACGACCTTACGCGGCAGGCCTCGGAATCCGAGACGTATCCAGTCCCCCATAAACGTCCCGTTATCGAATATCGGACCGGTGGATTACGGTACCGGCCGCAAACGAGTCACGACCAAGAAAGAAAGCTGATACACGCAGCAGGTGGTTACCTGATTGGCTGGGTAACAGGCCCTTACGCCGTTCGTAAGGTTGCTATTCAGCGCCGGGCAGCCGCAAACATGCCAGCGTTACGGCTGTGCAACGACCGCCGATCCAACCCTGAGGTCCTCGGCGCTGAAGTCCCGGCTTATTGCCGGACGATCGCCGGGGCGCGCCCGCGCAGGACGAACTTCTGGATCTTCCCGGTGGCGGTCTTGGGGAGCTCTTCGACGAAGTTGAACCACTGCGGGACTTTGAAGTGGGCCAGTCGCGCTCGCGCGAACTCTCGGAGTTCCGGCTCGGTTGCCGTCAGACCGGTCTTTAGGACCACGAAGGCGCAGGGGGCCTCGCCCCAACGCTCATGCGGAAGACCGACGACGGCAACTTCCTGGATCGCGGGATGACGTAGCAAGCAGCCCTCGACCTCGACCGATGAAATATTCTCGCCGCCGCTGATGATGACGTCTTTGAGCCGGTCGCGGATCTCCGCATAGCCGTCCGGGTGAACGACGGCGGCGTCGCCGGTGTGGAACCAGCCGTTGCGGATCGCCTTGTCGGTGGCTTCGGGATCTCGGTAGTAACCCGCGAGCACCACGTTGCCACGGACCACGATCTCGCCGATCGTGCCTCCGTCGTGGGGCACTTCCTCACCGGTCTCCGTGTCGACGACGCGCAGGTCGCCGGAGGTGATTAGCTCGACGCCCTGCCGCGCCTTGATCGTGGCACGCTCGGTCGCCGTCAGCGTCGCATGCTCCGGCAGCGGATCGCAGACCGAGATGAACGGGGAGGTCTCCGTAAGGCCGTAGACCTGGGTGACATCCCAGCCCAGCTCGCCCTCCAGCCGCTCGATGGTGGCCGCGGCCGGCGGGGCGCCGGCGGTCGCAATGTGTACACCGCGTGGAACATCGCCGCGGAGATTTGCGGGGGCGTTGGCGAGACCGATCAGCACGGTGGGCGCGGCGCACAGCCAGGTAACGCGCTCCTCCCGGATCAGCCGGAAGATCTCCGCCGGATCGGGCTTCGGGAGACAGATGTGGGTGGCGGCGGCTGCGGTGACGGTCCACACGAACGTCCATCCATTGGCATGAAACATCGGCAAGGTCCACAGGTACCGGTCGCCGATTCCAAGCCGCAGGTGCAGCAGCGTTCCGATGCTGTTGAGGTAGGCGTTGCGGTGCGTGATCATGACACCCTTGGGTCGCGCCGTCGTGCCACTCGTGTAGTTGATGGTGAGGAGATCGCCCTCGGCAATGTCGGGCCGGCCCGGGTCGGGCGATTCAGTTGCCACCATCGACTGGTAGTCCTGCCACCCCGCGCCTGAACCGGTTAGCGCGACGAAATGCTTGACACTTCCCAGCTGGTCGCGAACGCCATCCACGCTGTCGAGGTAATCCCGCGTGGCGCAGACGACGGAGGCGCCAGAGTGGTCGATGATGTAGGCGAAGTCGTCGGCCGTCAGCCGGTAGTTGACCGGCACCAGCACGGCGCCGATCTGCGGCACGGCGTAAAAGGACTCGAGTTGCTGGTGCAGATTCGGCGCGATATAGGCGACCCGATCACCCTGTCGGATACCCAGGTGCTGGAGCGCTGTGGACCAGCGGTCGCAGTGGTCGAAGAACTGCTCGTAGTTGAGCCGGAAGTTGCCGTCGACCACCGCCTCACGCTGCGGGTGTAACCGCCGAGTCCGTCGCATGAACTCGAGTGGCGTGAGCGGCGTCTCCAACGAGCCCTACCTCCTTACGCTGCCCGGCGTTGCGCCGAGTGTAGTCCGGAGGAAAGCCTACGGCAAGACAACGCCGCGGAGCTGGTGGCTCATAACCCTGGCCACCAGCCCCTCTCGGGCCCGTCGTTACTGAGTCGCGGCGGTTGCTCTAGTCGCCGCCGTCACCATTCTCATGCGATAGCACGAGCTTCCAGACGGTGCCCCCATTCGGGCAGAAGTTCGGGATCCCTCCAGCGGGGCAGACGCTGTCGGCGCTGAAGTACAGATTGCCATCCGGCCCAACCACGTCCATGTTGGGGATGGGAAGGTTGGCTGCAATCACCGAGAATATCCCCTCCTCGGTATCAAGCTTGACGATGTTGCCAGTGCCCGGGCTTGGGGGGCCCGGCGTGGTCCACATGTTGACGAAGTAGATAATCCCCTGCCCGTCTGCGGCGCAGCCCGTCACATGCTTGATGTCCGAGTTGGCGACGAGCGTGACTGATCGTCCGTGCACGCGATAGAGGTGGCCCGACAGTGTGGCGAGCCACAAACCATCGTCGGCCCTTGCGATGCAGGTGGGCACCTCATCGGTTGGGAACGCGTTCTGCCGAAACGGGAAGTAATCGAGGACACTGATGTGGCCCCGATTGCTGACGAACTCCAGCGTGTTCGACCCGGCGTCGGCGACATAGGAGCCACCGTTCACAGCGAGGAGGCCGTATGGGTTGGAGTCGTGCTCCTGGTTCGGGATGTCGGCCGTGTAGTCGAATCCGAACGCGCCGACCCCGGCGACCTTGCGCCAGGAGCCGTTTGCTTTGACCGATAGCAAAGCGCCCGCCTCCTTCTTGGCAGCGGCGACATCGGCCGCGCATTCGGAGTCACCTGCGGCGCATTGGTAGTTCGCGAAGGCCTGCGGGAACACGCCGAGGATCGCCATCAGCTTGCCGTCACGTGCGGAAATCCCGCTCACTCCAAGGGCTTCGCCCTCCGCCGGGTTGAAGAACTCGGCAGCCGAGAACAGGTGGTCTACGAGCGGCGTATGGGTTTTAGTCGCCGTGTTCACCCATGAGATCTGCGACGAGCGGCCGAAACAGACGGTGGGCACGCCCGGGATGCAGTTCTTGCCGCCGTGGCCGGCCTCGCCGACCACCAATCTGCCTTTGAAGAACTCCACACCCAGTGGCCAGCGGCATCGTAGCCTCCCAGCCGACGGTCCGTGAATGGGCAGAAACCAAACGGGGACCAACTGCGTTTGATCCTCGAGTCGCCCGCCAGCTCTTCGCTAGACTCGAACAGCGGACATGGACGAAGTTTCACCGACACCCATCCTCGATCGGATCGGAACGCCAGCCGATCTTCGCTCCCTGAGCGATGCCGATTTGCGCAGTCTCGCCGAGGAGATCCGCCAGTTCCTTGTTAGAACCGTCTCCAAAACCGGTGGACATCTCGGCCCCAACCTGGGCGTCGTCGAGCTCACCCTGGCGTTGCACCGCGTCTTCGACAGCCCGAAGGATCGAATCCTCTGGGACACCGGCCACCAGGCCTATGTGCACAAGCTCCTGACCCGCTCCCGCGAGGGGTTTTCGCGGCTGCGCAAGCTGGGCGGGATGAGCGGCTACCCGAACCGCACCGAGAGCGAGCATGACTTCATCGAGAACAGCCACGCATCCACGGGCCTGAGCTATGCCTCGGGGATGGCGGAGGCCTCTCGCCGGCAGCCCGACGCGGGCCGCGTGATCGTGGTCGTCGGTGACGGCGCCTTGACCGGCGGCATGGCCTACGAGGCGCTGAACAACATCGGCCATCGAAAGACGCCGGTGATCATCGTGGTCAACGACAACGGCCGCTCCTACGCGCCGACCATTGGCGGGTTGGCGCAACACCTGGCGCAGCAGCTGACCGTCCTCAACCCCAGCTATCACCGGACCAAGAGTCGCGTCGACCGACTGCTGCGCGGCGTGCCCGCCGGCGACAAGGCGATCGAAGCCGGCCGCCGCATCAAGGAAGGGTTGAAAGAGCTGGTCTCGCCGCGGACCTTCTTCGAATATCTCGGCATCAAGTACTCCGGGCCGATCAACGGTCACAACATCGAGGACATCGAGCGGACGCTGCGGCAGGTGAGCCGCCTGGGCGAGCCGGCCGTGGTTCATGTGATCACGACCAAGGGCCGCGGCTACGGTCCGGCGGAAGAAGACGAGATCGACCACCTGCATGGGGTCAGTGCCTTCGACGTGTTGACCGCCAGACCGTTGAGCCGCCGCATCAGCTACACGGATCTCTTTGGCGAGGCCCTGGTCGAGGAGGCCGAGCGCGAGCCCAAGCTGGTCGCGATCACGGCGGCCATGGGGAGCAGCGCCGGGCTGGGTCCCTTTGCGGAACGTTTTCCCGATCGCTTCTACGATGTCGGGATCGCGGAGCAGCACGCGGTCACCTTCGCCGCCGGGCTCGCCATGGCCGGGCTCCGTCCGGTGGTCGCGATCTACTCGACCTTCCTCCAGCGCGCGCTCGACCAGGTGATGATGGATGTCTGCTTGCACAAGCTGCCGGTGACATTCGTCCTCGACCGGGCCGGGATCACCGGTGACGATGGCCCGTCGCATCACGGCATCTTCGACCTGACCTTTCTGCGGGCGATGCCGGGCCTCACCCTGGCCGCCGCGAGTGACGCGCAGGAGCTGCGCGACCTGCTGCACACCGCGATCGCGCGCGACGGCGCCGGCCCGTTCGCGATCCGCTTCCCCAAAGGCCCAGCTGGGGAGACCGAGGCCCAACCGGCGCGGATCCTGCCCGTCGGCGAGTGGGAAGTGCTCAGGCAGGGAAGCGCCGCATTACTGCTCGCGACCGGCAAGCTGGTCTCGGTCGCGATGGAAGCGGCTGCGTTGCTCGACGCCGATGGCCTGCCACTGACGGTCATCAACAGTCGCTACATCAAGCCGCTCGATTCCCGTTTGGAGAGTTGGGCACGCCGGCATCCGGCTGTGCTGACGCTGGAAGACAACGTCGCGACCGGTGGGTTCGGGTCGGCCGTGTCCGAGGTGCTGGCGCCGCTCGGTATCCCGGTCACCGTCATGGCCGTCCCCGATGCGTTCATCGAGCAGGGCGGGCAATCCGAGCTGCTGAAGCAGCTCGGCCTCGACGCGCAGGGTGTCGCGGCCCGCGTGCGCCGCGCGCTGGGTGAGCTCGAGTCCGCGCCCAAAGAGGCGACCCAACCGGGTAGCTAAATCACCGGGCTATGGCAACGACCTCACCAGACTCGCTGGCCGCCGGCCGTGCCTACCAGCAACAGCTGCTAGCGCTGCTGGGCCAGGATGACCCGGCCGAGGTCGCGCAGGCCACGGCGTCGGCGGTGCAATCGCTGCTGAAAGAGGCGGGTTCGAACCTGAGCACGCGACCGGCTCCGGGTGAATGGTCGGTGCTCGAGCTGGTCGGTCACCTGGTCGACGCCGAGATCGTGATGTCAGGACGCTATCGCTGGGCCATCAGCCAGGACGAACCGCCCTTGCTCGGTTACGACCAGGACCTATGGGTCGCGCGGCTGGGGCACAACGAGGCGCAGCCCGACGAGTTGCTGTCGGTGTTCTCCGCGCTGCGCGCGGCGAACCTTCGACTCTGGCGCCGGTCGACGGCGGAAGATCGTGAAAGGGTCGCGATCCACTCCGAGCGTGGGCCCGAGAGCTACGGCCTCATGTTCCGCATGCTGGCCGGCCACGACCGCTTCCATCTGCACCAGATGCGGGAAACGCTTCGCCTGCTGCGCGAGCCGCGTTAAGCCGCCTCGCTTCGGTTGACGGCTATCATCGGGTTGCCCCGCTGGGCAGGAGGTGAGCCGGGTGGACGACGCCCTTCGGATCGCGGTGGTCGCGCCCGCCTGGTACCCGTTGCCACCGCGAGGTTATGGAGGCACGGAGCTCGTCGTCCATTTGCTCCATACCGAGCTTCGCCGGCTGGGCCATGACGTCACCGTGTTTGGAGCGGAGGGGTCGGCGCAGGGGGTGACGATGCTGGCCGACGCTGCATGGAGCCAGGACCTGGGTGGACCGGCGGAAATGGCTCGACAAGCCACCTACCTGGCGCGGGTCTACGCCGCCATGGCCGGTCAGCGGTTCGACGTCATCCACGATCACACCGGTTTCGAGGGCCTGCTGCTCGCGCTCCAGGGCGGGTTGGCGCCGGTCGTGGTGCATACCATTCACGGCGAGCTGACCGAACCGATGATCACCTTCTACAAAGAGGTAGACCAGCGGGCCCGACTGTGTGCCATCAGTCTGAGCCAGGCGGCGAGCGCGCCGGACATCAAGCTGGCCGGCATCGTCCACAATGCGGTCGAGCTCCCCACGGCACCGCCGAGCGTTGCGCACGAGCGCTACTTGATCGAAGTAGCCCGGATCACTCCCGATAAGGGCCAGCACCTCGCGGTCAAGGTGGCCCGGCGGGCCGGCCGCAAGCTGATCCTGGCGGGCAAGGTGGAGCGCTCCGGGGAAGGCATGCGCTACTTCGAAGAGCAGGTCGAGCCCTTTCTCAGCCCGACCGTCGAGTACTACCCCAACGTGGCCGGAGCCCAGAAGGCGCGGCTCATCTCGCGAGCCGCCGCCGGGATCTTCCCTTTGCAGTGGGCGGAGCCATTTGGGTTGGCGATGGTCGAGTGCATGGTGGCCGGCACTCCGGTGCTTGCGCTGCGCAGCGGCTCCACGCCCGAGCTGATCGAGGAGGGGGTCACCGGCTTCCTGGCCGAGGACGAGGACGACCTGGTGGAGGGTGCCAACCGCCTCGATGAGATCGACCGGGTTCGCTGCGCCGCCGTCGCGCGCGAGCGATTTAGCCCGCGACACATGGCGGAGCGATACGTCAACGTCTACCAGCGGGGGTCGGTCGCGGCCGAGGCCTTCGCCTCTCCCGACGGTCCGCCGTCCGAGGCGGTCACTGGCCGGCGAGCTGTGCCGACGCCTTAGCGACCCGGTCGATGATCGCCTTCCCCTCGCCGGTGGTCTCGTCCAGCCAGCGCGGCTGAGCGTAATTGTCGATCACCAGGGGCTTGTAGTCGACGCGAACCAACCGTGTGCCGTAAAAGATGTAGCGGCCGACCATTCCCTCGCGGGTCTCCTGCGACCACATCTGGTCGAAGATGAAGTTGCCGTGCGCGTACGTGATCAGGTGGCCGTTGTAGATCTCCACCGGCTGCACCCAGTGCGGGTGGTTGCCGATAACCAGGTCGGCGCCGTCGTCGATCGCCAGGTGACCGATCTCGCGCGGGTTGTCGGGGGCGATGCCGGGGCCGGCGACCGGCAGTAACTCGTACTCCTTGCCCCAGTGAAAGGCGACCACCACGACGTCAGCCTTCGGCCGCACCAGGTCGATCTCGCGCTTCATTTCGGCGCGGTCGATGTGGGTGCCGACGCCGTTGAAGCCGATGAAGGCGAACTTGACGCCGCGGATGTCGCGGATCTCGTAGAGGCCAAGGCCCGACATACCGATGCCGTGCTGTGCGAGCAGGATCTGCGTCGCGTTGGTGCCGGAGGGGCCGAAGTTCGTTAGATGGTTGTTGGCAAGGTTGGCAACGTTGACGCCCGCGTAGTCGAGGCCGGCGATCGCTCGCTCATCGCCGCAGAACTTGAAGCCGCCGCGGATGATGGGGCAGTTCTTGATAAGAGGCGATTCGAGGTTGATGAAAAGCAAGTCGCCGCTCTTGAGATACTCGGCCGTCTGCCGCCAGGGATACAGCCAGTCTTTGTGGAGGACGGTCTGGTAGTTGACCTCGCGCGCCGGAATCACGTCACCGGTGGCGATGATCACCCGAAGCTGTGACTGGTCGTACTGGCTCAGGTCGGGCTTGTCGGTGCCGAAGATGCTCGTGAGCGCCAGCGGCGGCGGCGTTGGCGTTGGCGTCGGGGTTGGCGTTGGTGTGGGGGCGGCGGCGTGCGCCGCCACGGGCGAACCGCCGGTCGGGCCACTGGTTGGCGCCGAGCATGCCGCCATCAGGGGCAGCATCAGCAACGGGACCAGGGCACCACGCTTCAAGCGCGCGTAGGATACACCAGCTCATCGGGAGCCACCAGCCCCAACCGTTACCCGGTTGTCCCTTTTTCTTGGTTAGTACCTTGCGCAGCAAGGAAGCTTGTGCTACATTGCACTCGTGCCGGCGGACGGACTCGTCAGCCAGATGCGCCGCGGGGCACTGGAGTACTGCGTGATGGCGCTGATCCGGGATACACCCCGATACGCATACGAGCTTATCGAGGCGCTGGGCAAAACTGGTTTGCTGACCACGGAGGGCACGCTCTATCCGCTGCTAAGTCGGCTTCGACGCGACGGCCTGGTGAAAACCGAGTGGCGCGAGTCGACCGACGGGCCGCCGCGACGCTACTACGAGTTGACGGCCGAAGGCCGGCGGGCCCTGACCGCCTTCAAGAACGAATGGACGAGCTTTCGCGGCGCCGTCGATGGAATCCTTCAGGAGGGCACCAAATCATGACCGCACTACATGCGGACCAGCTGATCGACGGCTACCTGGCGCGGCTTCGCGTCGCGGCAATAGACCTCCCGTCGAGCGTTCGCGAGGAATTGATCGAGGACATGCGGGCCCACATCGGTGAGGCCCGCGGTCATGAACCCGCGGAGACCGATGCGAGTGTTCTAAATATCCTCGACCGCCTCGGTGAGCCTACGACAATCGTTGGCGACGCTCGGGAACGCCTCGGAATCCGACCGGCTGAGCCATACCGGCCCGGCTTGCTCGAAATCGCCGCTGTCATCCTCGTGCCCTTCCTCTGGCCGATCGGGGTCATCCTCCTCTGGATATCCCCCGCCTGGAATTGGCGAGACAAGCTGATTGGCACGCTGGTCCCACCGGGCGGGTACATAGGTCTCTCGTTCATCCTTGCGGCCGCCACAACTCAAGTCAGCAGCTGCGGAACCATCAGGGATCAAGCCGGCCATCTAATTCAGAGCAGCTGTACCGGATCTCCTGAATTGCCTGGGGTGCTGTTGGTGCCCCTGACCATCCTGGTTTTTGGCTCGCCGCTCATCAGCGCGGCATATCTCGCGATCAGGCTGCGCTGGCGTCCACGCCCGCCCGTGGCTGCGACCGCCTAGCCGCAGCTGACGTAACCTACGATCCCGTCGCGTCGAAACGCCAGCGGGTTGCACCGTACGGCTTTACGCTCGCCACCCCGAAGGCTACCAGCGCTGTCACCACGTAAAGGTGCCATGGCGGAGGCCCGGCACTGGGCGCACTGTATTCGGCGGTGAGGGCCCCGTCCGTCACCCGCGCGGGCCATCCCTGGGCGGCGTACCGGTGAGCGAGTCGCTCGAGAGTTGCCTGGTCGGTCACCTTCGCTGCGCGGCCCTCGACGACGAGGTCGAGGCCAAGGAGTGCCGTGGAGAGCGCGCAGTTCGGATTCGCGGCCAGGTTGCGGCTCTTGCGGGTCCCGGGGCCGCTCGTGAAATAGAACTGGCCGTCAACCCAAAGTGCGCCCACCCCGGCCAGGTGCGGGCGCCCATCGGGACCGACGGTGCTCAGCCATGTCGTCCGCGGGGCTTGCGTGTCCAGGGGTGCCTCGAGTGCTTCGAGCGCGCGCGACCAGGGAATTGGCGGGTCACCATAGATGTCGAGATTCTTCTCTTCCATATCGAAAAGGCAGACTCGTCAGTGATGCGAAATTCATCGATCCAGGATGGTCCGCCGTTCGATATTAGTGGTTGCCGTTGTTCGACTTCGCCGACTTGCTGGCGTCCTGCGACGTTGCCGCACCCGCCTGCGACAGCTCGAGCTCGAGCTTCGCCTGAGCAGCGGTAACGATGTTGTCCATGGCCGCGATCGTGCTCGCCACAGCCGGCCGGCTGGTCGCCAGTGCAGTCCGCTCCACCTCGGTCAGGGCGCCTTCCTGGTCGGAGATGTACTGGTTGAATGCCGGGTGCGCGCTGCCCTTCAGCAGCGACGCCTGCTGCCGGAGGTGCTCCAGCGCGACATGGTCGCGCTGGTACGCGGCCTGGATGGCGGCGGTGGGATCGATCGCACCGGTCGCGGCCTCGGCGACGTGGCTCGCCGCCGTCTGCAGTGCGACCGGTAGGGCGCTGGCCGAGGTGAAAGTTATCGGAGACAGTGGGCGCTGCGGCGCCTCGGCGGCGTGGGCGACGATCCCACTGGTCAGCGCGAAAGCGATGACCACGCCCAGCAGCCGGCTCGTCATGCTGATACCCATCTGAATTGCCTCGTCGTTAGCCTATTGCGTCGCCGCCGCCACAACATTTCTGCGAACGTTACGTCACCGCTCCACAGCAGTTCGTGGCGCGTCATCAATCAACGGGAACAGCCTCTTCGCAGGGCATACGTCACCGACCGTATTTTTGTGTGTATCGCTGCCGCTTGGCGCGTCAGCCGATCTTGGGGTCCCACGCGTCGGTGCTCAGGACGATCGTGACCGGGCCGTCGTTGACCAATCGCACCGCCATCTGGGTGCCGAAGGAACCGGTCTGAACCGGCAGCCCGCTCTCGCGTAACCGGGCGGTGAAACGGTCGAGCAGCGCGATGCCCTGTTCCGGCCGCGCGGCGTGGAGGAAGCTTGGCCGGTTCTGTCCGCGTGCGTCCGCGAAGAGCGTGAACTGAGACACAACCAGGAATGCCGCCTTGACCTGGATGGCGCTGAGGTTGAACTTCCCCGCCTCATCGCTGAAGACCCTCAGCCTCAGAATCTTGTCCGCCAGGTAACCGGCGTCGCGTTCCGCGTCCGTTTCGGCCACGCCAAGCAGGATGCAGTAGCCGGGACCGATCGACGATTCGCCGCCGTCCCACCGAACCGATGCCTCGCTGACGCGCTGGATCACCGCCCGCATCGCTCAGCTCAGGGGGGCGGATTCCAGCCCGTGAGGTGGGCGTCGGTGCGCTGCGTCAACCAACTCTCGATGTCCTGGAACACGCGCTCCTGATCGACCTCGTTGAAGATCTCGTGGTAGAGGCCGGGGTAGAGGCAGAAGGCCCGATCGTGCGCGGTCGCGCGGGCGAAGAAGCGCTGGCTCCCGGCCGGATCGACGATCTGGTCGTCGCGTCCGTGCATCAGGAGAAACGGCACGCGCAGTTCCGGCGCGCGCCGGATGAACTCCGCGCCGCGCGCGATGGTAGCCGCGTAGAGCCCGGCGGTGATCTGGTTGTGGACCCGCGGGTCGCCGGTGTACGCGGGGCCAATCGTGGCGTCGTGGCTGAGCACATTGGGGTCGATCTCGTTCGCGAAGCTGGCCTTCGGCGCGAGCCTTGGCAGCATGCCCGCAAGGGCCTGCTTCCAGGCGGGCACCTTCACCCTGGC
>WNFC01001462.1_pt1 | contig 27958 bp, 25 predicted proteins | sample 5400541 | NCBI WGS metagenome assembly WNFC01 (sample SAMN13153342, study PRJNA577476) | soil metagenome | isolation source: 120 cm saprolite under Douglas fir tree site 2 hole 2 replicate 1 | place: USA:California | collected 2015-04-18
CCACCGTGCTCGGTTTAGAAACTGGGCGCTCGGTGGAAATCTGCGCCACCGTCGCGACAGCAGGCTCGCTCTGGATTCTGGAATTCGTCACAGCCTGGCGAACGGCGCTCAGAGCCTCGAACCCCTGACGCGTATCCACGACCGTAGCCGTGGCTTGCACTGTGCCACGAGCTTGGGCTTCTGCATCCCGCCCCACCAGCGTCAGCGCTCCAACCACCAGAACCGCTACGAGTCCGAACCGCATTGCGTGCTCCCCTGAGTGAGTACCGTTGGATTTCGGCTTCCCACTAGGGCAGGCGGCGTGCCGAGCAATTGTAACGAGCTAATGCTTTATTCTACAGTTGATTGCACGGTTCTTGACGTCTCGGTCGCGCTTCAGAAACCGTCAATAATTATGACACCAATTCTCTATTGCATTAGCTAACTCGAAGTCCTATTTTGGTTTCCGTTGTTCCGACCTGACATGTCCAATAATTTGACAGCGCACAAGAAACTGGCAGCTGGCATAACCCTTGCCTTCACAAGCTTCCGGAATGGTGGCGGAGCCGAATGGCCCTCCAACTGACTAATAGCTCGACACCAAACACAGGAGTAACGAAATGCGCAGAATCACGAAGCTGTCCCTGGTGGTTGCCTCGCTCGTTCTGACGGGCACGGCGCTCCAGGCTCAGACGAACAATGCGAGCATCACGGCGACGGCGAGCGTCCAGACGCCGATCAACGTGGTTGGCGCTCAGCAGTTGAGCTTCGGCAACGTGTTCCCGGGCGTGAACAAGACGGTCGCAGCGACGGACCTCACGAACGCCGGCCGATTTGACGTCACTGGCCAGGCGAGCACCCCGGTTACTCTCTCCTTCACCCTCCCCGCCACACTGTCGTCCGGCGGTAACACCATGCCGATCGTTAGCTTCACGGGCGAGTATGCGCTCGTCGCCACGCAGGTCGGTGGCTTCCTGTTCGCGCCCGCAGCGGGTGCGAACCCGACCCTCAGCGGTACCGGTGCGCTGTTTGTGTGGGTAGGCGCGCAGGTGCAGCCGGCGACGAACCAGGTGGCGGGTGTCTACACGGCTTCGATCACCATGACGGTGGTTTACTAAACGACTGGAGTTTGGCGTCGAGCTGATGGCGCGCCGGCAGGGGAGTCATATTCCTCTGCCGGCGCTGTCACAAGGAGACGCACTCAACACATGAAACGCGAATGGTGGATCGTGCTTGGGGCGATGCTGCTCGGCGTGCCGCTGCAGGCACAGGGCAGGCCGCTGACGGTCACGGGCGTGCGAGGCGTGACGTTCGGGGCTGTGCTCCCCGGCGTGCCGCGCGTGATCAGCCGCACCGACCCCGCGAATAGCGGCCAATACGACATCAGGGGATCGAGTCGCAGGCAGGTGTTGCTGTCGTTCGTGCTGCCGCTGTCGATGACGGGGCCTGCCGGGGCGCTGATGCCACTCAGCTTTGGGGCGAGTGACGCGGGGTATTCGCAATCACAGGCCATCGGGAGCCAAGTGGCATTCGATCCGAAGCAGCCGTTTACCGCCACGCTGTCGAACAATGGCCGGGGCTCGGTTTTCGTCGGCGCCACCGCCAATGCCGCGGCGAATCAGCGCGCCGGCGCGTATACGGCGACGCTCATCCTCAACGTCACGGTGCTGCCATGATGCGTGCCCTGGGCCTCGCTTGCATCGTGGTGCTCGGCAATGCGTCGCTCGCCGCGCAGGGCGTCATGATCGCACCGCATGCGGTGTTCATCGACCACAGCCAGCGGAGCGGATCGGTGCTGCTGTACAATCCTGGCACCGAACCCGTCGAAGTTACGATCTCGACGATCTTCGGCTATCCGACCACGGACTCGAGCGGCGGCATCAAGCTGTACACCCCCGAGAATCCCGACTCGACATTGCCGTCGGCGCTCGCGTGGATTCAGGCCTTCCCCCGGCGTCTGACGGTAGCCCCGAGGGAGCGGCAGACCGTGCGCTTGCTCGCGCGGCCGCCCATCGGACTGGCTGACGGCGAATACTGGCTGCGGCTCGTGATTGCTGCCCAGGCCGGGCGCGTGCCAATCACGGGCGTCGCCGATACCACCGCGATTCAAGTGGGTCTGACGCTCGAGGTCCGTACCATCATCGGCGTGAACTACCGCAAGGGTCCGGTCACGACCGCTGTATCGCTGTCGAATCTGCGAGCCCGCGTCGTGGGCGACTCGGTGATCACCCGCGCCAGGATCGAGCGCCGCGGCAACGCCGCCTTCATCGGCATGATTCGCGAGACCCTGGTGGACTCGGGCGGCGCGGTGCGGGCGCAGCGCGTTGGTGACTCGCTCGTCACGTCGTACCAGTCTCCAATCGGCGTCTATTTCACGATGGAGCCACGTCTCGCGAGCGCCATCCCGGCGCCTCGACTGCCGCGCGGCCGCTACTGGCTGCGCTATGAAGTCGTCGCCGAGCGCGAGGATCTCGATCCCAAAGTCGTGCTCAAGGCGCCGGCGGTTCGCGATTCAGTTCAGATCGTCGTGCCGTGAGAAGTATCCTGGCGTTGGCCGTATGCCTCGGTGTGCCCGGAAGCGCCGTGGCGCAGTCCGGAGCGTCCGTATCGGCCGATGCTGTGGTCGTGACGGTCGGCATGACGATCACCACGCTGCGAGATTTGAACTTCGGCACGGTCATCAAAGGTGTCCCGACGACGGTGCTCCCCACCGCCGCAACCGCCGGTGAATGGCAAGTCACCGGCAGCTCGAACGCGTTCGTGATCATCAGCTTCACGCTGCCGACTCAGCTGACCAACATCCAGGCCTTGCCCGGCTCGACGATGCCGATTGCCTTCAGCGGGGTATCGGCGATCTGGCGTCGCGCGACGAACAATCCGGTCGGTGGCACGATCTTCAATCCGGCGACAGGGGCGGTAGGTCGGTTTGGTCCGCCTGCCAACCCCAGCATGTACGTCTGGGTCGGCGGCACCGTGAATCCCGCGCCCACGGCGAAGCCCGGGATTTATCAGGGGACAGTGATCGTCTCCCTCATCTACCAGTAGACCATGCTCGCTCTGGTGGCGGCCCTGAGCCTCGGTGCCGTCGTCCGTCAGGACACCGTGCCGGAACCGGTCGTCATCGAGCTGCGCATCGGTCGCATCACCGGCACGACGGTGCAGGCGTATCGCGTGCGCTCCGAGGTGCTGGTGCCGCTGTCCCAGTTTTTTCAGCTCGTCGAGATACGCCATCGCCTGACTCCTGATGGGCGCCTGGAAGCGACGGTCGATCCCGGCAACCGCCGCATCGTGATCGATCCGCGCAGTGATTCGATGCAGTACGGTGATCGACGCGTGCGGATCGAGCGGGAATTCATTCGATTCGAGTCTCCGGAGCTCTACGTCGGCAGCGGCGGCTGCGACGGGAAGCGGCGCGCGAAGCCTACCTGCGGCGTCCCGATGCCATGCGCGCCGACGTGACCTTCGGCCTGCAGCGTCCGTCGTGGGACGGGGTCGTCGTCGATTATTCGCTCTTTTCACCCTCCACCGATCCGGTTGCGGGGTCGACGTACGGATTCGGACTGGGCGCCGACGTGGGCGGCGGCTCGCTCGAAATACTGGCGCAGAGTGTCGGCCGCGCGGAGCTGGGCCGGCTGCACGTCGATGCCTCGTGGACCGGGGTGTGGCGGGAGAACCGCTGGGTCAAGCAGCTGCGGTTGGGCGATGTGGCGTCCACGGGCCCGCGCTCGCGTGCGCTCGAAGGCATCGCGATCACCAATGCCCCCTTCGTCCGGCCGTCGCTCATCGGATCGTTGCGGTACGCGGGCAGCCTCGAGCCGGGATGGTCGGTGGAGGCGTACCGCGGCGGCGATCTCGTCGCCTACGATTCGGCCAAGGCATCGGGCGGGTTCTCCATCGCGCTTCCGGTGCGCTACGGTGAAAACCCGGTCGACTTCGTCGCCTATGGTCCGTTCGGCGAGATCCGCGAATTCAACCGCACCTACCGCGTGTTGACCGAGCTGCTGCCCGCGCGCCAGTTCGAGTACGGCATCGCGGGTGGCCGCTGTCCGCAGCCGTCGTTCATCTGCAATGCGACCGCGAATCTCGACCTGCGCTACGGCGCCACGGCGCGATGGACGGTGCAGGGTGGACTGGATCAGTTCTGGCGGGACTCGCTTTCCAACCGGACGCATCCCTACGCGGCGCTGGTCGCAAATCCGAGCAACGCCTGGGCGATCCAAAGTGAAGTGGTCGGTGCAGGACTGGTGCGGGGAGCGCTGCGCTATGAGCCGTCCGTCGATTTCCGGCTGGACGGGGAGTACGTCCACTTTACGCGTGATTCGGCATCGGTGCTGGCCGTGCCCGGCCGTCGCGCGCAGTGGACCATCACCGGGTTCCTCCGTCCCAAGACGAGCCATGGGTTCTTCTTCTTCGACGGACGGTTCGAGCGCATCAGCACCGATGCCGGTCCGCTGACGCGCACGCGCCTCGGCGCGTCACTGCAGACCGACGAAATGCGGCTCTTGCCCTACGTGCGCACCGAACATGGGAACGCGACGGCCGGAGTCGGCGGGGGAACCAATCGTGAGTTCGTGGGACTCGCGACGTTCGTGATGCCGCGTGCCCGCTGGGGCAGGTTCCTGAGTCAGACGTTGCTGCGGACCAACGCGGAGATCGAGCGGCAGGCGGGTCTGGTCTCCTGGTCGGCCTTCGCAGCTCATCCGCTCGCGCGCGGGGTGCGTGTCGAGGTGGGAGCCAACTGGCTGCGCGGGGATGCCGGACTCACCTACACGGTGACCGTGACCTCGTACTTGTCGGCGATACGCGCCGTGACCTCGCTGCTCGCGCCTTCGGGCCAGCCGGTCAGCGCCACGCAGTTTCTTCAGGGATCTCTGCTCTGGGACCGCCGGACTCATCGGCTCGGGGTGGCCCCTGGGCCCTCACTCGAACGTTCCGGCTTGTCGGGCCGCGTCTTCATGGATCTGAATGCCAACGGCATCCGTGACGTGGGCGAACCGGCGGTCGCGAACGCCCGCGTGCTGGTCGGCTCGCTGTCGACTCGCACCGACTCGAGCGGCGCGTATCGCGTCTGGGATCTCGTGCCGTTCGAGCCGGTCATCGTGAGTCTCGATTCGGTGTCGCTCGACTCGCCGCTGCTGGTGCCGCTGTTCGCGCGGACGAGCATCGTCCCGGGGCCCAATCGCTTCCGCAGTCTCGACATCCCGGTCGTGGAAGCCGGCGTCATCGAGGGTCGCGTCGTCCGCAACGGCGCCGGGGTAGGCGGCGTGACGCTCATTCTCGCCGATCGGCGCAGCGGCACGCGGCGCACCCTCGTGACGTTCAATGACGGCGCGTTCTATCTCATGGGGGTGAAGCCGGGGGATTACGAGCTGACCGTGGAAGAGCAGGTGCTCGATGCACTCGCCGTGGACGCCGAGCCGGTCCGGTTCAGCCTGGTCCCGACCGCGAACGGCATCGGGCGCTCAGACCTCGAGGTACGTCTCAAGTCGAGGTTTTAGCGGCTTCCGCCACCTCGCGTAGGACGGTTTCGAGCTTCGCGAAGTCATACGGTTTCACGAGCGACGGCACGCCCGAGTCTCGCAGCAATGAGGATGTGTCCGTCGCAAACGTATCGCCGGTGGTGAAAATCAGGCGGTTGACCATCGCGGGATGCTCGCGGCGCAGCCGCTCGAGAAACTCGCCGCCGCTCATGCCCGGCATCCGGACATCCGACACGATCACGTCGAAGCCCTCGCGGCGCAGCACCCGGAGCGCATCGCCCCCGTCCTCCACCGCGATGATGCGCATGCCGCGGCGCTTGAGAAAGCTCACCACGGCCCGGCGCAGGCCTTCCTCGTCGTCGATCAGCAGCACCGAGAGCGCCCCGTCCGGCTCGCGCGCTTCGACGGGCACCGGCATCGGTGCGGGCGTCGTCCGCTGACGGGTACGCGCGTCTCGCGGCAGCGTGACCGTGAAGGTCGCGCCGTGTCCCGGGACAGAGTGCACCGAGATCCTGCCGCCGTGGTCGTGCGCGATCCCGTAGCAGATGGACAGGCCGAGTCCCGTCCCCATGCCCTCCGGCTTTGTCGTGAAGAAGGGATCGAAGATCTTTTCCTGAATGTCGGTCGGGATGCCGGGACCGGTGTCGGCGACCTGAAGCTGGACGCCCTCGTCACCCGCCGTCATCGTCCGGATGGTGATCGCCCGCCGGTCCGGCACGCTGGTCAGCGCCTGCTCGGCGTTGATAAGCAGATTGAGCAGCAGCTGCTGCACCTCCGACCCGTTGGCCCACGCTTTGGGGTTCGCGTCGTCGAGCTCGAGATTCACGGTGATGTTGAGCGTGGTGAGATGATACGAGCGGAGCGCGAACGTGCGGCGGACGGTTTCGTTCAGCTCCACGAGGGTGCGCTCCTTGCTTCCCGCCCGCGCGAACGCGAGCAGGTTCGACGTGATACGGCCGATGCGCGTCGCCTCGTCATACATCATCTGCACGGTCTCGCGCTGATCGGGCGGCAGCTGATCGAGCAGCAGCGTTTGCGCGAATCCCGAGATGATGGCGGCGGGGTTGTTGATCTCGTGGGCCACCCCGCTCACGAGCTGTCCCATGGCCGCGAGCTTCTCGGCCTGCTGGAGCTGCGTTTGCGTGCGGCGCTGCTCGGTGATGTCGCGGACGAGTACCAGCACTTTGGGGATGCGGCCGCCCTCACGCACCGGAGCGAGCAGGACGTGGCCGGTCCCGTCGCTGCCGTCAGGCCGTTGAAACGGGACCTCGAAGCGGCGCAGCTCACCATCGAACGCCGCGGCCAGATTCTCGCGCGCAATGCGTGCGGCCGTTCCCTCGAGCCACCCCAGCGCCGATCGTCTTCCGCCGCTCTCCCGGGTGTCGCCGGGAAACGCGTTGACGAGGACACGGCCGGACGTATTCGCATCGAGCACGTAGCCGTCTCGGTCCACCACGGTGATCGCATCGGGGACCGCTTCCATGAGGAGGCGGAGATTGCGCTCCGCGGACGCCGTCGCGCCGAGCGAGCTCATGAGCGAGCGGGTCTGATTGGCGACCTCGCCCTCGAGGACCCGCGCATAGCGGCGATCCACACGGCGCGAGTACAGAACCCATGCGGCGACGATCGCCGTGGCGGCGGCGGCGATGAGGCGCGTGCGCCAGTCGACCGCCCGGAAGGCATAAAACAGCACCATCGCCACCAGCGACACGACAGCGATGCTGACCAACACGCGAGCGGGCCGGCTCAAGGGCATCATCTCAGGACACTCCGGCCTAAATTATCCGCATTATGTTAGCCCGCCAATGAATCTGCTCGGGTGGATGCGTGCTCCGGAGGAATCGCTCGCGCAGTGGGACGAGCACACCGCGCTGGCGGCGGCCGTCCGACGCGATGGGCTGACACGCACCCTCGTCTGCGGTATGGGTGGGTCGAGTCTGGTCGCCGACGTGCTCGCCGAGACGTTCGGCGCCAAGAGTCTCCACGTCCTGGATAGCACCAATCCGGACGCAGTGCGAGCGGCGGCGAGCGGCCCCGACCTGGCACGGACGCTGTTCGTCATCTCCAGCAAGTCCGGCAATACCGTCGAAACGCTTGCCTTCTGCCATTATTTCGCGGCCCGCGCGCGCCCCGAGCAGTTCATCGCCATCACCGAAACGGGCAGTCCGCTCGACAAGGTGGCGCGAGCCCAACGGTTCCGGGCTGTCATTCCTCATCCTCCTGACGTGGGGGGCCGCTACTCCGCGCTGACGGCGGTCGGCATGGTGCCCGCGGCGTTGAGCGGACTCGACGGCCGCGCGCTGCTGGAGCGGACGCGAGGCGTCGATATCGCGGCTGCGCGATCGCTCGGCGCCGCCATCGCCGCTCGGGCGAAGAGCGGCCGCGACAAGCTGTATCTGAACCCTCCTCCGCGGATCGCCGCGCTCGCGTACTGGATCGAGCAGCTTGTCGCGGAAAGCTCCGGCAAAGACGGACGCGGTGTCGTTCCGATCGTGCAGAATCCCGCAGGTGGCGCGTTGCCCGACGCGCAAACGGCCGGTCCCGAGATGTTCTCCGCCGATCCCCTCGCTCTCGGCGCAGAGTTTCTGCGCTGGGAGTACGCGACGGCCGCGTTGTGCGAAGGGCTTGGCGTCAACGCCTTCGATCAGCCCGACGTCGAGGAAGCGAAACGGCTCGCGCGTGCGGAGTTGACGGGCGTCGGGGCGCCGCACGCTGCGCCCCTGCCTACGTTGACGCCCGCACAACTCCGGCAGCAGGCCCGCCCGAGAGACTATTTCGCGATCCTCGCATACGTCCCGCCTACGCCTCAGGTGGTTGCACAGCTCGAGAAGTTGCGCGCCGCGTGGGGCGAGGCGCTTGGCTGCGCGACGACGCTCGGCATCGGCCCGCGTTATCTCCACTCGACGGGCCAGCTGCACAAAGGCGGACCAAACAGCGGCCTGTTTCTCGTGATCACCACCGACATCGGTGAGGACCTCGACATTCCCGAGATGGGTTGGACCTTCGGCCAGCTGCATCACGCGCAAGCGCGCGGGGACGTGCGGGCGCTGCTCGCACGCGGGCGCCGCGTGGCGCACGTGCATCTGTCGAGTCTCGCGGAGATATCGCAGCTGCGTCCGCCCCCCCCGCCCCCCCCGCCCCCCCCCACGCGCGCGTGACGACCGCATTCATCTTTCATCTCATCCCGCACACGCATTGGGATCGGGAATGGTTCCTGCCCCGGGCCGCGTTTCACGCGCGACTGATCCTGATGTTCGACGAGCTGATCGACCGGCTGCACGCCGACCCGGCGTTTCGCACGTTCCTGCTCGATGGCCAGACGGTTCTCGTCGAGGACTACCTGCGCGCGCGTCCCGAGCGAGAGAACGACATCAAGACCCTCGTCAAGACGGGGCGCCTGCAGATCGGTCCGTGGTATGTGCTGGCCGACGAGCTGATCCCGTCGGGCGAATCGCTGATCCGCAATCTCTTGCTCGGGAGCGCGGATGCGGAACGCCTCGGTGGACGACTCGACGTGCTGTACTCACCGGATGCGTTCGGTCACCCCGCGGTGTTGCCGACGCTCGCGCGTGAGTTCGGTCTGAAATACGGCGTCGTGTGGCGCGGCCTCGGAGGCAAGCCAGGGCAGGAACATGATTTCTTTCGGTGGCGAGGGCCAGACAGGCGGGAGATCCTGTTGTGGCATCTGCCGCCCGACGGTTACGAGATCGGCGCCGCATTGCCGGGCGCGGGCGCGCGCCTGCCCGACATCTGGACGCAGGTTCGCGCCACCCTCGTGCAGCGCGCCGCCGGCAAGCACATCCCACTGTTCGTCGGCGCCGATCATCATGCGCCCCATCCGACACTCGCGCGCCTCCGCGATCTGCTTGCCGATCTCGAGCCGGCGAGTGCATTCCGCATTTCTCGTCTGGACGAATTCTTCCAGGCGGCCGAGAGCTCGTCGGCGAACCCTGTGGCCGGCGAGCTGCGGTGGTCGTACGGGCATACCTGGACGTTGCAGGGAGTGCACGGTACGCGCGCGCCACTCAAACGGCGGCACGGGCAGGTCGAGCTATGGTTGGAGCGTCTGGCCGAGCCGCTGGTAGCGCTGGCACGGTATTCGGGGGGAGGGGGCGGGGGGGGGGGCCGCGATCGCCGGCCGATCCTCGAGACCGCGTGGCGCACCCTGGTGCGGACGCAGTTTCACGACACGATCGCGGGATGTACGGGTGACGCCGTTGCAGCCGCCGCTGAACATCGCCTCACCGAGGTTGCCGCGTACGCCGCGGAGCTGACGCGCGGCGGACTCATGGATCTGGCGGGGCACGATCCAGACCTGCAGCGAGAACGCGCGAACGGCAGCGAGCCGAAATTGGTGCTGTGGAATCCGACGCCCCGAGCGCGTGGCGGCGTCACTGTCGCTGACGTTACGGTGTTTCGCCGCGATGTCCTCGTCGGGCCACCAACGGGAGATCGCCTGCCCCGGCAGGGCACGGGCTATCGGCCGTTCAGTCTGTACGGGCAGGAAGGGCGACCGATCCCTGTTCAGGTCCTCGCTCAACGGGTCACGCAGGAGCGTACGGATGCCACGCGTCATTACCCGGATCAAGACGAAGTGGATCAGGTGCGGATTGCATTCCGCGCGCCGCCCGTGCCTGGGCTCGGCCTTGCAGCGCTGACGGCGCGCGCTGCCGTGCCACTTTCGCGCAGTGAAGACGCCCGGGTTCGCGGGCGTTCGCTCGAAAATCGCTTCGTGGAGGTGACACTCGAGCCAAACGGGGCGCTGTCGCTGCTCGATCGCCGGCGCAACGAGCGATATGGCGACCTGCTGCGCCTGGAGGATGCCGGGGATGCGGGGGACGCATACACCTACTGCCCGCCGGCGCGTGACCGCATCAAGCCAAGCCGCGGTCCGATCACCGTGCGACGACTCGCGGCTGGCCCGCTGGTTGCCGCGCTCGAAGCGCGATGGGAAGTGATCCGCGGGATCGACGCCCGCCTGGTCGTGCAGCTATTCGCAGACAGTCCGGTGGTCCGTGTGACGCTGGACGTCGACAATCGCAACCGCTACCACCGGCTCCGCGCGCGACTCGTCACCGGCCTTGCCGGGGCGCCGGCGACTGCCGGTGCCGCGTTTGGTGTCGTCGAGCGCGCTGCGGTGAGCGTCGACGCGGCGGCGTACCCGCGAGAAACGCCCGTGCGCACCGCGCCCGCGCACCGCTTCGTGGCCGCGGCCCGGAGTGGCCGCGGGCTGGCCGTTCTCGCCCCCGCGTTCTTCGAATACGAATGGACGGCGAGAGGCGATCTGCTCGTCACGCTGCTGCGCGCTATCGGCGACCTCTCGCGCGCTGATCTGCCTACTCGGCCCGGTCATGCGGCCTGGCCGACCGCGATCCCTGACGGCCAATGCCTGGGCTCGAGCCGCATCGATCTCGCGATTGCGCCGGTGAGTGCGAGCGAGGTGGAGCGTGGCGATGTCCTTCCACAGTTGTGGGAGGACGTGTTCTTGCCGCTGCACGGGCTCTGGTTACGTGACGCCGCGACGCTCACGCCTGCGCCGGTGAACATCGCACTTGAAGGTTCGGGGCTCGTCTTTTCGGCGCTCAAGCCCGCCCAAATCGGGTCGCCCATGGTGCTGCGGTGTTACAACGCCACGAGCCGCAAGGTGACGGGCGCGTGGCGGTTCGGCAACGGTGTGAAGACCGCGCATCGCGTCCGCGCGGATGAACGCGAGGCCGTCGCGCTGGTGTTGGAGCAGCGCGGCAACATCGTGCGGTTCGTCGCCGAGCCACATGAAATCGTCTCGATTTTGGTGACGTGATGCAGGAACATCAGTTCTCGACGTCCAGGTCCGCGCGGTACTTCACGCTGGGCTCACCGCAGCACGCCGCGGACGTGTGGTTGGTGTGCCACGGATACGGTCAGTTGGCGTCCCGTTTTCTCGAGCGCTTTCGGCCCATCGAAGCGGAGCGGCGCTACATCGTCGCGCCGGAAGGATTGTCCCGCTTCTATCTGACGGAGCATCCTACCGAGCGCCGTGTCGGCGCGAGCTGGATGACGCGAGAAGACCGGCTGCACGAAATCGAAGACTATGTCAGCTATCTCGATACCGTCTACAGCGAGATCGCGCCTGGGAAGGCGAGGGTTACGGCGCTCGGATTCTCGCAAGGGACTGCGACGGTGTGTCGTTGGGCAGGGCTGGGGTCGTCGCGCATTGACCGGCTGATTGTCTGGGGTGGAGAGGTGCCGCCCGACCTCGACCTGAAACGTCTACGCGTTTCCAGTCTGACACTCGTGTACGGGACGCGCGACGAATTCTTCACGCCGAAGATCATCGCCGCGACCGAGGAGCGACTCCGCGCAAACCAGATCGGGTACGAGCTCATGCCGTTCGAGGGTGGGCACGAAATCGATGAAGCGACACTGCGCCGCCTGATCTAGCGGCGCAGATTTGGATCCAGCACGTCCCGCAACGCATCCCCCAGCTGCGTGCACGCGATCACCACCAGGACGAGCGCGACGCCCGGCGCGGTCGCGACCCAGGGCGCGTTCACCAGCGTGTCGCTGCCCGATGCGATCATGTTGCCCCACGAGGGCGTCGGCGCTTGCACGCCGAGGCCGAGGTAGGACAGTCCGCCTTCGAGTATGATCGCGTTGCCGACGCCGAGGGCGGCGGCGACGATGACCGGGGTGAGGGCGTTGGGCAGGATGTGGCGCGCCAGAATGCGCATGCGTCGCGCGCCAACGGCGACCGCGCCCTCGACGAAGGGCCGCGCGGCGAGCGCCCGCACTTCGCCGTGCACCAGCCGGGCGATCCCCATCCATCCCGTGAGTCCCAGCACCGTCACCACCAGGGCCGTACTCGGCTGCCACAGCGCCGCGAGTAGCAGCAGCAGCACGACGCGTGGCACGGCCAGAGCGAAGTCAGTGAGTCCCAACAAGGTGATGGAGAGCGGCCCGCGCCAATAGCCCGCTACCGCGCCCACTACCACCCCGACGGCGAGCGATATCAGAACCGCGAGCACGCCGACGCCCATCGAGATGCGCGCGCCGTACACCAGGCGCGTCCATACGTCCCGGCCGAACCGGTCCGTGCCGATTGGATGGAAGACGCCGTGCGCGTCGCTGGACAGCGGTGGAAGAAACCGGGTCGCGACGATGTCGCGTTGGGCTGTCGGCTCCCCGTTCGTCACGAGGGGAGCGGCGATGGCGCACACGATGACGACGAGGAGGACGATAAACCCAAACACCCCGCGGCGATCCTTTAGCAGCCTCGTCACGGCGTCGCGGTCCCCCCGGTCCCCCCGGTCGCCCCGGTGCTCCACCCCTCCCGGACGCGGGGGTCGACCCACGCAGCGAGCACGTCGGCGATCATGTTGCCGGCGACGACGAGGATGGCGCTAATCGCCGTCGCGGCCATCACGACGGGATAGTCGCGGGCTCTCACGGCCTCCACCAGCACGCGGCCGACCCCGGGCCAGGCGAACACCGCTTCCACAAAGACGGCCCCCGAAAACAACGCCGGCAGCGAGAGACCAAGCAGCGTCACCACCGGCGTGAGCGCGTTGCGCAGCGCATGATGTCCCACGACTCGCCACGGTCTCAGCCCTTTTGCGCGCGCGGTGGTGATGAACGGCTGGCTCAGCGTCTCGAGCATCGCGCCCCGCACGAACCGCGCGGCGCCTCCGATCCCGATGAGCGTCAGGGTCGCGAGCGGCAACGCGAGGTGGCGCAGGCGATCGATCAGCCAGCTCGCCCCGTGCAGATAGTCCGAGTCGAGTCCGGCAGTCCCGAAGGCCGGGAGCAGCCGCGCCCAGTAGGTGAAGACGAGGACGAGCATCACGCCGAGCCAATAGCCCGGCATCGCGAACAGCGTGACGGTGGAGACAGAAAGGAAGGTGTCGAGTCGCGAGCCGCTGCGAGCCGCCTGCACCGCGCCGACCGCGAGACCGGCCAGATAACTGAGCAACAGCGACAACGCGACCAGCCACGCGGTCTCCCGCCATGCGGCGCCGAGGATGGCGCGCACCGGCTGGCCTTTGGCAATGCTGTTTCCCCAATCGCCGCGCGCGAAACGACTCAACCAGCTCGCGAACTGCGCCGGCAGCGGGCGGTCGAGCCCGAGGGTTGTCCGCTGGGCAGTGCGCTGTTCGGCCGTCGCTGCCGGCCCCAGCATTATGTCGATAGGATCGCCTGGTGCGAGATGCAACAGGAGGAAGGTGAGCGTTACGACGCCGAGCACGACGGCAAGACCAGCGAGCAGACGGCGTCCCAGCCTGGCGAGCATCGACGGGAATCTCGCGCCGCCTCCCGTGCCCCGCTAGAATGCGGGCGTGTCGCGTGTGTTGTCGATTCTGTTCGCGGTCGGGGTGACGCTCTGCGCATGCGGCGACGCGGCGGCACGCCGCGGCGCGACCGTCTTGTTTGCCTCGGGCGCCGACCTGCAGAGCATCAATCCGCTGCTCACCAACCATCCCCTCGCCCGTCAGGTCCAACGCTACGTCCTGCTCACGACGTTGGTGCGCTACGACTCGCTGCTCGTGCCCCGGCCATATCTCGCCCGGAGTTGGCGCTGGTCGGATGGCGGTCGAACGCTGACCTTCCGGTTGCGCACCGACGTGCGCTGGCACGACGGTCCTCGCACGACGGCGCGCGACGTCGTTTGGACGCTCGACGCCGCGCGAGATCCCGCGACCGGCTATCCGCGGTTTCTGGAGCTGGAGCCGTTGAACGCAGTCACCGCGTTGGACGATTCGACGGTCGAGCTGCGCTTCTCCAGAACCGCGGGTCCTCGACGCGCACAGGACGTGCCGGACGTACTCACCGATCTCGCAATCCTGCCGGCGCACTTGCTCGATAGCGTCCCGCACGCTCGGCTGCGAAATGCCTCCTGGAATGTGCATCCGGTTGGCAACGGTCCTTTCCGATTCGTGACGCACGAGGCGAACCGCCGCTGGGTATTTGCGCGGAGTGCCGATTTCCCCCGCGACCTGGGCGGCCCGCCGCACGTCGATCGGCTCATCGTCGTCGTGGTCGACGAGCCGATGGTCAAACTCTCGGCGCTGGTTGCCGGCGAGCTGGACTTCGCGGGCATCAGCCCGCAGCACGCTGCATTCGTACGGCGCCACCAGACGCTCGCCATTCGGGAGTATCCGCTGATCTTCCCCTATGGTCTCGTGTTCAATACGCGCCGGCCTCCGTTCAACGACCCGCGCGCGCGGCTGGCCGCCGCCCTGGCCATCGACCGGCAGGAAATCGTGGATGGCTACCTCTTCGGCTTCGCGACGGTTGCGGAGGGACCGGTGCCGCCAGGCGTGCCGCACTACGTCGCGCCACCGCACGTCCCGCTCGCGCCCGATTCGGCGCGGCGCCTCGTGGCCTCGCTGGGCGCGAAACCCCGTTTCGAGCTGCTCACGGTGGGCAGCGGTGAGGCAGCACTCGAGCAGATGCTGCAAGCGCGCCTCAATGCCGTCGGCTTCGAGGTGACGATTCGCCAGCTCGAGCACTCTACGTTCCAGGACCGCCTGAACGGGGAACGACACGATTTTGCCGCCGCGGTCACGGGAATCGCGGGAGATCCGGACCTCGGCTTCCTCCAGTCACTCGGCAAACTGACAGGCATTTCCGTTCCCGCGGATCCCGTTGCGGCACAGCGCGTGCTCGCTGAGCAACTCCCGGTCGTTTGGCTCTACCACGCACGCGGCGTACAAGCGATGAACAGCCGAGTGCACGGCGTGCGCATGGACATGCGCGGCGAGCTGCCCACCGTCGCCGCCTGGCGCGTGCAGCCATGAGACGCCGCGATCTGCCGACTGCGTTTCATGCGACGGCGCCCATGCGGCTCGACTTTGCCGGCGGATGGACCGATGTCCCGCCGTTCTCCGCGCGTGAAGGCGGGGTCGTGGTGAATGGCGCGATCGGACTGCGCGCGCACGTGGAGCTGCGCCTGGGCGGGAAATTCCTGCGGCTGGTGTCCGAAGAACTGGGGGAAACGCTCGAATGCGCGAATTCCGGAGGACTCGTCCCCCACGGCAAACTGCCGCTGCTAACGGCCGCGCTACGCAGGTTCCCAGTGCTGGGCGGATTCACGCTCACCACGCGCTGCGACGCACCTCCGGGCTCGGGACTCGGCAGCTCGGGCGCGCTCGGCGTCGCGCTGGTGGGCGCGCTGACGCGTGCGCGCCAGGAGACAGCGAGCGGGCAGGACGTTGCAGACCACGCCTGGCAAGTCGAGACGATCGAGGCCGGACTCCAGGGCGGGAAACAGGATCAATATGCCGCGGCGCTCGGGGGCTTTCATCGCTTCAGCTTCCGCGATCCCGACATCGGCGTCGAGCCGGTGACGCTCGATGCGGCATTTGCGGCCGCGCTCGAGCGTCAGACGCTGATCTGCTACACCAACAAGAGCCGCGTTTCCGGAGATACGATTTCACGAGTGATGGGGGCGTATGAGCGTGGGGACCCCAAGGTGACCGGCGCCCTGCACGGGTTGAAGGAGACGGGGAGCGCGATGGCCGAAGCACTGCGTGCCGCCGATCTCGCGCGAGTCGGTGCGCTGTTGAGCGAAAACTGGAAACACCAGCAGGCGCTCGATCCCGGCATGCGAACCGCCGCAATGGCGCAGCTCGAGGCCGCGGCCACCCAGGCCGGCGCGCTCGGCGGCAAAGCAGCAGGTGCAGGCGCCGGCGGCTGCATGTTCTTCGTCATGCGCGGCGACGCGCGCGATGCGACGAGCACCGTGGCGGCTGGCGGCGCGACAGTACTGCCGCTGTCCTGGGCGACGGAAGGAGTGCGTGCGTGGTGACCGCGGAAGCGCTCGCCCAACGCGCGGAGGAAGTCCGCGGCTCGGTCGATCTCACGGCGCTGCTCGTCCACCTGCGAGAGCGAGCGCGGCCGCTGCTCGCGCGGATGCCCATCATCCCGGAACAGAAAGCGCTGCTGACCGTGGATGGCGGGTTCTGCCCTGACGACGGCACCGCGCTCACGTTCGATCCCTGGAGCGCGACCGAGCATCGATGTCCCCGCTGCGGCAAGACGTGGAGCGGCGAACGCCACAATTGGAGCTGGGCGCGCTACCAACATCTGTGGCTTGCCGAACGCGCGGCACACCTGGCGACGCTCGCGGGGCTAGGCGACGAGACCGATCGCCCCGCTGCGGCGCGGGCGCGCGACATCCTCAACGGCTACGCCCAGCGCTACTGGCGTTATCCCAACCGCGACAACGTGCTCGGCCCCAGCCGCCTCTTCTTCTCCACGTACCTGGAGTCGCTCTGGACCTGCAACTACATCGCCGCGGCCGCGCTGCTGCGCGCCTGTAACCAGCTCGACGATGCGACGGCACGCGGCGTGAATCAGGTCGTGGAGGAAGCGTCGACGGTGATCGGTGATTACGACGAGGCGTTCTCCAACCGTCAAACGTGGAACAATGCGGCGCTCGCGGCCGCCGCCGTGTGGTTCGAGGATGAGGAGCTGGCGCAGCGTGTCATCGAGGGAGAGACGGGCCTGATCGCGCATCTGGTGCGCGGGTATGGACGCGACGGGATGTGGTACGAAGGAGAGAACTACCATCTGTTCGCGCTGCGGGGTCTGCTCACGGGCGCCGGGTGGGCCCGGCTCGCCGGCGTCGATTTCCGCGAAGATCCACGGCTCGCCGATCGCTTGCAGGCGGCGCTGCGGGCGCCGGCTTTGACGGCGCTGCCCGACTTCAGCTTCCCGGCGCGCAAAGACTCACGGTTCGGAGTCTCGCTGGCACAACCGGGATACGTCGAGCTCTGGGAAATTGGGTTGGCGTGCCTCGGGATCTCCGACATCGGTGCCTGGCTCGAGGCGCTGTACAAGGTACCGGCGTTCCCCCGCGAGGTGCAGGAGTCGTACTTGCACGACGCACCGACCGATCGCACCCCGCAGCCCGCATCCCGTACTTCGCTATCGTGGTGGGCGCTGCTCGGGATCCTCCCCGACCTTCCCGCGAGCGAGACGCCCTGGGAACCGAAGAGTGTGTTGCTCGAAAGCCAGGGCCTGGGTGTCCTACGAAGGGACGGCCGCTACGTGAGTCTCGAGTGCGGGCCGCATGGCGGCGGGCACGGCCACCCCGACCGCCTGCAGCTGACGGTGTTCGCGGACGGCGTCTACTGGCTTCCCGATCCCGGCACGGGCCAGTACGTCACGCACGATCTGTTCTGGTATCGTTCGACGTTGGCGCACAACGCGCCGCGCCTGGACGGGGAATCCCAGCCGCCGGGCAACGCCAGCTGCGAGTGCTTCGACGATCAGGGTGAGTGGGCGTGGATCCATGGGCGGTTCAACAGCTTGATTCGCATGGTCGCGACGGGCCCCGACTACATCGTCGACGTGACGACGCTGGCCGCCCGGGAGGAGCACCTGCTGGAGCTGCCCTGGCATATCGCGGGTCGCGGCGCGGTAGAGACGAGGGGCAGATGGGTCAATGACGAGCTGCCCGACGAGTTCGTGACGCGCGTGCAGCGCTTTATTCCCGAAGGACATGGGGGTGGAGAGATCGTCCTGTCGCACGTGCAGCAGCACTCCCGGCTCACCGCGCATCTCGTGTTCGACGGCGAGCTGCTGGAAGCGGAAGGGCCGGGCCTGCCAGGCGAGCGCGAGCGCGCGACCTTCTACGTCGCCCGCGCGCGTGGCCGCAACGCGCGGATCATCACCGTACTCGAGCTGCACACGGACCAGGCGGTGATTCGGGCCGTGCGCGCTCGCGGCGATACGGTGGAGATCGAGACCAGCGCGGGAGTGGATCGGCATCGCTTCAGCACGGCGGAATGGATCGTCGAGCGTGAGGGACAGGGTGCCGTGACTCTGCGCGGACAACGGGAAGCAACCCTCCCGTTCGCGCCGCTGCTCGAGATCGATCTGCCCACGCCAGTGACGGCTCCGGCGTTCCATATCGGCGGACCGCCACCGGTCGATGGGACGCTCGAAGGCTTCGACCTGTCGGAGCCGCTCGAGCTGGGACTTGAGGATCAATATCGTCGCAGCGAAGATGCGTATCCTGGTCCCGATGACTTCTCCGCCCTCGCGTACGCCGCGTGGGACGAGTCGGCGCTGTACCTGGCGGTCGTCGTGACCAAGCCCGATTTCGTGGCGCGGCCGGCGCACGCGGCGCCGCTCAGGCTCGATAATGAACCGGATGAGATCCATTCCGATGGGCTGCAGGTGTATGTTGCGCCTGCCCGCCGTCCCTCGAGCGATGACGCCGTCGCTCCGGTTGGGTATCTCATTGTCCCCAATGAGGACGGTCACTCGATTCGCGCCATCACGACGAGCGACACCCGTGACCATGGGAATCACGCGGCGGTGCGCGGCGGCTGGCGCCGGACCGACACGGGCTACTGCATGACCGTGGCCATCCCGTGGCCCGCCGGCGTCCATCCTCACGCCGGGGCCCGCGTGAGCTTCGACCTCATCATCAATGAAATGCTTCCCGGCCGCCTGCGGCGCGTGGGTCAACTGGTGTGGAGCGGCGGCGGTGGATGGGTGTGGCTGCGCGGCGACCGTCAGGACCCCGCGCGCTTCGGGGTACTCGAGCTCGTGGGATGATCGTCGTCGTCCTGCACGAGCCTCAGGACCTCGTCAACATCGCGCACGTCGTCCGCGCCATGAAGAACTTTGGCGTGCGCGATCTGCGGCTCGTGAATCCGCGCGAGTACGAGGCCTACCGCGTGGAGGGGATCGCGCATCAGACGCAGGACGTGCTCGCACGCGTGCGCACGTACGCGACGCTCGAGGAAACACTGGCCGACTGCGTGCACATCGTCGGTTTCACGGCGCGGGGACGCACCGCCAAACGCAATCTGCAGCGCCCCCGCGACGCCGCCGCCGAGATCGTCGCGCTCGCGGCCGGAGCAGGGGACCCCGTCGCACTGCTGTTCGGCCGCGAGGACAAAGGGCTCTCCAACGAGGCGCTCGATCGCTGTCACCGCGTCGTCACGATTCCCAGCGATCCCGGCTACGCCTCGCTGAATCTTGGACATGCCGTCATCATCATGCTCTATGAGCTGGCGCTCGCGCAGGGCGCCGAGGCGCGTCCGTTCAAGGTGCCGCGGCGGCCATCGGCGCCGGCCGATGCCGCGGAGCTCGAGCGATTGTTTGTGGATGTCGCCCGCGCGCTGGATGCGATCGCGTTTTTCAAGACGCGCAACCAGGGCGGCGTGATGCGCACGATGCGGGAGATCGCGCATCGGGTGTCGCTGGATGCTCGCGAGGTAAAACTGTTACGTGCGATGGCCATCGAGGTGACCAAATACGGTGAACGACTGGCGCGTTCCGGGCTTCACGTCGACCGGTAGCAAGCGTCCCGACGCGCTCTTCGGGACGGGAGGGGGGGGGCCCACGCGCATGACGCGGGCATCCGGCTGCCGCGTCTGGGATGAAGGCGGCCGGGAGTATGTCGACTTCGTCATGGCGCTGGGCGCGGTGGCGCTGGGATACGGGCACCCCGACGTCAATCGTGCCGCCACGGCGGCGATCGCCGCCGGCGTCGTCGGCCCACTGCCGCCCGTCGCCGAGGAAGAGCTCGCCGAGGCGCTCGGTGAGAAAATTCCGTGGCTCGAGCGGGTGCGCTTTCTCAAGACGGGCGCGGAGGCGGTCGCCGCCGCGGTGCGCCTGGCACGCGTCGCCACGGGTCGCGACGAGGTCTTGGGGTGCGGCTACCACGGCTGGCTCGATTGGTGCCAGGGGGCGACCGAAGGCGTGCCCGCCGCGGTGCGCAATCTCTTCGCGGAGTTGGCGTTCAACGACGTCGCGGCCGGGCGCGAGATGATTCGCGCTCGGGGCCCGCGCCTCGCCGCGGTCGTCGTGGAGCCCGTGATCGTGTCCGAGCCCACGCGCGAATGGCTGCAGATGTTGCGCGTCGAGACGGAACGCGCGGGGGCGATCTTGATCTTTGACGAAATCAAGACGGCCTTCCGACTCGCGATCGGGGGCGCCGTGGCGCGCTACGGGGTGAATCCCGGCCCCGACCTCGTCGTGCTGGGCAAAGCGCTCGCGAACGGGTTCCCGCTCGCGGCGGTGGGGGGCAGAGCAGATCTCATGGCCGCCGCGAGTCGCACGTGGATCTCCTCCACGCTGGCGACGGAAGGTGTGGCGCTAGCGGCCGCGCGGGCGACGCTCGAGGTGTTCGAGCGCGACGACGTCTGTGACCATCTCCATCGCATCGGAACGCGACTGCTGCACGGCCTGAATGAGGTGCAGCGCGCGCACGCGAGCGTCGTGACGGGGGTCGCCGGCATCGCCGAGATGTGTTTCCTGCATTACGCGACGGACGATCTGTCGCGCGCCGTGGCGCTGCAGGCCGCGCACCGCGGCCTGCTGTTCAAGCGCACGGCCTACAACTTCGTCTCCCTGGCGCACGACGAGGGCACGGTCGACCGTGCCCTCGAAGCGCTCGATGCGGTCCTGCGCGAGACTTAGAAGACTATGTAGTCCCTGACGCTCTCGAGGAGGAAAATCACGATCGCCCCGATGATCACGACGGCGGTGTACCCCATCGCTCGATCTTGCGGGACTTTCATGAGGATCGGCAGGGCGACGTAGAGCAAATACAAGCTGTACAGCGAGATGAGGATCGTCACGATGTAAAAGAGACCATGAATGCCGAAGACGCCCGCAATCAGTGCCGGTGTACTGGCGTACGCCGCGACCTTCAATGCCTGCACGTCGTTCTTTTGACCGCCAAATCCCGGTGCGAGCTGGCTGATGATCTGCGTAAGAATGAATACGGCCACGACGGCAATCACAAAGGCGGTGACGCCCCACAGGATCCCTCCCGTAAGCGTTACGTGATCGCTCAGCGTCTGGCCGCCAAGGCGCTTCCCGAACAGTAAGCGACCGATCGTCCCGGTGAGCGGTCCAAGCACGGCCAGCGGGATGATGTACTTCCCCCACAGCTCGCCTGGTTTGGTGAATTCGGCGTCGACTTCTTTGAAGGTCGCGCGGGGCTCGAACAGAATCGACCGCGCACGGCTCACCGTCGTCTCCATCACAATCTCCCCCCTGAGGACGCCCCCAAGATAGGGAAAGGCCTCAGACGCGCCAGCCTCGGCGGCTTAGCGTCGCGGCGGCTTTGCGTCTAGCTTTTCGCAATGCTTGTCGACGTCCACGCTCATTTTTACCATCAGCGGACGCCCCGCGCCGACTGGCGCGAGCGTAACGAGAGTCGTCTGACGGCGGGCGCCAGGATAGGAATCTCGGTCCACGTCGCCTCGATTCTGGGCAGCTTCGGCTTCACGTCACCGACCTACTTCCCCTCGCCGCGCGACGTCACAACCGGTAACGATGCCCTCCTCGCGCTGCAACGCGCGCACCCCGATCGCATTCGGGGTTATGTGTGCGTGAATCCGAATTACGGCGGGCACGCGCGCGCCGAGATCGTGCGCTGTCTCGACGCGGGGATGATCGGGATCAAACTGGCGGCGAGCCGCCGTGCGGACGATCCATTGCTCGATCCGATTGCTGCCCTGGCGCTGGAGCGTCGCGTTCCGCTGCTGCAGCACATCTGGCAACACCGGCGTCGTGATTGGCCGGGACAGGAGGCGTCCGATGCGACCGAGCTGTGCACGCTGGCGCGGCGCCATCCCGACGTCGTCTTCATTCTTGCCCACATCGGCGGCGGCGGGGACTGGCTGCATTCCCTTCATGCGGCGGCGGACGTGCCCAACGTCTATGTCGACCTGTCGGGCAGTGGCGTGGACGGCGGCATGCTCGAGGCATGCATCGAAAACGTCGGCATCAATCGCCTGCTGTGGGGCAGCGACATCACCATGGACACCGGTTGGGCCAAGCTCCGCTATCTCGAGACGCTGCTCTCCGCGGACGACATGGCGCTGGTGCGCTGGAAGAATGCGGCGCGCATCTTCCCGCCGGGCGCGTTTCCCACCGACTGATGCGGATCGACTGCAACGCCTTTCTTGGCGCGTATCCGTGGCGTAAGGTCCCCGGCACGTCACCCGACGCGGTCGTGCGGGCACTCGAGCGTACGAAGATCGATGCTGCTTGGGTCACGCATCTCCCCAGCCTGTTCTGGCGCGATCCCACCGAGGGCAATGCATGGCTGTATGAGACCGCCCGCAAGGAGAAGCGCTTCAAGCCGGTGCCGACCGTGCATCCCGGGTTGGCGCAGTGGGAGCAGGTGATCGCCGACGCCGCGAACGCCGGTGCGCCCGCGATCCGCTGCGATCCGTTGTATCTGGGGCTCGAGCCGGCGGGCGGCGAAATGCGCGTCCTCACCGCCGCGTGCAGCGCCGCCCGCATCCCGCTGATGCTCGCCGTGCGGCTCGAGGATGGCCGCCAGCGTCACCCCAACGATCGCATCGCCGAGCTGCCGGCAGCGGCCGTGCGCGCGTTGATCCGCAGCGACGCGGACGTTCACCTCCTCGTCACACACGCTGACCGTGCGTTCATCGAGGAGGTCCACTTCGGCTCGACGCCGGAAGAGGCGCGCCGCATCTGGTGGGACATCTGCTGGATCTGGGGTCCGCCGGAAGATCATCTCGCCACCGTGCTCGACACCATCGGCGTCGAGCGGTTCCTGTTCGGTACGGGGCAGCCGCTGCGCTTGCCGGAGACGAGTGTCGCGAAGCTCGACCTCCTGGACCTGAAGCGGGAGGACCGCGAAGCGATCGAGTCGAAGAATGTTCAAGGGCTTCTCGCCTGAAGGAACGTCTCGAGTGGCGCCTCATTCCCGCCGTGCCCGTCCCGTTTCGAGGCTCGACGATCGACTTTGCCGCGCAGCGTGCGTACGCGAGCTGGATGGCGCGCCAGCCCGTCGCGGGAGTGGCTGTATGGGCGCACACGGGTCGCGGACCGCATCTCTCGGCCGATCAACGGCGGGTCGTGCTTGAAGAGTGGCGCGCCGCGCTTACCGGAAGAGTCGTCGTCGCCGGCGCGAACGGACCGACCATGGCTCGCGATGCGAAACGGGGCGGCGCGGACGCGCTGCTCGCGTTTCCGGTGCGCGAGAACGCGGTCGTGTATCACGACGAGTTATCGCAGGAGCTGCCCGTCATCGCATTCTATTTGTATGAAGCGGCTGGAGGTGTGAATTACGATGACAAGACCCTGCACGGGATTCTCTCGTTGCCCGGGGTCGTCGGCATCAAGGTCGCGACGCTCGATTCCATCATGACGTTTCAACGGATCGCCGCGCTGATGCGCGATCATCCCGACAAGCTGTTGATCACGGGTGAAGACCGATTCCTTGGCTACTCACTCATGATGGGCGCGCGCGCGGCGTTGATTGGTATGGGCGCGGCGCTGACGGATCTGCAGGCCGCTCTGCTGGATACGTTTTCGAAAGACACCAACGCCTTTCAACGCCTCTCCACGCAGATAGACGCCTTTTCGCAAGCAACCTTTACGGAACCGATGGAAGGCTACATTCGCCGCATGCTGTGGGCGCTCGCCGCCGATGGGGTCATCCCCGATGACGCGTGCGACGATCCGTGGGGTCCTCAGTTGCCTGCTGCGGAGCGAGAGGCCGTCAGGCGCGCGGTGCGCGAGGCTCGCGTACGTTAGAACGGCGCTCATTTCTCAAATCGAGCGCGGCTGCGGCGGCCGCGCTCGGAGGCTGGGTTCGGATGAGCAAACAACCGCACATCGTCGTGGTCGGCGCGGGCGCGTTCGGCGGCTGGGCGGCGCTGTTCCTGCGGCGCCAGGGGGGGGGCGCACGCGTCACGCTCGTCGACGCCTGGGGGCCCGGCAATTCCCGCGCGAGCTCGGGCGGCGAGACGCGCGTCATTCGCGCGACCTACGGACCGCGCGCGGTCTACACGCGCATGGCCGCGCGTGCGCTCACGCTGTGGAAAGAGCACGAGACGCGTTGGCACCGGCAGGTGTACCACGGCATCGGCGTCCTCTGGCTCGTCGAGAGCGACGACCAATACGAGAAGGCCGCGCTGCCGATCCTGCGCGATGCACATGTCACGTTCGAGGAGCTGCAAGGCGCCGAGGTCGCGCGCCGCTTCCCGCAAATCAATTGCGAACAGGTTCGTTGGGCGATTCTGGAGAAGGACGGCGGCTATCTCACCGCCCGGCGGGCGTGTGCCGCCGTGCTCGAGGGATTTCTCGCCGAGGGCGGTGAGTACCGTCAGCTCGCGGTTCAGGCCCCCGTGCAACCACGAGCAGGCGAGCTCTCCGCGGTGACGCTATCTGATGGCAGCACGCTGACGGCTGATCGCTTTGTGTTTGCCTGCGGCCCCTGGTTGGGAGCGCTGTTTCCCGAGGTCGTGGGCGAGCGGGTGAAGCCGACTCGTCAGGAGGTCTTCTTCTTCGGAACGCCCTCCGGCGACCGGCGCTTCACCGAGGAAGCATTGCCCGTCTGGGCGGATCATGGCGCGCGCTTCATGTACGGCATCCCCGGGAACGAGTGGCGCGGCTTCAAGGTCGCCGACGACACGCGCGGCCCACTATTCGATCCGACGAACGGTGAACGCACGCCTACTCCCGCGGCTCTGCAAATCGCGCGCGACTATATCGCCTACCGATTCCCCGGACTGAAGGGCGCGCCGCTGCTCGAGTCGCGCGTGTGCCAATACGAGCAATCCCCCGACGAACATTTCATCATCGATCGGCACCCGGAAGCGGCAAACGCCTGGCTCGTGGGTGGCGGATCCGGGCACGGCTTCAAGCACGGTCCCGCCGTGGGGGAGCTGGTCGCTCGACTGGTTCTCAGCGGAGCGGCGCCCGATGAGCAATTCCGGCTCTCTCGCTTCGCTCGCTAAAGACTTCGAGCGATTCAAGCGGGAGTTGCCGCGCGATTTTCCCTCGCACGTGCGCGACGTCCATCGCATCAATCTCGCCGCGCGCTACCTCGACGAGCCAATTCCGCATCCTATCGGCAAGGGCTCCGGCCAGTTATCGGTCAACGTCGGGCAGCTTGAGACCGACGCCGAGGCGGGCCTCGCGTTCGCGGTGCTGAAGACGGTGATCGCGCAGGACGCCGCCGGCTCGCAATCGATGGCGGCCTGGGCGATTCACGAGAGCAAGATGAAGGTCGAGCGCCGCGGGGACGGCTGGACGGTGACGTGGAAGGGCAGGGGCTGGGATCGCTCGTTCGAGGACTACCTCGCCCTGGTCCGCGCCGGCTGGGACCTGACGCAGGCTGGTGAGCTCTTGACGGTCCCCTCCGTGAAGTACCATTTGCCGCGTTTGGACGAACCGTTTCGCGATAACGAATACGCGTTCACGACCCGTGCGCTCGCTAAGGCCTGGGGCGAGTCTCCGTTGCTGCTCGAGAAGGACTTCTCACCCACACTCGCGGGCGATCCCCTGGCGGATGAGAAGCAGCAGATCCTGCGCTGGCTCCGCGAAGTCCCGCAGCGCATCCGCGCGCACGCCGACGTGCGATTGGCGATGAAGCTGATGAATGCGCGCTTCGATGATGACTTTCAGGTCGAGATGACGAAGGCGGCTTCCAGTGCGGACGCGCTGGTGGTGTTCAATCGACTTTTCGATTCTGCGGCAGGTGTCGCGTATGGTGGACCGGAGCTGAGTGATCGCAATCTGAGGGTTTTGGGCTCTCTGACCCCGGGCGCAAGCCCGGGGATGCCGGAGCTCAGCGGCACCGGCAATATCCACTCCGGTCGCACGATCGTCGCGTACGCGTCGCGCGGCTGTTCGTCGGTTCAGCTTCATACCTTCTTTCAGCTCCCGCTCGACGCATATCCCGCGACCGACGGCTCGCGCACCCAACGCGCGCTCCACGCATTGATCTTCGATCCACGCGATGGTCTCTTAGCCGTGATGCTCGAGCGTGAGGCAGCCGGTGTACTTTCGCGCCGCGACGGCGAGCTGCATTTCCTCGATCTTCTCCCCGATGCGCATCGCCCGCGCTGAGCTGTTCGAGCTCACGCTCCCCCTCGTCGAGCCGTTCGTCATCTCCGGTGGCACGATGGCGGAGCGCCGCTCGCTCATCGTGGCGCTGCACGATGACGGTGGTCACGTCGGCTACGGCGAGTGCCCGCCGTTTGATCTTCCTTTCTATTCGGAAGAAACGCTCGTGGGCGCGCGCGATCTGATCGAGCGCGTGCTGCTGCCGCGGGTGGTCGGTCGGGAGTTCGAGGCCCCCCCCCCGATCCCCGAAACAGTGGACGCGGCGCTGCGCGAGGGCGTGCGCGGCAATTGGTTCGCGCGGGCGGGAGTCGAGACCGCCGCGTGGGATCTCGAAGCGCATGCGCGCAGCACCGGCCTCGCCGCGTTGCTCGGCGAACGAGTCGGCGCGAAGCCGGCAGCCGCGGTCGAGTGCGGCGTCGCCCTGGGGATCCCACCCGATCGTCGCCCCGATATCCTGACCCAATGGGTGTACGAGGCGGTCCAGCGCGGTTACCGTCGAGTGAAAATAAAAGTCGCGCCCGGCTGGGACGCGGCAGCCGTCGCTGCGGCCCGGACCGGAATGGCCGGTGCCGTGCTGCCGCTCACCGTCGACGCCAATGGTGCGTACGAATGGCCGCGGGACGAGGCCGCGCTACGGGCACTCGATGACGCCGGCCTGTTGTACATCGAGCAGCCACTGCATCCCGACGAGCTGGTGGGCCACGCACGACTCGCCACGACGCTGCGGACACCCATCTGTCTCGATGAGACCCTCCGCGACGCCCGCGCGGCCAGGCAGATCATGGAGCTGAACGGGCCCAGGGTCTGGAACATCAAGGTCCATCGCGTCGGCGGGCTGACCGAGGTCTGCCGGATCTACCGATTGGCCGCCGAGTACGGCGCGACGCTGTGGGCCGGGACGATGCCGGAATCGGGGATTGGGGCGCAGGCGGCGCTGGCCGCGGCGTCCTTGCCGCTGTTTACCTATCCCTCCGATCTGGAGCCGTCGAGCCGGTGGTTCGGGCGCAATGGCGATGTCATCAAGTTGACCATGGGGAAAGACGGGCGTATGGCAGTCCCGCAACAGTCGTGCGGCAGGCTTCTCGATCCGGCCCGGTTCCGGCTCTTGACCGCGCCTGTACTTTTGGTGCGCCATGAACAAGCCAAACACTGACTACTGGGCAGGCCACCTCTACCTGAGCCCACGGCTGCGGCCCAAGCCCGATCAGCCGGCGCGCGACCTTTCCCCACGCGCCGCCCAAAGATTCAAGAAGGCCCGCGAAGAGCTGCGCAACCTGCGGCACGTGACGGAGCAAGTCGTCTATCTCGGCACGACATGGAAGTGGGTCTGGATGTACGAAGTCGGGGGCCGGAAGCTGGGCTACCTCCACCCCATGCAGTCGGGGGTGAGCGGCACGTTCGTGCTGTCGGGACTCGAGGAGCAGGAAATCAGCGCGACGAACGGATTGCCGCGTGTCATCAAACAGGCGGTGCGCGACGGAACGCTGTTCGACGGCGTGCGCCATTGCTGGATGGAATTCGACGATCTCGACTCCGTTCACGCGTTCGTCGACGTCGTGCGATTGAAGTACCAACTACTGGCGCGGCCGGAGTAGCCGTTGTTACATTCGTGAGCCTTCGGGCTGAAGTCGTCCCACACCAAAACCGAACCACTGATTAGCCAG
>WNFC01003720.1_pt1 | contig 27956 bp, 30 predicted proteins | sample 5400541 | NCBI WGS metagenome assembly WNFC01 (sample SAMN13153342, study PRJNA577476) | soil metagenome | isolation source: 120 cm saprolite under Douglas fir tree site 2 hole 2 replicate 1 | place: USA:California | collected 2015-04-18
GCCGCCGACGGCGAGATTCCCATTCGCATGGTCTCGGATTCGGAGATCACCCCGTTCTACGACGCGGTGATCGAAGCGACCGAGGAGGCGATCCTGAACGCGCTGCTCGCCGCCCAGACCATGACGGGCAGAGACGGCAATACCGTGTACGCGCTCGAACCGGAGCTGCTTGTAGAAGTGCTCAGGCAAGTCTGAGCCGGCGGCGTTCGAGTGGGCGGCCGCGCATCACGCGGCGTTCGGCCTCGCTGAGAGCGTTGACGGGAGCCCAACCGACGTACCCGCAGCGCGGACAATCGGGGTTGGCCTGCCGCAACGGATCGGACGCCAGCTTTCTGTGACTACCGCAGCGGAGGCACTCGACAACGAGCGGCTCCATGGTCCCATCTTCGCGGAGCCGGGAAGATCGGCGTCCCCCGACTGGGGGAGAGGAGCCTCTACGTCCGCTCGGCCGCGACGCGCTTGGCCGCGTCGAGCAGCTCGTCCCAGGTCCGGAGCTTGACCCGGGGGCGGCCGAGCTTCTCCCCGGCCTCGCGCTCGAGCTCGTCGATCGAGGTCCAGCCGTGGTACATGACCGCGCGAACGCCCCGCTCCGCAAGCACTGCCTCCACCGCATCCACCGTCACCTCGTCCCGGTGCGAGACCCGGCCCGCTTCGACATCCGCGAGCAGCTCCGTGACCGTCTCCGTCGCGTCCTTCTTGTTCGTGCCGATGATCCCCGTTGGGCCGCGTTTGATCCAGCCGGCGCAATACGTCGCCGCAACGTGGGCGCCGGCGGCATCGACGACGCGGCCGTTGTCGTTCCTGATCGTTCCCCGCCGCTCGTCGAAGGGCAGCTCGGGCAGCCCTACGCCGTGGTAACCCACGCTGCGAAAGACGAGCCCGCACTCGAGCGTCTCGTGCTCGTCGGTCGGCACAGCGACCAGCCGGCCCTCGTGATCCTCGAGCCTGTTGCGCACGAGCTCCACCGACTCCACACGCTGATCACCGTGGATCGCTACGGGTGAGGCGAGAAAGCGAAGTCGAACCGTCACGGGCTTGCCCGTCGGCTCTCGTGTCGCGAAGTCCTTCAGGACCTCCAGGTTCCGCTGGGAATTCGTGTCGTGCTCGAGCGACGCTTGGCTCGCGGGATCGAGCTCGAGCTCGGCTGGATCGACGACCACGTCGGCGCCGGCAAGCTCGCCGAGCTCTTTGAGCTCCTGCGTCGTCCACGAAGCCTGCGCCGGCCCCCGCCGGCCGACCACGACGATGTCGCTGATCGTCGAGCTCCCGATCGCCTCGATCGCGGGATCGGTGGTATCCGTCGGCGCGAGCTCCTCCGGGGTCAGCGCGAGCATTCGGGCGACGTCCAGGGCGACGTTCCCGTTCCCGATCACGACTGCGCGCCCGACGTCGAGATCGAACTCGAGCTCCTGGAAGTCAGGGTGGCCGTTGTACCAGGCGACGAGCTCGGTCGCAGACCACGACCCGGGCAAGTCCTCGCCCGGGATGCCGAGCCGGCGATCGGTCTGCGCGCCGAAGGCGTACACGACCGCGTCGTAGAGCCGTGTCAGGTCGCCGGCCGACAGATCGCGCCCCACCTCGACGTTGCCGAAGAACCGGAAGCCCGGCTTCAGGGCGATCCGCTCGAAGGCGCGGGAGACCGTCTTCAGCTTCGGATGGTCGGGAGCGACGCCGAGCCGCACCAGGCCCCATGGCGTCGGCAGCCGCTCGATCATGTCCACCTCCAACGGGACGTCGGCGTCGAGCAGCGCGCCGGCGGCATAGAAGCCGGCCGGCCCGGAACCGACGACCGCGACACGGAGCGGCCCGCTCACAAGGACGACGCTAGTGCCGGCTCAGGCGGAGCAGCCGGAACCGCAGCCGCCGACGGCGCCTTCGGCCTCGGCGCCTTCCTCGACCTGGAAGGAGTGCCCGCAGCCGCAGGACGAGCTGGCGTTCGGGTTGTTGATCGCGAACCCGGCCGCCTGGATGGAGTCGACGAAGTCGATCTCGGCGCCCTTCAAGTACGGGGCGCTGAATGGATCGACCACGACCTGGACGCCGTGCATCTCGAACTCGAGGTCGCCGTCGGCGGCGCCTCGATCGAAGCCGAGCCCGTACTGGAAGCCAGAGCACCCGCCGCCCTGGATGGCGACACGTAGAACGCTGACGTCCTCCTCCTCCGCGATCAGCTGCTTGATCTTGGCAGCCGCGGCCTCGGTGACGGTCATCAGCGGCAGGACTCTTTCCTGGAGCTCCATCGTGATCTGATCGTAGCAACGTGGGCGGTTCCCAGGGTACTCCGGAAGGGGCAGTTTGTAACACACGTCTCAGGCACGGTTGAGCGGTTTTCGCAATGCTTCGTGGCGTCCGGGAGGAACCTGTTAGGTTCCTCGTCGCCGAAGGGGAGGGACGCGTGCTCGACAACTGGCTGCCGTTCCTGATCTACGCGATCTTCGCGCTGATCATTCCCGCATCGATGATGTGGCTCTCTTTCGTCTTCGCGACGCCCGCGCACAAGCGCACACGACGGCGCGAGCTTCCGTTCGAGTCGGGCGTCTCGACCGGCGCGCCCCGCGTGCAGCGCTTCACGGTCAGCTTCTATCTCACGGCGATGCTCTTCATCGTGTTCGACATCGAGATCGTGTTCCTGTATCCGCTCGCGGTCATCCTCCACCAGCTCGCGTGGTTCGGCTTCCTCGAGTTCCTCTTCTTCATCGCGATCCTCGTCGTCGCCTACGTCTACGTCTGGCGAAAGGGTGCGCTCGATTGGCAATAGAGGACGGGAAGAAGCTCCGCGACTTCGGTCTCCAGTCCGAGCGCCTGCTCTGGCCGACGAAGGGGCCGGGTGTGTTCGAGCAGGAGGTCGCTGCGATGGAGCAGGCCGTGGGCCTCACGACGCTCCAGAAGGCCGTCGCGTGGGCCCAGACGAAGTCGATGTGGCCCGACACGTTCGGGCTCGCGTGCTGCGCGATCGAGATGATGTCCATCGTCTCGTCGCGCTACGACATCGCGCGGTTCGGGATGGAGGCCTTCCGCTCGTCGCCGCGTCAGGCCGACCTGCTGATCGTGTCCGGCCGCGTCGTGCACAAGATGGCGGCGCCGCTCCGCCAGGTCTACGACCAGATGCTCGAGCCCAAATGGGTCATCGCCATGGGCGCGTGTGCGAGCTCCGGCGGCATGTTCAACAACTACACGACGCTTCAGGGCGTGGACAAGATCGTTGCGGTGGACATCCATGTGCCGGGATGCCCACCCCGGCCCGAGGCGCTGATGGAAGGCATCGTCCGGCTGCACGAGAAGGTCATGGCCGGGGTCCCTCCCGCGTACGAGATCCGCGAGGTCGCGTCCTGAGCTACAACCGCGTCCCCGGTCTCGTGGAGGTTCAGGAACGACACGGCGAGACGACCGTCGTCGTCGACACGCCACGCCTGGTGGACGCCGCCGTGCACCTGCGTGACGAGCTCGGCTTCAACTATCTGTCGGACGTAGCGGCCACCGACTACCTCGGCTGGGGCGCGAAGGGCGTGTCCGGCTACATCGGCACCCAGCGCGGTCGCGACCTGAACCAGCCTGCGACGCAGGGGTACCAGCGCCTGCCTCGCGAGAAGCCGCGCCGCTTCTCCGTCAGCTACCACCTGCTCGGCCTGCGTGCGGGCGCGCCGCGCGTGCGGCTGCAGGTCTGGGTCGACGAGGACGAGCAGGTTCCGAGTCTCGTCGGCGTCTGGCCGACCGCAGACTGGCACGAGCGCGAAGCCTTCGACATGATGGGCCTCCGCTTCGACGGCCACCCGAACCAGCGCCGCATTCTCATGGACGACGACTGGGAGGGCCACCCCCTCCGCAAGGACTATCCGATCGGCGGCGAGCCCGTGCGTTTCTCGGGAGAGGCGTAGGTGGCTCTCCACTGATGGCAATCGCTCCCGAGCGTCCGAGAATCTACGAGGGCACACGCATCCCCTCACCGATCCCGAGCGTGCTGGAGGTGCCCCACGACCTGAGGTCGTCGGACGACGTCCTGACGGTCAACTTCGGGCCCAACCATCCCTCCACGCACGGCGTCTTGCGCCTGGTCGTCGACCTGCACGGCGAGGACGTCGTGGGGCTGGCCGCTGTGATCGGCTACCTGCACACCGGCTTCGAGAAGAACATGGAGCAGAAGAGCTGGTGGAAGGCGATCACGTACGCGCCGCGGATCGACTACCTGTCGTTCCAGGCCAACGAGCTCGTGTTCGTCCTCGCGGTCGAGAAGCTGCTCGCGATCGAGGTGCCGTCCCGAGCGACGTGGATGCGCATGTTGCTCACAGAGCTGAACAGGATCCACTCGCACCTCGTCTGGCTCGGGACGGCCGCGCTCGAGCTCGGAGCGATCTCGATGTTCTGGTACTGCTTCCGCGAACGCGACCGCATCCTCGATCTCTTCGAGCTCGTGGCGGGCTTCCGGATGCACACGCGCTACTTCCAGGTCGGTGGTCTCGCCGAGGACGTGCCGCCGGGCTTCTGGGACGAATGCGCAAAGTTCGTCGCGGTGATGCCGAGCGCGATCGACGACTACGAAGAGCTCGTCGACCGCAACGAGATCTGGCTCGAGCGCACCCAGGGCATCGGTCTCCTCTCGGCCGACGATGCGATCGCGCTCGGGCAGTCCGGTCCAGTTCTGCGCGGCTCGGGCGTCGACTGGGACCTTCGCCGCGCGCAGCCGTACCTGGCGTACGACCAGGTCGACTTCCGGGTGCCCGTCTACGACGAGGGAGACGTGTATGCGCGGTACCGCGTGCGAATGGAGGAGATGCGCGAGTCCGTGAGGATCGTCGACCAGGCGATCCGGCGGATGCCGGGCGGCCCGTGGATCGCCGACGACCGCAAGGTCGTGCTGCCCCCGCGCGAGGAGCTCCACACGTCCATGGAGTCGCTCATCCACCACTTCAAGATCGTCACCGAGGGTTTCCGTGTGCCGGAGGGCGAGGTGTACGTGACGGTCGAGTCCCCGCGGGGCGAGCTCGGCTGTTACGTCGTCTCGGACGGTGGACCGAAGCCGTGGCGTGTGAAGTTCCGCGCGCCGTCGTTCGTGGCGCTCGAAGCGACCGCGACGTGCATGCGGGATGCGCTCGTCGCCGACATGATCGCGATCGTCGGCTCGCTGGACACCGTCATGGGCGAGGTCGATCGATGAGCGCGTACTACGAGGACGTGCAGGAGCTCAAGGCACAGTATCCGGACCAGCATTCGGCGACGCTGCCGGCGTTGCGGCTCGCGCAGGAGAAGCACGGCTACCTCTCGCCCGAGGCGCTGCGCGAGTGCGCGGAGGCACTGGGCACGACGCCGGCGTTCTGCGAGGCGGTCGCGTCGTTCTACGACATGCTTCACCTCGCGCCCATCGGCCGGCACATGGTGGAGGTGTGCACGAACGTCTCGTGCGCCCTCGTCGGCGCTCAGCAGGTGCTCGAGAGGTTCGAGGAGGAGCTCGGCATCCGCGCGGGTGAGACCACCGAGGACGGCGAGGTCACGTTACGGCCGATCGAGTGTCTCGGGGGCTGCGGGTGGGCAACCGTCGTCTCGGTCGACCATCACTACCGGACGCACGTGAAGCCCGAGAACGTGCCGTCAATCGTGCAGGAGCTCCGCGGTGGCGACTGAGCGCCTGATCGTGATGGCGGGGACCGACGAGCGCGACCTGACGAAGCTCGCGGAGTACGAAGCGATCGGCGGTTACGGCGCGCTGGCGAAGGCACGCTCGATGTCGCCGAACGCGGTGATCGACGAGGTGATCGCATCGGAGCTTCGCGGCCGCGGCGGGGCCTTCTTCCCCACAGGACGCAAGTGGTTCTTCGTCCCCAAGCCGGACCAGAACCCGAATCCGCACTACCTCGTCGTCAACGCCGACGAATCGGAGCCCGGCAGCTTCAAGGACAACGAGATCATGGCGCGCGTCCCGCACCGCTTCATCGAGGGCTGCCTCATAGCGGCGCATGCCGTCGAATCGAAGGAGGTCTTCGTCTACATCCGCGGCGAGTACACCGGGCCCTACGAGATCCTCCTCGGCGCGCTCAAAGAGCTGGAGGGCCGGCCCGACCTGCGGGGCGACGTGACGATCGTCTTGCACCGAGGAGCCGGCGCGTACATCTGCGGGGAGGAGACGGCGTTGCTCGAGTCGCTCGAGGGGAAGCGTGGCCAACCGCGCACGAAGCCTCCGTTTCCGGCCGTTGAGGGTCTCTACGCATCGCCCACGGTCGTGAACAACGTCGAGACGATGGCGACGCTGCCGCCGATCATCGCGATGGGCGGCGCCGAGTACGCGAAGCTGGGCGTCCCCGATTCGCGCGGCACGCGCCTCGTGTCGATCTCCGGACACGTCGAGCGGCCGGGCAACTACGAGATCGAGAACGGCACCAGCATGCGCGAGCTGATCTATGGCCTCGGTGGGGGCATTCCGGGCGGACGCGAGCTCAAGGCGGTCATCCCGGGCGGGTCGTCGACGGTGATCCTGAAAGGCGACGAGATCGACGTCGGCTACGACTTCAACTCACTCCTCAAGCTCAACACCGCGATGGGATCGGCCGGAGTCGTGGCGCTCGACGACCGCTGCTGCATGGTGCAGCTCGGCATCCGCATCTCGGAGTTCTACGAGCACGAGTCCTGCGGCAAGTGCACGCCGTGCCGTGAGGGAACGCGGTGGATGACCCAGATTCTGCGGCGGCTCGAGTCCGGCGACGCCCTGCAGTCCGAGCTGGATCTCCTGCTGGATGTGTGCGACCGCATCAACGGCAAGTGCCTGTGCCCGCTCGGGGAGACGGCGGCCGTCGCCGTTGCGAGCTACGTCGAGAAATTCCGCGCGGAGTTCATCGCGCATGTCGACGAGGGCGGCTGTCCATTCGGGGACGCGTCCCCTCTGCACGACGTCCTCGCGCCCGTCGCGATCCACCTTTCCACCGCGGTGCCCGCATGAACGTCGCTCGCCTTCGGCTCGCTCCCTTCTTCAGGTGTCGCCTCGGACACGTACCGGTGCCAGGCACGGGCGCGAAACTCTCACGAAAGCGTCGCGCATGAGTGCAGCCGAGACAGTCACGTTGACGATCGACGGCGTCGGCGTCGAGGTGCCGAAGGGGACGGGGCTCGTCGAGGCCGCGCTCGCCGCCGGGATCGAGATTCCCGTCTTCTGTTACGAGCCGCGGCTCGGGCCTCCGGTGGGCGCCTGTCGCATGTGCCTCTGCCAGGTCGAGCCGGGACCCCCGAAGCCGCAGGCTGCCTGCACCCTGACCGCGCAGGACGGCATGGTGGTGTGCACGGCTCTGACCTCGACGGTCGCCGCCGACGCGCAGAACGCGACGCTCGAGTTCATCCTCGTCAACCATCCACTCGACTGCCCGGTCTGCGACAAGGGCGGGGAGTGCCCGTTGCAGGACCTGACGTTCCGCTACGGGCCAGGCAACACGCGGATGACGTTCCCGAAGCGCACCTTCGAGAAGCCGATCCCGGTCTCGCCGCTGATCGCACTCGACCGCGAGCGCTGCATCCTCTGCTACCGCTGCACCCGCTTCAGCGAGGGCGTCGCCGAGGACGGCCAGCTCGTCGCGGTCGACCGCGGAGCAGGAACGATGATCGCGACGTTCGGAGACGAGCCCTACCGGGCGCCCTTCAGCGGCAACGTGATCGAGCTCTGCCCGGTCGGTGCGCTGACGTCCACCACCTATCGCTTCGAGGCCCGGCCGTGGGAGATCCAGGATGTCTCGACCGTTTGCGGGATGTGCCCCGTCGGCTGCAACGTCAACGCGACGACGCGCGAAGGCAAGGTCAAGCGAATCCTGTCGCGCAACCACCCCGAGGTGGACGACGGCTGGCTCTGCGACAAGGGCCGCTTCTCCTACGCACACCTCCACGCCGAGGACCGCCTCCGCGATCCGATCCTCCGCGTACGGCGCCGCGGCTTCGAAGAGATCTCCTGGGAGCGTGCGCTCGACGAGGCAGAACGGCTGCTCCGCGAGGCGGACGGGCGCATCGTCACGGCGCTCTCGGGTTCGGAGACGATCGAGGAGGCGTACGGGCTCGGCAAGCTCCTCCGCCGCGGCCTCGGTGCGCACACCGCCTTCTTCCCGGAAGAGATCTCGGATGCACTGGACCCCTTCCGTGTCCCGCTCTCCGCGATCCGCGACGCCGACGTCGTGGCCGTGCTGGGGGATGCGCCGGTCGTCGAGCATGCTCCGATCGTCGAGCTCTGGATCAAGGAAGCGCGACGCCGTGGCGCGCGCGTGCTCTACGAGCTGGACGAGGAGGCAGTACGTGCCGCACAGCAGGCGATCCTGATCTGGTGCGGTCCGGGCGGCCACGGCGGGGCGACGGTTGCAGCAATCGCGCAGCGTCTCGGCGCGAGCGGCGCCTTCTACATTCCGGACACCTCGAACGGCCGTGGTGTCTGCGACGCCTGGTCGTGCTCCGACGACGCGGAGTCCCCGAGCCCCGATCCGGTCGGTCTGCTGATCGTCTCGGGCGACGAGGCGGCCGCCAACCCAGTCGTGCGTGCCCTCGCGGAGAAGGCCGAGCGGGTCATCGTGATCTCGATGTTCCAGGGCCTCGCCGCGGGCTGGGCGGATCTCGTCCTCCCGGGAACGAGCTATCTCGAGCGTGATGGGACCTACGTGAACCTGGAAGGACGCGTCCAACGCCTTCGACGCACCGTCATCCCACCGGTCCCCGACGAGCTCGCCTGGATTGCAAAGCTTGCGGAGCGCTTCGACGTCGAGCTCTCGCCGCATCCGTCGTTGGTCTTCGAGGAGGTCTCGGCGATCGCCTTCGGCGGAATTCCTTTCGGCGAGATCGGCGAGTGGGCGCCGCTGCCGGCGGCCACAGACGCAAGCGAGCCGATCGAGGTACCGCAGGAGCCAACCCGAGCCGGCGACCTGCGCCTCGTGCGTTACCGCCCGCTCTTCTCGGGACCCGCGGTCGAGCGCGTACGCGAGCTCGCATTCCAGCGGCCGCAGCCGGAGGCCGAGCTGTCGGAGCAGGACGCACATGCACGCGGGATCAGGAATGGCGAGGAGATCACCATCCGGTCGAACGGCACGTCCGTCCGGCTGCGCGCACGCCTGAGTCGCGAGCTTCGTCCCGGTGTCGTCCGCATCTCGGAGGACTTCGCGGGAGATCTCAAGCCGACCGTGGAGATCTCGAAGTGAGGGAGCCGTGGTGGATCTCGCTGATCAAGGCTGCAGTGATCGTGAACCTGATCATGCTCGCGTTCGCGTACACGACCTGGCTCGAACGCAAGCTGCTCGGGCGCATGCAGAACCGCTTCGGCCCGAACCGCGCCGGGCCGTATGGGCTCCTACAACCCTTTGCGGACCTGATCAAGCTCGTGCGCAAAGAGAGCTTCTTCCCGGTCGCCGCACGGCACCCGCTCTACATCGCGGCGCCGATCATCTCGATGTTCACGGCACTGGCGGCGTTCGCCGTCATCCCCTTCGGGCCCGGCTGGCGGATCTGGCATTACCACGTCGACGGTGAGATCGCGAACGTGTCGATCGCGCTGATCCTGGTCTTCGCGCTCGGCTCCATCGGCGTCTACGGCGCGATCATCGGCGGCTGGGCGTCGCAATCGAAGTTCTCGCTGCTCGGCGCGATGCGGACCTGCGCGCAACTCGTCTCCTACGAGGTCTCGCTCGCCCTGTCGGTGCTGGGCGTCGTGTTCATGGGCCAGTCGCTCAATCTCGTCGACATCGTCAACAAGCAAGGCGCCACGATCTGGTTCTTCATCCCACAGCTTGCGGGCCTGGCCGTCTTCTTCTTCGCGATGATCGCGGAGACGAGCCGCCCGCCGTTCGACCTGCCGGAAGCCGACACCGAGCTCGTCGCCGGGTATCACACGGAGTACGGCGGCATGCGCTGGGGCCTCTTCCAGACCGCCGAGTACATCAACCTGATCACGCTCTCCGCGCTCGCGGTGACGCTCTTCTTCGCGGGCTGGCACGGGCCGTACGCACCGCTCGGGCCGCTTTGGTTCCTGCTCAAGGTATTCATCTTCGTGTCCGTGTTCATCTGGATCCGAGCGTCGGTCCCGCGGCTCCGCTACGACCAGCTGATGCGCTTCGGCTGGAAGATCCTGCTCCCCGTCGCAACCATCAACGCCGTCGTTACCGCCCTCCTAGTGGTCTGGGTCTCATGAGCGTCGCTCGCCTTCGGCTCGCTCCCGTGGGGGAAACCATGTTTCCCCCACGAGCCCCCTTCTTTAGGGCTCGCCTCAACGCCCGTGGCGTGGCGACCGCCGCCAAGACCGCTGAGGAGCAAGAGCGGGGAAACCTCCCGGTTTCCCCTTACGCCCCTTCCCCCGCTCATCGGCCAAAGGTCGGCCGATGAGCCCCCAGCCGGTCGACAGCGTCAAAGGCTTCGCGGTCACATTCCGCCAGCTCTTCAAGAAGCCGATCACGCAGCAGTACCCGGAGTACAAGCGTCCGGTCTATCCGCGCTTTCGCGGCCGCCACCGCCTGCACCGGCATGACAACGGGTTGGAGAAGTGCGTCGGCTGCTCGCTCTGCGCCGCGGCCTGCCCCGCCGACTGCATCCGCGTCGTCGCGGAGGAGAACACCCCGGACAACCGCGTCTCGCCGGGCGAACGCTACGCGCGCATCTACGAGATCAACATGAGCCGCTGCATCTTTTGTGGCTACTGCGAACTCGCCTGTCCGTTCGACGCGATCACCCTCGGCAACGAATACGAGATCTCCGAGTACTCGCGCGACGACCTCATCTACACGAAGGACATGCTGCTCGCGGAGCCGATCAAGAAGATCCCGGTCGCCGACCGCGACCTCTACGACACACCGATCCCGTACTACCAGGACCGCTCGTGATCGTCGCCTCGGTGGGCAACGTCCTCGTCTGGGTGGTGTGGCTCGGCGCCGCGTTCGCGTGTCTCGGCTCGGCGGTCGCAGTCGTCTCGTTCACGAACCCGTTCTACTCGGCGCTCGCGCTCATCGGCAACCTCGGCTCGCTCGCCGTCCTCTACCTGCTGCTCTCCTCGGAGTTCGTCGCCGCCGCGCAGGTGCTCGTCTATGCCGGCGCGGTGATGGTGATGTTCCTCTTCGTCATCGCCTACATCGGTCCACGCACCGAATCGCCGTGGACGGGAGGGCCGACGTGGCAGACGATCGGCGCAGTCCTGGCGGCCGGCGCAATCCTCGTGGAGATCGTGGTCGTGATCGGGCTCAAGGCCGGCGGATCGCTGTCTCATTCGCATCACGTCGACGGCACCTTCGGAACACCGAGCTACATCGGCCGGCTCTTCCTGACCGATCACCTGCTCGCCTTCGAGATCACCTCGATCGTGCTGCTCGTCGCCGCGATCGGAGGCGTCATCCTCGGCGCGCACTCCCGCACCGTTCAGCCCGATGAGGTGCCGCCGCTGTGATGGGACCCGGCACTGCGTGGTACCTCGCCGTCGCCGGGTTCCTCTTCGGCGTGGGCGCGCTCGGGGTGCTGATCCGGCGCAATCCACTCATCGTGCTGCTCTCGCTCGAGATCATGCTCAACGGATCGAACCTGGCGCTGATCGCGTTTGCCCGCCACCTGAACAACGGCGACGGGCAGATCTTTGCGCTCGCAGTGATGGCCGTGGCTGCCTCCGAGGTCGTCGTCGGTCTCGGCCTGATCGTCGCGCTCAACCGCAAACGCGTTCCTCTCGACGTCGACCGGCTCAGCTCCCTCCGTGGGTAGATGATCTACGGCGCGTGGATCTGCCTCCTCTCGCCGCTCGCAGCGGCAGGGCTGATCACGCTGGCGGGCGGGCGGATCTCGCGCCGTGGCGCCGGCTACCTCGCGACGCTCTCCTGTTTCGTCGCCTTCGGCGGCGCCATCGCGAGCTTCGTCGGCCTGCTCGAACGCGACGGGAGTCAGCGCACCGTGGTTTCGACGGCCTGGACGTGGATCTCCGGCGGCTCGTACCGCTCCGGCTTCGCGGTGATGATCGACCCGCTCTCCGTCTTCATGATGCTGATCGTCGCCGGCGTCGGTGCCCTGATCGTCGGCTACTCGATCGGGTACATGGACGGCGACAACGAGGAGCGCCGCTACTTCGCCTACATGGCGCTGTTCGTCTTCTCGATGTTGTTGCTCGTCCAGGGCGGAAACCTCCTGATCCTGCTCGCGGGCTGGGGCATGGTCGGCCTCTCGTCCTACCTGCTGATCGGCTTCTGGCACGAGCGGCCGAGCGCGATCGCAGCCGCGAAGAAGGCATTCATCATGAATGCGATCGGCGACGCGACGATGGCGCTCGCGCTCTTCCTCCTGATCAAGAAGGCGGGGTCGGTCGAGTTCGGCATCCTGGGCGGCCAGTACAGCTCGACCGTCGCGACACTCGTCGCGCTGGGACTGCTCGGAGGTGCTGTCGCCAAGTCGGCGCAGCTCCCGCTGCAGACGTGGCTGCCGGACGCCATGGAAGGCCCGACCCCGGTCAGCGCGCTGATCCACGCGGCGACGATGGTCACGGCAGGCGTCTACCTGATCGTCCGCACCCACTCGATCTTCGAATCGGCTCCGCACGTCGCGGACCTCGCGGCCGGCCTCGGCGCCGCCACCCTGCTCCTCGCTGGACTGATCGCGCTCGTCCAGGTCGACATCAAGCGAGTGATCGCATACTCGACGATGTCGCAGATCGGCTACATGTTCCTCGGCGTCGGCGTCGGGGCCTACGCGAACGGGATGTTCCACCTGATGACGCACGCCTTCTTCAAGGCGCTGCTCTTCATGGCAGCCGGCATCGTCATCCACGCCCTCGCGGACGAGCAGGACATCCGCAAGATGGGCGGGCTGCGGCAGTTGATGCCCCGCACGTATCTCGCGTTCTTGATCGGGTCGTTCGCGCTCGTCGGCATCTTCCCGTTCGCAGGCTTCTTCTCGAAGGATTCGATCCTTGCCGCTGCGATCGACCGAGGCGCCTACGGCTACATCCTCTGGGTCGCCGGGCTGGCGGGCACGTTCCTCACGGGCTTGTACACGTTCCGTCTGCTCTTCCTCGTCTTCTGGGGCGAGCCGAGCCCGTTCGTGCGTGAGCACTTCCACGCACTGAAGCGCGACGTCGTCGGCGTCTCGCTCGCGGTGCCGGTCGCAATCCTCGCGGCCCTGTCGGTGGCCGGCGGCTGGATCCAGTGGGAGCCCCTCTGGCACCCGATCGAGACCTGGCTCCAGACGGTTGCGGAACCGACCGTCAGCCCCAAGAGCTGGCAGGACGCGGTCTCGTCGGCGCTCGCGCTGCTCCTCGGTCTCGGCGGCATCTTCCTGGCGTGGCTCGTCTACGGCGTGCGCAGGGTCGCAGTACCGCGCTTCGCGTTCGCACAGCGCGTGCTCGAGCACAAGTTCTACTTCGACGAGCTGTACGACGCGCTGTTCTACCGGCCGACCGTCTGGGCCGCGAAGGGCCTTTACCGGTGGATCGAGGACCCACTGGTCGACGAGTCCTCGAATTCGCTGGGGCAGGACACGCGCGACCTGGGCCGTCTCGTGGCGCGGGCCCAGACAGGTCTCCTGCGTACCTACGCACTTGCGATCGCCTCGAGCGTCGCCGTGCTCGCGGTCGTCTTCGTGGCGGTCAGATGACCTCATGACGACGGCCCTGATCGTCCTCCCGCTCGCCGCCGCGCTCGTCATCTGGGTGCTGCCGCTCAACGACGTCTCGGCCGGAGCGCTCGCGGTGCTCGCCGCACTCGCGGAGGTCGGCGTCTGGATCCAGCTCGCCGCACGCTACGACTTCGGCCAGGGGGGCCTGCAATTCGCCCAGCAGCGGAACTGGTTCAGCGACCTGCACGTCTCGTACCACGTCGGCGTCTACGGCTTCTCCGTCTGGCTGACCGGGTTGACCGTGATCGTGATGGCCGCCGCGATCGCCTACGGCTTCTGGGCCGGCCGCGACCGCCTCCGCGCGTACCTGGGACTGATGCTCTTCTTGACGGGAGCCGTTGTCGGCGTCTTCACCGCGCAGGACCTGCTGCTCTTCTACGCCTTCTTCGAGGCGATGATGATCCCGCTCTACGTCCTGGTCGGTGTCTGGGGCGGACCCGGACGGCTGGGCGCCACCCTGAAGTTCGTCCTCTTCACGATGGCCGGGTCGCTGCTGATGCTCGCGTCGATCGTCGTCTACGGGCTGTCGCAGAACACGTTCGACCTCGTGAAGATCGGCCAGAGCTCGAGCAACTGGGTCTTCCTCGGCTTCGTCGCCGCGTTCGCGATCAAGGCGCCGCTCTTCCCCCTCCACGGGTGGCTCCCGGACGCCTATCGCGAGTCCTCGCCGGAGGTGGCCGCGATCCTCTCGGGGGTCGTGTCGAAGGCTGCGGCGTACGGCTTTCTCCGCATCGCGGTCACCAAGTTCCCGGAGCCGGCCCAGCACTATCGCGCACCGATCCTCGCGCTCGCCGCGATCGGACTGATCTACGGATCGCTGCTCGCCTTCCGCGCGCCCGACATCCGCGGCGTGATCGCGTACTCCTCGCTGGCGCAGATGGGACTGATCACGATGGGCGTCTTCTCCGTGAACGACCTCGGGCTGGACGGCTCGGTCCTGCAGATGGTCAACCACGGACTGGTCTCGGCGACGCTCTTCCTGCTGGCCGGGATGGTGGAACGACGAACGCTCACGGGTCAGCTGTCGCGGCTGGGTGGGATGGCGCGCGGACGTCCGGTGCTCGCCACAGTTCTGCTGACCACCGGCGTGATCGCACTGGCGGTCCCGCTCTCCTCGGCCTTTGCGGGAGAGTTCCTGATCCTCGCCGGCGTGTTCAGGCACGGCTGGGCCTGGTCCGTGGTCGGCGCGGTGGCGATGGTGCTCGCGGCGGCGTACGTGCTCCGTCTCGTATCGGCGATCCTCCATCGCGCCATCGGGCCGGCCGTCTCCGACGCAGCGCTCGACCTCCGTCCGGCCGAGCTCGGCGTCGTCGTACCGATGCTCGCCTGCCTGCTCGCACTCTCCGCCTGGCCGGCTGCGATCACGCAGCACTCGTTCCGCGGCGATCGCCCGCAGGCCGACGTCGCCCAGGGATTCAAATGATACCGAGGCCGCAGGTCGACTGGTTCGCGCTCGCGCCCGTCAACTCGCTGCTTGCGGCGACCGGGCTCGCGCTGCTCTGTGCAGTGCTCGCGCCGGCCGGCTCGCGCAAAGCCGTGACCGCGACGCTCTGCGGGCTCGGTTACGCGACCGCGCTCGGCTTCGCGGTGGTGCTCTATGTGAAGTCGGCCCACGGCCACGGCGTGGTCGTCGACGCCTTCCGTCGCGACCGGCTGGCAGAGCTGACGGCGATCATCGTCGCCTGCTCGGGGATCCTCGCGACCGCCGTGTCGTATCGGGAGCGCTGGCGCGAGGATCACATCGGCGAGTACTACGCGCTGCTTGCCGCTGCCGGAGCAGGGATGGTCTTCTTCGTCGCCGCGAACAACCTGCTGACGCTGTTTCTTGCCCTGGAGTGGTTCTCGATCTGCCTGTACATCCTCTGCGCGATCGACCGCGACCGGCTGAGCGGCCTCGAAGCGGCCCTGAAGTACCTCGTCATCGGCGGCTTCGGCTCCGCCGTCCTGCTCTTCGGGGCCGCGCTCGTGTACGGCGCCACGGGCGCGATCGACTTTCCCGGGATCGCGGCCGCCGGCCACGAACACGACGCGTTGCTCCTGTTCGGGCTCGCGATGCTCGTCGCGGGGCTCGCGTTCAAGGCCTCGGCGGCGCCGTTTCACATGTGGACGCCCGACGTCTACGAAGGCGCGCCGACTCCGCTGACCGCATACATGGCCGCAGCCACGAAGACGGTTGCGCTGGTCGTGATGATGCGCATACTCGTCACTGCGTTTCCTGGCGACGCATACGTGTGGACGCGTGCGCTCGCCGTGATCGCCGTCTGCTCGCTCGTGATCGGAAACTTCGCCGCGCTCGTCCAGAAAGGCGTGAAGCGCATGCTCGCCTACTCGTCCATCTCACATGCCGGTTTCATGCTGATCGCCGTCGCTTCGGGCTCCAGCCTCGGTGCGCGGGCGTTGCTCTATTACCTCGTACCGTACGCGGCGATGTCGATCGGGTCGTTCGCGGTCGTCGCAGCGCGAGAGCGGGAGCTCGGCGTGCCCGTGACCTTCGCGAACATGGCCGGGTTCGGCTGGGAGCGGCCGGTGCTGGGGATCTCGATGTGGGCGTTCTTGCTCGGCTTCGCGGGCTTCCCGCTCACCGGCGGCTTCATCGGCAAGTTCTACGTCTTCGCGGCCGCGTACCGGCACGGCTGGACGTGGCTCGTGATCGTCGGGGTGCTCGCGACGCTCGTCAGCCTCTACTACTACCTCGGTCTCGTGCGTGCGATGTTCATGCGCCGGACGGAAGATCTGCAGCTCGCTTCGGGGACGGACGCGCGGGCAGAGCCCGCGCGTCCTCTAGGCGGCGCCACTAGTGGCGCCATTAGAGGCGGCTCACCTCCGCGTGACGCGCTGCTGCAGACCGCGGTCGTCGCGTGCCTCGTCGTCACGGTCGGCTCGTTCTTCGCCGTCCAGCCGCTGATCGATCTGGCGAAGCACGCCGCGAGCTCGCTGCCCTTCTAGGTTCTACGTCGAAGATGATCCCAGCCGCCAGCCCGATCCCGAACTGCTTGATGTCGGTACCCGGGCTCGTCGAGAGCACGAAGAAGGCGAACATGAGCACGAGCGCTGCGCTCGTGACGAGCTTGCCGGTGCGGGCCAGCCCGAGTGCCACTGCCCGGCGAGTGCTCCCGGTCTCGTCGTAGGCCTCGCGCATCCGCGTCAACATGAAGACCTCGTAGTCCATCGAGAGGCCGAAGAGGAACGCAAAGATCATGAGCGGGATCCAGGGGATGATGGATTGCGTCGCGGGAACGCCCCAGATCGCGTTGGAACCGTGTCCCTGCTGGAAGATGAAGACGATGATCCCGAACGCCGCCCCCAGCGAGACCAGGTTCAGGATCACGGCCTTCAGCGGCAGCAACAGCGAGCGGAACGCCCGCGCCAGGAGAACGTAGGTCAGCAACACGACGAACAGCAGGACGTACGGGAAGTTGCCGTACACCGCGTGCACGAAGTCCCGGTCCTCCGGCGCGACGCCGCCCAGACTTGCGCCGGCGGGCAACGCGTCCTTGACGCGGGAGATCGTGCCACGGATCGCCTTGCTCGAGCCGTCGACGCTCGGAATCGCCTCGACGAGGGCCAGACCGTCCTTGCGCCAACTCTGCGGAGCGGTCGCGCCGACGACGCCTTCGACGCCGCGCACGCGCTGCGCCACTCGATCCGCATCTGCAGCAGAGGTCAAGACGACGAACGGCTTGATCGCCCCGGCGGAGATCCCTGAGCTTGCAAGCACGTTACGGCCGGTGATGGCGTCGCCCTTGCCCGGAAAGTCCTTCGCCTGAGCTTCGCTCGGATTCAGTTGGGCGCCGAGCGCGAGCAGGACGCCGACGATCACGAGCCCGACGAAGGCAACGGGAAGCGGCCTGCGGCTGACGAGCCCTGCCCACCTGCCCCACCAGCCCGACTCCGGGTTGGTCACGGCGACGAAACGCTTCGGCATCACGCGGAGGCTGTTGATGCGGTGCCCGAGCAACGAGAGCAGCGCGGGCAGGAGCGTGATCGAGACGATCACCGACACCGCCGGAATCAGCATCCCGCCGATGCCGATCGATCTGATGAAGGGCAGTGGGAGAAGCACCATGCTCAGCAGGCCGACCGCGACCGTCGAGCCCGAGACGATCACCGACCTGCCCGCGTGCGTCATCATCTCGACTAGGGCGGTCTCGACGTCCTCGCCCGACGCCAGCTCCTCGCGGAACCGGAAGATCATCAGCAGCGCGTAGTCGATGGCAACGCCGAGACCGACGAGCGCGATCAGGAACTGGACGATGATCGAGACATCCGTGACGTAGGTCAGCAGCCACACGAGCGTGAACGTGTTGAGGATCGCCGTCAGCGCGATCGCGAGCGGAATCCCGACCGCGGGCAGCGTCCCGAACACGAACAGGAGGATCACGAGCGCCCCGACGCCGCCGATCAGCCCCTCCGTCAGCACGCTCGGGCCAGTCCCACCCCCGCTCGACGCTGCGTTGAGCGGCATGAGGCCGGTGAGGTGCGTCTCGACGCCGGGCGGCGCGTTCGCCTGCAAGGCTGTGCGCACGGCCTTGATGTGAGGCTCGTGGGAGAACGTGTTCTGACCCGGCGGATAGATCTCCGCGAAGGTCGTGTGGTGATCGCGCGAGACGAAGTAGTCGGCATGGGTGTCGAAGTAGGAGCTGACGCGCGAACCGGGATTGACGGCGGCGGCCTTCTCGATCGCCGGTGTCAGGGCTTGCTTCGTGACGTCTCCGCTCGAATGGAAGACGGCAACGAGCGGCGCCTGCTCGCCCGTGCCGAATGTCTTCACGGTCTTCTGGTTCGTCTCGTAGGCGGAGTAGCCCGGGATCGAGAACGACTCGAACCAGCGATTGGAGACGCGCGCCGTCGCGAAGACACCGAAGGCGGTGAGGAGGATCCACACTCCGACGACGAGCTTGCGGTGGCCGTGGACGACATGAGCGAGGCGCGCCAGCACGACCTAATGTTTACCTGTCGCGGCGGGGCGGTCAGCAGGTGTTTGCAGGTGCGGTTATCCGCACCACCGCATTAGGTGGGCCGGGCCGACTCCGGCAGGGCGCGAGCGGGAAGCAACACACTGAGCGAGATCGCTGCATACAGCACGAGCGTGATCGCGAGCGACGAGACGGCGAGCTTCGGCACACCCCCGATCACTGCGGGGCTCCGCAACGCGGCGCTGAGCACGAGCAGGAACAGCGCCAGGCCCGCCAGGGCCGGCCGGATGATCGTGCAGCGGGCCTCGAGGACGTCTCCGTAGCAGTCGAGGGCGAGGACGAATGCCACGGGAATGGCAAAGAGCAGGAACGTGAGCGCGAGCCCGTGGGAGCCGCCGCTGTCCGAGATCAGGGCCCCCAGGACGAGCAGGACCGGAAGCAGGCGCCGGGACATCCTCACCAAGCTTCGCCCTGACTTCGGACGTTCCTTTACGCTCCGCGCCGACCTACGAACGAGGGGAGACCGATGGCTGCTGCGTCGCTGACCTGGCTAGGACATGCCTCATTCCGCCTCGACTCGCCGAACGGCAAGCGCGTCTACGTCGACCCGTGGCTCGACAACCCGAAGTGCCCCGAATCCGAACGGGACCCGGAGCGCTGCGACGTAATCGCGGTCACACACGGCCACTCCGATCACCTCGGTTCGGTCGTCTCGATCACCGAGAAGGTCGGTCCCGTCCCGATCGTCGCCCTGGTCGAGCTCAAGGGCTGGCTGAAAGGTCAAGGCGCGCGGACCGACGATGTCCCAGGGCCCAACAAGGGCGGAACGGTCGAGGCCGAGGGGATCAGGTTCACGCTGACGAACGCGTTCCACTCGAGCTCGGCCGACGACGGGACCTACCTGGGCGAGGCCGCAGGAATCGTCATCGAGCTCGAGGATGGCAAGAAGGTCTACTTCGCCGGCGACACCTGCGTCTTCGGCGACATGGAGCTCATCGCGCGGATCTACGCCCCGGACCTCGCCGTCCTGCCGATCGGCGGTCACTTCACCATGGATCCGCGGGAAGCCGCGGTCGCCTGCGAGCTGCTCGGCGTGAAGCGAGTTGTTCCCTCGCACTACGGAACCTTTCCACTCCTGAGAGGGACGCCGGCCGAGCTGAAGCAACTCGCCGGAGGAGTCGAAGTGCACGCAATCGAGCCGGGCGAGTCCGTCGAGCTGTGAGAGAGCGCTGGTTCGGTGCAACGGGGCGCCGGGTCCCGGAAATCGCGGTGGAGGGTGAGCTCGACCTCGGCGAGGCGCTCGTGCTCGACGACGTGTCGGATGAACGTTCGCTGCACGAAGCGCACGAAGCCGGGCGGCCGATCGTCGTGCGAGCGGCCTCGGCGGAGGCGGTGAAGGCCGCGCTCGCCCACCCGGAGGTTGCGGCGGCGCTCGTCCCACCCGAGCAGCGCGGCCTGCTCGACCTCGACCTCCGCGAGCTGACGTATGGCCCCTAGCGGCATCGTCGCGACGTACTCGATCGTCGCGTGCGATCTCGACGCGGGTCAATGGGGAGTCGCCGTGCAATCGAAGTTCCTCGCCGTCGGCTCGGTGGTTCCGTGGGCCGAGCCGCACGTCGGCGCAATTGCGACGCAGTCTTACGCGAACCCGCGGTACGGGCCGGACGGCCTGGCGCTCCTGCGCCAGGGACGCTCCGCCGAAGAGGTCGTGGAAGCGCTCACGGCTGCGGACGAGGGCCGAGCCGAGCGGCAGGTCGGCATCGTCGACCGCCAGGGCGGCGCCGCAACTTTCACCGGAGACGGGTGCCACGCGTGGGCGGGCGGCAGAACGGAGAGCGGCTATGCGGCTCAAGGCAACATCCTCGTGTCGCACGAGACGGTCGATGCTCTAGCCGCGACCTTCGAGCAGAACGACCATCTCTCCCTCGCGGAGCGGCTGATCGAGTGCCTCGCAGCTGCCCAGGCTGCAGGCGGCGATCGGCGCGGCCAGCAGTCGGCGTCACTTCTCGTGGTCGAGAAGGACGCCGGCTACGCGAACCTCTCGGACGTGGTGGTCGATCTCCGCGTCGACGATCACAGGCTCCCGATCGTCGAGTTGCGACGGCTCTTCGCGCTGCACAACGAACTCTTCGGCGTCACGCGGCCCGAAGACTGGCTCGCGGTCGACGAGGCGCTGGCCGGGGAGCTGCGCGCACGCCTCACCCGGCTCGGCTACGAAGGTGAGCTCGGGAAGGCTTTCGGCGACTGGGCGGGCACGGAGAACCTCGAGGAACGTATCGACGGGATCGAGCGCGTCGACCCGGTCGTGCTCGAGGCGCTGCGCAAGCAGTCCGGTGAGGGGCCCGGCGGCAAAGCGTGAATCACGCGTCGCCCGGAAGACGCAAGCCGGCCGCCCGCGAGCGCAGGGCGGGGACGGGGTCGGCGGCCGGCTGCGCCACGAGCATGACCGCGCCGTAGCCGTCGGCGACGAGCGAGTCGACGAGCAGCTGGAGGCCGAGTGCAAGCGCGAAGGCCTTGTGCGCGTGCTCGCCGCCGAACGGCACGAGGTCGTCTTCCGACGCCGCTCCCGCGAGCACGTCCCCGTAGGTCACCCGTCCCATCGAGACGTCGCTGACGAGCGGCCGGCCGTCGGAGCTCGGAATCGCGATTGCAAGTGGATTGGTGCCGGCGAGCTTCGGCCCTCCGCCCGGAGGCCCGAGCCGAGGCGGCGAGGTGGCCGTCAGCACCGCCAGGAGGCCTCCTGCGGCGACGAGGCGCGCCCAGTAGCCGAGCATTCCGGTCGGGAAGCAGTCGCGCGCGACGATCAGCCGGGCAGCCTCGGGAGGATCCTCGAGCTGGCCGGCGCAGATCGCTGCCAGCGTCAGATAGCCGAGCGCACCGCGCCCCTCCCAGAGCTCGTAGCAAGCTTCCGCGACGACGCACTCGGGCTCGGCCCTGGGGTCGAGCCCATCGAGCGTCTCCAACCACTCGACCCGCGCGAGCCCGTGGCCCCGCTTGCCACGGCGCTCGGCATCGAGAAAGTGCTCGGCAAGTGTGCGGGCGTCCTCTGCCGAGAAACCGAGCGCCCTGATCCGCCCCTCGACCTGCACGGCGGCGAGCATACTTACGCGATGGTTCCGGAGGCGAAGCTCGAGAACGGCGTTCCGCAGAGCGCAGGCTGGTTCGTCGTCAACGCGCGCGACGGCCGGTGGCTGCACAACGAGCTCGGCGCGTACTGCGGTTTCGAGGGCAAGGGCGAAGCGGCGTTCGACCAGCTCGGGATCAACCTCAACGTCCTACCGCCGGGAATGCCGATGGCGATGTACCACGAGGAGCCGGGGCAGGAGGACTTCCTCGTCCTGCGCGGTGAGTGCATCCTCGTCGTGGAAGGTCAGGAGCGCCCGCTCGAGGCGTGGGACTTCGTCCACTGCCCGCCGCGGACCAAGCACATCATCGTCGGCGCCGGTGAGAGTCCGGCGCTCGTCCTCGCCGTCGGAGCCCGCAAGGGACCCGCAACCTATCCCGTCGACGAAACAGCGGTTCGCCTCGGTGCCGGCGTCGAGACAGACGTCGCGTCATCTGCCGAGGCGTACGCGCGCTTCTCGAAGCTCGAGGAAGGGCCGGCGCCCGACCTTTCCTAGCGCGAGACGAGCGTCAGCGGCTTCACGATCGTGCCGCGGTCGAGCGCGAGCAGCCGATCGGAGATCTGACGCAGCTCGTGAGCGCTCTGCGAATCTGGCGCGGTCGTCAGCAACGGCTCGCCCGCGTCCCCACATTCGCGCAGCAAGGGGTTGAGCGAGATCCGCCCCAGCAGCGGAACTCCGAGCTCGTTGGCCAGACGTTCTCCTCCTCCCGTCCCGAAGACGTCGCCCGTCATGTTCTCGACTGAGGTGTCGTCACGACGATCGTTTCGGCCCGCGGCAGCAGCTGTCCCAGCGAGATCGCGACGTCGCCTGTTCCGGGTGGCATGTCGACGACGAGCACGTCGAGTGCTCCCCAGTGGACGTCCGAGAGAAATTGCTCGAGCGCGCGATGCAGCATCGGGCCACGCCACATCACAGGTGCATTGTCGTCGAGGAAGAAGCCGATCGACATGAGTTTTAGGTCATGCTTGACGGGGGGAACGATCATCTTGTCGACGAGCACGGGCTTCTGGCGGATGCCGAGCACATGCGGAATCGAGTGTCCGTAGACGTCCGCATCCAGCACGCCGACCTGTTTGCCTGCCTGGGCGAGCGCGACGGCGAGATTCGCAGTCAACGTCGATTTGCCGACCCCGCCCTTGCCGCTGCAGACGGCGAGCACGCGTGTCGACGCGTCGAGCGAGAGTCCCTTCGTGCGCTCCTGTAGTCCCCCGCGCAGCTTCGACGTCAGCGCCTGCCGCTCTTCTGCCGTCATCACGTCGAAGCCCAGCGCCACACGCTCGACGCCGGGCACGTCGCGCAGCACCTCGGCAACCTGTTCCTGGAACGAATCGCGCAACGGACAGCCGGCGATGGTCAGCGCGATCGTGACCCGCACGTCGCCGCCGTCGATCTCGACGCTGCGCACCATGTCGAGCTCCGTCACGGGCTTGCGCAGCTCGGGGTCGATGACGCGCTCGAGCGCCTTCATGATCAGATCGCGATTCGGTTCGCTCATCCGTCTGAGCCTAGCTTTTCCAATTTCTTGGCCGCGGGTGCGAGCGGTCGCGGATCTTCGAGGACCGGCGAGTAGAGGTCGCCGTGCTCTTCGATCCTCCGGAGCGCCTGCTCCATGCCGAAGTCGCGCGGCCTGACTCCGGGCGTCAGCTCCTCCCAGCGCAGCGGAGTCGATACGGGCGCGCCCGGCTTCGGCCGAACGGAGTAGACCGAGGCGATCGTCTTCCCGTGTCCGTTCTGGCGATGGTCGACCAGAACGCCTTCCCGTTTCTTCTTCAGCCACTCGGTCGTCACCTTGCCGGGATGGCGCTGCTCGAGCAGGCGTGAAGCCTTCTCGGCGAAGTCGTACGTCTGCTTGAACGAGGAGCGGCGTGTGATCGGCGCGACGACGTGGATCCCGTCGGCGCCGCTCGTCTTCACGTAACCCGGCAGCTCGAGCTCGTCGAGTAGCTCGCGGATGAGCTGAGCGACCTCGATCGCGAGCTCGAAGCCGTCGTCCGGTGGATCGAGATCGAAGAGGACGAAGTCCGGCCGGTCGGGCTTGTCGACGCGCGAGTACCACGCGTTCATGTCGATGCAATTCATCTGCACCATCCACAGCACTGCCTCAGGGAAGTTGACGAGCGGGAAGTCGACCAGCCGCGACCCGCCTTCACGCGGCCAGGTGCGGAACTGGCGCGTCGGGATCCAGTCCGGCATCCCTCTGGGCGCCTGCTTCTGGAAGAAGACCTCGCCCGTGATCCCGTGCGGGTAGCGCTTCATCGTGAACGGACGGTCTCTCAGGTGCGGCACGATCGTCGGGCCGACCTGGTCGTAGTACTCGAAGACGTCGCCCTTCGTGATCCCATCCGCCGGATAGAGGACGCGGTCGGGCGAGCTCAGCTTCACAGTCTTTGTTTCAGCCATAGGGCAGTCGAGCCCGACCAGCCTATGCGGACAGGGCGTGGGCCAGCTGACGGCAGACCTCGGTCGTACCCGCAGCGACGACCCGTGAGCGCCCTTCCACGTCGAGCGGCGCTGCAGCGAACGGAGGCGCGTCGGGGAGGTCGATCGCGAGACCTCGCTCGAGGACGAGCAACTGTGCGGCGGCGATATCCACCGCACGCGCCGGCTTGAGCGAGCAGACGGCGTCGATACGGCCCGCGGCGAGGTGACAGAGCGAGAGCGCGAGGGAGCCCATGATCCGCAGGCGGTAGGCGAGATCGACAACGGCCGCGGCCTTCTCGGCAACCGAGGCCGTGCGCGTCGCCTCGAATGCGAGAATCTCGATCCGCTCCTTCGGTAGGTCGCCCTCGAGCGGCCGGCCGTCGAGCGTCGCGCCTTTACCGCGCGTCGCTGTCCACTCTTCCTCGGTGCCGAAGTCGTGAACGAAGCCGAAGTCGACGTCTGCCATGGTCGGACCCGAGGCGACGGCGATCGAAAGGGCGAAGAAGCCGATCCCGCGCTTCGCGTTCAGCGAACCGTCGATCGGATCGATCACGACGAACGTCTGGCCGGCGCCGATCACGCCGACCTCCTCGGAGACGATCGTCAGGCCGTCGAGCCCTTCGAAGCGGGCGAGGATCGCGCGCTCGGCGGCGGCGTCGATCGCGGTCGTCTCGTCACCGCCCATCCCGGAACCGACAACCGGCTCGCGATCGGAGCGCAGCGGCAAGTCCGTGAGCACGCCGCGCACGTCCTCGACCGCAGCGCGGCAGAGGGCGAGCCAGTCAGTCAAGCGGGTGGAAGAGCAGGCCCGAGGTGAGCTTGGGATAGAAGTACGTGCTCTTCTGCGGCATCGTCTCGCCTCGGCGCGCGACGGCCCAGACGTCCTCGATGCGAGTGGGACGAAGGAGAAACGCAGCTTCGGCGTCGCCGCGGTCCACCGTTGCCACGGCTTCGGCCCGCCGTGGCGTGTACGTCACCCCCTCCGGTGCGATCCGCTCGACGATGTCCACGTCGAGACCCTCGCCGCTCAGCAGCTCGTACCTTCCGTCGCGATACAGGACGACGCCGGGCAGCTCGTCCCCGGGCTCGTCGATCGGCGTGCCAGGCGCGCCGTTTACGTGCGCAGCCAGTCGATGCGTCGGGAAGATCGTCAAGCCCTCCTGCTTCGTCGGCACGAGGACGACCATCAGGTAGGGCGAGCCACCCTCCTGCGCATACGCGATCGCGGTCTCGTAGCGGTGATGACCGTCCGCGATCAGGAGCTCGCTGCCCGCGAAGCTCGGTGCATCCTCGATGCGCCAGAGCTTGTCGCCGCCGCTCTGGAGATCCGGAGTGCGGGCGGGCGGCTCAAGCGGTTCACCCTCGTAGAGGAGAAAGATCGGCTCGAGCTGAGTGCGCGTGGCCCGGAGCAGCCGGAGGCGGCCCTCCTTCGGGCCACTATGCGTGCGCTCGTGCGGGAGGACCGTGCCGTCTTCGTACGGCTCGGCCCGAAGCGAGGCGACCAGTCCCGATCTCGTCCGGGAAACGCCGTCGGGCCCCACATAGTCCTGCGAGAGGAACCAGTAGTTGGGCCTCGTTTCCCTGGCGAGCACGCCTTGCCCGCGCCAGGCGGTGAGGTCCAGCCCGGCCTGCTCCTCGTCGTCGGGAAGGGTCAGGTGGACGACGTTGTAGGGACTGCGCGCGAGGTACTCGTCACGCTGCTCGGGCGAGATCACGTCGTACGGCGGCGCGACGAGCTGCTGGAGCGGCCCCGCCTTCGACTCGTCGTAGCGCTCCGCGCGGAACGGCTTGACCTCGGCCATTTGCGGCGACCCTAGCATCCGGGTTCGGACCTAGACTTGCGACGTGAGCGTCATCGCCGAGCTGGCGGAGGAGCGGGTCGTCGAGGGCGTCTACGCCGTCGCGCGCAAGCAGCGGCTGCGCACGAAAGGCGGCGCTTCGTACCTCGCGCTCGAGCTCGTCGATCCGAGCGGCCGCATCGACGCGCGGGTCTGGCACGACGTCGAGCTGCTCGATGCACGCTTCGCGGAGGGCGACGCCGTGCGCGTGCTCGGCCGCGTCGAGAAGTTTCGCAACCGCTTGCAGGTCGACGTCAGGACGCTCGAGGCGGCGCCGGAGGCCGACCCCGCCGAGTTCGCGCCGACGCTCCGGCGCGACGCGGACGAGCTGGACGGCTTCCTGGACTTCCTCGCCGGCGAGATCTCGCACGACGGTCTCGCCGGGGTCGTGATGCGGTTCTTCTCGGACGACGTGCTGCGCGCGTCGCTGCGGCGGTTGCCTGCCGCGGAGACGCACCACTCCTATGCGGGCGGATTGCTCGAGCACACGGTCGGAGTCGCGACGATCTGTCGCGAGACGGCTCAGCTCCACCCGCGGCTTCGTTTCGATCTTCTGCTCGCCGCAGCGCTGCTGCACGACGTCGGTCGCGTAGCCGAGCTGACCTCGGGGCCGACGTTCAGGCAGACCGACGAGGGTCGCCTGCTGGGGCACGTCCACCTCGGGTTGCGCCTAGTCGAGGAGCGGAGCAACGGGCTCCAGCCCGACGCGCGCTCCGAGCTGCTGCATGCGATCGCCTGCCATCACGACGCGCGGTCGGCCCGCACGGCCGAAGCATCAGTCCTGTATCACGCGAACCAGCTCGACGCGGTCGCGGCGACGCGCCCCATCCCCGACTAGCCGGGCGCCGAGCCGACGTCCACTTGAGATCGATCGCGCTCGCGCTCGGCGCGAGCCTGACGTGGGGGGTCTCGGACTTCTTCGGGCCGCTCAAGGGACGAAAGCTCGGTGTGCTCCCTGCGCTCGTGTACGTGCAACTCGGAGGGCTCGTCGCGATCGCCGTGATCGTCGCGATCCGAGGAAAAGGGCCTGCGGACCCGGCCGTGCTGTTCGCGATCCCGGCGGCGGTCTCGGGCACGCTCGGCTTCTACGCGTACTACCGCGGGATGGCCGTCGGTGCGATGAGCATCGTCGCGCCGATCGCCGGAATCTCAGCCGCCGTTCCTGTGGTCTTCGGGATCCTCACCGGCGATCGACCTTCCGCTTGGCAATGGCTCGGAATCGCCGCGGCGCTCGGCGGTGTCTTCCTCGCGTCGCGCGAGCCGAGCCGGAGCGGCAAGGTGGCGGCCGGCGTCGGGCTCGCACTGCTGGCGGCGATCGGGTTCGGCGGCTACTTCCCGCCGATGCACGAGGCCGGAAGCGCCGACTTCTGGTGGGCGTCGCTGATCTTCCGTCTGACCTCGACGTCGGTCATCCTCGCGGCCGTCGCCAGGCGTCGACCGTCCTTGGCGGTCCCGTCGCCTCAGGTCGCCGTTCTGGCGCTGATCGGGATCGGTGACATGTTCGGCAACTTCTTCTTCGCGGCGGCGTCGACGAGCGGCCTCGTCAGCATCACATCCGTGCTGGCGTCGCTCTATCCGATCGTGACAGTGCTACTGGCGCGACTTGTCCTCAAGGAGCGCGTCGCGCGATCGCAGGAGGCGGGAATCGCGCTGACCCTAGCCGGCGTCGCCCTCATTTCCGCCGGCTAGTCGCAACGCTCTCGTCACACCGTTCGGGTCCGATTTCCGCCGGACAGTCGCAACGCTTTCGTCGCACTTTTCGGGTCTGACCCCAAACGTGACCGTTGCGGACATGGATTCGCGCGCCAAACGCGAAACAGTTCGGTGACGAGTCGCGCGATCCGTTCCAAAGTCGCAACAGATCGGACACCGTCTTAGGGTCTGAAGTTGATCTCAGATTGAGCAGGGACCCGTTGCTTGGTGGCGAAGCGGGTGGTTATGAAAACTCGATCTGGTCGTTCACGTCCGCGTCGTGTGGGAGGCTCTGAGCCGTTGCGTTGGCGTGTTTCTGATGCGATGTGGGAGCGGTTGGCGCCGATCCTGGCGGACCCGCCGCGGCGCTTTCGCTATCCGGGCCG
>WNFC01005301.1_pt1 | contig 27939 bp, 15 predicted proteins | sample 5400541 | NCBI WGS metagenome assembly WNFC01 (sample SAMN13153342, study PRJNA577476) | soil metagenome | isolation source: 120 cm saprolite under Douglas fir tree site 2 hole 2 replicate 1 | place: USA:California | collected 2015-04-18
CTTCGGCAGCCTGGCGCTCACCGTCGCTTCCCTGGGCATTATCAACACTCTGGTGATGGCTATCCTCGAACGCCGCCGCGAGATCGGCATCTTGAAGGCGCTTGGCGCAACAGACCGCGACGTGCGCAGCCTTTTCTTTGCCGAGGCCGGAGCCATCGGGCTCTTCGGCGGATTCTTCGGTGTCGCGCTTGGATGGTTGATCGGGAGCGCGCTGACTTGGGGAACAACAATCTACTTGCACCGGCAGAATTTGCCCGGCGTGAAAATTTCCTACGTTCCCTGGTGGCTCGCACTCGGCGCCATCGGATTCGCAATCGTCGTCAGCCTCGTCGCCGGACTCTACCCCGCCGCTCGCGCCGCCCGCCTCAACCCCGTCGAAGCCCTCCGCTATGAGTAACCGACTGTCCCCCGTTCTCGCCAGCTTTTTCAATGCATTCGATTCACCCCTTTCACCCTTACCGTATCGGCTACAAGTAATTGCGTGAATTAGATAAGCCGGTGTAGGATTCGTGAGCTAAGTGCTGCATGGAACGGCGAACTATACTGACGTTTCTTTCGCTCTGCCTTCTTACCCTGCCCAAAGTGCCGGCGTCGCGGCCACTTGAATCAACGTTTCCTAAACGGATAGCTTCGCGTCAAGACGTGCGGGAAGCAACAGCCAGTGCTCACGCCGATGAGGTCGATTCCCTCATGGTGCCCGACGGCACTCCCCTGCGCATCGAGGTCTTAAAGGGATTTTCATCTGAGAAAGCAAAAGAGGGGGATGTGATCGATTTTGCCGTCGCTTTCGAAGTTCGCGCGGGCGGTGTAGTTGTAGTTCCGCAGCGGACATCCCTTGTTGGAAAAGTTGTATCCGTGAGTCGTCCTCACCGGAGAGCCAAGGACGGCCAGGTAAAGGTGGCCTATGAAGCCCTTACCTTGCCCACTGGTGAAACTGTGACGGTGCGCCCGATTTCAAATCCCCCGCGTAAGGGCGCAGTAGCAGCGAAAAAAGCAGCGGAAGCAACGGCAATAGGTGCTACGTTGCTCTTTACCGAGGGACTCCCGCTCCTAACTCTTCTTGATAAAGGGAATGAAGAGGTCGTTCCGGAGGGAACGCTCGCGGTCGTCTATCTAAATGGCCCGCTGCACATAAGCCGCAAAGCCGTGATGGCGCATCAGCCCGACCCTGCTTCAGGCTATGCCTATATCTATGTCGGGGAGGGTGTCATCGTTCGGAGGATGGATCTCAGTCTCCCGAAGTTATTTTGCGGTGAGACGCCCATGGACGATGCGTCCCGAGGGTTGCAACTCGAGCTTCCCCCCGGCACCTATTGGTTTAGCACGGACGATCAGAATGACCGCCCGGCCCGGGTTGACGTGCTCAGGAGTCACGAGTACTTTATCGGCAGAAACCGTCACGGACTGTTGGCGAAAGAATTCCAGGCCAAGAAGGGTCGTGTTTATTTTCATCGGTCCGCGCATAAAGATTTGACCATGCTTACACCTGAGGAACACCGCGCGCTGACCGCGGAACCTACCAAAAAGAAGAACACTTGACGCAATAGGGTGCCACATTTATCAGCACTGACTCCAGCGGGCTTGACCCGGAACGCCGCTGATACCTGACCCTCTCCCCAAGTTTGCAAAAGTTTTTCTTGACTCTTGTTATTCCTTTGGTACAATAGATCTTGTATAAAACTATATTTGGATTGCGGGAGCTTGCTCCCGCCTTTTTTTTGGGTTGGTTGTTCGGCTTATTCTTGGTTGGTCAGCCAAGAACATCTCCTTCAGAATCAAGTGTTTATGGAATGCAAATTTTGTAAGTCCTTTCTTTTGATATTCATGCAAATTGGCGGGGGGTGTGGGGGGGTGCGTAGCCTTCCTAACCCGAACGGTCAACTCGGCTCCAATACCCAATTCCTAGCGAGAGACTCAGGCAGTGGCACGCGATGCCGCTCCTCCGTATGAGATAAGATAGGTGTCGCTGAAATTCCAGGGATGACGATGGAGAACGCCTACATCTGCGACGCCATTAGAACGCCGTTCGGGCGATATGGCGGAACGCTGGCCTCGATTCGCGCCGATGACCTCGCGGCGATTCCGCTGCGTGCCTTGGTCGAACGCAACGCGAATGTCGATTGGGCCGCTGTCGACGACGTCGTCTTCGGCTGCGCCAATCAGGCGGGCGAAGACAATCGCAACGTTGCTCGTATGGCTCTTTTGCTGGCGGGTTTGCCCAAAGAAGTGCCGGGCACAACCGTCAATCGGCTCTGCGGCTCGAGCATGGACGCGGTCGCCACCGCTGCGCGCGCCATCAAATCAGGCGAGGCCGAACTGGTGATCGCCGGCGGCGTCGAGAGCATGTCACGCGCGCCGTTCGTCGTTGCCAAGGCAGATGCCGCCTTCTCTCGCTCTCTTAAAATGGAAGACACCACCATCGGCTGGCGATTCATCAATCCGTTGATGAAGGCAAAGTATGGCGTTGATTCCATGCCGGAAACAGGTGAAAACGTCGCCGAAGAATTCAAAATCTCGCGCCAGGATCAGGATCTCTTTGCCCTGAGGAGCCAGCAACGCGCGGCCGACGCCATCCGCAAATGCAGGTTGAAACAGGAAATTGTGTCCGTGCCCGTTCCGCAAAAGAAAGGCGACCCTCTGCTTTTTTCAAAGGATGAACATCCCCGGCCGGACACCACTCTGGAAGCGCTTGCGAAATTGAAACCCGTCGTAAAAGCGAATGGCACCATCACCGCCGGAAACGCTTCGGGAGTGAATGACGGAGCCTGCGCATTGCTGCTGGCCTCCGAGGGCGCGCTGAAGCGCTACGGTTTGACTCCCCGAGCGCGTATCGTTGCCGCCGCCGCTGCGGGCGTCGCGCCGCGAATTATGGGCATGGGCCCAGTCCCCGCAACACGCAAAGTGTTGTCCAAAGCCGGCCTGTCCCTCGGGCAAATGGACGTCGTGGAGTTGAACGAAGCTTTCGCCTCGCAAGCCCTGGCGGTGTTGCGCGAATTGGGAATTCCAGACGACGCCGCACATGTGAATCCCAACGGTGGCGCGATCGCCCTCGGGCACCCTCTGGGCGCCACTGGCGCGCGCCTTGTTACCACGGCGCTCTATCAGCTCTTGCGCACCAACGGTAAATATGCGCTCTGCACCATGTGCATCGGAGTGGGCCAGGGAATCGCTCTGATTCTGGAACGCATCTAGCGCGACTCGATTCTCATATCGAGAACAATTCCTTTGAGGAGCAGTTGTGTCTCATCAAACGCCCGACGAAACCGTTTTCTTTGTCAGCCCGGAGTGATTACACTCGTCGCATGAATCTTCTCGATCCCCTCTTCCGTTCGCCTGCCGTCGACAACCTGTTCACCGATCGCGCGACGCTGCAAGGAATGCTGGATTTCGAGGCCGCGTTGGCGCGCGCCGAAGCCCGCATCGGCGTAATTCCTGGCGCAGCCGCCGCCACGATCGGCACGAAGTGCAGAGCAGAACTTTTCGATACCGCCGCGTTGGCGCAAGCTGCAGCTCGCGCTGGAAATATCGCCATCCCGCTCGTAAAGCATCTGACCACGCTCGTCGCCAAGAAAGATAAACAAGCAGCGCACTTCGTGCACTGGGGAGCCACCAGCCAGGACGCCATCGACACCGGCCGCATCCTGCAATTGCGTCAAGCGTTGGACCTGATCGCGCGGGATTTGGATAGCCTCGCACAGCCCCTGAGTGCGCTGGCGCAGAAACACCGGTCAACGCTCATCACCGGCCGCACCTGGATGCAACACGCATTGCCCACCACGCTGGGAGTCAAGATCGCTGGCTGGCTGGATGCCATCGTGCGGCATCGTTCGCGACTGAACGACACAAGAAAGCGCTGCCTGGTGTTGCAGTTCGGCGGCGCCGTCGGAACGCTTGCGGCGCTCAGAAGCCGCGGCCCTGACGTCGCAAGCCTGCTGGCCGCGGAACTCGGGCTTGGCTTGCCGGATCTGCCGTGGCACACCCACCGCGATCGCATGGTGGAAATTGGCCTCACCCTGAGCTTATGCGCGGGAACGGTGGGAAAGATTGCGCGCGACATTTCTTTACACATGCAAACCGAAGTCGCGGAAATCTTCGAGCCTGCCGGCGAGGGCCGCGGCGGCTCTTCCACCATGCCGCACAAGCGCAATCCGGTAAGTTCCGCGGTGATGTTGCAGGCCGCGCTCCGTCTTCCCGGACTCGTGAGCAGTCTTCTCACATCGATGGTGCAGGAGGACGAACGCGGGTTAGGAGGTTGGCACGCCGAGTGGGAGACTTTGCCGGACATCGTTCAATTGACCGCTGGCGCCATCCATCACTTGGCTACCATCGCGCCGGGCCTGGAGTTCGATGTGCCTCGAATGCGCAAGAATCTCGATATGACCGAAGGGTTGATCTTCGCGGAAGCGGCAAGTATGGCCCTTGGTGAAAAAATCGGCAGGGCGCAAGCTCATGAAATCATCGAAGCGGCCTGCGCTCGGGCGCGCAAGGAGAAGCGTGCGCTGCGCGCGATTCTTAGCGCTGATCCAAAAGTCGCCGTGCAGCTTTCGACAGCAGACTTGGATCGCCTGTTCGATCCGCGCAATTATCTCGGAGCCGCGGAAGAGTATGTCTACCGCGTCGTGGCCGCAAGCGGCGTCAAAATTCCTGCGGGGGAAGAGTAACCACGATGCCCTACGTAAAGTCCGGAGAAGCCGAAATTCATTACGAGTTGGAAGGCCCGAGCGGTTCGCCGGTGCTTGTGTTTTCAAATTCGCTCGGCACGGATTATTCCTTGTGGGATCCGCAAGCGCACGAGTTTCAAAACAAATTGCGCTTGCTGCGATACGACTCGCGAGGCCATGGACAGTCTTCGTCCACGCCTGGCCCTTACTACGTCGAGCAGCTTGCGAAAGATGTCATTGCCATCCTGGATGCATTGCAGTTGGATCGCGTGAATTTTTGCGGGCTATCCCTCGGCGGAATGATTGGAATGTGGCTTGGCGCCAATGCGCCAAAGAGGTTGAATAAACTGGCCCTTTGCAACACCGGGGCCAAAATTGGAACCTTGGAGAACTGGAACACTCGCATCGAAACAGTTCGAAAGAATGGCATGAAATCGGTTTCTTCCGGCGTGCTCGAACGATGGTTTACGCCAGTTTTCCGCGAGAAGGCTCCAGGGCAGGTATCAAACATTCGAAGTATTCTCGAAGCATTAAAACCCGATGGTTACGCTGCGTGTTGCGCCGCCGTTCGCGATTTCGATTTCCGCGAAGAATTGAGCAGCATCCGCGTGCCAACTCTGGTGATCGCCGGCGCCTATGATCCCGCTACGCCGCCTGCGGACGGACGCTTCCTTGCAGATCACATCCCAGGTGCGCGATATGTAGAGCTCAATGCCGCGCATCTCTCCAATATCGAAGATCAAGACCGGTTCAACACGGAACTCGCCGCGTTTCTGAACGCCTAAGGAGGCCTGCCGATGGACGAACGCCAGCGCTACGATCAAGGAATGAAAGTGCGGCGCGAGGTGCTGGGCGATGCGCACGTGGATGCATCGCTGAAGAATCGCGATGAATTCAACGAAGCGTTTCAGGACCTGCTTACGCGTTACGCCTGGGGAGAAATCTGGAGCCGGCCCGGCCTTCCCCCGCGGACTCGCAGCATGATCACCTTGGCGATGATGGTGGCGCTGAACCATCCCGAAGAATTGCGCATGCACGTGCGCGCCGCGTTGAATAGTGGCGTCACGCGAGACGAAATCCGCGAAGTCCTCCTGCAAACCGCTATTTATTGCGGAATGCCCGCCGCCAACTCCGCTTTTCATCTAGCGCAGGAAGTTTTCGCGCTGCAAGACAAATAATTCTCCCGTCTGCCGCCGCCCGAACCCGCGCCAGCTCTCTCAAAATAGCTGAGACTCGCTGCGATTATTTCCGGGCTACGTGAACGTGAGTCAACGGTTGGCCCGACGGCTCGCAAATCGCTGCGTCCCCAACTGATCCTTCCCTTCTTCGATCAGATAGAACTTGTCCGCCTCCACATCGTGAAAAACTTGCCGCTGCCCGCTGGGCCACTTGACCTCGACGGTCTCCGCCTTCGCGGCCTTCCCCAACCCGAAATGCAAACGGAAATCGCTCTGCGAAATGTAGCCTCCACCACTGCGCACTTCCTGTAGTTGATTGTGGCCAGCAGCACTCACCGTGACCCGCGCGCCAATCGCGTCGCGATTGGACTTGGTGCCAACGAGTTTTAAAGAAACCCAGTTTCCGTGCTCGCCATAGTTCTTCAGCAAACTGGGTGCGTCATGGCTGTTGTTCACCAGAATCTCTACCGCGCCATCATTGTCGAAATCGGCGGCGGCCACGCCGTGGCTATTGAACGGCGTGGTGATCCCTGGACCGGCATCGAGGGAGATGTCTTTGAACTTCCCGTTGTGCTGGTTCCAGTAAAGCACTTTGCGCTCGCGGAAAGTACTGTTGAGGCCGTTCGAATCCACTTCGGGATAGACGTGCCCATTGGCCATGAACAAGTCCGGCCAGCCGTCGTTGTCGACGTCGATAAAGAGTGTGCCCCAACCCAGAAACTGGGTGTTCACGCCCAGTCCCGAGACATAAGTTGCGTCAGTGAAGGTGCCGTCCCCATTGTTGCGATAGAGCGTGGAAGTTTCGTCAGAAAAGTTCGTCCTGATAATGTCGAGCCACCCGTCGCCGTCATAGTCCACAGCGTGCGCGCCCATGCCGGCTTGCTCGCGACCATCTTCGTTGTAGGCCACACCTGCTTTAACGGCAATTTCCGCGAAGGTGCCGTCGTGGTTGTTGTGAAACAGAAGACTCGGTGTTGAGTCGCAAGCTACGAAGATGTCCGGCCAGCCATCATTGTCGAAATCCCCTGTGAGCGCTGTAAAGCAGTAGTAGGGATCTGTCTTCGAGACACCCGATTTGTCACTGACGTCACTAAATGTGCCGTCTCCATTGTTATGATAGAGCTCGTTTCGCGTGCCTTGCAGGCCCCGCGGCCCACACATCACCGAGATACCTTTCCACTGACAAAGGGAGCTGCTCCCGGGTTCCGGCGTATGGTTGGGATCAAAATCCACGTATTCGGAGACGAACAGGTCCAGTTTGCCGTCGCGATCGTAGTCGACGAAAGCACACCCTGTGCCCCAACGCACTTTATCGTTCCACAGCCCAACCTTTTTTGTGACATCCGTGAACGTGCCATCGCCATTGTTGTGCAGCAGCACGTTGTGTCCCCAGAAAGTTATGAAGAGATCTACCCAACCATCATTGTCGTAGTCGCCCGCACAAACCCCTTGACCCCATCCCGTCAGAGCGACGCCAGCTTTCCTGGATACGTCAGTGAAGGTACCGTCTCCGTTGTTGTGGTAAAGGTGGCTGGTAGGCTCCTGGCCTTTTGGAAATCCTGCCAGGGTGCTCCCGTTAACTAAGAAGACGTCCGGCCAACCATCATTGTCATAGTCAATAAAAGCGGCGCCGCTGCCGGTCGTCTCGATGATGTACTTTTTTCTCTTTTCATCGCCAGCCACGGTCTTTGCAGTCAACCCGGCACGCGCGGCGATGTCGACGAAATTGATTCTAGGCGGAGTTGGGACGGAAACCAGCGAGGCGCCACCCTCGCCGGTCCGTTGCGCAAAGGCCAAGCAAGTCAATAGCAAACAACCCGGCACGAGCGCTGCGTTCGAAAGATGCGGAGGTTTTGTTCGCATAGACGCGCTTCCGAGGATACTGCAAATTCAGCAGTCGGTGCACCTGCGCCTCACGGCTGTATAATCGGAGTCAGTATCGACGCGAGTTTTTCGGCGCGGCAACCGCGAGGGCGAAGTCTAGTCAACAACACGGATGAAACGAAAATTCATCAGCGCGCGATCCCTCAGGAACTGGCTGGCGCTCGGGGTGATGCTTTTGGGCGCTTCATTCCCTGTGCAGTCGCGTGGCCACGGGCAAGATTCAGCTTCCGCAACGGAACTGGCGAAACAGATGCAGCGAGAAGCCGCAACCGCGGAACTTCAAGTCACTCTCGCTGGAAATCTAAAAGATTTCAGCATTGCAGCCGGAGCAGCCAGCAGCCAGGCGACGCAACGTGCGCAGCAGAGCCAAATCGCCGCCACTGCTGCTGCGTATCGAGAAGCGCTCAAGAATAGCCCCGACGACGCCGAACTGCATTTCGATTTGTCGCTTGCTCTGGCGAAGCTTGGTGATTCGAGCGGCGCGCAGGCGGAGCTGCAGTCCGCCGTTCGGCTGGACCTCAACATGGCAAAGGCACGAAATCAATTCGGAATCTGGCACATTCTGAATAATGAGAGAGCGAAAGCGGAGGAGGCGTTCAAATCCGCCATCTCAGCCGATTCGCAGTTTGTGGAGGCCAAGAACAACCTTGGAGCGCTTTACGCCTGTGCGGGAAAAGACTTAGATGCTATTGAGCTATTTCGTGCGGCGATTCAAGGGCGGCAAGACTACGCCCCGGCGCACGTAAACCTTGGCCTGGTTCTGGCTTCAGACGGCAAGTACGCCGAAGCCGAGAAGGAGTTTCGGCTCGCACTCCGCAGTTCTCCGAAGAATCTCAACGCCTACAATGCGCTGGGAATGATCGCGGCCAAGCTTGGCCGAGGAGACGAGGCCATCGAGATCTTGCAAAAGGTGGCGCAGGTTCGGCCTGATTCCGCAATCGCTCATCTGAATCTCGGCTCCGCCCTCTCGGCTGATGGATTTGATTTGCCGGGAGCTCTAGTTCAATTCTCTGAAGCGATTCGTTTGGACCCGAGGTCCGCCGCTGCACATTACAATAAAGGACGGGTCTTGAACGAATTGAATCGCTTCGAGGAATCTCGGACAGAACTGGATTCGGCTTGCCGGTTGCAACCGGACAACTTGCAAGCTCTCTATTTGTTCGCCCAAGTTGAAAAAAGATTAGGCGACGTTCAAGGCTCCGTCGAGATCCTCGATCGCCTGGTAACACTGGACCCCAGCAACTCCGATGCGCAGCTCCTGCTGGGCCGGAATCTGATCATTCTTGGGAAAACGGACGAAGCCATTCACCATTTGCAAATCTCAGTCGGAGCCAGTCCTAACAATGAAGACGCCCTCTACGCTCTCGCCCAGGCGCTCAACAGAGTGGGTAGTCCCGAAGCAAACGTATTCTTGAAGCGTTTCCAGACCCTGAAGCAACAGCGTGAGGTCAATGACCGAATCCAAAAATTGGGCAGCTACGGTTTGGAAGCTGCGGAAGCCAAGGACTGGCCGCAAGCCGTGAAGAACTTTAAGGAAGCGCTCGAATTGTGCGGACTCTGCGTTTCCGGTGAAGATCTCCACCGCAATTTGGGATTGATCTACGTGCTTAAGGGTGAGGTAGAAGAAGGGCGCAAAGAACTCGAAACGGCGCTTAAACTCAGACCGGACGATGCCGACGCACGCAGGGCCCTGCAATCCCTTCCCAAGAAGAATAGCGCGCCAAACTAAGCTCTTTTCGAACCGCTCATTGCGGCGGAGGTGCCGGCTCCGGCGTTTCGGGGCTCCCAGGTTGAGCTTTTTTGCGTTCCTCCTCCAGGGTCTGCTTGTGGAGCAGAGCTTCTCTTTCAGCATCACTTTTTCGTCCGACGCGTCCGTAGGCAATCGACAAGTAGTAATGACCTGTGGAATTCGTCGGCCGGGACTTCTCCACTGTCTCGAGTGGTGGAATCGCGTCGGAGTACTGCTTGTTGAAAACTAACGCCATACCTAGCCCCAGAAACGCATCCACGAAACCTGCATCGAGCCTCGTGGCCCGGCTAAAATGTTCGATGGCCTCGGGAATCTGTTGCCCTTGGCGTGCAAGTTCGCCGAGCACATATTCCGCCCCCGCGTTGGTGGGGTCAATCTCAAGCTCCTGCTTGAACTCCTGTTTGGCCTGCTCAACCAGTGCACCTTCGGGATCGGGCTTCGAGAGCAAAAGGCGTCCAAGACGAAAGTGGATGCCAACCGCACGGGGATTGTCCTTCAGTATTCTTTGGTACTCCGCCGCAGCCTCGTCCCATTTGCCCTGAACTTCCAGCGACTCGGCGTTGAGCTGATGAGCCTCGTTGGAAGCCGGCGCTGCCTCCGCCAACTCCTGAGAAGCGCGCAGCGAAAGATCTGAGTAGATATGAACAGTCAAATAGAGAACTTCCGGCGTGCGAGGAAATTGACGATTCAATAGGCGCAGAAAGTCCACTGCCGCATCTGGCTGGTTGAGCGTCATCGCGCATCGCACGGCGTCGAACCCGAGCTTGAGTTTGAGGTCCTTGTTCGTGGTTAGAGGGTAGGATTTTTTCAACAGCGGCATTGCTTCCGCGCAGTGCCCAGTTTCGGCAAGCTTCGCGGCGCGCTCAGCCGCCGAGGCAGCGTCAATAGGAGCCGGGGGCTTCTTGGCAACCTGGGCCGGAGTTACGACGGCAATGAGCAAAGGAAGAAAGCCGGTCAAGATTGTTTTTGAGAGATAGCGCATACACAAAAAGAAAGGCAGGCACTCCTCGTGCCTGCCTTCCTAGTCTACACTCCGGTTAAGGTTAGAAGAAGAGCTTCAGGGCAAGCTGCACTTGGCGCTCGCCCTGCGCTGAGTTAATCCGGCCAAGACCCGTCGCGGGAGAGAAGTCCGCGAACACTGTCGGTACGTTTAATATCTTGGTATTTGTCAGGTTAAGGAACTCCGATCTGAACTCAAGCTTCCGGGTTTCTCCTAAAGAAAAGTCCTTTTTGATGCCCATATCGAAGTTCTTAAGGCCGGGACCACGTACATTGCCGTTGCTGCAGTTGCCGAAGCTAGGAGTTAGACCAAGCGGATTGGGGCTTGTGAAGGCGCTTGGACTAAACCACTGGATGCCGCCGCCGAGCGTGGCCGGAACCACCGTTTTGGGGTAGCTAATCGCTGAACTGCAATTGGCTCGGCTGACCCAACCCCCTGTTCCTGACGGGTCTCCCCAATTGTTGACGGTCATGGCAAATCCGGTGTGCATGGTGAGAATTCCATCCACCTCCCAACCGCCTGCGACCGCGTTGGCTGCCTTGTTCATGCCGCTACCAAACTTCTTTCCTCGTCCAAAAGGAAGCTGGTAGAGAACGTAGCTGGTAAGATTGTGCGTCTCATCGTAGAAGCACGGCCCCTTCTCGGTTTTGCCGTCATAAACGTTCTGCCAGTAAGGCATGCCAGGAGAAGCTTGAGTGGCACCCCAGGTGCCATAGTATCCCCCTGAATTGGTCATGCACTTGGAATAGGTGTAGGCAACCTGCCCCTGCAAACCGCCGCTCATGCGTTTTTGCAGGACGGCTTGGAGCGCGTTGTAGCCCATCCAGGCGTTGGCGAAGGTCCCACTGATCGCGCCGATGTCGCTTTTCAGTGTGGGATTGCCAGCCAGATATGGGCCGGGTGATACCGTACCGTTCGCGTTGAGAATATTCTGGATTAACCACATCGGTTGAGCCAGGTGATTCGCGTACTGTCCCACATATCCGACCTGGAGCGACGTGCTATTCGACAATTCGTGCTGAATCGAGAAGTTCCATTGCCTCGCGATGGAAGGCTGGAAGTTGGGCTCCCAGACGCGAAGGTTGGCACCCGCGTACGGATCGCCCGCCACCGCCCCAACGATTCCCTGATCCGTTGTTGAAGCAGGCAGGGCCACATTGTTGTAATGCGTTATGATCTCCGCGGGAGTCCAGGGCGGATTCAGCGTCAACCGCAGGTTCGTGCCCGTGCCCTCAAGATAAGAGGAGACGGTGAATGCACCACGGATAACGGTTTTCCTGTCCAGAATCCCAGGCGTCCACGCGAAGCCGAGGCGTGGCTGGAAGTCCCGGCCGCCGTACTGGCCTTTATAGAGCGCCCGGCTGTTGCCGTTCTTGCCGGCAAGCTCGATGGCGCCGCTGAAAAGCCCATAGTTCGTCTGTTTGTCATTCTGTTCCACCCACGGAGTGTGAGCTTCGTAACGCATACCCACATTCAATGTCAGGCTATTGGTAACCCTCCAGTCGTCCTGGACGTATCCGGCGAAAATAGTGGAGCGCTGCCCCCAGCCGCCGCCGGGAATACCACGGTCAACGGTCTGAGGCAATCCGAGGAAAAAGTCCGCCTCCGGAGCTCCCCCTGTGCCGCTTGTTTGGAACGAGGAAGTGAAGGCATTGAGAAAGTTTATGTTTCCCAGGCTTCCGCTGTTGCCGGAATAGAAGATGTTAATGCGGTCGCGCCAGACCTCACCCCCAACGTGTAGCACGTGCCGGCCGTGTGTGATGAGGACGCCGTCTGAGAATTGGATGACTGTGCTCGGGAATCTCTGTGTGACTTCGCTGCTGCCGATGCCGCTGACAAACCCGCCAGCGAAATTCAAACCGAGAAGTCCTTTGATTCCGGAGGGGTTGCTACCGGCAATACCGAGCGTCTCACCGAGGTTTCCGAGAGAGCTGTCAAACGTCGAGCCGTTGTGTAGTTTAACGTAATTTACTCCCAGGCGAGCTTCGTTCAACAGGTTCTGAGTGAAAGTATGGGTCCAGTTGACTACCCCGCTGTAAATGGGAGCTTCCGAGAAACCCGAGCCAAAGAGCTTGAAGCTGTTGAATGTCGGGTTTTTCTGGAGGGCATGCGAATAACGACCGTATAGACGGTCTTTCGAGGAAATATTTTCGTCAATCTTAACGTCGTACTGGTTGGAGTTGAAATTATTGTACGTCGTATTCACAGCGTTGTTTACAAGGCCTGTGCCAGCGATAGGCGCGGGATAGAGAGCAGAATTGAACAGGGCCTGGGCCACCGGATCGATCCTGTTCAAAGGAATTTGGTTGCCGGTAAAGGCGGTTCGGGTCGCGGCCGCAGTGCAAGGTGTGCCGGGCACTCCCGTCCCTGGATTACACGGGTCGTAAAGCACAACACCCTGCGCCAGCAATTCCGAGAAATCACCGGTACGTTCTTTAGCTGTGAAGACATTAAAAAAGCTCGAGCTGGATGGATGGTCAAAACGCTGACCTTGATAATCAAAGAAGAAGAACAACTTGTTCTTGAACACGGGACCCCCAACCGTGCCCCCAAACATGTTCCAACGAAGCTTGTTTCTCAGGAGTGTGCCGTCCCGATTGGTTGCTCCGGGAACGAAAGTTCCGCCCTTTGTGATGTTGTTTCCCCAGCTGTTGGCATTCAGCTTGTCGTTGCGGAAAAACTCCCAGACGTCGCCGTGGAACTGGTTGGTTCCGGACTTGAGGGAAACACTAACGATTCCGCCTTGAAAATTGCCGAATTCTCCGGAGGCGTTCTGCGTGATCAGGTTGAATTCCTGAATAGCATCCGGGGCAGGTGTGTACCCAAGAAGATTGTCGGAAACCTGGTTGTTGTCCAAGCCGTCGAGAAGGAAGTTGTTGGATTGCTCGCGGTTGCCGTTGATGAATGGCCTGCCACCTTGGCCAACGTTGTCGCCGCTGTTGAAGCTGGACGGATTCGGCGTGACAGCACCGGGCGAGAGCAGCGTCAACTGCACGTAGTTCCGCGTGGCCAGCGGCAGTGCTTCATTCGTCGCGGCGTCAATGATGGTGCTCACTGCGGCACTGTCCGCCTGAAGGAGTGGAGCCGCAGAAGTGACTTCGATCGTTTCTGTCACCTGGCCCATGGCCATCTTGAAGTCGATGCGAGCCGTCTGGTTGAGGTCGAGAGTGAAGGGGGGAACTACAGCGGTCTTGAATCCCTTCATCTCCGCCTTGAGTTCATATTTCCCGATAGGAATGCGCAGGAGGCTGTAAATGCCGGCCTCATTTGTTTGCCCAGTCCATACTGTCCCACGATCTGTTTCCTTGGCGGTTACAGTCGCGCCAACGATCGGAGCGCCGCTTGGATCCGAGACCGTACCCGTGATCGCAGCGGTTACATCCTGCCCCCACGCTGGATTCGCGCTGCACAGTAGCGCCACCAGCCCCACAAACACCAGGCCCAACCCCAAGGACATCATCTTTCTCATGTTGATTCCTCCGATTCGAAGCCGCCGGCCGTCCAACGGCTTCTCCTCTTGGCTGAAATTCTCGACTTGCAACCTGCACCCCAGGCCAGCTATATGGCCGAATGGCGAATAGCTATATAGCACCATTTTTCTGTTGTCAAGCATTAAATTATGATTTATACAGATTGATGGGACGCGGGCTATAGCACCGGCTAGGCTCCGCTCTATAACACCCCGGTCCTGTTACGAACGTCCGGAACGCAAGGCCCTTTGACGCAAGGGCGGAATGGAATATCGTTCTTGTCATGAGCTTTGATTCCGTCCAGGTGCCTGCGAAGAAGTCGCGGGCCAGTTCGAGGGAGAGAATGCCAGCGAAGAACCGCAACGGACAACCGGCTTACCAAAGGATTCAGAGCACCATTCGCCGGCGCATCGATGCCGGACAATTGCATCCGGGTGACTCGGTTGCGTCGGAGCGCGACTTGGCCAAGCTCCACCAAGTCAGCCTGATGACGGCGCGCCATGCTCTTGCCTCGCTCGAACGCGAAGGCATTGTCGAGCGCCGCCGCGGCATCGGCACTTTTGTCGCCGCGCCCAAAATTCACTTCAATAAATTGATGAGCTACACCGAGCAGATGTCCAGCCGCAGCCTCACCGCAGGCTCCAAGGTGCTCTTCGCGAAAGTGCTGGAGAATGAAAACGAAGCGGCGGCCCGGCTTTCGCTTCCTCCCACGAGCAGCGTCATCAAACTTGAGCGCTTGCGTCATACCGCAGGTGAACCATTTGCGCTGGAAACCTGCTACCTCCATGCCGCAGAATTCGCCGGGCTCCTGGATGCTCCCCTCGGCCGCGATTCTCTTTTCGGAATCCTTGAACGAAATTACAAGGTGGAGCTCGGGTACGCTGACGAGGAAGTTGATGCGACCGCGGCCGACCCAAGAATCGCTGAGATCCTTTCTATTCCCCGCCGGGAGCCCCTGCTGCGCATTCGCCAGGTCATCTATTCAACCAAAGGCAAAGCCATCATGTACGTCCTGGGCTTCTATCGCTCTGACCGGCACAATCTCGTCATTCGCCGGTTCCGCTAGAGTGGCGAACTCGTCCGCTGACTCAAAAATGTTTTAGGTGATGGCATTGGCGCAGATCGGAAGGGACGCAGCATGCTTGTTATCCTGAAATCCGGCGACGAAGAAATCAGCCGCCAGGCTGCGCAGCTTATCGCCAGCGCCGTAAGAAAAAAACCGGCATTGACTCTCGGATTGGCGACGGGCAGCACGATGGTGGGTGTCTACAAACATCTCGTGGGGCTTCACCAGCAGGGCTCGCTCGATTTTTCCCGCGTGGTAACTTTCAATCTCGACGAATACCTCGGGCTTCCCGCCACGCACGCGCAGAGTTTTCGTCATTTCATGCGGGAAAATCTCTTTGCTCACGTCAACGTCGATCCCGGCAACGTCCATATCCCCGACGGAACTATTCGAGGAAATTACGAAGATTACTGCGGCTCGTACGAGGAGACCATTCGAAAAGCCGGGGGCATCGACCTTCAGCTTCTGGGCATCGGGCGCAACGGCCACATCGGCTTCAACGAGCCGACTTCCAGCATCGGCTCCCGGACGCGCCTAAAAGTTTTGAGCCAGGAAACGATGGACGACAACTCCAAGTTCTTTACGCCCGGTGAAGAAAGTCCGCGCTGCGCCATCACCATGGGCATCGGCACGATCCTGGAGGCGCGGAAAATTCTATTGCTCGCCGCGGGTGAGGCCAAGTCCGCCGCGGTCGCCAAATCCATCGAAGGGCCGATTACCTCCGCGGTCTCCGCCTCCGCCCTTCAACTGCATCCCGACGTGACTTTCATCATCGACAACGACGCAGCCTCGCAACTCACGCAGCGCGCCTACTATCACCGCGTGCTGAAAATGACCGCCCTGTTGACCCCGGAACGCCTCTCGTAAATCGGAATTCCCCGGCTCGCTGGACCCCACCTGAGTACAATGGCAGTCTTGATTTACTCTAGGCTTGTATCCAAGCCGCAGCGAGGAGCGCCGTGCCTCAGAGCAAGAAGCCTGCAAAACTCTTTCCGATGTTCCTCAAGCTTTCCGACCGGCCGTGCCTGGTGGTCGGGGCGGGAACCATCGCTGAATCCAAAATCGTCAGCCTCCTGGAGGCCGGCGGCCGCGTGCGCGTGGTGGCGCCCGAAGCGACACCGCAAGTCCGCTCCTGGGCACAGTCTAACGACGTTCAATGGCATCAGCGCCCGTTCCAGCCGCACGATCTCGAAGGAATCTTTCTGGTAGTTGCAGCCACTTCGTCCACGGAACTTCACGAGCGAATATTCGAAGAAGCGACGCGGCGAGGCGTGCTCTGTAATATCGTGGATGTACCTGCTCTTTGCGATTTCTACTATCCGGCCGTGGTTCAGCGCGGAGCGCTGCAGATCGCCATTTCCACCTCGGGACAAAGTCCGGCCCTCGCCCAGCGTCTCAGAAAGCAACTCGAAGAACAGTTCGGCCCGGAGTACGAAGAATGGCTCGCGCAATTAGGCGAGGCCCGCGACAAACTTCAAGCCGGAAGCCTTGATCCGGAGGAACGCAAACGTCTGTTTCACCAAGATGCCAGCGAGGAAGCGTTCGAAACCTTTCTCCGAAATCGGCCCCAATCGAAACGCTCTCGCTAAAATCCCTCTAAGTCAGCGAAAATCAACAGTTCCGCTTAACTATTAGAATTTTCGATACATGAAATGCAAACTTCCGCGCAAGTGCCGACGCCGCCGAGTGTTATTCTTCTGCTTGAGACCTTGCAAGCCAAGCGTCCCCCGCCCATGCGGCAATGATTGCCGTAGCTGATGCCAGGCCTCCGGAGTACCACATGAGAGGAAAGATCTATTTGATGGCGGCCGCTTCAGGCGATTCCCGTCTCCTTACTCCAGAAGCGGCAAGCCTGCTTCGCGCGGCGGAAGTCGTCCTGCACGATGGCAATGTGTCACCTGAAATCCTCGAATTAATCCCGGCGTCGGCGCAGGTGCGTAACGTCGAGAAGATCGGCGAGCGCCATGGCATTTCGCAGGAAAAAACGAATGCTTTGCTTATCGCCTCAGCCCGTGAGGGACGTCTGGTTGTACGCGTGAAAACCGGAGACCCGCTTTTCCTTGGGCACTTTGCCGAAGAGCTGGAGGCCCTTGTTCAGGCTGACGTCGATTTCGAAATTATTCCGGGAGCCGAATCGGCCCAGGCCGCGGCTGCAGGGCGGAATTCCTAACACCGGCGCGCGGCTCGATTCAGGCGAAGGCGCTTCCCTGTCGTTTCTGGCGGAAAAGTTCCGCCGCACGCTCAGCAGTTTCCTTCACTAGAAAACCCATTTTAGGATGCGAGGGCTCGAGATCTGGTCTGATCGCCCTGCGAGAGAGTTCTTCCGACGTTGTTGGCCCGATGGATGCCACAATCGCGCGATGCAGGCCTGCGCGCACGGCTGCTTCGAGATTCATCTCTGCGGCAACTTGGAAAAGATGCGTAGCCTGAACGCTGGTCGTAAAGAGCACCGCATCGATGTTTCCTTCTGCAAGCGCATGGATAGCTGCACGCAGAGGAGCAAGATCCGCCGGCAGGGCCCACTCGTAAACCGGCACCCGAGTGACGTGCGCGCCTCGTTCAGCAAGGCCCTCCAGGAATTCAGGATTAGAGACGCCGTATTCCTGCACGGCAACGCGCGCGCCGTTCAAACGGATTCCTGTCGCTGAATTCGCGGCATCGTCCAACGCTTGCAGAAGCTCACGCCAGGTATTGGGTTCCGGGACCGTGATCGCAGGCGTTATCCCGATCTCACCGAGCGCTACCACTGGCTTCGGACCGCGGGCCACCACTTTCAGCCGTTGCAGCGCTTCGACATACTCTTCGCGCTTGTAAGCGGTCTCGACCACTGCCAGCAGCGCGCGTGCGCCGACGCCGGTCAGAAAAATAATCATGTCGAACTCGCCGGCGAAGAGTTTTGTTGCGAATGCCAGCGCTTCCGTGTTGGATTGAAGCGGTACTTCGCGCATCGCTGGCGCGACGACGGGCCGGCCGCCGTAAGTGGAAATTAGCTTGGATAACTCCGTGGCCCGCCGGCTTTCCAACGCCAGAACTCGCAGTCCGTCAAACCCGCTCATAACTCTGAATTGTTTACCAGAATCGTTGGCTTTGCAAACATCTCTCGATTACTGCTCAAGAACTGGCCGCGGCCTGCTTCGTGCTCCAGAGGAAGGCACGAGCCTTGGAGCAGAAGTCAACCCCAAGGCTCGTTCCCACTGCTACTGAACGGTCAGTGTGACGCTGTTGGCAGGCGTCGTTTGCACCAACGTGCCGGACGTCGCCGTGATCGTCAATTGTGCGGCGCCAGCCGGTGTCCCGCTCTTTCCACCTGCACAGCCAGCGAGCACCGCTCCTGTGACCAGTAACAGTGCCAACGGCACGGCCGCCGCATAGCGACGCCGCTGTGGCGTTCTGCGGAGCAATAGCATGGCATACAGCCCCGCTAGGATTGCCGCGAGCCACAAGACAGGCAAGAGCCTTAAGAGTGGCGACACCGGTGTGTCAACTGGTGCCGATGGCGGCGCCGCTCCGCGGGCTGTCGTCATGATCGTCAGCGTGGTTGTCTGGACACCGGAACTCGGCGTGACCGTGGTTGGGCTGAACGCTGATGTCGTGTGGGCTGGTAACCCCGCCACAGTGAAGGAAACCGGATTGGCGAACCCATTGGCGCTAGGCGTGACCGTGATCGTGATCGTCGCCTGTTGTCCGGCTTTGACCGGCGTGTTGGCCGGGCCACTAACCGTGAACCCATCCACGGTGAAGCTGCTTGCCGAACTGGTGCCGCCGCCTGGCGTTGGATTCGTGACAGTAATGTTTACATTCCCCGCGGTAGCCACGTCGCTCGCTGGGACCGTCACCTGAATCTGCGTCGGCGTCACGGGCGGCGTCGGCATCAGAGCCGGGTTGGTGCCAAAGTTAACCACGGAGGTGGACACAAAGTTTGTTCCCGTGATGGTCATTGACAACGCCGCGCCGCCGGAAGCATGCGTTTTCCCTCCCACCGTTGCGTTTGTAACCGTCGGAGACGGATTGTTGACATTGAATGTGAGCGCCGCGGACGGCCCGACAGTTGGCGCAGGGTTCGTCACGATTACGTTAAAAGCTCCACCCGTAGCTATGTCTGCGGCCGTAATGGCTGCAGTCAGCTGCGCGGCGCTTCCAAATGTGGTTGCCTTCGCATTGCCGTTGAAGCTGACGACGGCATTGTTCACGAATTTCGAACCGTTCACCGTGAGCGTAAAGGCCGCTCCTCCGGCGGCCGCACTTGCCGGAGAAAGCGTGCTGAGGACAGGCTGGGCGTTATTGATGGTGAAGGTCGCACCTGCAGAAGTGCCGCCACCGGGCGCAGGATTCGTGACCGTGACCGAAGGCGTCCCCGCCGTGGCGATGTCCGCCGCTGTAATCGCGGCCGTCACCTGTGTCGCGCTTCCAAAGGTCGTAGTTCTCGCAGCGCCGTTAAAATTTACAACCGAGGCGGTCACGAAGTTCGTCCCGTTCACTGTCAGCGTGAACGCAGTCCCGCCTGCAATTGCACTCGACGGCGAAAGTGTCGTGATGGTAGGTGCAGGGTTGTTGACGGTGAAATTCGTCGGCACGGATGTGCCTCCTCCGGGCGCGGCATTTGTCACCGTCACGGGGAAGGTTCCCGCCGTCGCGATGTCGACAGCCGTGATCGGGGCAGTAACCTGAGTGGCGCTCACAACCGTCGTCGTTTTTGCATTGCCATTGAACTTGACGAGGGACTGCCCCGTCACAAAGCCTGTCCCGTTCACCGTCAGCGTAAATGCTGCTCCACCATCCGTCGCGGTAGACGGCGCGAGTGAGGTAATGGTCGGAAGCGGGTTGTTAACGATGAAGTTCGTCGGCGCGGATGTGCCTCCTCCGGGCGCGGCATTTGTCACCGTCACTGGCAAGGTTCCCCCCGCCGCGATGTCCGCCGCCGCAATCGCCGCCGTCAGTTGCGTTACGTTGACAAAGGTCGTCGTCTTCGCGGCCCCGTTGAAGTTGACCACGGAAGTGGACACGAAGTTCGTGCCGTTCACCGTCAGCGTGAATGCCGCACTGCCCGCTGTCGCACTTGTTGGCGAAAGCGTGGTGATCGTTGGCGATGGGTTGTTGATGGTAAACGTGGCCGCTGCCGAAGTGCCACCACCCGGCGCGGGGTTCGTCACTGTAACGTTTACTGTCGCCGCAGTGGCAATATCCGCCGCCAGTATTGCAGCCGTCACCTGCGTCGCGCTGACAAATGCAGTTGTCTTCGCCGTTCCGTTGAAGTTCACGACCGCGCCATTGACGAAGCCTGTTCCATTGACAGTAAGCGTAAACGGCGCTCCACCCGCCGTAACGCTCGCGGGCGATAGCGACGTGATGGCCGGAGCCGGATTCGTGCCCGTGCCGTTTAGCGTCACAGCTTGCGTCGTGGGACTTGCATCGTCGGTAATCGTCAGCGTCGCCGTCCTCGCGTTCAGTGCGCTGGGCGTAAACGTCAGATTGATAACGCAATTCGCCCCGGTGTTCACTGTCGCCCCATTTGTGCAAGTCGTTCCCGCGGCAACAGCGAAGTCACTCCCATTCGCGCCACCGAGGACGGCGGCATTCGACGCCGCCAAATGCAATACGTCCGTACCGCCGTTGGTCAGCGTAACCGCCATCACCCCGCTCGTCGTGTTGATGACCTGATTGTTGAAGTTCACTGCCGTCGGCGTCGGCGTCGCTTGCGGGAAGACTCCCGTGCCGGTCAGATTGTCCGTCGCCGCGGGCGTGCCGCCCTGGAAGGTGACTGTAAGCGTGGTGGTTTCAGCGCCCAAAGCCGAGGGCTTAAACGTAGCTGTAACCGTGCACGTGTTCCCCGGACCGGGAGCTGCAGCCAGTACCAGGCTCGCTACGCACGTTCCGCCCGTTACCGCGAAATCCGCTACGTTACCACCGGACAGCGCCACGGCATTCGCCGTCGCCAGCGTCACCGACCCGTTGCCGCTATTCGTCAAAGTAATTGTCAACGGCCCGCTTGTCACTCCCACGCGCTGGTTGTTGAACGGCACCGGTGATGGCGTGAGCGCGATCGTTGCGGTCGTGCCCGTGCCTGTCAGGGAAACGGTCTGCGTCGAGCTCGCGATCCCACCTGAGTCGTCCGTGATGGCCACGCTCGCGGCCTGTGCACCGGTGGCCGTTGGCGTGAACTTCACGCCAAACTTGCAGTTACCCGCGGGCGCGACCGGTGTCGCCGCCGTGAGCGAGCAAGCTGTTCCCGAACTCGGGGCTCCGAGCAAGAACTGCGTCGGATTCGTCCCTCCCAACGCGATGCTTGCGATGTTGAGCGTGGCTGTGCCGGTGTTGGTCACTGTCACGTCGGTGCCCCCGCTGCTGGTCCCCTTCCGCTGGTTTCCGAACGGAATGCTGAGCGGCGCGACACTGGCGTTCGACACGGTTCCGGTGCCGTTCAGTGCTACAGATTGCGTTCCCGGCGAGGCATTGTCGGTGACCTGCAGTGTCGCCGTGCGCGGGCCTGTTCCAACGGGCTTGAATGTCACGCCTATGACGCACGACCCGTTAGTCGGGGGCACCGTCAGGCTGTTGGCGCAGTTCGTGCCCGTCACTGCCACAATCGCAAAGTCGCTGGCGTTCGTACCCGTTATGATCACGGCATTTGAAGACGCCAGCGTCACCGAAGCCGTGCCGCTGTTTGTCAACGTCACGGTTGTCGCGCTGCTCATCGTGTTGATCGGCTGGTTCCCGAAATTCACCGGCGAAGGCGCCAGCGTCACGCTCGCGGCCGTGCCCGTTCCGGTCAGCGAAACTGTCTGTGTCGCGCCCGCTGTACCGCCGGAGTCGTCCGTGAATGTTAGTGTCGCCGACCGTGCTCCCGTCGCTGTCGGTGTGAACGTCAGACTGACCACACAAGAGCCATTCTGTCCGAAGGTGTTGAGGTTCATGCAAGTGGTTCCGCTGGCGATGGAAAAATCTCCAGGGTTCGTTCCCGTGATCGCAAGCGCTGGGTTCCCCAGCTGCAGAACGCCATTTCCGGTGTTCGTCAACGTGACGCTCATCACCGAGCTGGTCGTGCTCACCGGAACACTTCCAAAAGGAACTGCCGCGGTAGAGAGGCTTGCGGTTCCAGCTGTGCCGGTCCCACTCAACGAGGCGGTCTGCGTTGTGCCTGCTGTTCCGCCCGAGTCGTCAGTGATTGTGAGAGTGGCGGCTTCCGCTGCAGCCGTCGAGGGTGTAAAGGTTAAATTGATCACGCACGAGTTCCCCGGCCCTGGCGCTGGTGGCAGCGCCGTGCTGTTCTTGCACGTTGTAGTTGCCGCGACAATCGCGAAGTCCGCCGCATTAGCGCCGCTGATCACAGTCGCATTCGCCGCAGCAAAGTTCAGCGTATCGGTTCCCGTGTTTGTCACGGTCACGGTCATTGCTGGGGTCGTCGATCCCTTGGGGACAAAACCGAAGTTGACACTGTTGGTAGAAAGGCTGGCCGTTGGAGCGGTGCCCGTGCCGTTCAGCGTCACCGTCTGCGACGAGCCGGTGGCGTTGTCGCTGACCGTAAGCGTCGCGGTTCGCGCGCCCAACGCTCCGGGCTTAAATGTCACCTTGATCACGCACGTCCCGCTTGGTGCCGTCACCGTCACCGAGTTTGTGCAAGTTGTGCCTGCGGCAATCGCAAAGTCTGCGGCGTTCGTGCCGCTGATCGTTACCGCACTAGATGCCGCCAGAGTTACCGTTCCAGTTCCTGTGTTCGTGAGTGTCACCGTCACTGCCGCGCCCGTTGTGTTCACCCGCTGGTTGCCGAACGGCACTGGCGAAGGACTGAGCGACGCGGAAAGCGCGCTCCCTGTGACCGTAAAAGTCACGGAATTGGATATGCCTCCACCAGTGCCGGAATTTGTGACCGTCACCGGAAAACTGCCTGCCGTGGCGAGATCGCTGGTCAAAATTGCGGCGATCACTTGTCCCGAGTTGACCAGACTTGTTGTACGCGCGCTTCCGTTGAAGCTTACTGTCGAGTTGCTGTTGAAGTTCGTCCCATTTACCGTCAACGAGGAGCCGGGAGTCCCCGCCGGCGCAGTATTCGTCGGAGACAATGACGTAATCGTCGGCACACCATTGTTGACCGTCAGGTTCGATGCCGTCGAAGTTCCACCACCGGGGACAGGATTGAACACGGTGATGGCCACGGAACCGGGTGTCGCTACTTCGCTCGAGGAAACACTTGCCGTGAGTTGTGTCGCGCTCACAAAAGTAGTCGGCCTCGACACACCGGCCACCTTCACTGTCGAGCCACCCACGTAACTGCTGTCCGTGTTGTTTACTGTCAGTGTGAAGTTGCTGGCCGCGGCAACACTGTTGGGCGAAAGCGAACTGATCGTCGCCACAGGATTCGAGCCGCCTAGAACTGCCAAATTAGTCCCCACGGACGTGCCGCTGACCGGATTCGAGACGGTGATAGTCACCAATCCGGCTACATTGACGTCGGACGCAAGGACTTGGGCCAACAATTGCGTCGAACTCACATAAGTGGTGGACCTGGGGGCTCCCGCAACGTTCACCGTCGAGTTCGTAAAGAAATTCGTTCCCGTAACAAGCAGATTGAACTTCGGTCCTCCTGCATTCACACTGCTGGGCGCTAACGAAGTGATTGTGGGCGCTGCTGGGTTGATCGTGAATGTTACCGGCCCCCCACTGACACCTCCGCCCGGTCCGGGATTAGATACGTCCACCAGAACGGCGCCTTCAAAATTCACAGAGGCCGCTGGAACCGTCGCTGTCAACGTCGTTCCACCTCCGCCCACCGTTCCCGCAATGAGATGTCCGTTGAAAACAAGGCTGGCTCCGCTCACAAAACCTGAGCCCGAGGCAACAAGGTTCGTCACCTGCGCATAGGCGTTTCCGCTCGTAGGAAGAATTGAAAACACAAGCGGCGAAGCGGGAGCGACCACGACAAACGTGAGCTGCTTCGAGGTCGTGGGCGTCTGCATGGCGTCAAAGACCGTGACGCTGTGCGTCCCGGGCGTCGTCAGCAGAGCCGCGGGAACGGTTGCCGTTAACTGATTTGCGGACACAAAAGCCGTGGTAATCCCATTTGTGGCGCCGTCAGCCTGTACTACCGAGGAGGCCGTGAAATTGGCTCCATCCAAGGTGACCAGCGTGGCCCCGGAGCCCGCGGGAACAAACGACGGCGTCATGGACGAAAGGAACGGCCCAGGTCCCGTCGAGCCGGGCAGTTGAAATGCCCACACGCTGCGCCCATGGGTTGCGACATGTAAGATCAGGGACCTTCTTCCCACGCCCGCACCGAGGACGGCAACCCTCGGCAGCCCCGTGCCCAGCGGGCTCCACGTTGTGCCGCCGTCGGCGGAATCAAACACCGCAATGTCATTCCCCACGTAAATCGTATTCGACCGATCATCAAATGCGACGAAGTTCACCGGTACATTCGCCAGGTCATTCACTCCCGGCGTCCCGCAATTCACCACATGGCAGCTCACGTCCGTCCAAGTGTTCCCTCCATCGGTGGTCTGGAAGACGTGGCCTGTCGTGTCTACAAACCCCGAGAAACCAGAGAACGCCACGAACGCATGGTTGGGATCATTGCCATCCACTGAGATTGAAGTGATAGAGCGCGGCGGCAACGGCGCCTTCGTCAGATTCGTCCAGACTGCGCCCGTTCCCGCCGTGGCGTTCGTCGTCCTCCAGATCTGTCCGTCCTGGGTGCCTGCGTAACCCACGTCGGAATTGCTGTCCGAAAACCCACCCGTTACGATGCTGCTGACGCCGTCCGCGCTCAAATCGGGCGAGATGGGAGTCCACGTGCTGGCTCCGTCCGTGCTCTGATAAACGCGATACGTTCCGGTATAAAGTGTGGACGGTTTATTTCGATCGATGGCGATTTGTGGGATGAATGGTGTGCGCGCTGCATCCGCCGGATTGATTCCCGTGATCGCGGGCGCGAACGTCCCCGCCGCGCCCCCCAGCACAGACTTCCGAATGTACGGGGGATTGAGGATAGTGCAGGTCAGATAAACGTTCGTAGGCGTATTCCGGTCGTAGACGTTCGAGCCGCCGTCGCCGCAAGTGACTTGATTCCATGTATTGCTGCCCGAGAACTCCAACGTGCCGTTGTCCTGCGTTCCGCCAAATGCGTCGTTCTCATTCGAAGGATTGACGGCGTGTCCGGGATAGAACTGCGTGATCGCCAATGTGCTGTTCAAATCCGTCCACGTCGGCGGCGCCGCCGTGAAGTTTGTGCTGCTCCAAACACCGCCATCGGTGCCGTCGTACAGGACCACCGTGGGCGTCGTGCCAAACGCCAGGGCATGTTGATCCGGGTGAATAGAGGTGCCATCACCGACCGCTGTCACGTCTGCCCAGGTCGTTCCACCATCGAGCGAACGAAAGAGGCTCGTTGTGTTGCCGTTGAATGCCGCGCCACCTACAAAAACATTCATGGCATTCCCAGGGTCAACTCGAAGCACCATGTCGTACCAACATTGGGACCCGCAAAAATTCCCGCCGGAAATTCCCGAGACACCAGAAATTGTGAATGCCGTCCAGGTCGTGCCGCCATTGGTTGTCTTGAAAGTTCCAAGCAACGACGAGGAATTCGTGGACGAGTTCGCAATCGCTGCATAAATCGTTGCGCCCGCGCCACTGGTCGAAGGCGCATAGGCTAGCTGGATTCGACCCACGTTGGTAGTTGGGAGCCCGCCGCCGAGAAGCGTCCAGTGTGCACCGGAGTCCGTGGATTTCCAGATCCCGTTCTGCGTGACCCCGGAGAAAATGTCCCCCAAGGCCGCATAAACAATTGCGCCGCTGCTTGAAGCAACGCTCGTGGGTTCGAATACGAGATCGGTCCCAGCCGCACCTTGTGCTCCTGCCACCGGTTGATGCCAAGTAGCTCCGGCGTCGAGCGATTGCCACACGCCGCTCGTCGCATTATTTCCATCGAAGAACTTCACCGCCGCGAGAATCACATTGGCGTTTCCAGGCTGAACGGCAATGGCCCCGATTCTCGTGCCACCCGTTCGCGAGCTAAGCGGCCCGGTAAAGTTGGCCGCGCCTAATTGCGTCCACGACGCACCGCCGTTAGTGGATTTCAAAACCCCGGCTCCATAATAGGCATCGCCACTGAAGTTAGCTTCTCCGGTCCCTACGTAGATCGTGGTACAGGGGGCAGGAGAGCAACTATTTGGGTCAATGGCAATGGAGCCAACCGCCAGTGATGGCTGCGAATCGGTGAGTGGCGTCCATGTTGCGCCGCCATCTGTGGTTTTCCACACGCCGCCTTCCGCGGCGCCTAAATAGACGATACCGGAATTCGTGGGATCCACCGCAATGGCGGTGACGCGCCCGGAGATGTTCCCAAATTGAAACGAAGCCCCAGGTTGTGGTCCGATCTGTGTCCACACGCTCGGTCCCGGGAACGTAATAGCCGCGGGTGTCGGTCCAGCAGGAGACGGCGCGCCCGATGCGGTACTCCCAGGGACGAGCAAATTGTTGGAAATGCCTGCTTGCAGTTTTTGCGCCTCCATCATCCGGTCGAGGTGGTCCAGAGCCTTCTGCCGCATTCCTTCAGGAATCCGGTCCAATGGGTACGCGCGCTGTTTGTAAAACCACTCCTCTCGTTTGCGCAGAAAATCGCCCCCTTCTTGCTCCTCCCTCCCCGCGGCGGGTTTGGCCTGCGCTGCGGCCGACTCCTGTGGAGATCCTGCCCCGGGTTCCTTTTGGCCTTCGTCTGGTTTTTCAGCCGCGTTTTCCTTCTCCGCGCTTTTGTCTTTTGCGGCGCCTGGCAATCTCGGTGGTTCAGTATTCTCTGGCCCCGCTTCTTCCGATTTCCGCTCCGCTTTCGCGGGAGTTGCTTTCGCCTTTGCCGCCGAGCTCGCGCTTGCCGCCGCCATCGTCGCTGTCGCTTCACTCTTCGTGGATCCCTCGCGCCCCAGAGCTGCCAACGAAATTCCGCCTACCAATAGCGCGCAGACCACCAGTCCGATCACCGCTCCATTCGAAAGCTTCACTCCTCCGCCAACACCATGCACGCGCCGCAGCACAATGCGTGTTCGCGTGAGAATCCGCTCCAGCCAAGAAGATGACTGGGGATTCGAAAGGGGATTGCTCATGGCTCAAGGCCTCCCAAGAGGGTTGCTACTACTTTCGCTGCTGGACGCGGCCGAAACTCCGCGCAAAGCGCGTGCGGATGCGCTGGCACTTCGCTCAGCTTTTTTCAGTGCAAAATGCCATTGGCACAGAAAGCTCTAGCCAGCGAAAAACACGGGGTTCCAGATTGGGACAAACGATGGGGCGCGAACGAAGCCCCGAGGGAGAGAACGAGAAACGAAAGCCGGGCACAAGGGCTCGTTCTGGAAGCGCGAGCACTCATCTTAATCGGCCGCTGCTAACTTTCACTTTCTGGGGGACAAACTGGTGGCATCCTCCTCTTCTTCGGCCTGCCCGTCAAGTGAATTCCCTTTGGCGTTACCCCCAATGCAAACCGAGAATTTCCTTCGCATTTCACAAACTTTTCGGATTTCCATCCGCACTGTGGAGGCCACGCCGCGTACCCTCGAAGTTTTCTTAGTATCCCCTCATCTTTTGTCTCCCGCGCCGCGTGTCGTTTTGGGACGCCAAGTCCCTCAATTCGTGGAACTTCGATTGCTCCGCTTTAGCAGACCCCCCGTGGTATAGAACGAGGAGTAGAATCCTGCATTCAACCGAGGCCCAGCCGAAAAAGAGCATGCCGAAGCGCCGCAGCCAGCGCGTCCGGCTTTCCATTCGCGTTCTCGTTAGCGGGAATCGGCCTAGTGGCCACTCATTTTCCGAGGAAGTCCATACTGTCGTTGTCAATATACACGGCGCACTGATCGTCGCCGCCGAGCCTCTTCATGCCGGCCAGTTGCTCACCGTCCGTCACCTCATGTCTAAAGAAGAGCAGATGTGCAGGGTGATTCAAATTGAAACTGC